>Ga0102832_1000696_pt1 | contig 40808 bp, 34 predicted proteins | sample EBPBio282013_DNA_FD_88942 | JGI IMG/M metagenome (GOLD analysis project Ga0102832, IMG submission 88942) | Wastewater treatment Type I Accumulibacter community from EBPR Bioreactor in Madison, WI, USA - Reactor 2_5/28/2013_ DNA (Illumina Assembly) | ecosystem: Engineered > Bioreactor > EBPR >... | reverse complement strand
ACTACGCTCAGCAACAACCCGCAGCAGCAAGCTGAGGAGTCAACAAACCGAGTCTCCGGACATGCCGGGGCGGTTCAGGGGTAGGTCTGGCAAGGGGTTTTGCGGAGCGAGTCTTCTGTTGAGGTAGCAATTGCTCGCGCCTGAGCATGGGACGGACAGCCTCGGGGAGGGGGTGACCTGTTGATCCTTGTTCGTAGTGATGGAGCTGCGAAGGAGGTGCCTGATGGTCGAGGTTGTGTGGGACAGAACCCTCAAGGCTGATGGTGTTCGCGCCCGACTCCTTCCTCGTAGGACTGGGAAGCACGCGGCGTCCGTCGCCGACAGTGGATGTGCAGATGTCGACGTCGAGTCCACTGGATCCATGTCTATTTGGCGTTCGAGTCGGCTTGCCGGTCGACTCCACCCGGATGAGCCCGCAGTCGAGGCGCTGGGCGACTGGCTCCCAGGAAGCCGCGCGGCATGAGTACCCATGGTGAGGCCTGCTACTCCGGCGTGCAAGCCGACTCTCGGGGTGTGATCCTCCCGGCGGTCTGCCCTGATCCGGGCTCTCATCAGTATGGGCCCCAAGCCCGCTATATCAATGACCAGGCGTGGGTGCGACACCAAGTGTCGTTAGCACCGCCCGTGCCGGAGGTGGTAGTCCGCCGAGTACGCAAAGCCCTTCGGCGGATCGCGGACGCGGCTTAGGGTCTGATCCAATCCAGCGTGACCCGATCGCGTGTCCCGCCGCGCACGCCGAGCTTGGGTGCCCGGTGCACCACGGGTACTACGAGGTCGGCAATCACGCCGCGCTTCTCCAGGAGCGTGTAGCTCTGCCACCGCGTTTCGGCGTTGGAGCCTGCCAACTGGAGTACCCGCTGACTGTATCCGGACGTCTGCCTCAGACGTCGCTCGAGGCGGTCAATCTCTGGCTGAACCTGATCGCGTGCGGTTCTCAGGATGCTCATGTCCAGCTGAGTTGCAGACTCACGGCGCGCCTCATCCATGTACGCCTTGGCCTTTGCCAGCCTTTCTTGTAGTGCTGCGCGAGAAGCCGATACCTCCATATCTCGCTCGTCCGCGCGTGCCAGGAACTCCGGGTCCGAAAGCCGGGCTATCACCGCCTGCTCGACCAGGTCATCTAGATGCTTCATGGACACAGTCACATGCCCCATTCCACTGCGCTGGCCGGTACGGTAACCCTTGCACACATAGATGTTGTAGAACGTGGTCGGATCGTCGGGATTTCGGCGCTGGCGGCCCCTGTTCTGCTTCGCACGGATCAGTTTTGCTCCGCATGGCGTCAACTCCCCGTCTGGGCCAGGAACGACTGCGCCGCACTCGGCGATCCCTGACAAGAGGTAGGCGATCTTCCACTCGTTTGGATCGCGCCGCGGCCGCGCCTCATGGCGTGCGCGAAACTCCCACCATCGCGTGCGATCAACGAGTGCTGGCCACTGGGCTTCCACTCCGTCCAACACCTCGCCACGGAACTCCCGTAGCCCGGCGTACGCAGGTTTAAGCGCGACCTCAAGGATCATCTCGGTGGTCCATCCGGCATTTGCGCGATTCGGGTTTCGGACCGGTCGGCGAGGCGGTACTCCGCGCCGGTTCCAGTCCGCTGCGACCTGGTATGCGCTCTCGCCGTCATAAAGTCTGTGGAACGCTTCCTTGACCAGCCCGGCCGGAGTGTCACCGGCGTCAGTGACCGGCTTCTCGTCCGGTTCGATCGATTCAAGCCGTCCCGTTTCGATCGATCGGCGGTAGCTATAGCCCCACAGGTTCTTGCCGTGCTTAGCCCCCTTCAATGCCTGGCGTTCTACGTCACGGAGGATCCTGGCCCTGGTCTGTGCTGCTTCTTGCTCGGCAAGGAGGGCGTCCAGTCCAGTGCGGAACTGATCGGACGGCTTGGACAGGTCGAACACTTGGCCGCTGTATGCCCAAAGGACACCAGGATCACCGGAGCCGGTCGGAGCGCAGGCGAGACGCAGATCGAGGTACGCCTGCAAGTCACGGGTTGAACGTGACGCCTCCCAGCACATGATCGCATCCATGGCGCGCGCCCGGATACCGTCCATCACCTCGACCCACTCTTGCCGCTCCTTACGGGCGTACTTGGATGCTGACGCGGTCTCCGACAGAATGCGGGTCACGGTCCAGCCTTCTCTGGCTGCCCACTCCAGCCCTAGCTCCTCTTGTTGAGCGACAGAACGTGACACACCTTTTGGATCTCTCGAGACCCGGTTGTACAGCCACACTTCCATCCGACTCACCTCACCGCAGTAGGATAAGCCCGCCTCGTAGGCTGCGGAAGCCCTCGGGGACTCACCCTGACATTCAACATTGACTGGTAGCAACCTCACCCTGCTCCTGGCGAGCCTGCTGTGGTTGGCCGCACGGCTCGGTGTACGTGGTTGGTGGCTGCGCGGTCTGGCCGTGATCGGAGTCGCCGGGTTCGTCGTGCTCTGTCACGGCGAGCCGAGCGTGGTGCGCGCGGCCGCGATGGGCTGCGTCGGCCTGGCCGCGCTGGGGTTCGGTGGTCGCCAGCGGGGGCTGCGCCAGCTGTCGTGGGCGGTGATCGCGCTGCTCCTGATCGATCCCTGGCTGGCCTCGTCGGCGGGTTTCGCGCTGTCGGTCACGGCCTCGGCCGGGATCATCTGCTGGGCGCGGGCCTGGGCCGGTGCCCTGGCCGGCTGGATGCCGCGCGGTCTGGCGGAGGCGATCGCCGTGCCGATCACCGCGCAGCTCGCCACCCAGCCGATCGTGGTTGCGATCTCGGGCCAGCTCAGCCTTGTGGGAGTGCTGGCCAATCTGGTGGCCGGACCGCTGGTCGGCCCCACGACGGTTCTCGGTTTCGCCTGCGCGGCGGTCGGCCCGGTGTGGCCGGCGGGTGCGACCGCGCTGGGGTGGCTGGCCGGCTGGGGCGCCCAGGCGCTGTGCTGGATAGCGAATCTGGGCGCGCTGCTTCCGGCGGCGGCGATCCCGTGGCCGGCCACGCCGGCCGGGATAGCGGTGTTGATCGGGTTGAGCGCGGCGGGCTTCCTCCTGGGTGGCCGGTTGCTGCTGAGGCGTTGGCTCGCGGTTCTGGCGGGTCTCGGGCTGATGGCGGCGCTGCTGCGTCCGGCCACCGCACCGGGCTGGCCTCCGGCCGACTGGGTGGTGGTCCAGTGCGATGTCGGCCAGGGATCGGCCAGCATCGTCGCGGTGGCACCCGGGGAGGCGATCGTGGTCGACACCGGACCGGATCCGCCCGCGCTGGAGCGCTGCCTGAGCGCGCTGGGCATCCGGCGGGTGCCACTGCTGGTGCTCACGCACTTCCACGCCGATCATGTCGGCGGGCTGGGGGCGCTGGCGGGACGTGCGGTGGACGTGGTGCTGGCGCCGGCCGGCCACGCCGGTGCCGAGCGGGTTCCGCTCGTCCTGCCCGATGCCGAACCGATCGCGGCCGCGCCGGGCCTGGGGATGCGAATCGGGGACGTGCGGGTGGACGTGGTGTCGGCCCTGCCGGTTTCCGCGCCGCCGATCGCCGGGGAAGGGGAATCCAGCGGTGAGAACGACGGCTCGGTGGTGACCCGGATCGACACCGGGCGCGTGGTCGTCCTTGCCACCGGCGACATCGAGACCGCCGGCCAGGCGGCCGTCCTTGGCTCGGGCCAGCCGATCGTCGCCGACGTCCTGATCGTCCCCCACCACGGCTCCGCTCGCCAGACCGCGGAACTGTTCGCGGCCGTCGGTGCCCCGGTCGCCCTGATCGGCGTGGGGGAGAACACCTACGGACACCCCTCGGACAGCGCGCTGCGCCAGCTCTCCCAGGCGGGCAGCGCGGTCTTCCGCACCGACACCCAGGGGTCCCTCGCCGTGACCGTTGCGGAGGCAGGCCTCCAGGTGACAACCGAACGCCCGGGATGACCCGTCTGCGTCCACCTTCATGCCGGCCGCGCCCCGAGCGGGGCCGGGTCGCGTTCAGCATCCCGGGCATGGCGGATACCTCCGCCGTCTTGAGGTTGCCGGCTGAGGCCACGGTGCTTCGCGAAAGCGGCCCAACCGCCTCCTGTCAAAGGTATGGCAGGTTCTGTTAGGCTCCCCGCGTGGCATCCCGAGAGGAATTCATGGACGCGGCGCAGCGGGCCATCGGCGAGTCCCGAGCGAGCCTTGATCCCGACTATCCCCGCTTCCACATCGCACCCCCGGTGGGCCGGCTGAACGATCCCAACGGGCTGGTGGTGATCGACGGCGTCTACCACGTCTTCTACCAGTTCGGGCCGTTCTTCCCTCGCGACAAGGCCATCTACTGGGGGCACGCGTCCTCGGCCGATCTGGTCACCTGGCGCTCCCATGCCCCGGCGATTGCGCCCGCCGACTGGTACGACCGCAATGGGGTGTATTCCGGTGGCGCGGTGGTGCACGACGGCAGGGTCTGGCTGCACTACACCGGCAACGTCAAGGACGCCGAGGGGCGGCGCGAGGCCTACCAGTGTGCGGTCACCACCACCGACTTCGAGCACTTCACCAAGCTGGAGGCCAACCCGCTGATCTCCGGGCCGCCGGAGGGCTACACCGCCCACCTCCGCGATCCCTACGTGGTGCCCGACGGCGAGGGTTTCGCGATGTACCTGGGTGCCCAGCGGGCTGACAACACCGGCTGCGTCCTCGCCTATCACTCCGACGATCTGGTCGAGTGGCGGTTGGTGGGCGAGCTCACCTTCCCCGACGAGCGGTACGCCTCCTACGGCTACATGTGGGAGTGCCCGAACCTGCTGCGGTTGCCGGACGCGGACACCGGCGAGGAGTACGACGTCCTGATCGTCTGCCCCCAGGGCGTGGGCCCGCGCGGCGACGAGTTCCGCAACATCTTCCCTTGTGGATACCTGGTCGGACACCTGGACGGGACGCGGTTCACCCCGATCGGCGAGTTCGCCGAACTCGACAGCGGCTTCGAGTTCTACGCGCCGCAGGTCTTCACCGTCGCGCCGGGCGAGCCCGAGCAGCCCCCGCTGCTGGTGGGTTGGCTGGGCAACGGCTCGGAGGACGGGCAGCCCTCCCTGGCCGAGCACGGCTGGGTGCACGCGCTGAGCGTCCCGCGCGATCTCACCCTGCGGGGCGGACGGCTCCACCAGCTGCCGCGGCGGATCGCCGGGGAGCCGACCCTCCTGGAGATCGCCGGATCCGAGCTGGCCGGGGAGGCCCGTGAGCTGCCCGAACTGGCGGGCGTCCGGTCGTTCATCCTCGACCTCTCCGTCGACCAGCGGGATGCGTGGAGTCTCCGGCTCGGCAAGCGGGACGGTGCCCACGTGACGCTGGCCTTCGAGCGCGGCGCTCTCACCGTCGACCGCAGCACCACCCGCTACCCGCACGGTGGCGTGCGTCGGCTCGCCGTCCCCGATCTCGACCGGCTCGACGTGACCGTCGTTCACGACCGCTCGGTGACCGAGGTCTTCCTGGCCGCGGGGCACACCGCCTTCAGCCTGCGCAGCTACCTGGATCCCGATGGCTTCAGCGTCGCAGTCGCCGGTGACGCGGCCGTGGCCAACGCGGCTGCGGCCGTCCTGGAATAGGTGCGCAGCACGGCATGTCCATCCCTTGACACACCTGTCAATCGATTGACAGACTACTGCCAGCTCAACTCCCGCAGAGTGGCTCAGTTCGAGGAGGAACATCCCGCATGGATCACAGCCGCGTAGCCCGGACGGTCCTCGATGCCGTCGGCGGTCCCGCCAACATCTCCGCAGCCGCGCACTGCGCGACCCGACTGCGCCTGGTGCTGAACGACCAGGAGAAGGTCGATCAGGCCGCGCTCGACAACGACCTCGACATCAAGGGCACCTTCTCGGCGGCCGGAATGTTCCAGATCATCGTCGGCCCCGGCGACGTGGACGTGGTCTACGACAAGCTGATCGCCTCCGGGGTCAAGGAGGCGAGCAAGGCCGAGGCCGCCCAGGAGGCCGCCAAGCAGGGCAACCTCTTCACCCGTTTCATCAAGATGGTCGCCGACATCTTCGTCCCGGTGCTGCCCGCCCTGGTCGCCGGCGGTCTGATGATGGCGCTCAACAACATCCTCACCGCCCGCGGGCTGTTCGGAGCCGAGTCGCTGGTCGACCGCTGGCCGGCGATCACCGACATCGCCGCGCTGGTGAACATGCTGTCGGCCGCACCGTTCGCCTTCCTGCCGGTGCTCATCGGCTTCTCGGCCACCAAGCGGTTCGGTGGCAATCCCTACCTCGGCGCGACGATGGGCGCCGCGATGGTGATGCCGGAGCTGGTCAACGGCTGGGGTGTCGCCGCGGCGATCGCCGACGGCACAATGCCGTACTGGGAGATCTTCGGCATCGCGGTCGCCCAGGCCGGCTACCAGGGCCAGGTCATTCCGGTGCTGTTCGTCAGCTTCCTGCTGGCGACCATCGAGAAGCAGCTGCACAAGCGGCTCAAGGGCACCACCGACTTCCTGCTCACGCCGCTGATCACCATCCTGGTCACCGGCTTCCTCACCTTCATGCTGGTCGGTCCGCTCACCCGCCAGCTCGCCGACGCGATCTCCTTCGGCCTGCTCTGGCTGTACGAGTCGACCGGCTTCGTCGGTGGCCTGATCTTCGGCCTGCTCTACTCGCCGATCGTGGTCACCGGCCTGCACCAGAGCTTCCCGGCACTGGAGTTGACGCTGCTCCCGCCGGGCGGGCCCGGGTCGTTCATCTTCCCGGTGGCGTCCATGGCCAACATCGCCCAGGGCGGCGCGACGCTGGCGGTGTTCCTGGCCGCTCGGGACGCCAAGCTGAGGGGCATGTCGGGCGCGGCATCCGCCTCGGCTCTGATGGGCATCACCGAACCGGCGATCTTCGGTGTCAACCTGCGGCTGCGCTGGCCGTTCTTTATCGCCATCGGCTCGGCCGCCATCGGGTCGGCGCTGATCAGCATCTTCGACGTACGGGCGGTCGCACTGGGCGCCGCCGGCCTGATCGGCTTCGTCTCGATCGATCCGGTCGACATCCCGATGTTCATCGTCAGCGCGCTGGTGACCCTGGGCCTCTCCTTCGGCGTGGGCACCGTCTACGCCCGGAGCCGGGGACGGGCGTCGATCGCCGGTACCCACGTCGACGAGACGATCGAGGAGGAGGCCGTCGAGAACGCAGCGGCCGCCGCGGTCGTCCTTCCAGCCGGTGACGTGGAGGACTTCACGGTGACCGCACCCTTGGCAGGTGAGGCCATCCCGCTCGCCGAGGTGAAGGATCCGATGTTCTCCGGCGGGATGCTCGGCCCGGGTGCGGCGATCGTCCCCTCGGTGGGACGCGTGGTCGCGCCGTTCGACGGCGAGGTGATCGTCGCCTTCCCCACCGGCCACGCCTACGGACTGCGTTCGGCCAGTGGCGTGGAGGTCCTGATCCACGTCGGCATGGACACCGTTCAGCTGGACGGCAAGCACTTCACCGCCAAGGTGGGCGTCGGGCAGCAGGTGCGCCGTGGCGACCTGCTGGCGGAGGTCGACCTGGCAGCGGTCGCAGCGGCCGGTTACGACACCACCACGCCGGTGGTGGTCACCAATGCCACCGCCTACGAACGGGTGGACGCCGCCGTGAGCGGGCCGGTCGCGACCGGCGACCCCCTCCTGACAGCGGTCGTCCCGGTAACCGAGGCGGTCTAGGCCAACGGCTCGTCGTCGCCCTAGGTGGTGGCACCCTCGATGAGGGTGACCGGGAACTCCACCGGGGCTACGGCGGGCCGTCCGTCATCGCCCGAGCCGGCCTCGATGCGCTCCAGCAGCACCTCGACCGCGGCCCGGCTGATCTGCCGGATCGGTTGCTGGACGGTGGTCAGCCAGGGTGCGGCGGCTCGCAGCGCGTTGGTGCCGTCGAAGCCCACCACCCGCAGGTCGTCCGGCACCTTCCGGCCGGTCCGCCGGGCCCAATCCACCACCGCGCAGGCGGTGAGGTCATCGGTGGCGAACACGCCGTCGATCTGGTCCCGGAGGCGATCCAGCGCGGCGTCGATCAACCGGGTGCGCTCCGGTTCGGGGGTGCCGAACGCCACCGTGACGATCGTCGGCTCGATGCCGGCCGCGGCGAGCACCGCGCGATAGCCCGCCTCGCGGAGGTTCCGCGGGCCCGAGGTCGAGGTGAACAGCGCCGGACGGCGGCAGCCCCGCTGCACGAGCAACTCGGTGGCCATCCGGCCCCCGGTGGTGTTGTCGGCCCGGACGTTGGGGATGTGGTCGGCGAGCTCGCGGTCGATGGTGACCACCGGCAGGCGGGTGGTGGCGTACTCGGGGATGCTGTCGTTGTGCGCGCCGGAGATCAGGCCGTCGACCCGGTTGCTCTCCAGCTGCAGCAGGTAGTCGCGCTCGATCTCGCTGCGACCCAGGCTGTTGCACAGCAGCGTCCGGTAGCCCCGCTCGGCCAGGGCGTGCTCGAGCGAGACCGCGACCTCGCCGAAGAAGGGCAGCGCGACAGTGGGCAGGATGACGCCCACCGTCCGGGTGCGCTGGCCGAGCAGCGCGCGCGCCACCTCGTTGGGACGGTAGTGCAACTCGGCCATCGCCTGGGCGACGCCGTCCTTGGTGGACTGGCTGAGATAGCCGCGGTTGTTCAGCACCCGGGAGACGGTGGTGGGGGAGACCCCGGCCAATGCGGCGACATCGGCGATGGTGGGTTCGCGGCCCTGTCGTGCCACCGATGCCTCCTGACGCTGGACGGATGTCGTCCCCCGAATCCTAGTGTCAGCCGCTCCACAGCCGGTGTCGCGGGTCGTCGAGTCCTCAGGAGACGAGACGGGCGGCCGGGCTCGCCCGTGATGTGGGTGGGGCCGACGGCACCGGAGCGGCCCGATCCACAGCCGGGCGGATCGCCCCGTACCCTGGTCGCTGGAAGAGGATCGGAAGGGGAACGCGCATGGAACTGGGCCTGACCGGCATCTTCGCGGTGCTGTTCGCGGTCAGCTACGCGCGCGAACCGCGGCGCATGCGCTGTGCGATCTTCCTGTTCGGTGCGGTCTCCAGCCTGACGCTGAGCGTGATCGGTGCGCTGGGCACCGCGGTAGCCCGGCGTTCGGACGTGGCGGGGGCCTGGGCCCTGCTCGCTGTGCTGATCCTGATCATCGCCATGGTGGTGCTGGTGGCGGTGATGCTGGTGCTGAACGGGCTCACCATGGTGCGCAAGGAGGGCCGGCGGCTGTCCAACCTGTTGTCCCTGCTGCTCGGCCTGGGGATTCTGGGGGCGGTCGCCGCCGCGGTCGGCGCGGTCTCCGCCTCGGTCGTCACCGACTCCGTCCCGCTCGTACTGGGGGTGATCCTGCTCAGCCTGCCGATCGGCTTCCTCTCCTACGGCTTCCTCGCCTACCTGCTGTACTCGGCTGTCTACCAGGCCATCACCCGCCGCCGGAGCCGTCAGGTGGCAGCCGTCGTCGCTCTCGGATCCGGCCTGATCGAGGGCGAGGTCCCGCCGCTGCTGGCCAGCCGGCTGGACGGAGCGCGCCAGGCCTACGATGCCGCGGTCGCCACCGGCGGGCACCCGGTCATCGTCACCTCCGGCGGGCAGGGCGAGGACGAGCCGCGCCCGGAGGCCGAGGCCATGGCGGAGTACCTGCGCGAACGCGGCGTTCCCGCAGCGGCGATTCTGGCGGAGGCCGAATCCCGCACCACGCAGGAGAATCTGGCGAACACCGCCGCCCTGCTCGCCGAACGCGGCGTGGTCGGTCCGGTCGCGGTGGTGACCAACAATTTCCACGCGTTCCGGGCGGCAATGATGATGCGCAAGGCCGGCGTGGCCGGGTACGTCCTGGGGGCTCCCACCGCCGACTACTACTGGCCCAGCGCGACCATCCGGGAGTACCTGGCCATCCTGCGAGATCACCTCTGGTTCGTGGTGATCTCGGTGGGTCTGCTCTCGCTGCCGGCCGCCTGGTTCGCGTACAGCCTGCTGAGTTGAGCGGACGGATGTCGGCACCCGCTGGCATGCTGTAGCCCGTGGAGTCACCTTTCGGCAGCACCCTGCTGGTCATCGGCCCGGAGTCGCTGCTGGCCGGGCGCGCGGTCACCGAGCTGATCGCCGCCGGGCTCGCGCAGCGTCCGGAGGCTGCGGTCAATCGGATACCCGCCGGCGAGCTGACCGTCGGCGGCCTGACCGAGGCCACCGGGGGCTCCCTGTTCGCCGACGCCAGCGTGGTGGTGGTGGAGGAGTTGCCCGAGCTGCCTACCGACGTGGCCGATGCGCTGGTCCTGCTCGCGACGGATCCTGGGCCCGACCTGGCACTGGTTCTCGTCCACCCCGGGGGAGTGAAGGGCAAGGCCCTGCTCGACCGGCTGCGCAAGGCCGGCGTCCGCTCGGCGGACTTCCCTTCGCTGAAGGCATGGGAGTTGCCCCAGTTCGTGATCGCGGAGGCCCGCCGGGCCGGCGGCCGGATGGAGAAGCCGACCGCCGAAGTTCTGGTCAATGCCGTAGGCACCGACCTGAACGCCTTGGCGTCGGCGGTGCGGCAGTTGATCGATGACGGCGAGGACCAGTTGCTCACCGAGGCCGCCGTTCGCCGCTACTTCGGCGGCCGGGCCGAGGTGCGCAGCTACGAGATCGCCACCGATGCGTTGGCCGGCCAGACCGGCTCGGCGCTGGAGAAGCTCCGGTGGGCGTTGGCGACCGGAGTCGGGCCGCCGCAGGTCACGGCGGCGCTGGCCGCGAACCTGCGCGAACTCGGGAAGTACCTGGATGCTCGTGACGACGGCCTGCGCGATGCCCAGATCGCCCAGCGGATCGGCGTCCCGCCCTGGAAGCTGAAGTCGCTGGGCCCACTGTCACGGCAGTGGCAGGCGGCGGGTGTGGCGCGGGCAATCGGGGCGGTGGCCCGGGCCGACGCCCAGGTGAAGGGGGCCAGCAGCGATGCCGGTTTCGCGCTGGAGCAGATGGTGCTGACCATCATCGGCTGCCGCGGCCGGAACTGAGCCGACGCCGCGGGCAAACAGAAACGCCGCCCGGAGCGGGCGGCGTCACGTTGTGGCTGGGCTCAGAGAGCGGCAGCCTTGGAGGCGATGGCCGACTTGCGGTTCGCCGCCTGGTTCTTGTGGATGACGCCCTTGGACGCGGCCTTGTCGAGCTGGCGGTTCGCGGCCTTCGCGTACTCCTGCGCCTTCTCGGTGTCACCTGCGGCGACGGCCTCGTTGAACCGGCGCACGTGAGTGCGCAGGGAGGACTTCACAGCCTTGTTGCGGAGACGAGACTTCTCGTTGGTCAGAATCCGCTTCTTCTGGGACTTGATGTTCGCCACAGGGCTTGCCTTCTTGGTCGGTGATCGTGCTGGTGGCATCCGGAACGGACGCGACCACCAACCCTACCAAAGCCACCCGTTACCCACCAAGTTGCGCCGTGACCCCGACGATCGGGTGCACTTTCTGCCAAATAGCGCACCTGCGGCGACAGATTCGTCGCGCGCAGCGATTATGTGGCAATTACTGCACCGGCGGGGTTGCGTGGGGCGGCCCGGGGAGCCGGGGGTGGAGTGGGAGGGGAGGGATGGGAGGAGCGAGGCGGGGGCGGGCGACCGAGCGCGACACGGTAAGGTATGACGTCGGTCCCCAACCAGGAAAGCTGCATGCCCGCACCACGCCCCGGCGCGACGCCGTCGGAGATCATTCGCAACTTCTGCATCATCGCCCACATCGACCACGGTAAGTCGACGCTGGCCGATCGGATGCTGCAGCTGACCGGCGTCGTGGACGAGCGCTCGATGCGCGCCCAGTACCTGGACCGGATGGACATCGAGCGCGAGCGCGGCATCACCATCAAGTCCCAGGCGGTCCGGATGCCGTGGACGAAGGACGACACCACCTACGTCCTCAACATGATCGACACCCCTGGCCACGTCGACTTCACCTACGAGGTCTCCCGCTCGCTGGCCGCCTGCGAGGGCGCCATCCTGCTGATCGACGCCGCGCAGGGCATCGAGGCCCAGACCCTGGCCAACCTGTATCTCGCCCTGGAAGCCGATCTGCACATCATCCCGGTGCTGAACAAGATCGACCTGCCCAGCGCCCAGCCCGAGAAGTACGCCGCCGAGATCGCGCACCTGGTGGGCTGCGAGCCGTCCGACGTCTTCCAGGTCTCGGCCAAGACCGGCGAGGGCGTCCGGGAACTCCTCGATCACATCGTGGCCGACATCCCGCACCCGGTCGGCGACCCCAAGGCCCCGGCGCGGGCGCTGATCTTCGACTCGGTCTACGACACCTACCGGGGCGTCGTCACCTACGTGCGGGTCGTCGACGGCGAGTTGAATCACCGCGAGCGCGTCCTCATGATGTCCACCAAGGCCACCCACGAGACCCTGGAGGTCGGGGTGATCTCGCCGGAACCGATCAAGGCGGCCGCCCTCGGCGTCGGCGAGGTGGGCTACCTGATCACCGGTGTGAAGGAGGTGCGCCAATCCCGGGTCGGCGACACGGTGACGGTCGCCTCGCGTCCGGCCGGTACCAGCCTGGGCGGCTACCGGCAGCCGCACCCGATGGTGTACGCCGGGCTCTACCCGATCGACGGCGCCGACTTCCCCGAACTCCGGGAGGCGCTCGACAAGCTGCAGCTCAACGACGCCGCCCTGGTCTACGAGCCGGAGACCTCCGGCGCCCTCGGCTTCGGCTTCCGGGTGGGCTTCCTGGGTCTGTTGCACATGGAGATCGTCCGGGAGCGGCTGGAGCGCGAGTTCAACCTCGATCTGATCTCCACCGCCCCCAACGTCGTCTACCGGGTGGTGATGGAGGATGGCACCGAGCACACCGTCACCAACCCGTCGGAGTACCCCGACGGCAAGATCGCCGAGGTGCACGAGCCGGTGGTGCGAGCGACGATCCTCACCCCGACCGAGTTCATCGGAACCGTGATGGAGCTGTGCCAGAATCGCCGCGGCGTTCAGACCGGCATGGACTACCTCAGCGAGGATCGGGTCGAGATCCGTTACCTACTGCCGCTGGCCGAGATCGTCTTCGACTTCTTCGATGCCCTGAAGAGCCGGACGAAGGGCTACGCCTCGCTCGACTACGACGAGGCCGGCGAGCAGGTCGCCAAGCTGGTCAAGGTGGACATCCTGCTGCACGGCGATCCGGTGGACGCCTTCAGCTCGATCGTCCACAACGACTCGGCGTACAGCTATGGCGTCGCGATGGCGAAGAAGCTGAAGGAACTGATCCCCCGGCAGCAGTTCGAGGTGCCGATCCAGGCGGCCATCGGGGCCCGGGTGATCGCCCGCGAAACCGTGCGTGCGATGCGCAAGGACGTGCTGGCCAAGTGCTACGGCGGCGACATCAGCCGTAAGCGCAAGCTGCTGGAGAAGCAGAAGGAAGGCAAGAAGCGGATGAAGATGGTCGGCCGGGTCGAGGTGCCGCAGGAGGCCTTCGTCGCCGCGCTGTCGACCGGCGAGACCAAGTCCGACAAGAAGTAGGTCATGGCGCCGTCGGCACCGCCGCCGGGCGATCCGGCACCCTCGGACGGATCCCTGCCCGCCAGTGCCCTAGCCGCCCGAGCGCCGCTCAGCCTCTACCTGCACGTCCCGTTCTGCGCGACCCGCTGCGGGTACTGCGACTTCAACACCTACACCGCCGCCGAACTCGGATCGGCTCCCGGCGCCAGCCAGCGGGCCTACCTGGACGCGGTGCGCTCCGAGCTCGACCTCGCCGCGCGCGTTCTCGGCCCGCGGCCGGTTCAGACGGTCTTCTTCGGAGGAGGCACGCCCACCCTGCTGCCGCAGGCCGAACTGGCCGGTCTGCTGGCCGCCGTGCGAGCCGCGTTCCCGCTGGCCGCCGACGCCGAGATCACCACGGAGGCCAACCCGGAGTCGGTCGACCCCGGCTATCTCGCGGCGCTCACCGAGGCAGGCTTCAACCGGCTCTCGCTGGGGATGCAATCCAGCGTGGGGCACGTCCTGTCCGTGCTCGACCGGCGTCACACGCCGGGCCGGGTCGGTCAGGTGGTCGGCTGGGCGCGGGCGGCCGGATTCGGATCGATCAGCCTCGACCTGATCTACGGCAGCCCCGGTGAGACCGCCGACGACTGGCGGACGAGCCTGCGAGCCGCCCTCGGGCTGGAGCCCGACCATCTCTCGGCTTATTCGCTGATCGTCGAGCCCGGCACCCGCCTGGCCGCGCGGATCAAGCGCGGTGAGTTGCCGGGTGTCGACGACGACGTGCACGCCGACTACTACCTGATCGCCGAGCAGGAAATCGCGGCCGCCGGCCTGGAGTGGTACGAGGTGAGCAACTGGGCGCATCCCGGACACGCCTGCCGCCACAACCTGGCCTACTGGCGCAGCCGCGACTGGTGGGGGATCGGGCCGGGGGCCCACTCCCACGTCGGCGGGGTGCGCTGGTGGAACCTGCGCCACCCGGCCCGCTACAGCGCCCGGTTGGCGGCCGGGGAGAGCCCGGCCGAGGCCCGGGAGATCCTCGACGCCGGTGACCGCCGGGTCGAGCGCGTGCTGCTGGAGCTCCGGCTGGCGGAGGGTCTCGACCTGGCCGTGCTCACCCCCTCCGAGCGGGCCAGGGTGCCGGCGATCCTGGCCTCAGGCTGGGGCAACGTCGCCGACAACCGGCTGCGACTGACCCTGGAGGGCCGCCTGCTGGCCGACGGGATCGTGCGCGACCTGCTCGACTGAGCGCGCTCCGAACCCCGACCTGGGCAGTTGTGGGAGCATTTGCACCCGGTATGCCTGGAATCCAGGCGATCGGTGCCGTTTCGGGCGAGTTCGGTGCGAATCCCCCCGGGCTGCCGTGGCTAGGGAACCAGGAGCACCTTGCCCGTGGTGTGGCGCCCCTCCAGTGCGCGATGCGCCTCGGCTGCCTCGGCCAGCGGATAGCGGGCGCCGATCCGCACCTGCAACGTGCCGGCCAGTACGGCATCGAACAGGTCGCCCATCCGCCATTCGATCTCGGTGCGGGTGGCGGTGTAGTGCGCCAGGGTTGGGCGGGTCACGTACAGCGACCCGCCGGAGTTGAGCCGCTGCAGGTCGAACGGGGGCACCTGGCCGGAGGCGCCACCGAAGAGCACCAGCAAGCCGCGGCGGTGCAGCGAGGCCAGCGAGGCGTCGAAGGTGGCCCGCCCCACGCCGTCGTAGACCACGTGGACGCCTGCGCCCGCGGTGAGTTCCCGAACCAGTGGCGGCAGCTCGGCGGTCAGGTCGGCCAGGGCCGAGTAGTCGATCACCTCCGCCGCGCCGGCGGCCCGGGAGAGCTCGGCCTTCTCGGCCGAGCCGACGGTGGTGATCACGCTTCCGCCCCGCGCCGTCGCCAGCTGGGTGGCCAGCAACCCGACGCCGCCCGCACCGGCATGCAGCAGCACGTCGTGCCCTGGACGAACCTCGAAGGTGGAGTTCACCAGGTAGTGGGCGGTCATTCCCTGCAGGGGCAGCGCCGCTGCCTGAACCACGTCGATCCCATCCGGCAGCCGCACCGCGTCGGAGGCGTCGACCGACACGAACTCGGCGTAGGAGCCGGGAGCGTTGTCCCAGGAGACCCGGTCACCGACTGAGAAGCCGTCGACGTCCTCGCCCAGGGCCACGACCTCGCCCGCCCCCTCGGAGCCCACTACGTGCGGGAAGGCCATGGGGTAGACACCGGAGCGTCGATAGGTGTCGATGAAGTTGACCCCTGCCGCCGCCACCTTGACCAGCACCTGACCCGACCCCGGTTGGGGTTCGGGCAGCTCGACGTAGTCCAGTACTTCCGCTCCGCCCGGCTCCCGGGCCACCACCGCACGCATGAAACGAGCCTACGCCTCCCGGACTGTCACCGGTCATCGGCGCAAACCCGGAAGCCGGCGCCAGGCACGACCGCGCCGGCATGCCCCGCGCGGATCACCCGGCGGTCTCACCCTTCACTACGGTCCGGGGGCCGGTCCGCGGCGGACTTAGGGTGCTGCCGTGACCCGCTACTCCCGTGATGTGCTGGCGCCTGGCTGGCAGCAGGCGAACCGGAAGGTGTCGGTGGAGAAGCCGGTCGAGCTGGGCCTGGTGGTCGAGGATCCCACCTCGGGGTTCGTGGGCGCGGTGGTGCGCTGGGAGAACGGCCTGGTGGTGCTGGAGGACCGTAAGGGAGCTCGTCGCAGCTTCCCCTTCGGCCCCGGTTTCTGGGTGGACGGCGAACCGGTCGCGTTAACGCCGCCGCGGCGCTCTCGTCCGGCCGCGCCGACGCACAATGCCTCCGGATCCCGGGTTGCCGCCGCGGCGCCGGCCAAGGTCGCCCGCGCGTCCCGGATCTACGTCGAGGGACGACACGACGCCGAACTGGTAGAGCGAATCTGGGGCGACGATCTGCGAGTCGAAGGAGTCGTGGTCGAGTACCTCGGCGGGATCGACGACCTGCCGGCGATCGTCGCCGAGTTCCGGCCCGCGCCGGGCCGGAGGCTGGGCGTGCTGGTGGATCACCTGGTGGCCGGCACCAAGGAGACCCGGATCGTCCAGCAGGTGCAGGGCGAGCATGTGCTGGTGACCGGCCACCCGTTCATCGACATCTGGGCGGCGATCCGGCCGCAGCAGGCAGGGCTGGAATCCTGGCCTGAGGTGCCGCGCGGGCAGGACTACAAGGCCGGCCTCAGCCGCGCGTTGGGCCGCCCGGCCCGCAGCCAGGCCGACATCGCCGCCACATGGCAGTGGCTGCTGGGACGGGTGCGCAGTTGGCGTGACCTCGACCCGGCGCTGCCGCGCGAGGTGGAACGGCTGATCGACTTCGTGACCACAGACGAGCTGGAGCAGTGACGTGCAGACCGAATGGGTGTCTCAGCAATTGCAGGACGTGGCCGAGCGGGTCATCCTGCCGCGATTCGGCGCCCTCGCCGAGGGGGAGATCGAAGAGAAGAAGCCGGGCGATGTGGTGACGATCGCCGATCGCGAGGCCGAACTGGAACTGGTCCGGATCCTCTCGGTGGCCGACCCCGGCTCGCTGGTCGTGGGGGAGGAGGGCGTGTTCGCCGACCCGGTCCGGCTGGAGGCCCTGCCGGAGGCGGACCGCGCCTGGGTGATCGACCCCGTCGACGGCACGAAGAACTTCTCCCGCGGGTCGGCCGACTTCGCCGTGATGCTGGCCGAGGTGCGGCGCGGCGTGACGGTGCGCGGCTGGATCTGGCAGCCGGTCCACCAGCGGATGTACATCGCCGAACTGGGGGCAGGGGTGCGCTGCAACGATGAGCCGGTGCACCGCGAGCCGGTCGACCGCGCGGTGCCGCTGGGCGCCAGCTACGTCCCGTTGCGCGGCGAGGATGCGGCGCGGATCGATGTGCGCCGTTCCTGGGGATCCTGCGGCATCGACTACCCCAAGCTGATCGCCGGCGAGGTCGACTTCCTCACCTACCGCTCGATGTTCCCGTGGGATCACCTGCCTGGCGGGCTGATGGTGGCCGAGTTCGGCGGCCGGGTCGCCAGCGAGGACGGAACCGAGTTCCGGGCCGGCGTGATCGGACGCCGGCTGATCGCAGCGATGCGGCCGCAGACCTGGACGACCGTTCGCGACGCGCTGGCCGACACCCATTGAGGCTTGCTGCGCGGCATGGCACAGTGAGGCCATGACCGACAACGACGACATCAAGGCCAAGATGCGCGAAGCACTGACCAAGAAGCAGGCAGGACACGAGTCGAACGTCGGCGACGAGGGCCACCACAAGGAGAAGGGCCCGCAGTCCCGCGGCCGTCAGGGCGGTGCCCGTGAGTTCCGCCGCAAGGCCGGCGGATAGGCCGAACCGGCCGACGGAGTCGCGTCCCGATCCCGCCGGGCCTGCCTAGAGCAAGGGAATGGTCCGTCCGGGGTGGATGCCGTCGGCTGCCAACTGCTCGTAGATGATCGGCAACGCCTCGTGGACGACCTCCTCGGGGAAGGGCCATTCCCCGGCCGCGTAGGCGTCGGCGAGCTTCACTCCCCGGCGAGCGAGGTGCTCGGCCTGGCCGTAGAGCCCGGAGATCCGGGCCCGCTGGTCGAAGGCGTACATCCGGTCGATGGTGCGCCCGTGGCCGGGAACCAGGATGGTGTGCTCGTTCACCAGGCCGAGGATGCCGTCCACCGCGCTGGGCCATTCCTTGGGATAGCAGTCCGGGCCGAAGGCCGGTGGGCCGGATTCCTCCAGCAGGTCGCCGGCGAAGATCACGTCGGCATCGGGAACCACCGCCACCGTGTCACCGTCGGAGTGCCCCCGTCCGAAGTGGACGAGTTCGACGCGGCGGTCGCCCAGGTCGATCACCCGCGCCAGGGTGAAGGGATGGGTGGGCGCGGTCAGCGCGGTGACCGGGACGCCGGCCTCGGCGGCGCTGGCCGCCAGCCCGTCTGACCGCAGCCAGTCGGTGAGGGTGCGATGGCCGTAGCTGGGCACGCCGTCGAATCCGGCCAGCCCGAAGAAGTGATCCCAGTGCCAGTGCGTCACCAGCACGGCCCGGACGGGTACCCCGGCGGCCGCCTCGGCGGCGCGCCGGATCGCCGCTCCCTGGGCCGGTGAGGAGCCGGTGTCGATCACCAGTGCGGCGTCGCGGCCCACGACCAGGCCGATATTGACCGATGCCGGTTCTGCGACCGCCACGAATACGTGATCGGCGATCGGCTCGAAGGCTGCCAGGCTGGTCTGCATGGAGCCAGCGTAACGGGACGATCCGGAATTCAGCCGACCTTCTTTGTGGGCTTCGACGAGGCGGACCTGGTGGCGTAGCCGGGTGCCTTACCGGTCACCTTGAGCTTGATCTTCTTCCCCTTGTCCTTGGCGGTCAGGGTGTAGGTCGGGCCGGTGGCCTTGCTGATCTTCTTCTTTCCCCGGTACCACTGGTAGGACATCACGATCGCGGAACCGCCGCGCACCGCCACTGCCTTCACGGTCAGGGTCTTGCCGACCTTGGTCAGGCCGTCGATCTTCGGCTTGGGGATACTCAGCGTGCCGGCGGCGACCTTCTTGGTGGCCTTCGACTTCTTGGTGGTCTTGGCGTAGCCGTCCTTGGTGCCGGTGACCTTGACGGTGATCTTCTTGCCCTTGTCCTTCGGCACCAGGGTGTAGGTGGACTTGGTGGCGCCCACGATCTTCGTGCTGCCCCGGTACCACTGGTAGACCAGCTTCACCCCGGTCGGCTTCCACTTCCCGGCCTTCGCGGTGAGCGTCTTGCCGACCTTCACGGTGCCGGTGATCTTCGGCTTGGGCGTGGTCGAGAGGTCTTCGGGGGTGACCCGGAAGACCTTCACCTCGTAGCTGATCGGATCGGACGACACCCCCTTGATGGTCACCCGGTAGGTGTCGACCGCTCCGGGCTTGGGAGCCGTGAGCTTCGCGGTCTCCCAGACCAGCGCGGGGTCGCCGATGTAGTCACCGCTGTTGATGAGGTTGTCGATCTTGAGCGGGGCACCGTTGCGGGTCATCGTCACGGTCGCGTTGGCGCACCATTCGGCACCCGAGCCCTTGCAGGCTTCGTCGGGCAACCCGTACGACCAGCGCCGACTGGTGGGCATGGCCTCCCAGGGGAAGTACCCCGCGGACGGCCATGCCGTTCCGCCGTCGGGGCGTGAGTTGGCCTGTTCGGCCTCCTCGCCGTTGACCAGGACGGCGTTGGTCCGGTTGGTCGAACCGGTCCCGAACTCGGAGGCGGGCGGGTAGAGCAGCCACCGCCGATGTCCGACCTCCTCGTTCCCGACGTAGGGATCGTCCATGTAGAGCGCGATGGATCGAGCCGAGGCGCCGTCGGCGCTGCCCCAGCTGATGGCGATGTTGGAGCGGGCTGCGGCGTCGGCGCCCTGTTCGCTGTAGCACTCCCAACTCGGATCCGGCTCATGGGTGAGATCGTCGTTGGCGAGCATGATCAGCGCGGCCTGGCGGGCGAGGGCGGAGTACGACGTGTTCTCGGTGACCGGTTGTAGCCCGGCCATGGCGCGGTAGTAGTTGATGGCCGCGAAGGTCGCCTTCCGGGAGGCCTTCGACTCCTCGCCAACCGCCTGCTTGGGCTGGGCCTCGGGCTCGCCGTCCTGGCACTTCTTCGGATCCCCGGTCCACCCCGACGGGGTGTCCAGCGCGGGGAGGAGCCAGTTGGTGTAGGCGTCGGCGACGGCCTTGCGGGAGTCGGTGTCGATGGTGTCAGCGGCCGCCGCGGGCGCAACGAAAAGACCCGCGATGAGGACGACCAGGCTCAGGAGCAGCCTGCCGGCGGTCAGCAACCCCTTCATGAACCCCCCGATCACGCCGGTCTGCCTGAATGAAACTTAAATCAACAGGGGGGTCCGGGGCAAGTCGCACGGGTCACCCAGCTCTCCTGCCAGGGTTGGCCTTCCCCGGTGGCTTGGCGGAGCCTCGGAGAGGTGTCCGTCTTGCTTACCCGGAGATCCGCCGGCGTGGCGCCGAGTGGTGGAATGCGGGGGATTCGCCGGGCGGATAGACTGGCACTCAACCCTGGAGAGTGCCAAGCAGCGTGGGAAGGACGGCCATGCTTGACGACCGCAAGCTCGCGATCCTGCGGGCGATCGTCACCGACTACGTCTCCATGCGCGAACCGGTCGGCTCGCGAGCCCTGGTCGAGCGGTACCAGCTGGACGTCTCGCCGGCGACCGTCCGCAATGACATGGCGGTGCTGGAGGAGGAGGGCTACATCACCCAGCCGCACACCTCCGCCGGACGGATTCCCACCGACAAGGGCTACCGGTTGTTCGTCGACCGGCTGGGTACGGTGAAGCCGCTCTCGCCCTCCGAACGGCGTGCGATCGAGACCTTCATGACCGGCGCCCTGGATGTCGACGACCTGGTGCGGCGCACCGTACGGCTGCTCGCCCAGATCACCCAGCAGGTCGCGATCGTGCAGTACCCGATCGACCTGGGCTCGTCCATTCGCCATATCGAGCTGGTCACCCTGGGCGGCGGCCGGGGGCTGGTGATCGTGGTCACCTCGGCCGGACGCGTGGATCAGCGGGCGATCGAGACCGGTGGCGCCGGCGAGGAGACCGTCGCCGACCTGCGCGGACGGCTGAACGCCGCCCTGATCGGCCTCTCCTCCGAACGCGCCGCGTCGAAGGCCGGAGCGCTGCTGGACGAGCTTCCGCCCGAGTTGCACCCGCTCGGCGCGGTGGCGATAGCCGCGATCCTGGACGTCCTGGGCACCCGGGAGACCGGACGGGTGGTGGTCGGCGGCGTGCCCAACCTCACCCGGTTCGCCGATCAGTTCGAGACCACCGTCAAGCCGGTGCTGGAGGCCCTCGAGGAGCAGGTCATCCTGCTGCGGCTGCTCGGCGAGGCCGTCGGCGAGGACGACGTCACCGTCCGGATCGGTCACGAGAACCCCTATGCCTCGCTGCAGTCGACCTCGGTGGTGGCCAGCAGTTACGGAACCGCGCCGGAGGCGTGGGCGACCCTGGGTATCGTCGGTCCGACGCGGATGGACTACCCCTCGACCATGGCCGCGGTCCGCGCGGTCGCCCGGTACGTCGGGCGCTTCCTGGCTGAAGGATGATGAGTGAGCACTGACTACTACCAGGTGCTGGGCGTGTCCCGCGATGCCAGCGCCGAACAGATCAAGAAGGCCTACCGCCGGCTGGCGATGAAGTACCACCCGGACGTGGCCGACACCCCCGACGCCGCGGACAAGTTCAAGCAGATCGGTGAGGCCTACGAGGTGCTGCACGATCCGCACAAGCGGTCGGTCTACGACCGCGGCGGCGATCCGCTGGGCAACGCGACCGGTGGCTTCGGCGGGTTCGGCGGCGGTGCCTTCGACTTCACCAACCTGGTGGACGCGATGTTCGGCGCCCAGGCCTCCAGCCGCGGCCCTCGCTCGCGCACCCGACGTGGCCAGGACGCCCTGGTGCGGCTGAACCTGACCCTGGCCGAGGCCGCCTTCGGCGTGACCAAGCCACTGCGGGTGGACACCGCTGTGGTCTGTCCCAAGTGCAACGGTGGGGGCGCCAACCCCGGCAGCTCGCCGGTCACCTGCACCACCTGTCACGGCCAGGGCGAGGTCACCCAGATCCAGCGCTCCTTCCTGGGCGACATCCGCACCTCGCAGACTTGCCCGGCCTGCCGCGGCTACGGCACCGTGATCCCCGATCCGTGCGGGGAGTGCTCCGGTGAGGGACGGGTGCGCAGCAGCCGGACGATCAACGTCAAGATCCCGGCCGGGGTGAACACCGGTAACCGGATCCACCTGGACTCCCAGGGCGAGGTCGGCCCCGGCGGAGGCCCGGCCGGCGACCTCTACGTGGAGCTCACCGTGGCCGGACACGACACCTTCCGGCGTAACGGCGACGATCTCGAAGTGGTCGTGAAGGTGCCGATGGCCGCTGCGGCGCTGGGCACCGAGGTCGAGATCGCCACCCTGGAAGCCGAGCGAGAGGATCTGGCGGCCGAGCAGGGCACCGTCTCGGTGACGATTCCGGCAGGCACCCAATCCGGCACCCGGGTAGCGGTGCCGGGGCGGGGCGTGCCCAAGCTGCGCGGCGGAGGCCGGGGCGAGCTGGGCGTGACGCTGCTTGTCCAGACGCCGATCAAGCTCGACGATGAGCAGCGCGAGCTGCTGCGGCAGTTCGCCGAACTGCGCGACGAGAGCCGTCCCGAGGTGGCTGCGGCCAAGCACAAGGGCGGCGTCCTGGGGTGGTTGAAGGAGGCCTTCTCATGACCGAACCGCTTTTCCTGTCCTTCCTGGACGATCCCCAGCTGGGTGGCCGGGTCACCCTGGCCGGCGACGAGGGTCGCCATGCGGCTCAGGTGCGCCGGATCCGGCTCGGCGAGGTGATCTGGATCAGCGACGGGGCGGGGACGGCCGTGCGTGGCCCGGTGGTGGAGGCCGCCAAGCAGCAGGTGACGATTGAGGTCGCCGAGGTGGTGCACGCCCCGGCCGGCCCGGTGCGCTATGTCGCCGTGCAGGCGCTGCCCAAGGGCGACCGTGCCCAGCAGGCGGTGGAGATGCTGACCGAACTCGGCGTGGACGAGATCGTCCCCTGGCAGGCCGAGCGTTCGGTGGTGAAGTGGAGCCCCGACCGGGTGGAACGCGGCCTCACCAAATGGCGTGCGGTGGCCCGCGAGGCCGCCAAGCAGTCCCGCCGGTTCCGCGTCCCGATCGTCAGCGCGCCGCTGACCACAGCCGAGCTGGCGCTGCGGATCGCCCAGACCGCGCTGACCGCCGTCCTGCACGAGACCGCCACCGACCCGATCGCCGGGCTCGACGTCCCTGGCTCGGGCGAGATCATGTTCATCGTCGGCCCGGAAGGCGGGCTCACCGACGACGAGGTGGCGACCTTCGAGACCGCCGGCGGCAAGGTGGTGCTGATCGCCGACACCGTGCTGCGCACCTCGACCGCCGGGGTCGTCGCGCTGGCACAACTCCAGGCGCTCAGTGCCCGTGACGCCGGCTGACCTCCCGTCGGTGGCTGAGGTCGGCCGCGGGCCGAGGCTCGAAGCCCCGAGCCCCTCATCGGGCCATCCCCGCGAAGGAGGGGATCTCTCCCGACCCCCGTTCGGCTTCCGCCCGGATGTCGTCCTGCCCGGCGGCCGCGGCCGCACCGGCGTGATCTCCACCCCGCACGGCGAGATCCGCACGCCGGCCTTCATCGCGGTGGGCACCAAGGCCACCGTCAAGGCGGTGCTGCCCGAGTCGGTCGCCGCGGTCGGCGCACAGGCGGTGCTGGCCAACGCCTACCACCTCTACCTGCAGCCCGGTTCCGACATCGTGGACGCCGCCGGCGGGCTGGGGGCGTTCATGAACTGGCCGGGCCCGACCTTCACCGACTCCGGCGGGTTCCAGGTGATGAGCCTGGGCGTCGGGTTCAAGAAGGTGCTGGCGATGGACACCGTCGGCCTTGCCAACGACGACGTGATCGCCGAGGGCAAGCAGCGGCTGGCCCACGTGGACGACGACGGCGTCACCTTCCAGTCGCACCTCAACGGCGACAAGCACCGCTTCACCCCCGAGGTGTCGATGCGGATCCAGCACGAGCTGGGCGCCGACATCATGTTCGCCTTCGACGAGCTGACCACCCTGATGAACACCCGCGGCTACCAGGAGCGCTCGGTGGAGCGGACCCACGCCTGGGCGGCCCGCTGCCTGGCCGAGCACGACCGGCTCACCGCCGTCCGTTCCCATCGGCCGTACCAGGCGCTGTTCGGTGTGGTGCAGGGCGCCCAGTACGAGGATCTGCGACGGCTGGCCGCCCGCGATCTGGCGGCCCTGGAGGTCTCGGGGCGAGCGTTCGACGGCTTCGGGATCGGTGGTGCGCTGGAGAAGGAGAACCTCGGCACCATCGTCGGCTGGGTCACCGACGAACTGCCCTTCGACAAGCCCAGGCACCTGCTGGGCATCTCCGAACCGGACGATTTCTTCGCCGCCATCGAGGCGGGCGCCGACACCTTCGACTGCGTGATGCCCTCCCGGGTGGCGCGCAACGGCGCCCTCTACACCCCGAACGGCCGGTTCAACGTGGTGACCGCGGCCAACCGCCGCAACTTCGCCCCGATCGACGACGAGTGCGACTGCTACACCTGCGCCCACTACACCCGGGCCTACCTGCACCACCTGTTCAAGGCCAAGGAGATGCTGGCCTCCACCCTCTCCACCATCCACAACGAGCGTTTCACCGTCCGCCTGGTCGACGACATCCGCGCCAGCATCGAGACCGGCGACTTCGACGCCTTCAGAACCGAGTTCCTGGGACGCTTCTATTCCGGACGCCGCTGAGCGCGCTGTCCGTCGAGGCTCGGGCGGCGTCACCGCTGAAGCGCCCCTGACTCCGGATCTCTCGGACCGGCCGGCCTCAACTGCCCAGCCGGGGGAACGGTCGCAGCGAGAAGATCACCTCGACGCCGACTCCGAAGTAGTCGGCCAGCTGCAGGGCCAACTGCAGCGAGGGGGAGTACTCGCCGCGCTCCAGATAGCCGATGGTCTGGTAGTGGACGCCGAGAGCTTCGGCCAGTTGGCGCCGGGAGATGCCTCGTTCTGCGCGCAACATCGCGATCCGGTTGTGCACGTTCTCGGTCATCTAGTAGCCCTGCGACAGCATGCGCTCGCGGCTCTCGGCCACCTTCGAGCCCGATACCCCCCGGATCATCTTGCGCAGTGCGATCGGTGCGCCGACGACCCCGATCACCAGCCAGATGCCCAGCACCACGACCATCTCGACGGTTCGCCAGGTGCCGCCGAGCTCGAGCAGGGCCGCCTCCGCCGGCAGCATGGCGTGCCGGAAGCCGAGCCCGAGCCAGTACATCGGGAAGATCTGGCCGACCACCTGGAGCCACGCGGGAAGAGCCGCCAACGGGTAGAAGATGCCCGAGATCACGGAGAGCCCGTAGGCGCCCAGCATGCCGACGCCAAGTTGCCCGTAGCCCCGCAGAGCGGCGCCGAGGAGCGCGCCGAGCGGGATGGTGACGACCACGGCGACCACGAAGATCGTCAGCAGGCCGAGCCAGCTGGCCGGATTCGCCGGAGCGGCATCAGGGAACACGATCGCCGCCGGGATCACGATCAGCGCCGCGGAGACCAGGTTCAGCAGCAGGTGGGTGAGCGTCTTGCCGGCCAGGAAGCCCTGCAGGCCGTGGGGCACCGCCTTCATGCGAAGCAGCGTGCCGTCCTCCCGCTCCATCATGAGTTCGCTCGCGACTCCCATGACGCCGCCGATCACCAGACCGAAGGCCAGCATGCCGGGCAGCAGGTGCTGGGCGGCGCTGATCGTCGACTCCATGATCGTCGAGTCGCGCAGGAAGATCATCACGGCGATCGTGATGACGGGAGTGATCAGGTAGCTGATCCCGGCGCCGGTGAGCAGGTTGGTGCGCAGATCGATCCGGGTCTGGCGGCGGGCGGCTCGCCAGGCGGTGCGGGGGAGGGCAGCCAGGGGTGTGCTCATCGTTCGACCGCCTTCAGGTAGACGTCTTCGAGGGAGTTGCGCCGCACTTCGAGTTCTTCGATGGTCGCTTCGGGGTCGGTTAGCAGCCCGCGGAGGAATGCCACCGGATCGTCGGTGGGATGCACCAGGTGCTGCTCCCCGTCGAACCAGCGCACCTCGGCCTTCCCGAAGTCCTGGCGGCGTAGCGTGTCCGGTGAGCCGTCGGCGATGATTCCGCCGTCGACGAGCAGCAGGATGCGGGAGGCCACCTTCTCGGCCTCGTCAAGGTCGTGGGTGGTCATCAGGATCGTCGTCTCCAGATCCGACAGCGACGCCAGCAGATCGTGGAAGTCACGCCGGGCCTGTGGGTCGAAGCCGGCGGTCGGCTCGTCCAGGAAGAGCAGCTCGGGCCGTCCGATCAATCCCGAGGCCACGTCGAGGCGGCGCCTCCGGCCACCGGAGAGCTTGCCTATCGGAGTGTCCGCGTCGTCGGCCAGGCCGACCGCGGCCAGCAACTCGTCGATCGGCCAGGGACGGGCTACCGCCCCCGAGTAGGGGACGTAGAACCCGCCCAGGTACTCGAGCAGCTCGCGCACCCGCCACTTGGCATGGTCGCGCCAGGATTGCAGGACGATTCCGACCCGGGCGCGCCAGGCATGGCCGGCATCGGCCGGATCGGCGCCGAGCACCTCCACACTGCCTGCCGAGGGGTGACGGAACCCTTCCAGGATCTCGACGGTGGTCGTCTTCCCGGCGCCATTGGGGCCGAGCAGGACGACAACCTCGCCGCGGGCGATCTCCAGGTCGATACCGCGCAGCACCCGATTGGTGCCGTAGCTCATCTGCAGTCCGCGGGTGCGGATCGCCGGTGGGGCATTGCCGGTGGTGGTGCTGTCGATCATGCTCATCCCTCGATTTGTAGCATACCTACTACATTCCGATCAAGGGTTGCTGTGTCGTCCCACGTGGTTGGAAGAGCCTGGCGATGCCTAACCGGGGGTGGACTCGTGGCGCTTGACGGTCTTGATCACCCAGTAGGTGACCGGGAGCATCACGATCTCGACCAGCACCTTGTAGACCCACCCGACCGCGATGTAGTTGAGCAGGGTGTCCCAGGGGATCGACTGGCCGTCGAAGATCGCGCCCAGCGGGCCGAAGGCGATCAGGCAGAAGACGACGGTGTCGGCGAACTCGCCGACCAGCGTCGAGGTGATCAGGCGAACCCACAGCCGCTTGGTTCCCCAACGCTGCTTGATCCACACCAGCACGTAGGCATTCAGCAGCTGACCGACCAGGTACCCCAGCAGGCTGGCCACCACGATCCGCGGGACGAAGCCGAGCACGGCGTTCCAGGCCTCGTTGTTCGGCCAGTCGGGGGAGGCCGGGGCGGCGCCCACCGCCAGGAAGGTGAGCGACATCAGCAGCGCCAGCCCGAAGCCGGTGAAGATCGCCCGGTGCGCCTTCCGCAGTCCGTACACCTCGGCGAGGATGTCGCCCAGGATGTAGGTCAGCGGGAACAGGAAGGCGCCGCCGTCGGTGATGATCGGCAGGATCGGGAATCCGCCGAGTTCGACCCGCGGGCCGAAGGCGATCAGCTTGGTGGCGCCGATGTTCGAGATGAGCAGCAGCCCCACGAACGCGGCCAGCACCAGGTCGTAGTAGCTGCGAGTGCGCACGGGTTCAGACATCGGTAGCGAATCCTATGCCGAGTTGCTCCCTTCTTCGCCACCAGCGCACGGATTGCGGGACGATTCGACAACCGTGCGGGCCGGTGGGGAGAGTTCCCACGGCAATCCGGGCTTGTCGGGTGCCACATCGGTTCGGCCGTGGCAGGCTAGGGCCATGAGCACCGAGTACGACGAGGTTGTCCCTGAGGAGTCGGAGCAACTCGACCAGTTGCAGCCGGACGATTCCCTGGTGGACCGCGGCGTGGCGGACGTGCTCGATGAGGGTTACGTGACCCCCGAGCGGTGGTCGACGGCCCAGGGCTTCGGCAACACGCCGGCTGAGATGCAGCGTGGCGAGAGCCTCGATCAGAAGCTGGCCCAGGAGGCGCCCGAGGTGGTGCGGGACGACACTCCCTGGAATCCGGACCCCGACGAGCAGCGCGAGGTGGGCCGGCATCGGGCCGGCAGGCTCGTGGACGCCAACGGTGGCTACCCGGGCGAGGATGCGGAGCCCGAGAGCGTCGGGCGCGATGTGGGAATCGACGGTGGCGCGGCCAGCGCCGAGGAGGCGGCGATGCACATCATCGACGACCTCGACGACGATGACGACTGACCCCTCGCAGGCCTCGCGGAACCCACCGCTGTATCCCCCGATCGAGCCCTACGCCAGTGGATGGCTGGCGGTGGGCGACGGCCAGGAGCTCTACTGGGAGGAGTGCGGCAACCCGGAGGGCAGGCCGGCGGTCTTCGTCCACGGCGGCCCGGGCGGCGGGATCATCGCGAACTACCGGCGCTACTTCGATCCCGAGCGCTACCGGATCGTGCTGTTCGACCAGCGTGGTTGCGGCCGGTCCAGGCCGCACGCCAGTGAGCCGAACGCCGATCTCGCCACGAACACCACCTGGCACCTGGTCGACGACCTGGAGAGGCTGCGCGCCGACCGCGGCATCGACTCCTGGCTGGTCTTCGGCGGATCCTGGGGCAGCGCGCTGGCGCTGGCCTACGCAGAGACCCACCCCGGCCGGGTCACCGAACTGGTGCTGCGGGGCATCTTCACGCTGCGCCGCAGCGAACTCGACTGGTACTACAACGGCGGCGCCGCCAACCTGGCGCCGGCCTGGTGGCGCTCCTTCGAGGCCCCGCTGGGGGAGGGGTTCACCGGCGACCGGATCGCTGCCTACAACCGCCTGCTGTTCGATCCGGATCCGGCCGTCCACCTCCCGGCCGGAGTCGCCTGGACGACCTGGGAGGCGGCCACCTCGACGCTGGAGTTCTCCCAGGCCCTGGTCGACGAGTTCTCCGACCCGGCCTTCGCGCTGGCCTTCGCCCGCATCGAGAACCACTACTTCATCAGTGCCGGCTGGCTCGCCGAAGGCCAGCTCATCGCCGACGTGAACCGGATCCGGCACATCCCCGGCGTGATCGTCCAGGGGATCTACGATCTGCCCTGCCCGCAGGTGACCGCCGACGACCTGCACCGCGCCTGGCCCGAGGCCGACTACCGCCTGGTGCTGGCCGGACACTCCGCCTCCGAGCCCGCGATCGCCGCCGAACTTGTGGCCGCCACCGATCGCTTCGCGAGGGGTTCGGAGAACTCGGTAGACTGAGCGTTCTCATTCACAGGAGGACCGCTGAACCAGCCGCAATCAGTCGCCACGGCCGAACGCCGGGTAGCCGTACCCGCGTCCATCAACATGGTGTCGGTGCTCGGGCCGCGCGACGAGTTCCTGAAGATCCTGGAGACCGCGCTCGACGCCGACGTGCACGTGCGCGGCAATGAGATCACCCTGGCGGGCGATCCGGCTGCCGTGACCGCGGGCGCCGATGTGCTCACCGAGCTGATCACGATCGTCCGCACCGGCCAGGGCCTGACCGCCGACGCCGTCGAGCGGGTGGTCGGCATGGTCAACCACGATGTCCCGGCCGCGGAGGTGCTCACCGCGAACATCCTTTCCAGCCGCGGCAAGACGATCCGGCCCAAGACGCTCAACCAGAAGCGCTATGTGGACGCCATCGACGCCCATACCGTTGTTTTCGGTATCGGCCCGGCCGGCACCGGCAAGACCTATCTGGCGGTCGCCAAGGCGGTCCAGGCCCTGCAGGACAAGCAGGTCAACCGGATCATTCTCACCCGCCCCGCCATCGAGGCCGGCGAGCGGCTGGGCTTCCTGCCCGGCACGCTGAACGACAAGATCGATCCCTATGTTCGTCCGCTCTACGACGCCCTGCACGACATGCTCGACCCGGAGAGCATCCCGAAGCTCCTGACGGCCGGGACGATCGAGGTCGCGCCCTTGGCCTACATGCGCGGCCGGACCCTCAACGACGCGTTCATCATCCTGGACGAGGCGCAGAACACCTCGATGGAACAGATGAAGATGTTCCTCACCCGGCTCGGGTTCAACTCCCGGATGGTGGTGACCGGGGACGTGACCCAGGTGGACCTGCCGACCGGGACGCGGAGCGGTCTGCGGGCGGTCACCGAGATCCTGGACGGGGTGCAGGACATCGCCTTCTGCACGCTGACCAGCCACGATGTCGTCCGCCACAAGCTGGTGGGAAGGATCGTCGCGGCCTACGACCGCTACGAGGCGACCACGCAGCCCAAGCCCGCGCGGGGGAAGAAGCGATGATCGATCTGAACAACGAATCCGGGGTGGAGGTCGACACCGAGCGGCTCGCCGGACTCGCCCGGTTCGCCCTCGAACTGCTGCGGATCCATCCGCAGGCGGAGCTGTCCATCCTGCTGGTCGACCCCGACACCATGAGCGCCTACCACGAGAAGTACATGGACGAGCCCGGGCCCACCGACGTGCTCAGCTTCCCGATGGACGAGCTGCGGGCTCCCGCCGCGGACGAGGAACCGCCGCTGGGGCTGCTCGGCGACATCGTGCTCTGCCCGGAGGTGACCGCGGCCCAGGCCGCCGAGAACAACCGGACCGCCGAGGAGGAGGCCGACTACCTGCTGATCCACGGCCTGCTGCATCTGCTCGGTCACGATCATGCCGAGCCGGGGGAGAAGAAGGTCATGTTCGACCTCAACGACCAGATCATCGCCGCCTGGGCGGCGCACCGACGATCGTGAGCCGGCGATGACCCAGAGCCAGTGGATCGCGATCGCGGTCGCGATCGCCTGCGTGCTGCTCGCCTCGCTGATGGTGGCGGCCGAGGCCGCCTTCGCCTCGGTCTCCAAGGCCCGCGCGGAGTCGCTGGCGGCCGACGGCAGCCGGGCCGGCAAGCGGCTGCAGCAGATGGTGGCCGACCGGGCACCCTTCCTGAACACCCTGCTGTTCGTCCGGATCCTGCTCGAGGTCACCGCGACGGTGCTGGTCACCATCGTCTACATCGAGCACGTCACCCAGCTGTGGCAGCAGATCCTGTTCCCGGTGCTCACCATGGTGGCGGTCTCGTTCATCGTGCTCGGCGTCGCCCCGCGGACGCTCGGCCGCCAGCACGTCGACAAGGTGGCGCTGGCCGCCAGCGGCCCGGTCAACCTGCTGGCCACCGTGCTGGGCCCGATCCCGCAGTTGATGATCGTGATCGGCAACGTCCTCACCCCCGGCCGCGGCTTCGCCGACGGACCGTTCTCGTCCGAGGCCGAGCTGCGCGAACTGGTCGACATCGCCGAGGCCTCCGATGTCATCGAGGCCGGCGAGCGGAAGATGATCCACTCGGTGTTCGACCTGGGCGACACGATCGTCAAGGAAGTCATGGTGCCGCGCACCGAGATGGTCTACATCGAACGGACGAAATCGCTGCGGCAGGGTGTCTCGCTGGCGCTCCGCTCGGGCTTCAGCCGTATTCCGGTGATCGACGACGACGTGGACGATGTGGTGGGCATCCTCTACCTGAAGGACGTCATCCGCCGGATGTACGACAATCCGAAGGCGCAGACCTCGGAGACCGTCGAGTCCCTGATGCGTCCGCCCACCTTCTGCCCGGATTCCAAACCGGTGGATGAACTGCTGCGGGAGATGCAGCTCAACCGCAGCCACGTCGTGATCGTGATCGACGAGTTCGGCGGCACCGCCGGCCTGGCGACGATCGAGGACGTGCTGGAGGAGATCGTCGGCGAGATCGTGGACGAGTACGACCAGGAGGTGCCGCCGGTCACCGAACTCGGTGAGCAGCGGTTCCGGGTCTCGGCGCGGCTGCCGATCGACGACCTGGGCGAGTTGTTCGGCCTCAAGGTGGACGACGAGGACGTGGACACGGTGCTCGGGCTGATGGCCAAGGTGCTGGACAAGGTGCCGATCCCCGGATCGGTCGTGCAGTGGGAGGGCATCGAATTGGTCGCTGAACGGGGCGCCGGGCGCCGCCACACCATCGCGACCGTGCTGGCGTCGCTGGTGGACGACGAGATCGACGTGGCTGCCGACGCGGCCACCAAGCTGACCGAGGAATCCGCCCGGAGGGCGTCATGATCCGCTCCGGTTTCGCCTGCTTCGTCGGACGTCCCAATGCCGGCAAGTCGACCCTGCTGAACGCCCTGGTGGGCACCAAGGTCGCGATCGCCTCGTCGAAGCCACAGACCACCCGGCACGTCATCCGCGGCATCGTGAACCGCCCGGACGCCCAGCTGATCCTGGTGGACACCCCCGGTCTGCACCGGCCGCGCACCCTGCTGGGGGAGCGGCTGAACGATCTGGTGTACACCACCTGGTCTGAGGTGGACGTGATCGGGGTCTGCCTGCCCGCGAACCAGCGGATCGGCCCCGGAGACGAGTTCCTGGTGGGCGAGATCGCCAAGCTCCCCAAGCCGCCGGCGCTGGTCGCGCTGGCCACCAAGTCCGACCTGGTCAAGCCGACCCGGATGGCCGAGCACCTACTGAAGATCGCCTCCCTGGAGGAGAAGCTCGGTATCCGCTGGGCATCGGTCATCCCGGTCTCAGCCCTCACCGACGACCAGGTGGACGTGGTCGCCGACGAGCTGATCAAGTTGCTCCCGGAAGGCCCGCGGTTCTACCCGGACGGCGAGATCACCGACGAACCCACCGAGACCCGGATCGCCGAGCTGATCCGCGAGGCGGCGCTGGAGGGCGTCCAGGACGAGCTCCCGCACTCGCTGACCGTGACCATCGACGAGATGGGCCCGCGCGAGGGCCGTCCGGCGAACCGCCCGCTGATGGACATCTACGCCTCGATGGTGGTCGAACGCGACTCGCAGAAGGGCATCGTGATCGGCCACCGCGGCCAGCGGCTGCGCGACGTGGGCACCGCCGCCCGCAAGCAGATCGCCGACCTCGTCGGTATGCCCGTCTACCTCGATCTCAAGGTCAAGGTGGTCAAGGACTGGCAGCGCGATCCCAAGAAGCTCAATCGCCTGGGGTTCTGACCGGGATCTCGGATTGCCCCCGCGACCTGCGACTGCGGTCGTCTCAAAATGAGCACGGGCTTTCGCGATCGGTGATCCAGTGGCATGATGTCCGACATGTCGTGGGCGACGATTCTGCTTGTTCGCCGCAGCGAGGCCTAATTCGATCAGGCCTCCTCGCTGCGGAGTTCGTCACGCGCCTGGCACCCAACCGCAGCTAGCGAGGATCCCATGACCACCCAATTCCCAACCCGTCCGCAGCCTGTGCCGACGCAGCAGCCCAGCCCGATGCCGTTCGAGCGGTACACCCCGTTCGTCCCCGTCGACCTGCCGGACCGGACCTGGCCGACGAAGAAGATCACCCAGGCGCCGCGCTGGCTCAGCACCGACCTGCGCGACGGGAACCAGGCGCTCATCGACCCGATGACGCCCTCGCGGAAGCGGAAGATGTTCGACCTGCTGGTCCGGATGGGCTACAAGGAGATCGAGATCGGCTTCCCCTCCGCGTCGCAGACCGACTTCGACTTCGTGCGCAGCCTGATCACGACAGGCGCCATCCCCGACGATGTAACCATCAGTGTCCTCACCCAAGCCCGTGAGGACCTGATCGAACGCACCGCCCAGTCCCTGATCGGGGCGAAGCGGGCGACCATTCACCTGTACAACGCGACCGCGGAACTGTTCAGGCGAGTGGTATTCGGCATCGACGAGGCCCAGTGCATCGGGCTGGCCACCCGAGGCACTGAGCTGGTGATGAAGTACGCCGAGCAGTACTTGACGGACGTGGAGTTCGGCTACGAGTACAGCCCGGAGATCTTCACCCAGACCCCGACCGACTTCGCCATCGAGGTCTGCAATCGGGTGATGGACGTGTGGCAGCCCGGCGAGGGACGGGAGATCATCCTGAACCTGCCGGCCACCGTCGAGCGCTCGACGCCCAACACCTACGCCGATCAGATCGAGTACTTCTCGCTGCATCCGCACAACGACCGGGGCACGGCGGTGGCCGCGACCGAACTCGGCATGATGGCCGGGGCCGATCGCGTCGAAGGCTGCCTGTTCGGCCACGGCGAGCGGACCGGCAACGTCTGCCTGGTGACCCTGGGCCTGAACCTGTTCACCCAGGGCATCGACCCGAAGATCGACTTCTCCGACATCGACGAGATCCGTCGCACTGTCGAGTACTGCACGAACCTGCCGGTCCATCCGCGCCACCCATACGCGGGGGATCTGGTGTACACCGCCTTCTCGGGCTCCCACCAGGACGCCATCAAGAAGGGGCTGGAAGCGCTGGAGAAGCAGGCCGCCACCCAGGGCCAGACGATCCACGAGGTCGCCTGGGAGGCTCCCTACCTGCCGATCGATCCGTTCGACGTCGGACGCACCTACGAGGCAGTGATCCGGGTGAACAGCCAATCCGGCAAGGGCGGCATGGCCTACATCATGAAGTCCGAGCACAAGATGGATCTGCCGCGGCGGCTGCAGATCGAGTTCAGCCGGGTGGTGCAGCAGCACACCGACAGCGAGGGCGGCGAGGTGTCGCCGGACCAGCTGTGGGAGGTCTTCGAAACCGAGTACCTGATGCCGGCCGAGCCGCTGGAACTGGTGACGGTGCGGTCGGTGTCGAACGGCGACGGCTACGTCGTGACGGCCACGGTGAACGATCGGGGCACCGAGCGCGAGATCACCGGTGAGGGCAACGGTCCGGTGTCGGCCTTCGTGGATGCGCTGGGCATCCTCGGCCACCACGTCCGGGTGCTGGACTACACCGAGCACGCCCTCTCCGCCGGCGGCGATGCTATGGCCGCCGCCTACGTGGAGACCGAGATCGGCGAGGGCGACGAGACCCGCGTGCTGTGGGGCGTCGGCCTGAACTCGTCCATCGTGAACGCCTCGCTCAAGGCCGTCATCTCGGCCATCAACCGCGATGCCCGCGACCGCGAGTTGGCCATGGAGGCCGAGGCCGCTCCGCGTCCCTGATCACAACGAACCGAAGCAGGGCTCTTCCCACCGCGAAGGGCCCTGCTTCGCGTTGCATGCCCCGCGTCCCGACTCGACCGCGATCCCCGGCCTCCAGAACATCGAGAGCCAGCCCTACGCGTCGATGAAGGCTGGCTGTCGGACGCCAATGTCCTGATTCGCCAAGCCATGGCGCGGCGCTCCCACTGAGGGCCACCCCGAGCTGTCGAGGGCCAGCACTGAAGGGTGGCCCCGGGTCACCAAGGCTGGCCCTCGATGGGAGATCGTGGTGAAGGCGGCCATGACATCGGACGGCGGGCGTGGTCGGGTGCTCGATGGCCGAGCCGATAGGATCCGGGCATGCCCAAAGTCCTTACCGAACTTCCGGTCGGCGAACGCGTCGGCCTGGCCTTCTCCGGCGGCCTCGACACCTCGGTCGCGGTCGCGTGGATGCGCGAGAAGGGGGCGATCCCCTGCACCTACACCGGCAACCTCGGCCAGTACGACGAGCCGGAGATCGACTCCGTTCCAGGCCGGGCGCTGGAATACGGTGCAGAGATCTCCCGCATGGTCGACTGCCGCGAGCTGATGGTGGAAGAGGGTCTGGTCGCGCTCACCTGCGGCGCCTTCCACATTCGCACCGGCGGTAAGGCGTACTTCAACACCACCCCGATCGGACGGGCAGTGACCGGCACCCTGCTGGTCCGCGCGATGCGCGAGGACGACGTCTGGGTCTGGGGCGACGGCTCCACCTACAAGGGCAACGACATCGAGCGGTTCTACCGCTACGGCCTGCTGGCCAACCCCAAGCTGCGGATCTACAAGCCGTGGCTGGACGAGGCCTTCGTCAGCGAGCTGGGCGGCCGCGCTGAGATGAGCCAGTGGCTCACCGAACGCAACCTGCCCTACCGCGACTCCAAGGAGAAGGCCTACTCCACCGACGCCAACATCTGGGGCGCCACCCACGAGGCCAAGGAGCTGGAGCACCTCAACGTCGGCATCGAGATCGTGGATCCGATCATGGGCGTCCGGTTCTGGGATCCGGCCGTGGAGATCGCGAGCGAGGTTGTCACCGTCCGCTTCGAGCAGGGACGCCCGGTCGAACTCAACGGCCAGACCTTCGCCACCGCGGTCGACCTGGTCTACGAGGCCAACGCGATCGGCGGACGCCACGGGCTGGGCATGTCCGACCAGATCGAGAACCGGATCATCGAGGCCAAGAGCCGCGGCATCTACGAGGCGCCGGGCATGGCGCTGCTGCACATCGCGTACGAGCGCCTGCTGAGCGCGATCCACAACGAGGACACCCTGGAGAACTACCGCGCCTTCGGCCTCAAGCTCGGCCGGCTGATGTACGAGGGCCGCTGGCTCGATCCGCAGTCGCTGATGCTGCGGGAGTCGATCCAGCGCTGGGTGGGCGCGTCCGTCACCGGGACGGTCACGCTACGGCTCCGCCGCGGCGACGACTACTCGATCCTTGACACCGAGGGTCCCAACCTGAGCTACCACCCCGACCGGCTCTCCATGGAGCGGGTGGAGGACGCCGCCTTCGGTCCGCTGGACCGGATCGGTCAGCTCACCATGCGCAACCTCGACATCGAGGATTCCCGCACCCGGCTGGAGCAGTACGCCAGCCAGGGCGTGGTCGGCGGTGCGATCTCCCAGCTGGTCGGCGTCCTCGAGCAGGGCCAGGCCGCTGCGATCACCGAGTTCAGCGCCGACATTCCCGAGGCGATCGCCGAGGCCGAAGAAGGCGGAGCCTTCGACTTCGGCACCGACTGACCGCTCTACTCAGCCTTCCGGGCCCGCTGCTTTGAGGATGCCTCCCTTGACGCAGTCGGCGACCAGCTTCATCGGTGAGCTCCGAACTTCGCCGCGTTCTTCGATGGAGATGCCCACCCCGTAGACCGACCAGTCGGGCAACCCGGTGTCGCCGCCGGGCGGGTTGATCTGGTCGACGCTCCACTGGATGCCGCCTTCCTGCAGGGCCAGCAGGAACGCCTCGACCTGCCCCTCGGAGCGGAGCTCGCCACCACCGGGCAGGCCCAGGTACACGTCCCAGTGGACCTGCGTCGTGAACTGCTCGACGACGGCGGCGGCGTCGGCGGTGTTGACCGCGTCGATCAGGCGGTGAGCCGATGCCTCCACGGCCTCGGGCCGGCACAGATCCTGCCCGGCCGGGCCGGGCGTCGCGGTGGTGCTGGCTGGTGCGCCGGCCCCGGTTCCGCCCGGGTCGCCGCCGGACGGACCGGTGCAGGCCGCGGTCAGGAGCAGCACCACCGCAAGCCGGGAGACCAGCCGGGAACCGTCCATGGCGCTCCTGCCAACATCGGCGTCAGGTGCTCGACAGCCTACGCCCGGCCTACTCCGGGCACAGTGCCCCGCCCGGGTCCGGGAGCTACCACAACGTGGCCCGGCGGGACGGGGTCGGACGGGGTGCCGAGCGCGATGACGTCCGACCGCTCCCAGGGGCGCTGATCGGCCAGGTAGCCGCGTTCGTGCTGATCCCATTCGTCCCAGAAGGCGATCGACTGGGCGCGGTCGCCGTTCTCTCCGGAGGCGACGTCGCGCTCGATGCCGCGGTGACGCGCCGCGGTGCCGTCGGATTGCACCCAGACGGCGGCGTCGTACAGCTCGGCTACCGCTCGATCGTTGGCTCCCACGCCCTCGACGAGGATCAGGTCGAGACCGGACGGCACCTCGATCGCGCCGGCGCGGCCGTGCCGGGGCCAGGCCGGCGGCCGGAAGCGCACCGCCTCTCCGCTCCGCACCTGCTTCAGCAGCGCCTCCAGGAGGTGGGCCCAGCCGAAGAACGGCTCGTGCCAGGCCAGGTCGTCGGTGTGCAGCACGGCGGCGGAAGGGGTCACGTCGGTCAGTGCTGCGGCCAGGGTGCTCTTGCCGCCGGCGCTTCGTCCGTCGATCGCCACCAGGCAGGGTCGATCGGCCGATGGGCGAGACGTCATCAGCCGGCTGGCCAGCTCGCCGGCCGGAAGGTGGCGCCAGCCACTGGCCGCGGGTTCGATCGATTCCAGCGGACGGAGGCGCGGCGCGGGGCCGGCCTCTCCGCTACTCACTGCGCAGCGCCTCGACCGGATCCTTGCGGGACGCGGCGGAGGCGGGGATCAGGCCGGCGATGAAGGTGAGCACCATGCTGATGCCCACCAGGGCGAGCGCCGGCTGCCAGGCGAGCTGGGCGATGTTCGGCACGTCGAACTGGGCGAGCACGATCGCATTGGCCGGGATCGTCAGCAGCAGGGTCACTGCTATGCCGAGCAGGCCGGCGATGAAGCCGACGATCAGGGTCTCGGCGTTGAACACCCGCCGGATGTCGCGCTTGGAGGCGCCGATCGACCGCAGGATGCCGATCTCCTTGCGCCGTTCCAGCACCGAGATGTAGGTGATCACCCCGATCATGATGGACGAGACCACCAGTGAGATCGCCACGAAGGCCGTGAGCACATAGCTGATCATGTTCACGATGTCGGTCACCGACGACATCAGGGTGCCGACGATGTCGGTGTAGGTGATCACCTTGTCGTCGTTGCCCTCGGCACGCATCTGGTCGTTGTAGCCGTCCAGGATCTCGATGACCCGGCCCTTGCTCTCGAAGTCGATCGGGTAGATGTCGATCCGCGAGGGCTTGGCGAAGTCGGCGTAGCCGAGCTTGACCAGGTTGGCGTCGAAGGAGGTGGCGCTGGTCGACATCATCGATGCCAGGAGTTCGGCGAGTTCGTCGGAATCCATCTTGAACTTGAAGGCGTCAGCGAAGGTGTCCTGATCGATCTGCATGACCTCCGACATGGTGTCGGCCAGCTGGCTCATGGATTTCTCCATCGCGGCACCGAGCTGGGACTTCAGCGCCTTGCCGAGTTGCGCCGAGATCTGTTTGGAGACCGCCTTCATGGCCTTCTCCATGTAGCCCGCCATGCTCTTCTGCAACTGCGCCTGGATCTTGTCGGTGCTGGCAGCCAGCTGCTTGGCCACCGCGTCCCCGATGCCGACCGTGAGCTTCTCCACCAAGACGGTCTGCTGCTTGCCGAGGTTCTCCTGCACCTGGGTGAGTGCGGCGCCCGCCTCGGCGGCGATGGCCTGGCCGGATTCGGATTCGAGGAAGAGCGGGAAGTTCGCCTCGGTGTCGGCCGGGTCGAGCCCGCCGGCCAGGCTGAACTCCAGATAGCCCTGCAGGAGCCGGGTGGCGAGGTCGGTGACCGCCTCCGAATCCAGCCCGAGATCGACCCCGGCCAGCAGGTCCGCCGGATCGACGCCGGCGATGATCTCGGCCGGGTCGATGTCGGCGACCAGGTCGGCGACGTCGATTCCGCCCAGCAGGTCACCCAGGTCGAGCGACGGCATCACGGACGGATCGATCTTCAGCCCGGGCATCTTCAAATCCAGCCCCGACAGGTCGAGCTTCAACTGGGATGAGTCGAAGGTGAAAGCCTTCGCGATGGCGTCGGAATCGATCTCCATCAGCGAGCTCAGATCGAAGTCGTCGCGCTGCGGGTTCTCCTCCTCGTCGGCGAAGGTGCGGCCGGTGAAGATGTTCACCTCCGGCCGGGCGAGCTGGCTCTGCACGATCGGTGCGGTGGCCGCCTGCTCGATCAGGTGGTGGGTGAGGGCGGGGGTGTAGTAGATCCCGGAGGTCAGTGCGGTGGCATTGGCATCCTCCTTGGGCGCGACGATGCCCACGATCCGGAGTTCCGCACCGTCGTCCACCAGACTCCGCAGGTACTTCTCGTCGCCGCTGCGGTCCGTCCAGACGTCGAACTCCGCGTCGTGCGTGTAGTACTCGGTGGCGTCGACCAGCTTGAAGGTGACCGCCATCAGCTCGTCATAGCTGAACGAGCGGGAATCGCCCGGGGTGACGATCTCCTCGTCCTCGGCCATCTGCTTGACCATGGCGTCGAGTTCGGCCGGGTCCCGCAGCCCCATCGTGTAGAGGATGAAGTCGCTGATCCGCCCGGAGGGGCTGAGCACCAGCACCGTCTCGTCGTAGCGGGCAGGCCAGTGTCCCGCCCGCACGTCGTACTGCTCCTCGACCAGCCGGGTGTCGTCCGGCATCTCGGCGAACACGTTGGTGTTCATGGACGAGGCCAGCAGCGCGTTCGTCGATCCGGCCGAGCCGAAGCCGAGCGGGCTGAACGAGGAATCCGGATTGACCTGGCGTACCTGGTCGTCGGTGATGCTGAAGATCTGCGGCGTGACGTTGTAGGAGTACTGGATCGAGTTCACGTAGCCGGCGATGCCGCTGTCGCCGTCCAGGAACCGCTTCAGCGAGGCGAGGTCGTTGGAGCCCACGCTGGAGAACATCCGTTTCAGTTGCCGCGCCTCCCGTACCCTCCCGTCCTCCGGGTCGGGCGACGTCGATTCGGTCGTATCGTCGTCCTGGCCGCCGGTCGAGGTCGCCAGCATCGACGCGATGTCGAAGCCCTGGCTCTGGATGGTCAGGGGATAGACCGAGAGGGTGTCCTCCTCGACATGCTTGATATAGGCGTTCACGCCGTTGGCCAGCGCGAGGATGGCGGCGATGCCGATGATCCCGATGCTGCCGGCGAAGGCGGTCATCAGGGTGCGGCCCTTCTTGGTCATCAGGTTGCTGAAGGACAGCGCGATCGCGGTCAGGAAGGACATGGCGGTGCGGCGGGCGGGCTTCTCGCTGGCACCTTCCTCGATCGGGAAGTACGGATCCGAGTCGGCGGCGACCGCCCCGTCCTTCAGTTGCACGACGCGGGTGGCGTACCGTCCGGCGAGCTCGGCGTTGTGGGTGACCATGATCACCAGCCGGTCGGCGGCGATCCGGGTGAGCAGGTCCATGATCTGCACGCTGGTCTTGGAATCCAGCGCGCCGGTCGGTTCGTCCGCCAGCAGGATCTCGGGATCGTTGATGAGCGCGCGGGCGATCGCCACCCGCTGCATCTGCCCGCCGGAGAGCTGACTGGGCAGCTTGTGGGCGTGATCGGCCAGCCCGACCTGGTCGAGGGCTGCCAGCGCGCGCTGCCGCCGCTCCGCGCGGGACACTCCCGAGAGGGTGAGCGCGAGTTCGACATTGGCCACCACGCTCTGGTGGGGGATCAGGTTGTAGCTCTGGAAGACGAAGCCGACCCGGTTGTTGCGGTAGCTGTCC
>Ga0102832_1000695_pt1 | contig 40844 bp, 38 predicted proteins | sample EBPBio282013_DNA_FD_88942 | JGI IMG/M metagenome (GOLD analysis project Ga0102832, IMG submission 88942) | Wastewater treatment Type I Accumulibacter community from EBPR Bioreactor in Madison, WI, USA - Reactor 2_5/28/2013_ DNA (Illumina Assembly) | ecosystem: Engineered > Bioreactor > EBPR >... | reverse complement strand
CAACACCGACTCTTGGACACCCTCACCCACCTCCGGGCACGCCACGCCGTCCGCACCCTTGGACTTACTGATCTAGGGGACCGCCTGCCTGGTGAACCGAAAGGGGACTGTCCCCTTTCGGTTCAGGCGAAGGGCGCGGACGCCTTGGTCAGCCGGTTCAGCTGGGAGCGGGACAGCTTGAGGGTGGTGGCGGCCATCACCGCCGGCAGCTGCTCCACCGAGCTGACGGACGCGATCGGCGCGGTCACGCCCGGCTGGTGCGCGAGCCAGGCCAGCGCCACCGTGGCCGGCTCGGCGCCGACCTCGTCCGCGACGGCCACCACCGCGTCCACCACGTCGAAGCCCTCGTCGGTGGCGAAACTGCGGACGCGGGCCGCGCGGGCGCCGTGCGCCGTCTCACCGCGCGCGTACTTTCCGGTCAGGAAGCCGGCCGCCAGCCCGTAGTACGGCACCAGCGCCAGGTGGTGCTCGGCGCACAGCGCGCCCAGGCCGGAGCTCTCGACCTCCGCGCGGTGCACGAGGTTGTACTGCGGCTGCACGGCCACCGGCAGCGCGAAACCCTCCTGCCCGGCGACCTCGATCACCTCTGCGACCCGCTCCGGGGTGAAGTTCGACAGCCCGTAGTGCCGGATCGCGCCGGTCTCGATGAGCTGGTCGAACACGCCCAGCCACTCGGCGGTCGGCACGTGCGGGTCGTCCTCGTGCGCGTAGTACAGGTCGATGGTCTCGAGGCCGAGGCGCCGGCGCGAGCCGTCCAGGCAGATCTTGATGTTGGCCGGACGCAACCCCCGGTGCGTGGGGTGCTTGGACACCTTGGTGGCGACCACGATGTTCGCCCGCCCGCCGTGGTGGCGCAGCCACGCGCCGATGATCGTCTCGGACTCCCCGCCGCGGTGGCCGGGCACCCACGCCGAGTACACGTCCGCGGTGTCGATGAAGTTGCCGCCCGCCTCCGCGTACGCGTCGAGGATCGCCTCCGAGGTCGACGGGTCGGCCGTCCAGCCGAAGACGTTGCCGCCGAGGCAGAGCGGCGACACTCTCAGCGTTGAGATGCGGTGCATGCCCACAGCCTAGGAGGACAACGCGAAATCCACGCTCAGATGCACAGAGAGTTCACTGGTTGCGTTCAGTTCGATGCCGAGATCGAGCGGTTCGGACGCCTTCGCGGACCTCGCCGCGAACATCATGTCCGACTGCGCGGCCAGCTCGGCGCGGGGCATCGGCATGCTCCAGGAGTCGGACGCGTTCTCGATGCCGGTCACCTCCAGGCCGGCCGCGGCGGCGACCGCGTCCGCCTTGCGCCGGGCCATCGTCATCGCGTCCGCGGTGGCCGGGATGCTGGCCTCGAAGTCCCGGAACACCCATTCCAGGTGGTCGACGCTCACGCCCGCCCGCGCGGCGAGCGCCCCCAGGACGTCCGGGAGTTGGTCGGCCGCGGCGGTCACCACCAGCTGGATCTCGACGCTGGAGGTGTTCAGCAGTTTGCCCTCGCGGGTGGCCAGCCGGACGCCGGTCACCTCGATCGCGTCCTCGGGCACGCCCAAGGTGGCGAGGTCGGCGACGATCTCGCGGACGACGGCGGCCTTCTTGGCCGCGACGTCACCGGACAGGCTGGACGAGCCGCGCACCAGGACGTGCACCCGGGCCGACTCGGCCGTGATCCGGACGGTGTGGTCGACGGTGATCCGCAGGATTCCCATGCGCCGAGCGTATTGCAGCCACACCCGAAAGCGCCGAACGCCACCGTTCCGGTCAAACGCCACCGCGCAGGGTGGGGCGTATGACCGGAACGGTGGCGTTCGGGCTCAGGTGTGGGCGACGGCCGCGCGCTCGATCGGCAGGCCGGTACTGAAGCGCTGGACGTAGGCGTCGAAGCCGGCCACGTCCAGCGGGTCGGGGTCGACGGTCTCGAGCCCGGCCCCGGCGAACACCGCCCGGTTGAGGTAGTCGGCCAGCGACTGCCCCTCGGCGCGGTCGCGGGTGAACGCGGCCAGCACCGCGATGCCCCAGGCACCGCCTTCGCCGGCGATGTCGCCGACCGAGACCTGCGCGTCGACGGCGGCCGCGAGGTAGCGCTGCGCGACCCCGCGGGTCTTGAACAGGCCGCCGTGGGCGAACAGTGTGTCGAGGCCGACCGCCTCCTCCTTCAGCAGCACGTTCATGCCGATCCGCAGCGTGGCGAGGGCGGCGAACAGGTGGGCGCGCATGAAGTTGGCGAGCGTGAACCGGCTGTCCGGCGTCCGCACGAACAGCGGACGGCCTTCCTCGAGCCCGGTGATGTGCTCCCCGGAGAGGTAGTTGTAGGCCAGCAGCCCGCCGGCGTCGCGATCTCCGTCCAGGGAGGCGGTGAACAGGCTCTCGAACACCGTCGAGGTGTCGGCGCCGGCGCCGAGCCGGTCGGCGAACTCGGCGAACAGGCCCACCCACGCGTTCAGCTCGCTGGCGCCGTTGTTGCAGTGCACCATCGCCACGAGGTCGCCGGCCGGGGTGGTGACCAGGTCGAGTTCGGGGTGCATCCGCGACAGCTCGCTCTCCAGCACCACCATCGCGAAGATGGACGTGCCCGCGCTCACGTTGCCGGTGCGCGGGGCCACGGAGTTGGTCGCGACCATGCCGGTGCCGGCGTCGCCCTCCGGCGGGCAGAACACGACGCCCGCGCCGAGCGTGCCGGACGGGTCGAGCAGCGCGGCACCCTCGGCGGTCAGGGTGCCCGCCGGCTCACCGGCGGCGAGCACGGTCGGCAGGATGTCGCCGAGCTTCCAGCCCACGCCACGCTCGGCGACCGCGTCGTCGAACTGGCCGAGCATCGTGGCGTTCCACGTGCCGGTGGCGGTGTCGATCGGGAACATGCCGGACGCGTCGCCGACGCCCAGCACCCGCCGTCCGGTGAGCCGGGAGTGGACGTAGCCGGCGAGGGTGTTCAGGTGCGCGATGCGTCCGACGTGCTCCTCGCCGTTGAGGACGGCCTGGTAGAGGTGGGCGATCGACCAGCGCTGGGGGATGCTGTAGCCGAACAGCGCGGTCAGCTGCTCGCTGGCCGGCCCGGTGATGGTGTTGCGCCAGGTGCGGAACGGCACCAGCAGCTCCCCGGACGCGTCAAAGGCCAGGTAGCCGTGCATCATCGCCGACACGCCCAGAGCACCGACGGTTTGTAGTTCAACGTCATACTTGGCTCGGACGTCCGCGGCCAGCGAGGCGAACGCCTCCCGCAACCCCGCCCAGACCGCGTCGAGGGAGTAGGTCCAGATCCGGTCGACGAACTGGTTCTCCCAGTCGTGGCCGCCGGTGGCGACGGGGACGTTCCCCGCACCGGTGAGCACCGCCTTGATGCGGGTCGAGCCGAACTCGATGCCCAGCGCGGTCCGGCCCTCAGCGATGGCTGCGCGGACGCTCGCAGCCTGGTCGTCGATCATCGTTGATCCTCTCCTCGGTGGTCGCCGCTACGCACTGGCCCGTGCGGACGACCGTCCCATCATGGCAGCCCGATGTGTGCGCTAACAACGGCGCGCCGGGCCGGCCTCGGCAGGGACCGTGCCGCCGTCGGGGAGAATGGGCGGGTGCCGACCTATCGTGACGAGGCGGTCGTCCTGAGGACCCACAAGCTGGGCGAGGCCGACCGCATCATCACCATGCTGTCGCGGCAGCACGGCAAGGTGCGTGCCGTCGCGCGCGGCGTCCGCCGGACGTCGTCGAAGTTCGGCGCCCGGCTGGAGCCGTTCAGCCACGTCGACCTCCAGTTCGCCACCGGACGCACCCTGGACGTGATCACCCAGGCCGTCACGCTGTACCCGTACTCGGAGCCGCTCGCCCACGACTACGAGCGCTACACCACCGGACAGGTGATGATCGAGACGGCCGACCGCCTGGTCACCGAGGAGGGCGAGCCGGCCCTCCAGCAGTACCAGTTGCTGGTCGGCGCCCTGCACGCGCTCACCGCCGGATCCTCGGACGGGCCACGCCCACCGGCGATGGTGATGGACGCCTACCTGCTGCGGGCGGTGGCGCTCGCCGGCTACGCGCCGACGCTCACCGATTGCGCGCGCTGCGGCGCGTCCGGCCCGCACGAGGCGTTCTCGCCGCAGTTGGGCGGCATGGTGTGTCGCCGGTGCCGTCCGCCCGGTTCGGCGCACCCCGCCCCGGCGACGGTCAGCTACCTCGCGGCGCTGCTGGTGGGGGACTGGCCGGCGACCCGTGGGGTGGCGGACGCGACCCAGCGCCAGGGGAGCGGCCTGGTCGCCGCCTTCATCGGCTGGCACCTCGACCGCGGGCTGCGCGCCCTCGGGCACGTGGACAGGTCGCAGCCGTCCGCCTGAGTCGTGACGCCACGCAGTTCCCGGCCGGCCCCTTTGCAGTCCCCGGTGATACCGGTAACATTCCTCCTGTCGGCGGGGTGTTTCCGCTAACACCGAGGATGCACAGCGGGGTGACGGATCGTGGAACAGCTCGTCAGGGAACGAATCGTGAGCGCGGCGTGCCCGGGGGACAGGCGATGAGCGGCATCCCGTCCGAACTCCGTGAGGTGGTGGCGGCCCTGAAGGTCGAGGTGGCCGCACTGCACGCCGAACTACCGCGCAACCAACTCGTGGTGTGGACGGCCGGGAACATCTCGGCCCGCGTCCCCGGCGCCGACCTGCTTGTGATCAAGCCGTCCGGCGTCTCCTACGACGACCTGACCCCGGAGTCGATGGTGGTGTGCGATTTCGACGCCCACCTGGTCGAGGGCACCGGCAGCCCGTCGTCCGACACCGCGGCCCACGCCTACGTCTACGCGCACATGCCCGAGGTCGGCGGCGTCGTGCACACCCACTCCGACTACGCGACCGCGTGGGCGGCCCGCCGCGAGCCGATCCCGTGCGTGCTGACCATGATGGGCGACGAGTTCGGCGGCGACATCCCGGTCGGGCCGTTCGCGCTGATCGGCGACGACTCGATCGGACGCGGCATCGTCGAGACCCTGCGCCACAGCCGCTCGCGCGCGGTGCTGATGGCCAACCACGGGCCGTTCACGATCGGCTCCGACGCCCGGGACGCGGTGAAGGCCGCGGTGATGGTCGAGGACGTGGCGCGCACCGTCCACCTGGCCCGGCAACTCGGCGAACCGGTGCCGATCCCACCGGCCGACATCGACCGGCTCTTCGACCGGTACCAGAACGTCTACGGACAAGGAAGTGACTCGTGAGCAAGCAGATCTGGTTCCTGACCGGTTCGCAGGGCCTGTACGGGGACGACGTCCTCGAACAGGTGCGCGACCAGTCGTCCCGGCTCTCGGACGTGCTGGCCGCGGCCGCGGAGATCCCGGCGCAGGTGGTGGCCAAACCGCTGCTGACGGACGCGGGCGCGATCCGTCGGGTGATGCTGGAGGCGAACGCCGACGACGACTGCGTGGGCGTGATCGCGTGGATGCACACGTTCTCGCCGGCCAAGATGTGGATCGGCGGCATGGACGCGCTGCGCAAGCCGTTCCTGCACCTGCACACGCAGGTGAACGTCGACCTGCCGTGGGCAACGATCGACATGGACTTCATGAACCTGAACCAGGCCGCCCACGGCGACCGCGAGTTCGCGTTCATCGCGACCCGGCTGGGCGTGCCGCGCAAGACGGTGGCCGGCCACGTCTCCGACCCGAGCGTGGTCGCACGGATCGGCGCGTGGGCGCGGGCTGCGCTGGCCTGGGCGGAGCTGCGGACCCTGAAGCTGGTGCGCTTCGGCGACAACATGCGCAACGTCGCGGTGACCGAGGGCGACAAGGTCGAGGCAGAGCGCCGGTTCGGGGTGTCGGTGAACACCTACGGCGTGAACGACCTGGTGGACGTGCTGAACCAGGTCGGCGAGGACGAGGTCGACGCGCTCGTCACCGAGTACCTCGACCGCTACGACGTGGCCGCGGAGCTGCGTCCGGGCGCCGACCGGCACGAGTCGCTGCGCTACGGGGCCCGGATCGAGGCCGCGCTGCGACGGTTCGTGATCGACGGCGGCTACGGCGCGTTCACCACCAACTTCGAGGACCTGGGCGCGCTGCGCCAGCTGCCGGGCCTGGGCGTGCAGCGGCTGATGGGGGAGGGTATCGGGTTCGCCGGGGAGGGCGACTGGAAGACCGCCGTCCTGGGCCGGACGCTGGGCGTGATGGCTGCCGGGCTGCCCGGCGGCACCTCGTTCATGGAGGACTACACCTACCACCTGGAGCCCGGCAACCAGCTCAGCCTCGGGGCGCACATGCTCGAGGTCAGCCCCGACATCGCCGCCGGCACCCCGCGGATTGAGATCCACCCGCTTGGGATCGGCGGACGCGAGGACCCCGTCCGCATGGTGTTCAACGCCGCGCCGGGGGACGGTGTGGTGCTCGGCCTGTGCGACCTGGGTGACCGGTTCCGGATGGTCGCCAATGAGGTGACCGTGGTGACGCCGCCGGCAGAGATGCCGAAGCTGCCCGTCGCGCGCGCCGTGTGGAGGGCCAGGCCCGACTTCGCCACGTCCACCGAGTGCTGGCTGTCCGCCGGCGGACCGCACCACACCGTGCTGTCGACGGCGCTGACGTCCGAGCACCTCACCGACCTGGCCGAGATGCTCGGCACCGAGCTCGCCCTGATCGGTGAGGGCACCACCACCAACCAGTTCATCAAGGAACTGCGCTGGACCAACGCCTACCACCGCCTGGCCCTCGGCTTCTGAGCGGACGGGGACCGTTCACCCGGCGGGCCCGCCCCGTCCTCCCGGCGAAGGCCCGGATCCCCGCAGTGACCTAGCATCGTGGCCATGATCGCGATCAGCAGGTTCCGAGTCCCCGGCGACGGCTCGGCGTTCCGGGCCGGGGCGGACGCGGTGGTGGCGCAGTTCGCGTCCTCGCCGGGGAGCCTGGGCGCCGAACTCGTCCAGAACCTCGACGACCCCGAGCTGTGGGCGATCGTCAGCCGCTGGGCCGACGTCGGGTCGTACCGGCGGGCGTTCAGCGGCACCGAGGCGAAACTCGTTCTCATCCCGCTGTTGTCGTTGGCGATCGACGAGCCGAGCGCGTTCGCCGAGCCGTCGTCCGTCGGCGAGAACCGGCCGCGGGGAACACTAAGCTAGGCGGGGCTGCCAGCCGGGCAGCCTGTCGCAACGACGAGGAGTACGCAGTGGCCAGCCGCCTGGACAACGTGATCAGCCTGACCAAGCGCCGGGGGTTCGTGTACCCCTGCGGTGAGATCTACGGCGGCACCCGGGCGGCCTGGGACTACGGCCCCTTCGGCGTCGAGCTCAAGGAGAACATCAAGCGCCAGTGGTGGCGTTCGGTGGTGCAGGGCCGCGATGACGTGGTGGGCCTGGACTCCTCGATCATCCTGCCGCGCCAGGTCTGGATCGCGTCCGGCCACGTCGGGGTGTTCTCCGACCCGCTGACCGAGTGCCTGAGCTGCCACAAGCGGTTCCGCGCCGACCAGCTGGAGGAGAACTTCGAGCACAAAAAGGGACGCAAGCCGTCCGGCCTGGAGGAGATCAACTGCCCCGAGTGCGGGACGCTCGGCCGGTTCACCGAGCCTCGCGACTTCAACATGATGCTCAAGACCTACCTCGGCGTGATCGAGGACGAGTCGGGGCTGCACTACCTTCGTCCGGAGACCGCGCAGGGCATCTTCGTGAACTTCAAGAACGTCGAGAACACGTCCCGGATGAAGGTGCCGTTCGGCATCGGCCAGGTCGGCAAGAGCTTCCGCAACGAGATCACGCCGGGCAACTTCATCTTCCGCACCCGCGAGTTCGAGCAGATGGAGATGGAGTTCTTCGTCAAGCCGGGCACCGACGAGGAGTGGCACCAGCACTGGATCGACGCGCGGACGTCCTGGTACACCGACCTCGGCATCTCGCCGGAGAACCTGCGGCACTACGAGCACCCCAAGGAGAAGTTGTCGCACTACTCCAAGCGCACCGTCGACATCGAGTACAACTTCGGTTTCGCGGGCGGTGACGGCTGGGGCGAGCTCGAGGGCATCGCGAACCGCACCGACTTCGACCTCGGCACGCACTCGTCCCACTCCGGCACCGACCTGAGCTACTTCGAGCAGGCCACCGGCGAGCGCTACCTGCCGTACGTGATCGAGCCGGCCGCGGGCCTGACCCGGTCGCTGATGGCGTTCCTGGTGGAGGCCTACACCGAGGACGAGGCGCCCAACGCCAAGGGCGGTGTGGACACCCGCACGGTGCTCAAGCTCGACCCGCGGCTCTCCCCGGTCAAGGTGGCCGTGCTGCCGCTGTCGCGCAACGCCGACCTGTCGCCCAAGGCCCGTGACCTCGCCGCCCAGCTGCGCAAGGTCTGGAACGTCGAGTTCGACGACGCCCAGGCGATCGGACGCCGCTACCGGCGCCAGGACGAGATCGGCACCCCGTACTGCGTGACCGTCGACTTCGACACCCTCGAGGACGACGCTGTCACGATCCGCGAGCGCGATACGATGAGCCAGGAACGCGTCGCCCTCGACCAGGTGCAGTCCTACCTCGGCGCCCGCCTCCTCGGCTGCTGACCCGGGGACGGTTCTTCGATCCGCCAGATTTCGGCGGGTATCGGGGACGGTTCTTCGATCCGCCAGATTTCGGCGGGTAAGGGGGGACGTATCCTCGTCCGACCGACGTCGGCGGGTCGAAGAACCGTCCCCGTTTCGCGCCAGATTTCGGCGGATTCAGGAACCGTCCCTGATTCCCGCCAGATTTCGGCGGATGGAAGAACCGTCCCCGGTCAGAGGAGGGGGACGAAGGCGAAGCGGTAGCCGGTGACGGGCTCGCGGTGCCAGCCCTCGTGGTCGCGGTCGACGACCCACATCACGCCGGACGCGGGGAGCACCAGCCGGCCGCCCACGGCCAGCTGGGCCTCCAGCTCGGCGGGGATGCCACCGGCGTCCGCCGAGACCAGGATGCGGTCGAAAGGCGCCTCGGCGGGCCGTCCGAAGACGCCGCGTTCGGCCGGTTCGACAGCCGCCCACGGCAGCGTGAACGCGGCCAGGTTCTCCCGTCCCATCCTGACGAGTTCGGGCACGACGTCCAGCCCGAGCACCGAGCCGGACGGCCCGGTCAACGCAGCGAGCAGCGCCGTCGTCCAGCCCGAGCCGCTGCCGACGTCGAGCACCCGGGAGCCCTCCGGGACGTGCAGCAGTTCGAGCATGAACTGCACGGTCCACGGCTGGGAGTTGGTGGCGCCGTGGCCGATCGGCAACGGCTCGTCGAGCGCTGCGCGGGCACGCACCGACGCGGGCAGGAACTTCGCTCGAGGTGTGGCCGCCAGTGCCGCCAGCACCCTGCTGTGCTCGGTGCTCATACCCCAGCGCACACCGGACGGTGGGTCTCGCACAAGACCTGAGTAGGCTGTCGGGGCCGTGTGGCGCGAATTCTCTGCCAGATGGCTCCGGCTGAGCGCGTGCCGCGCGGTGCGCAGAACAAGCCGCGGAATCGCGTCACGGTCGCAGGAAGGGGATCGGGTGGTCGAGCCGTTGCGCTTGGTGGCGCCGTCCGGCGGCACCGTCGAGGTGGCCGTGCCGGTCGTGCTCGCCCCGATGGCCGGCATCACTAACGCCGCCTTCCGCCAGCTCTGCCGCGAACAGGGTGCCGGGCTGTACGTCTGCGAGATGATCACCAGCCGCGGCATCGTCGAGCGCATCCCCAAGACCTTCGACATGCTGCGGTTCGACCCGGGGGAGAGCGTCCGCTCGGTGCAGCTCTACGGCGTCGACCCGGCGGTGATGGCGAAGGCCACCGAGATCCTGTGCGTCGAGTTCGGCGTCCGCCACGTCGACCTGAACTTCGGGTGCCCGGTGCCGAAGGTCACCCGACGCGGCGGCGGCGGGGTACTGCCCTGGAAGCGCGACCGGCTGGACGCCATCCTGCGCGCCACCGTGGCCGCGGCCGACCGCCACGGCGTCCCGGTGACCATGAAGACACGCCTCGGTATCGACGCCGACCACCTGACCTATCTCGACGCCGGCCGGATCGCCCAGGACGCCGGCTGCGCGGCCATCGCCCTGCACGCACGCACGGTGCAACAGGCCTACTCCGGGCACGCCGCCCGGGAGACAATCGCCACCCTCGTCGAGCGGCTGGACATCCCGGTGCTCGGCAACGGCGACATCTGGGAGGCGTCCGACGCGCTCGAGATGGTCGCCCGGACGGGCTGCGCGGGCGTCGTCGTCGGACGCGGCTGCCTCGGCCGGCCCTGGCTGTTCCGCGACCTCGCCGACGCCTTCACCGGACGCGACACCCGCACGCTGCCGACCCTGGGCGAGGTGGCCGCGATGGTGCGCCGCCACGCGGAACTGCTCGCCGGCCTGTACGGCGAGAAGCACGGCCTCACCGACCTCCGCAAGCACATGGCGTGGTACTTCAAGGGCTTCCCCGTCGGCGGCGACCACCGCCGCGCGCTGGCGATGGTGTCGTCCTTCGCCGAACTGGACGCCCAGCTCGCCGAGCTCGACCCGTCCGCGCCGTTCCCGGCCAGCGAGCTCGGCGCCCCGCGCGGACGCCAGGGCACCCCGCGCGACAAGGTGGTGCTGCCTTACGGCTGGCTGGATTCCACCGAGCTCGGGGACGCCGACCTGGTCGGGGCCGAGTCGGACGCCTCCGGCGGCTGAGCCCGGCGGGAAGAAACCGGTCAGCCCAGGGACGCGGGCGCGGCGGCCTCGGCGTCCGCGCGGGCGACCATGGCGGCGCCGATCGCGGCCACCGGGTAGTCGGACGGGAGTTCCGCCACGCGTCCGGCGAGGTCGACGGAGGCCAGGAAGTCCGAGCCGTTGGCGCGCGCGGCCAGTTCGCGACGGACCAGGTCGACCAGCCCGACGCAGGTGTGGATGACGCCACCGCCCAGCACGACCAGGGCCGAGCCCTGGGTGAGCACCAGCAGCTGCACGGCGGTGGCGATGCCGGCGCTGATCACGCCGGCCTCCGCGACCGCGTCCGGGTCGCCGGCGGCCGCGGCGGCCACCAGCGTGGGCAGGGTCACCGCGGGCGCCAGCGGCGCGAGCCGGGCGGCGATGCGTCCGCCGCCGACGACGGCCTCGAGGCAGCCGAGCTGCCCGCACACGCACCGCACGCCGCCGGGTGCTACCGGGATGTGCCCGATCTCGCCGGCCAGGTTGCCCGGGCCCCGCACCAGGCGTCCCTCGGCCAGCGTGGCAGCGGCCACGCCGGTGCCGACGTTGAGGTAGGAGAGATCGCCGATGCCCAGGTGCGCGGCGGCGCCCAGGGCGGCCGCCTTCACGTCGTTGTCCACGCTCACCGGCACGCCGAACTCGCTGCTGAGGCGCGCCCCGAGGTCGAGGCGCTCGATACCGAGGTTCACGGCCGTCCGCACCTCACCGGTGCGATGGTCGACCTGACCGGGGATGCCCACGCCCACGCACGCCAGGTCGCTGCGGACCAGGCCGGTGCTCCCGAGGCAGTCGTCGGCCGCCGCCAGCGCCGCGGCGATCACGCCGTCCGTGCCGACCTCGGTGGGCCGCACGCGTTGGGCGAGCACCTGACCGGACGCGGACAGCAGGATGGCGTGGGTCTTGGTACCGCCGATGTCGATGCCGAGGGTCGGCTGCTGGGCCCCCTGGTGCGTCATCTCGTCCCCTCTGCAAGCAGTGCGATCAGACCGGACGCCGCACCCCGGCCGCTTCCGAAGGTGGCGATGTCGATCGGCGGGTCGCCCGGCAGCTCCGGCCAGCCGAGGTCGACCAGCAGGGCGTCGGGACGCCGCTGGTGCACCATAGCGGTCGCGGCCACCAGGAACTCCACCCGTGCCAGATCGCGGCCCTGCACGACCAGCGGACGGTCACGGTTCGCAGCCAGCACGGCCGCCACTCCCTCCAGGTCGAACGCAGTGACCACGACGGCGCCGGGCAGCTGCCGGTTGAGCTCGTTGCGCAGGTGTTCGCCGACGCCCCACGGCGTCCCCTCGCCCGCGGCGATGTTGGTGGCGGTGCGCAGCCGCAGGAAGACCGGGGCGGTCAGCGGGGCGATCGGCCCGCGGAGCCAGAAGCCGGCGGGGGAGAGCGGGGCGAACGAGCAGCCGCCCGGTGTCTGCGGCGATGACGGGGTGCGGACGTCGTCGGGGTACGCGGTGCCGGACTCGGCACCGTCATCAGGATCCGTCCCCGATTCGCGCCAGAATTCGGCGGATCGAGGAACCGTCCCCGTTTCGCGCCAGATTTCGGCGGATCGAGGAACCGTCCCCGATTCCCGCCAGATTTCGGCGGATTTGAGAACCGTCCCCGGGGTCTCGGGGGCAGGGGAGCAGGTGCGCCGACGGGACGCGGTGGGCGGGACGGGAACGTCCGCGGCCTCGCAGGGAACGTCCCACGCACCGGGGCCGCCGGACGCTCGGAGCTCGCGGACGCCGGCGACCAGCGCCGCCACCCGGGACGCGGCGTCGAACACCCGGTCGGCCGGCAGGCGGCCGTCCTGCACGGCGGCGAGGATGTGCTCCCGGATCTCGGCCAACTGGTCGGCGGTGTTGTCGGTGCCGATGCAGAGCAGGTCCACGCCCGCGGCCAGCGCGAGCACGGCGGCCTCCGGGATGCCGCGGCCGCGGCTGGCCCCGGCCATGTCGAGGGCGTCGCTCACGATGGCGCCGGTGAACCCGAGGTCCTCCCGCAGCACCCGCAGCACGCGTCCCGACAGCGTCGCCGGCAGTTCCGGGTCGATCGACGGCACCAGGATGTGCGACGTCATCACCGCTAGCGTGCCGGCGTCCACGGCGGCGCCGAACGGCACCAGCTCCCGGGCCGCGAGTTCCGCAGCGCTGGCCGTGATGGTGGGCAGGGCGAGGTGGGAGTCGGTGGCGGTGTCGCCGTGCCCGGGGAAGTGCTTGGCGCAGGCGGCCGTCCCGGCCGACTGGATGCCGCGGGTGCAGGCCGCGACGTGGCGCGCCACCAGTTCCTGGTCGGCGCCGAAACTGCGCACCCCGATCACCGGGTTACGCGGGTTGGAGTTGACGTCCGCGTCCGGCGCCAGGTTCAGGTCGATCCCGGCCGCACGCAGCTCGCGGCCGATGCCATGGCCCACTCTCTCGGTCACGCGGACGTCGTCCAGGCTCCCCAGGTAGGCCATCGACGGGTACGGCGATCCGGTGCGGTGGTGCAGTCGGGTGACGTCCCCGCCCTCCTCGTCGGTGGCGACCAGCACGTCGGGGTTGGCCGCGTGCAGGGCGGTGGTGAGCGTCCGCAGCTGCTCGCCGTCGACGATGTTGGTGCTGAACAGGCAGACCGAGCCGAGCCCGTCCTCGAGCTCGGTCGCCAGCCAGGCGGGCAGTTCCGATCCGGCGAAGCCGGGCATGAGGGTGGCGTTGACCGCCCGTCGCAGTTCCAGGTCCACGGCTCAGCCCTTGACCGCGCCGGCGACCAGGCCGGACGTCAGCCGTCCCTGGACGATCAGGAAGAAGATGATCACCGGCACCGCCACGAGGGTGGACGCGGCCATCACCTGGCCCCAGTCGGTGGCCCGGTTCGCGCTGGCCTGCACGAAGCCGCGCAGCCACAGCGGGAGCGTCCGGTACTCCTCCTTCTGGAGGATCACCAGCGCGATCGTGAACTCGTTCCAGGCCTGGAGGAACGCGTACACCCCGGACGCGACCAGGCCCGGCGCCAGCAGCGGGAACGTGATCCGGAAGAACGCCTGGGTGCGGCTCAGCCCGTCCACCATCGCGGCCTCCTCGAGTTCGATCGGCACGCCGGCGACGAATCCGCGCAGCATCCAGACCGTGAACGGCACCACGCCGGCGATGTACAGGATCGACACCCCGGCCACCGAGTTCAACAGGTTCAGCGAGCTCATCAGCTTGTACTGCGCGATGAACAGGCCCTCGGCGGGCAGCATCTGGATGAACAGCACCGCCAGCACGAAGGACGCACGCCCGCGGAACCGGAACCGGCTGATCGCCAGCGCAGCGAGGAACGCGAACAGCAGGCAGAACACGACGGTGGTCAGCGTGATCGCCAGGCTCATGCCCAGCGCGGGCCAGAACGTGCCCTGGGAGATGACGGCGACGAAGTTGTCGAACGAGCCGCCGGTGGGCAGGAAGCGCGGGGTGGTCGAGGTGAGCACCACGTTCGGCAGCAGCGAGGAGTTCAGCATCCAGTAGACGGGGAACACCCAGGCCAGCGCGACCACGATCGCGACCACGGTGGCGAGCGCCCGGCCCGGGCGGAAGCGGCGGCGGGTGGCGGGCCTGGTGGCCGGCGCCGTGCTCACCGCCTTCTCGGTGACGGTGGCGGTGCTCACGAGTCCTCCTTCATGAGGTGCAGAACGTAGAAGAAGCTCAGCGCGACGGTCAGCACGAGGACGAAGATCGACAGTGCCGACGCCATGCCGAAGTCGGACGAGCCGACGCCGAGCCGGTAGATGTAGGTGCCCAGCAGGTCGGTGGACGCCAGCGGCGCGCCCGCGTCCTGGAGCATCTTGATCTGGGCGAAGACGCGCAGGTCCCAGATGACCTGCAGCAGGGTGATGATCATCAGCACCGGGCGGATCATCGGCAGGATGATCGAGAAGAACCGCTGCCGCGGGGTCGCCCCGTCCAACGCGGCGGCCTCCATGACCTCCTCCGAGATCTGGGTGAGGCCGGCGTAGACCGAGAAGGCCACGAACGGCACCGACATCCAGACCACGATCACGGTGGCGACGAAGTAGAAGCTGAGCGGCTGCTCCAGCCAGTTGTGGTTGGTGAAGTCGAAGCCGAGCGAGGTCAGCGCCCAGTTGACGATGCCGCGGTGCCAGTCGAACAGCCAGATCCAGACGGTCATGGTGGCGATCACCGGCATCGCCCAGGCGAGCAGCATGGCGATCTGGAGGATCAGCCGGGTGACCGCGCCGACGGCGTTCATCAGCAGCGCGACCAGCACCCCGACGATGACGGTGACGGCCGCGTTGACCAGGCAGAACGCGATCGAGCGTCCGACCACGGCCCAGGTCTGGGGATCGGTGAACAGCTGGACGTAGTTGGCCATGCCGACGAACTCCGGCGGCTTGCCGAACTGCTGGGCGAGTCCGAACTTCTGCGTCGAGGTCCAGAACTGCCAGGCCAGCGGGTAGCCCAGCGCGAGCAGCAGGATCGCGATGGTGGGCACCAGCAGCAGGTAGGGCGCCACCGGACGTCGCCGGTGCCGTACCTGCTGGGGCGGCGAGTCCTGCCGCGTCCGGGCAGGCGTGGAAACAGCGGTCATGGGAATGAGCCTCTCATCGGAGGGCGAGCGAGTGCCGGGAGCCGAGGGGCTCGACCGAAGGTGCCGACCAGCGCCGGCGAAGGGTGGCCTCCCCGAGTTGTCAGAACCTGGAGCCGCTATAGCGACCTGTGGTTCTGACAACTCGGGGAGGTGGGACTACTACTTGGCGTTCAGCATCGGGGTTAGGAGGGCGTCGTACTCCGCGGCCAGAGCGGTGACGTCGCCACCGTCCGCGACCTTGGAGAAGAACTCCTCGAGCTTGCCGGAGGCCTCCACGCCGGCCCAGCCCGGGGCCGCCGGGGTGAGCTTGGAGTTGGACGCCGACTCGATCAGGGCCTTCGCGAACTGGTCGTCGCCGAGGCTGGACACGTAGTCGGAGTTGGCCGGGCCGAGGCCGTTCTTGCCCAGCATCTGCTGGTACTCGGAGCTGAAGATGATCTTCATCAGCTCGCGGGCGCCGGCCTGGTTCTTGGAGGCCGCCGAGATGCCGATGTTGGAGCCGCCGGCGAAGACCGGAGCGGGCTTGCCGTCGTTACCGGGCAGGGCGAAGACACCGAACTTGTCGTCGTTCCAGGCGCGGACCTCCTTGCCGTCCTTCTTCACCAGGTCGCCGATCGACCAGTGCGCCCAGCCCGGAGCCATGATCGTGGCCGCGGCGAGGCTGGTCTTGCCGGACACCTTGTCGCCGTCCATGATCTTGTCGGAGTCGTTGATGTAGAGCCACGGCGACTCGTCCTTGGCGGTCTTCGGGGCGCGCGAGGCGACCTTCTGGATCTCCTGGAGCTGGGTCAGGCCCTTGATGCTGTTCGGGTCGGACAGGGTGGACGTCCAGTTGCCGCCCTCGTTCTTGGCGAGGTCGCCGCCGTTGGCGAAGATCCAGGAGATGCCGTTGCGCCAGTCCTGGCCGCCGATGAAGAAGCCGGAGAAGTCCTTGATGTTCTTCGGGTTCTTCTCGGCGATGGCCTTCACCGCGGTGTTGAACTCGTCGAGGGTCTTGGGAACCTCGACGCCGGCGGCCTTCCAGACGTCCTTGCGGTAGAACGCGTAGCGGGAGCCGAAGTAGTAGGGGAGCGTGTAGTTCTTGCCGTCCACCTTGCCGACCTCGACGAACGACTGGAGCAGCTTGTCGCCGCCCAGTTCGGCGTACATGTCGGAGATGTCGGCGAAGGCGCCGACGTTGGTGAAGGTGGGCGACTGGGTGTTACCGACCTCGACCACGTCCGGGGTGTTGTTGGCGTCCGGCAGCGCGGTGGTCAGCTTGGTGACCAGGTCGCCCCAGGACTGCTCCTCAATGGTGAGGGTGCCGCCCGTCTTGGTGTTGTAGGTGGTCTTCAGGTAGTCGCGCAGTTCCTGGGGAGTGTCGCCGCCGGCGACCCACATCGTGATGTTCTGCGGGCCGGCGGACGTGGCCGACGTGCTCGCGGACGGATTGCTGGCCGTGCCGGAGGCACATCCGGTGAGAGCCAGCGCTGAGGCGGTCGCCAGGGCGATTGCCGACAGCATCTTCTTCATTGCATTCCTTTCGGTGGTGCGGTGGGAGCGAGAAGTCACGGGGATCAACCGACCCCGAGTTCGTTCAGCAGCACGAGTGCTGCCGCGCCGAGCAGGACGGCGTCCGTGCCGAGCGAGCTGGCGATCAGGTCGAGTTCCGGGCGGAACTCGGAGCGGGTGCGGTCGGCGATGCAGTCGCGGGCCGCGTCCAGGAGGGCGGGGGTGACGATGTCGACGGGGCCGCCGATCACGATGTCGGCGAGGCCGAGCATGCCGACGACGGGGGCGAGCGCGAGCCCGAGGCGGTGACCGGCCTCGGCCAGCAGCTCGTCGCGGCGGGCCGGCTCGACGGCGATGCGCGAGGTGAGGGCCGGGACGGACGTCCAGGTCTCCAGGCAGCCCACCTTGCCGCAGCCACAGGTCGCGCCGGACTCGTCGATCACGACGTGCCCGATCTCACCGGCGTCGCTGGCCGCGCCACGGACCAGCTGGCCACCGACCAGGAGGCCGGCGCCCACGCCGCGGGACAGCTGGACGCGGACCAGGTCGTCGGCGCCACCGGCGAACCGGCGTTCGGCGAGGACGGCCACGTTGGCGTCGTTCTCGACCCGCACCGGCAGGCCGAGGTCGTCGTGGAGCAGTTCGGCGAGCGGCAGGTTGTGCCAGTGCAGGTTGGGGGCCGACAGCACGGTGCCGGCGGCGTTCACCGTGCCGGGGGTGCCGACACCGAGGCCGAGGATCGGGTGGGTCGCGGCCTTCGCCAGGTCGCGGGCGAGTTCGCGGGCCGCGGCGAGCGCGTCGTCGCCGACCGCGCCGTCGAGCGGGCGGACGGTGGTGAGCAGCGGCTCGCCGCGCAGGCTGAGGACGGAGCCGCGCAGCTGGTCGCGTGCCGAGAGGTCCATCGCGAGGATGTCGCGGGCGTCGGCGCGGAAGGCGAGCAGGGTGGAGGGCTTGCCCGGACGCTGGATCTCGCTGGTGCCCGACTCCAGCACGAGCCCGGCCGAGATCAGTTCGGCCACGAGATCGGAGACGGTGACCTTGGTGAGGCCGGTCGCCCGCGCCAGGTCGGCGCGGGAGAGCTGCGAGTCCTCGTAGATCGCCTGGAGCACCAGCGCGAGGTTGCTGCGACGGGCGTCCTCGGGGCGCAGCTTGCGTCTGATCGGGTAGTGCATGTTGGTTAGTAAACCTTACTAACCAAGTGGACCGAAGCGATTCTCCCGGATCGTTACCCAGTCGTTATCTTTCGGCGGCCGGGTGTACGTGGGATGAGCGCGCCGCCACCAGGGTGTCCCGGCCGCTTGCCGGGGCCCCTTCCGCAAACGCCCCCGAAGCTCACAGACGCCCCCGAAATTTCGGGGGCGTCTGTGAGTTTCGGGGGCGTCTGTGTGGGAGCGGGACGGGAGGCCGCCCGGCGGGTCAGCGAAGGGCGTCCAGGGCGGGGCCCATGGCGGCGAGCACGACGCCGATCAGGATCGGGATGGCGAGGACGCCGAGGACGATCGCCAGCACGCCCCAGACGCGTCCGCGGTTGCCGATGGCCGCGACCCAGCCGAGGACCCAGCCGATCAGGCCCACGGGGCTGGCCAGGCCGAACGCCATTGTCTGGAGCGGGTACTGGGACTCGAGTTGGGCCTGCAGCGTGGCCTGGTCGATGGTGGCCGTCCCACCCGCGGCGATGACGGCGTTCACCACGACGTCCATGATCTGGTACATCGCCACCGAGCTCACCACGACCGACAGCAGCACCAGGCCGAGGCTGATCATGCCGAGGATCGGGCTCTTGGTCACCGGCGCGCTGGGGGTCCAGCCCTGCGCGGGAGCCGTCGGCGGGTAGGGCGCCGGCTGCTGCTGGCCCTGATTGGCGTACAGCTGGGAGTAGTGGGTGATCTGGTACGGGTTCTCCTGCGCGGCAGGCTGCTGCGCGTACGGCTGCTGTTGCTGCCCGTAGCCGGGCTGCTGTCCGTAGCCGGGCTGCTGCTGGCCATACCCGGGCTGCTGCTGGCCATACCCGGGCTGCTGGCCGTACCCGGGCTGCTGGCCGTACGCCGGCTGCTGTCCGTAGGGCTGCTGGCCGTAGCCGGGCTGGCCCTGCGCCGGGTAGGCCTGCGGGGCGGGCTGCTGGCCCTGCTGGCCGGGATACTGCCCTGGGTGCTGCGGCTGCGCCGGCTGCTCGTTCGACATGTCAGAAAGGGTAGCGCCGGGCGGCCGCAATCCCCGGCGAACAGCCCCGCGACACCGCCGTGGACTGCCGCCGCGCGGGCGCGTCCCGGCGACTGCCAAGATGGAGCCGTGCCAGACCTCCCACCGCGCGCGATCGCGTGGGCCCAGACCATGGCCGGACATTCCGGTGACCGACTGGTGCGTGCCCACGAGCAGGCCGGCGGACGCCTGGCGTCCCGGGCCCCGGTGCTCCGCGAGGAACGTGAGCAGCGGGAGGCGGCCGAACTCCGTCCGGGGGCGGCGCTGGCAGTGGGCGCGGGGGAGCGGGCGATCCGCGAGGAGCCCGACCCGGAGCGCACCTGCTTCGAGCGCGACCGGGACCGGATCGTGCACTCGGCGGCGTTCCGGCGCCTGGCCGGCAAGACCCAGGTGGTGGTGTTCCCCAGCGACCACCAGCGCACCCGCCTCACCCACGCGCTGGAGGTGGCGCAGGTCGCCACCTCGATCGCTCGCGGTGTCGGCGCGAACGTCACCCTGGCCGAGGCGATCGCCCTCGGCCACGACTGCGGCCACGGCCCCGGCGGCCACGCCAGCGAGGACGCCTTCGACGCCTTCCTCAGCGAGGGCTACGACCACGGCCCGTGGGGCGCCGACGTGGTCCTGACCAACCTCAACCTGTGCGCCCAGACCCTGGACGGTATCCGCAACCACTCCTGGTCGCGCCCGGTGCCGGCCACCATCGAGGGCGAGATCGTCAGCTGGGCCGACCGGATCGCCTATTGCGCGCACGACCTGGAGGATGCGGCCGGCGCCGGCATCGTCAGCCTCGACGACCTGCCCGCCGAGGTCGCCGACCTGACCGGACGCACCCGGCGCCAGCAGTTGGGCACCTTCGTCCGGGCGGTGATCGCGACCGCGACGCGCACCGGTTCGATCGGCATGGCCGAGGAACCGGCCGCCGCGCTGGCGTCCCTGCGGGCGTTCAACTACGAGCGGATCTACACCCGTCCGGACTCCCTCGCGCAGTCCGAGGCGGTGATCGCGGTGCTGCACGGGCTGGTCGAGTTCTACGTCGAGCACCCGTTGTCGCTGCCGCTGGCGTTCGTCGCCCCCGACCAGGGCGCCGACGGACGCGTCCGCGCGGCGGTCACCTACGTGGCTGGCATGACCGACCGGTTCGCGTTCGACACCGCGGTCGACCTGCTCGGCTGGGACCCCGACCGGCTGCCCAAGGGCATCGGCCGCGGAGCCTGAGGCTGTCGCGATTCGTCCAACCGAGGCCGCCGGAGGGGCGCGTGCGCACGGAGGGACGCAGGGAGTGGTCGAATCGCGTCACCGGTGGGCTAGCCTGACGGCCATGAAGGATTCTCCCGGCGCACCGGGCACGCGCTGACCGACAGACGCGTGCCTGCCCACATCCGGAACTGACCGCCACCGGTCAGCGGCACAGCGAGCGCGGTCGGCGACCCGAGACCGACCCACACGTCCAACTCGCCGGAGATCCCCATGTTCCTCTACGCCCTGGCCTACCTAGCCTTCTTCAGCATCGCCCTGCCCGACTCGACGCTGGGGGTCGCCTGGCCCCCGATGCGCGTCGACTTCGGGCAGCCGATCAGCGCGGCCGGGCTGGTGCCGCCGTTCGGCGTGGCCGCCACCCTCGTCGCGACCAGCCTCACCGGACGCCTGCTCGCCCGGCTCGGGGTGGGACGGCTGCTGGCGGTCAGCACCCTGCTGTCCGCGGCCGCGCTCGTCCTGACCGCGACCAGCCAGAACTTCGCGCAGTTCCTGGCCAGCGTGGTGGTGCTCGGGCTGTCCAGCGGCGCAGTCGACGCCGCGCTGAACGCCTACGCGGCCAGGGAGTTCGGGCCGCGCCGCATCAACCTGCTGCACGCGTCCTACGTGCTGGGGGCGGCGGCCTCGCCGCTGCTGGTCACCGCCATCGTCCAGTCGGGGCTGGGCTGGCGTCCGGCCTACGCGGCGATCGCCGCGATCCAGGCGGTGCTCGGCATCGTGTTCCTGCTCACCCGCGGACGCTGGGCGTCCGACGGCCTCGAGAACCACGCGACCGACGGACGCCGGGGCGGCCGGCTCACGACCGCCCGGGCCGCGGACGTGGCACTCGGACTGGTGGCGGTGGCCGTCCAGACCGGGATCGAGTCGAGCGTGGCCCTGTGGGCGTTCAGCTACCTGACCGGCGTCGGGGTGGACCCGGTGTTCGCCGGCGCGCTCACGTCCGGCTACTGGGTCGCGATGTTCGCCGGCCGGGTCGTCCTCGGCTGGGTCGCCGAGCGCACCGGGCCGTGGCCGGTGCTGGCGGGCGCGGTCGCTTGGATGCTCGTGGCGGCCGGCCTCGCGCTGGTCGGCGGGCCGGTCGCCGGCCCGGTGGCGATCGGCCTGTTCGGTCTGGCGGCCGCGCCGGTGTACCCGCTGCTCACCCTCACCACGGCCGAACGGACGTCGGTGGCCGCCGCGGACACGGTGGTCGGCTTCCAGGCCGCGGCGTCCTCGCTGGGCGCAGCGGTGTTCCCGTTCCTGGTCGGCCTGGCGCTGGATCGGTCGGCGGGCGCCTTCGCTCTGGCCCTGATCGGGCTGTGCGGTCTCGCCGCGGTGCTCCAGGTCGCCCTTCGGGTCCGGCGGGGGGTACGCACGTCCTAGAATCGCGGCGTGGCGGGACTGATCAACACCGACGACCTGGCGACCGTCCGGGAACGGTCCCGGATCGAGGACGTCGTGGGGGCGTACGTCACGCTGCGCCGCGCGGGCGGCGGATCGCTCACCGGCCTGTGCCCGTTCCACGACGAGAAGTCGCCGTCGTTCCACGTCACGCCGGCCCGCGGCTTCTACCACTGCTTCGGCTGCGGCGAGGGCGGCGACGTGATCGCCTTCGTCCAGAAGATCAACAACGTCAGCTTCGCCGAGGCCGTCGAGTACCTGGCCGACCGGATCGGGCTCCAGTTGCGCTACTCCGACGGCAGCGGCCAGCGGGTCGAGCCCGGCCTGCGGGTGCGGGTGCTGGAGGCCAACCAGGCCGCGGCGGAGTTCTTCGCCGGCCAGCTGATGTCGGGGTCCGGCCTGCCCGGACGCCAGTTTCTGGATGGCCGCGGCTTCGGCAAGGAGGCCGCCGAGCAGTTCGGCATCGGGTTCGCCCCGGTCGGGGGCAAGGACCTCGGCCAGCACCTCAAGGCGCGCGGCTTCACCGACAACGAGCTGGTCAAGGCGGGCCTGATCCGCGAGAACGGCTGGGACTTCTTCCAGGGACGCGTGCTGTGGCCGATCCGCGACGCCGGCCGTTCGGTGCTCGGCTTCGGCGCCCGCAAGATCTTCGACGACGACCGCATGCCGGCCAAGTACCTCAACACCCCCGAGACCGTGGTCTACAAGAAGTCGAACGTGCTCTACGGGCTCGACCTGGCACGGCAGAACATCGCGAAGAAGAGCCAGGCCGTGGTGGTCGAGGGCTACACCGACGTGATGGCCTGCCACCTCGCCGGCGTCGACACCGCGGTCGCGTCCTGCGGCACCGCGTTCGGCGACGACCACGCCCGGCTGCTCCAGCGCATGCTCGGCACCGGTGACGTGGCGGGCGGGGAGGTCATCTTCACCTTCGACGGCGACGCGGCCGGCCAGGCGGCGGCGCTGAAGGTCTTCAAGGGCGACCAGAACTTCCTCGCCCAGACCTACGTCGCGGTCGAGCCCACCGGGCTCGACCCGTGCGACCTGCGCATCCAGCAGGGCGAGGCCGCGCTGCGCGAACTGGTCGGACGGCGGGTGCCGCTGTACCAGTTCGTGATGCGCAACGTGCTCTCGAACTACGACCTCGACCGGGTGGACGGCCGGCTGGCCGCCCTGCGGGCCGCGGCGCCGCTGGTGAGCAGCATCCGGGACGAGAGCCTGGTGCTGGGCTACGTCCGCGAGCTGGCGAAGTGGCTCGGCATGGACCCCGACGAGGTGCGCCGCGAGGTCCGGGTCACCGTGCAGCGGCGCCACGAGCGTCCGGCCGCGCCGCGGCGTCCCGAGCAGGACGAGGCGCTGCCGGGCATCCCGGAGCCCGCGCCGAGCCTGCCGGTGCCCGACCCGCGCGACCGGCGGCTCGAGGCCGAGCGGGGGACGCTGCGCCTGCTCGTCCGGGCGCCGGAGAAGTTCGAGGACGACTGGAACGGGCTGACCGCCGACGACTTCGTCCACCCCACCTACCGGGCCCTGTTCGAGTCGGTGCTGGCCGCCGGCGAGGGGCCGGGGATCTGGACCCAGCGGCTGCTCCAGGCCAACCCCGACCCGGTGCTCGAACAGCTCGTGGTCTCGCTCGCGGTCGAGCCGGTGCTGCGCGAACCGACCACGGCGTACGCGCGGGAGTACAGCAGCCAACTGCGGGTGCTCACCCTGTCGCGGCGCATCGCCGACCTGAAGTCGAAGCTCCAGCGCACCAACCCGCTGGACGACCAGCCGTCCTACAACCGCATGTTCGCGACCCTGGTGAACCTGGAGAAGGAGCGCAAGGAGCTCCTCGCCCTGGCCGCCGGGCCCGCCCTCTGACCGACCCGATTCCCACCCGTCCCGGCGCACGGCGGACGGGGTGTGAGCCCGTCCACAGGAATCGGGTGTTGTCCGAATGTTGCTCCACATCGCGAAGATCGCCGGCGGCATCCGGCGCCGGCGGGGGCAGTGTGGGGGCCATGCACAAGCCCGAGCCCACCCCACTGCTCACCGCGGACGAGGAGCGCCTGCTCGCCCGGCGGATCGAAGCCGGCGTCCTCGCCGAGCACCTGTTGGCGACGGGATCCCGTCCCGTTCCGGCGACGACCGAGGAGCTGCGCGCGGTGGCCGAGGACGGCGCGCAGGCCTGGCAGAGGTTCCTGCTGGCCAATCTCCGTCTGGTCTGGAAGCTGGCCGGACGCGAGGCCCGCACCAGCGCGATGCCCGTCGCCGAGCTGTTCCAGGAGGGCTTCGTGGCGTTGGCCGGCGCCCTCCAGCGCTACGACGCGGACCGTGGCAAGTTCTCGACCTTCGCCACGATCCGCATCCGGCAGCACCTCGCCGAGGTGGGTGCGGCGCGGTTGGGTGAGCTCGGGTTGCCGCCCGGCCGGGCGCTGCGGCTGCGGCGCGCCCGTGGCCTGGAGGCCGCGCTCAGCCAGGAGCGTGGCCGGGCGATCGAGCCCGGTGAGTTGGTCACCGAACTCGGCGGGCCCGCTGCCGGCGCGCGGAACCTGCTGGCGTACCGGCCGCCGGTGGCCATCGACCCGCTGGTCGAGGAGCTGGTCATCGCCGAGTCGAACCCGCACGACCTCGACGCGTCGATCTACGGACGCCAGCTCCGCGGGCTCCTGCGCCGGTTGGAGCCCGAGCAGGCCGGGGTGCTCGGCCTGCGGTACGGGTTCGTGACCGGCGAACCGGTCGACCTGCCCACGATCGCCCGGCAGCTCGGGCTCAGCCTCAGCACCGTCCGCCGGCTGGAGAAGCGTGCCCTCGCCGCGCTGCGTCCGCTGGCCCACCGGCTCGACCCGAGCGGCGACGAGACGCTCGCCGGGTGAGCGGTCAGGCCGTGCGCGGGTCGAGCTTGCGGATGATCAGGTACGGGTCGGCCTCGAGCCGGCGTCCCGACCAGTTCAGGATCCAGTGGGCGAGCGCGATCGCGGCGACGAGCATGAGCAGGCCCGTGAGCAGGGGGTTGGTCAACCGCGCCAGCGCCCACCACAGGCCGCCGCCGATACCGGCGACGGTGAAGAACGCCATGAACCACCCGAACACCTTCAGGAACGACCCGCGGCGCTGGCCGACGCGCGACTGGTCGCTGGGGTTGAGGACGCTCGCGGCGGAACCCACCCCCACGCCGAGGGCGACCACGCACGTGCCGGCGAGGAGCGCCGGCAGGAGCGCCGAGGGCGGGACGCCGCGGATCAGGCCCTCGACGAGGGTGAACACCACCATCAGGGGCAGCAGGTACAGCACCGGCGCCAGCGCCTTGCCGAGCAGGACGCGACGCAGCGGGGCGCCGCCGAGCACGAAGTAGGTGAACCCCTGGCCGTCGTAGCCGAACAGGTTGAAGCTGCCCGCCACCACCGACATCGCGACGAACGCGGCCGACTGGGCGGCGAGCCCGTAGCTCGCGAAGCTGGCGTGCGCGACCACGACGCCCATCACCGGCGGGATCACCAGGGTCTGGATCGCCCGCGGCGAGCGCAGGAAGAAGTACCGCAACTGCTGGGACATGGCCGCGCGGGTCGGCCCGGCGGGCAGGCCGCGCAGGGGCGCGGGGGTCAGGGTCAGGGTCGCTTCCGCGCTGTGGCGGCGTCGGGCGGTGTGCTGGCTGGCCGTCCGTCCGTTCAGGCGTTGGGTCAGCACCCAGCCCCAGACGGCCATCGCGAGGGCGGTCGTGGCCGCCACGATGGCCAGGCGCACCCCGTAGTCGGCCCACTGTCCGTCCCGAGCGCTGATGACGCCGCGACCGGCGGCGCCCGGCGGGAGCCAGCTGAGCACCGTGCCGAGGGGGCCGTCCGCCGACTGCCCGCCCAGTGCGTTGGTGGCCGCCCGCGCCTGCTGCGCGAACAGGTAGATGCCCAGGACCAGCAGGCTGGCGGCGAACGCCGCGACGTCGGTGCCGCGACGTGAGCGCAGCGCGCTGGACAGCAATGCCTGGGTGGAGCGCGAGACCGCCACGCACATCACCGTGTACAGCAACGCGATCAGCAGCGAGGCCGCGCGCACCGGGATCGTCTCGGAGATGGCGACCACGCCACCGGCGGCGAACAGGAACGTGAAGGCGGCGGTGGGGGAGACCAGCGCTCCCAGCAGCAGGCCGCTGACCTGCTGCCAACCGGTCAGCGGGAACTGTTCGAGACGCTGCGGGTCGACCACCCCGTCGGCCAGGGTCGGCTCGACGATCGGCCCGACCACCCACGGCAGGAAGATCGCGCAGAACGCGCTCACCAGGAGCAGGTCGCCGGGCCCCTCGCCGGAGACCAGGAAGGCGCTGAACATGCCGGCCAGCAGGCCGCCGACCCCGCCGAGCACCCAGGAGGTCGCGAAGTACAGCTGGGCGCCGTTGCCGTTGCCGCGCGCCCGGCGCGCGATGGTGAGCCTCAGCCGGAGAAGGACGAGAGCCACGACAGCTCACCCTCCTCGAGGTCGCGGCCGCCGACGAGTTCGACGAACGCGTCCTGGAGGTTGCGGCCGCCGGCCACCTCGGCCACAGTGCCCTCGGCGAGCACCCGTCCGGACCCGATCACGACCAGGCGGTCGCACAGGCGCTGGACCACGTCCATCACGTGGCTGGCGAAGACCACCGTCCCACCGCCGCGCCGGTACAGCTGGAGGACGTCCTCCATCACCTGGGTGTTCACCGGGTCGAGCGCGCCGAACGGTTCGTCCAGCACCAGGACGCGCGGGCTGTGCAGCAGGGCCACGGCGAGGCCGATGCGCTTGATCATGCCCAGGGAGAAGTCGGCGATCAGCTTCTCGCCCTCCTCGGCCAGGTCGAGGACGCGCAGCAACTCGGCCGAGCGTTCGGCGACGACCTTGGCGTCCATCTTGCGCAGCATCCCCGCGTACTCGAGCATCTCCGGCGCGGTCAGCCGGTCGAACAGCACCGGGTTGTCCGGGACGAAGCCCATCCGGGCCTTGGCCGGCAGCGGGTCGGGCCAGATCGGCAGGCCGTCCACCACGGCGTTGCCGGCGTCGGGCCGCAACAGGCCAGTGAGCATGCGCAGGGTGGTGGACTTGCCGGCGCCGTTGGGGCCGGCGATGCCGTAGAAGGTGCCGCGGGGGATGGAGAGGTCGACGCCGTCGACGGCGCGCAGGTCGCCGAAGACCTTCACCAGACCCTGTGCCTCGAGTGCGGTTGGCACGTCTCACCTCTCAAGCTCGGCCGTCGGCGACCCGCTCCCCAGGTCGCCGCGGCGGATGCAGCCTAGCGATTCACCGGGCGCTGTGCCGACTTCGACAGGGTGTCGGACGCCCGGATTTCAGCGGACGATGAGCGGCTGGATGCTCTCGGCCCACACGTCGAAGCCCAGCTTGACGATGAGGACGCCGACGACGACCAGGAACGCCACCCGGATGAAGCCGGTGCCGCGGGCGATCGCCGTCCGCGAGCCCAGGTAGCCGCCCGCCATGTTCGCGACCGCGAGCACCAGGCCGACCGCCCACAGCACCGCGCCGTGAGGGACGAACAGCGCCAGCGCGCCCAGATTGGTGGCGAAGTTGACGATCTTCGCCTTGGCGGACGCCTCGAGGAAGCTGTACCCCAGGACGCTGACCAGCGCGATCACCAGGAAGGTGCCGGTGCCGGGCCCGAGCAGCCCGTCGTAGCACCCGATGCCCGCGCCGATCGCGGCCGCCCGCCCGTAGTGGTGGCCGCCGCTGAACCTCAGTTCGGTCAGGCTGCCGAGGGTGGGCCGGGTGGCGGTGAAGACGGCGACCCCGAGCAGGGCGAGCACGATGACCGGCTTGAACACTGCCACCGGCAACAGGGTGGCCAGCGTGGCGCCCAGATAGCTCCCGGCGAGCGCGAAGCCGGCCATCGGCAGGGCGGTGCGCAGGTCGGGTCCCACCCGGCGGTAGTAGGTGAGGCTGCTGGTGGCGGTGCCGAAGATCGAGGCCAGCTTGTTGGTGGCCAGAGCCTGGACGGGGGTGATGCCCGGCACCAGCAGCAGCGCCGGCAGCTGGAGCAGCCCGCCGCCGCCGACGACCGCGTCCACGAACCCGGCGGCCAGCGCGACCAGTGCCAGCGCGAGCAGTCCCTGCCAGCCCAGATCGGGCGGGAGCAGGGAGGACAGGTCCACGCGGAACCTCCGGCGACGGAGCGGGGCAGGGTCACCGGCAGTCTAGGCTGCGGGTCGGGACGCGCCGAAGGGTCCCCGGCGTGGTCAGTGGGCCGCGCGCGGCCGGACGAGGCACCATCCGGGGGCGGCGAACGGAACCAGTTCCAGCGGTTCGGGGGAGAGCGCGTCGATCAGGCCCTGGTGGATCCCGCAGACCACGTCCGGGTTCTCGCGGGCCGACTCCAGCAGCGGGCAGGTGCGCAGTGCGATCCCCTCGGGGATCTCCTGTGGGGTGAAGCCCTGCGCGCCGAGGATGCTGAACAGCTCGCCGGAGCCGCTCGCGGCGACACGGCGTCCCCAGGAACGGCCCAGCGCGTGGGCTGCGGCCACCGGGTCGGGGGACTGCGAGATCTGCTCGGCGACGGCCTCGACGAGGGCGGCGTGGTCGTCGCGGCCGGGTTCCTCCATCGTCACCTGGGTGCCGGCGAGGGTGGCCTCGTACGCCAGCGCGGGCCGGCCGCGTCCGCTCGTCGGGAGTGGGGCCTCGACCGCGAAGCCGTCCTCGACGAGGAGCTGGAGCTGTGCCCTTACGGTGTTCGGGTGCCCGCCGAGGGCCGTTGTGAGCACCCCGATCGTCACCGGCCCGGCGGCACGCACGATCTCGGCCAGGACGCGCAGCGCTGCGGCGCGCGGACGGTCGGTACGGACGGGTTCGGGACCGTTCTGGGGGTCGGGTCTGGTCACGCGCCCAATCTAGTGCTAGTTTTTCCATAGCGCTATGTAAGAAAGAAAGCAATACTCGGTTTTCTCCATCGCCGGGGTCGACCGAGAACCTGGATTCCCCCCCACCAGAGCAGGCCGGCATCGTCAGCGCGCGCTGACACCGAGCCGGCCGGCCTCCACTGGTCATCGCGAGCCCCTCCGCGATGACCGGACTGCCGCGAGGCCACTCAGCCGCCAGTCCTGGTGGCCTCGCGGCAGCAGACCTGCTCGCCGTTTCGTCCCTCCCGGGCGGTGGGCACATCGGATCTGGACGGCTGGTGGCCTGGTTGCCTGCCGTCCAGATCCGTTTCACGTGGTGAGGAAGGGCACGACCACCAGGCCGGCGGCGACGAGCCCCAGCACGAGAACCAGCAGCGTCGCCAGGAGCGGCAGCCTGCCGTCCAACGGACGCGTGTCCGCGACGGTGCCGAGCATCCGCCGGTAGCGACGGGCGGCGGCCACGAACAGGACGGCCGCCCCGGCCACCACCAGGGCGCAGGGCAGGAGTGCCCAGGCGTCGATCATCGGCCACAGCAGACGCGGGGTGGCCGCGCCGACCACCGCCAGCGCGAGCGCCGTCCGTTGCCAGGCGAGGCTGGTGCGTTCCGGCTGGAGGCCGGGGTCGCGCGGGGAGGCCTGCGCGCCGCTCATCGCACCACCAGTCCGAGGGCCACCAGGACGCCGGCGATCACCACCACGACGGGCAGGACGGCGACCAGGGGCGGGAACGGCAACGACTGCTGCTCGCGCAGGGCGGCCTCGACGCTGGTCCAGCGCAGCCAGGCCTGGACCGGGCAGGTGATGCCGCCGATCACCAGCACCACGGCCGCTGCCGTGCGGAACCCGGGCTGGAGGCCGGACGCCAGGGACTCCAGGCCCACGCCGACCGAGATCAGGGCGAGGCCGGCGGAGATCCAGGCCAGGAAGGTGCGCTCGTTCGCGAGGCTGAACCGCGCGTCGGGCTCGGTGCCACGGCTGTAGACGCTGCGTGGGAACCGCCCGTCCGCCATGATCAGCCCCGTTCCCGGCGTCGGTCGCCGTCGCTCCCAACGTACCGGAGGCGGCCCCCGATCGGCGGGATCCCGGCGTGCGCCGGATGCCGGTCATCGGCCGCCCGACCGGGCGACCCGATCTGCACTGGATCGGGTCGTTTCCGGCCCGGCCGGCCAACTTGCGGACCGATCGAGGGCGAATCGCGTAACAGCCACCAATCACGGCCCCTGACGAGGTTCGTGAGGCACGAGCGCACCGTCACGAAGGGCCCGGTGGTGGGCGTGATCAGAGCGCGGCGGGGGCGGCGTCCTCGACGACGGCAGCGGGGCGGTCGGAGAGGTCGGCGAGGCGGCTGGCGGCGAGGGCGAGCACCGTGAGGACGAGGGCCATCACGGCGACACCGCTCCAGCCGCCGGTCTGCCACAGGTACGTGGCGAGCGCGCCGGCGAGGGTGCTGCCGAGGTAGTAGGTGCCCAGGTAGGCCGAGGACGCCTGGGCGGTGCCGCGCCCGCGACGACGGGCGCGGTCGACCACCCAGCCGCTGAGCAGCGAGTGGACGCCCAGGAACGCGAACCCCAGCAGAGCGAGTCCGATCACGACGGCCGGCAGGTCGGGCAGTGACACCAGCAGCACGCTGGCGGCCAGCAGGGCGAGACCCGCGGCAACGATCGGCCCGCGTCCGCGGCGTGCGGCGAGCCACCGGGCGAGCAGCGGCGACGCGATGCCGATCGGGTACGCGAGGTACACCAGCGACGCGCTCGCGCCCAGCTCGAAGGGTGGGGCCTGGAGTCGGAACGACACCGCGTTGTACACCCCGACGAAGGCGCCCATCGCGGCGAACCCGACCACGCAGAGCAGGGCGACGACCCGGTCGGCGGGCGCGGCGAGGGTGCCGAGAAGCGCCTGGCGCAGGCCGACCGGTCCGGGCGTGAAGCCGGTCGACGGCGGCAGCAGGACCGCCATCAGGCCCCCCGCGGCAACCGTCAGGAGGCCGACCACGGTGGCGGCCAGCGGCCAGCCACCCAGCGTCGCGAGCGGTCCGGGCAGCAGGCGGGCGGCGGCGCCGCCCATGGCGGTGCCGGCGATGTAGGCGGCGTTCGCCTTCGCGTGCGAGCCGGTGGCCACTTCCTCCCGCAGGTAGGCGAGGGCGGCGGCGGGCAGGCCCGCGAGGGTGAAGCCCATCAGGCCGCGCACGACGACCAGGGTCGTCCAGTCCGGGGCCATCGCCGACGCGAGGCCGAGGACGCCGGAGGCCAGGAGCGACCAGCGCATCACGGGCACCCGTCCCACCCGGTCGGCGAGCGGCCCGGTCACGAGCAGGCCCGCGATGATCGTCAGCGTGGTGATCGACAGCGCGTGGGACGACTCGGCCGCGCTCACCCCGTAGTGCGCGGCGAGCATCGGCAGCAGCGGCTGCACGAAGTACATCAGCGAGAAGTTGGCCAGCCCGCCGGCCATCAGGGCGCCCACGATCCGGCGGTACGCGGGGCTGCCGACCGCGTGGCCGGCGTCCGGGCGCACGAACCTGACGGCGGGGAGCTCGGTCGCGGCGGTCACGGTGACCATGCTGGCGCCGCGATTCCGATGCGCAAAATGATCCAAACGCCTATGGTGATGCAAAAGATGCATCGATAGGCTGATCGGGTGGACGAACAGACGTTGCAGGTGTTCCTCACCCTCAGCGACACCGAGAACACCAGGGACGCGGCGGCGCTGCTGCGGGTGAACCAGTCGAACGTGTCCCGCGCGCTGGCCCGCCTCGAGGACGAGCTCGGCGCCGAGCTGTTCACCCGCCACGGGCGGCGGCTGGAGCTGAACCGCGCCGGCGCGGCGTTCCGGGTGGACGCCCTGGCCCTCATCGAGGGGTTCGAACGCGGACGCCGTCACCTCCGTCAGCTCACTGGGCCGCTGGGGACGATCCGGCTGGGCTTCCTCCAGTCGGCTGCGCTGTGGGCCATCCCCCGCCTGGTCGGTAGCTTCCGGGGACGGTCCCCGGGCAGCCGGTTCGAGCTGCGCCAGGGCTTTGCCCGTGACCTGTACGGCTGGATCGACTCCGACTCGCTCGACGTGGCGTTCGTGACCGCGCCGGGCCCGGCACGTACGGGGTTCGGCTGGCGCAAGCTGGTCGAGCAACGCCTCACGGTGGCGGTCCCGGCCGGTCACCCGCTCGCCGGATGGGCGTCCGTCACTCCGGCCGACCTCGACGGCCAGGACTTCGTCGCCTTCGCGCGCAGCACCGAACTGCGCACCGTGATCGACCCCATGCTCGCCGAGGCCGGCGCCAGCGTCCGGATCGCCTTCGAGTCCAGCGAGATCGACACCATCCGCGGCCTGGTCGGCGTCGGGCTCGGCGTCTCGATCCTCCCCGAGCCCGCCCGCGCGGACAGCGGGGATGTGGTCCACGTCCCGCTCGAGCCGCGCCGGTCCCGCACCCTGGGGCTGGCGTGGAGCACCGAGCGGGCCCTGCCGCGCAGCGTCGCCGACTTCCTCGACCACAGCAGCGAGGAGCGGTTCGCCGGCCGCGGCTGAGGCCGGACCCGGACGCGGCCGAGAGGCCCGCGTCCCCCGAACGGGCGTCGCCCGGATGGGCGTCGCCCGTAGTGGGTCTTATGTCGGAGCCCTCGCAACGGGTCCACTGGTGCGAGCAGATTCCGGTCGCCGGCACCCCGCCGGCCAGGGCCACTTGGGAGCGAACCATGTTGAAGCTCGACACCTGGGAACCCGACGTTCCCCTCGCCGGCGAGGTCGGCGGCGTGTCCACGGTGCACGGGCACTACTTCGCCCACGCCGGCCACTCCGCGTCCTCCTTCGCCCATCTCCTCGCCCGGCACTCGTTCGACCACCGCATGGCGCAGCGCACCACCGCGTGGGCGCACGACCTGCGGGGGACGTGGGACCAGCCGGCGGCCGGCGACGCGTACGCCGTGCTGGGCTGGACGACCACCGCCGCGCTGCGGACGGCCCTGTCGCGACGCCTCGACACCTTGCACCCGGTCGCCGCGTTCCGCCTCCTCGAGCAGCCCGAGATCGCCGCCCTGGCGCGCTCGACCCACGACTTCGTCATCCTGCGGGGCTCCCACGGGCTGGGCAACGACTGGCCGCCCGAGATCGCCGGCGCCATCTCCGGGATCGACCTGGACCTGTGGCCGGAGACCGGCACGACGGACGCCGACGGCGCGGTGGCGCTCGACCTCGACACCTACCTGCACCGCTTCGTCGGCACCGAATTCGCCGGCTGAGGTCACCGCGTCCCCCGCCCGCCCGGCTGAATCGGGTCTTACCAGCGCGACGCCGCTGGTCCATACTCACCGGCATGGGACGGGACGTCGAGTCTGCGACTTACACCCGCGAAGAGCGGCAGCGCTATCGCGACAAGGTGAAACTCTGTCTGGACGTGTTCGAGCGGATGCTGGCCAGCCGCTCGTTCGACTTCGACGAGCCGATGACCGGCATGGAGATCGAACTCAACCTGGTGGACGGTGACTACCGGCCCAACCCGGACAACGCGGAGGTGCTGGCCGCGATCGCCAGCCCTGACTACCAGACCGAGCTCGCGCGGTTCAACATCGAGTTCAACGTCGAGCCGCACCGGCTCCACGGCGACAGCGCGGTGCAACTGGAGGCCGACCTGCGCGGCTCCCTGAACGAGGCCGAGCGGCGCTGCTCCGAGCTGGGGGCGCACATCATCATGATCGGCATCCTGCCGACAGTCATGCCCGAGACGTTCGAGGGCGAGTGGATGAGCGCCAACACCCGCTACCAGGCGCTGAACGACGCGGTGCTGGCCGCCCGTGGCGAGGACATCTACATCGACATCGCCGGTCCTTCGGGGGAGCGGCTGCGGCGCTACGCCGATTCGCTCGCGCCGGAGTCGGCGTGCACCTCGATGCAGCTGCACCTGCAGGTGCAGCCGAGCGAGTTCGCCGCGCACTGGAACGCCGCCCAGGTGTTGGCCGGCCCGCAGCTGGCCCTCGGCGCGAACAGCCCGTACTTCATGGGCAAGGAGCTGTGGGCCGAGACCCGGATCGAGCTGTTCACGCAGGCCGCGGACACCCGTCCGGTCGAGCTGAAGAACCAGGGCGTGCGTCCGCGGGTGTTCTTCGGCGAGCGCTGGATAACGTCCATCTTCGACCTGTTCGAGGAGAACGCCCGCTACTTCCCGGCGATGCTGCCCGAGCTCGACGCCGAGGACCCGCAGGAGGCGTTCCTCGCCGGCCGCACCCCGAAACTCGCCGAGATGCGCCTGCACAACGGCACCATCTACCGCTGGAACCGGCCGATCTACGACATCGTGAACGGCCGGCCGCACCTGCGGGTGGAGAACCGGGTGCTGCCCGCCGGGCCGACGATCGCCGACACCATGGCCAACGCCGCGTTCTACTACGGGACGCTGCGCGCCATGGTGAGCGACGACCGTCCGGTCTGGACGCGGATGTCGTTCAGCACGGCGACCGAGAACTTCGCGATCGGCGCCCGCAACGGCATCGACGCCGCGCTGTTCTGGCCCGGACGCGGCAGCGTGCCGGCCAGCGAACTGGTGCTGCGGGAACTGCTGCCGATGGCGCACGAGGGCCTGGAGTCGTGGGGGGTGAGCACGGCTGTCCGCGACCGCCTCCTCGGCATCATCGAGGGCCGCTGCCTGACCGGCCAGAACGGTGCCGACTGGCAGGTGGCGACCGTCCGGCGCCTCGAGGCCAGGGGCCTGTCCCGCGCCGACGCCCTTCGCGAGATGGTCGCCGTGTACGCGGTCAACATGCACTCCAACGAACCCGTGCACACCTGGGAACTGCCCCGCTGAGTTGGGCAAGAGTGCAGTCTGGACGGCACACGCCCGGGCGGGCGACGGTGGAGCATGGACCTCGCGGACTTCTACTCGCTGATGTCGATCACGTGCTTCACGCTGGTCGGGCTGTGGTGGACGGTCGTCGAACGCCACCCCGAATGGAAGGAGGACCGGACCCGGCGGCGGCTGGCCGGCGGGGTGTACCTGTCCTTCCTGCTGCCCGGGCTGATGAGCACGTTCGCGCAGGTGGACGCGGGCAACCCGCTGGTGTGGCGCACGAGCTTCTCGGTGGCCGCCGTGATCGGCCTGGTCACCACGTTGCGGTTGGTGTCGCTGGAGCGCGGGGAGGGCTACCAGGGCCTGTTCCGCCGGTTCCGCTGGCTGGTGGCGCTGGTCTACGCGGTGATCCTGCTGCTCGCCCTGGTGCCGCCGGTCGCGTCCGTGGTGGGCGGGACGCCGCTGCAGGCCGCGTCCATCGCGCTGATCCTGCTGGTGGTGATGGCCCACGGCCTCACCTGGGAGTTCATGATGGAGCCCGAAGATGCGGGTACGGGAGCACGGGTCGTCCACAAGGGGGAGTGATGGCAGGAGTGGTCGCCACGGCGGAGGTACGGGTCGCCGCGCCGGTCGAGCGGGTGTGGTCGGCGCTGACCGATCCCGCAGAGGTGCGGGCGTGGATGTTCGGCACGACCCTGGTGACCGACTGGGCGCCGGGCAGCCCGATCACCTGGTCGGGGGAGTACGAGGGACGGGCCTACGCCGACCGCGGTGAGGTGGTCGAGGTGCTGGAGCCGACGACCCTGGTCGTGACCCACTTCAGCCCGTTGGGCGGACTGCCGGACGTGCCGGAGAACTACCACCGGCTGGTCTACCACCTCTCCGGCGACAGCAAGCAGACACTGCTCAGCCTCAGCCAGGACAACAACGCCGACGAGGCCGAGGCCGCGCGCTCCCGGGCGAGCTGGACGACGGCGCTGGAGGCACTGAAGGCCCACCTCGAAGGCCTGTGAGCCCTCCGGACGGAGAAGGGGGCTCGCGGCTGGCCGTGGGCACGCGGGAGCGACGCAGGAAGGAGACCCGATGGCCCGGTTCGAGCTGACGGTGCACTCGGCGCGTCCGGCCGGCGACTGCTTCGCCCACCTGACCGACTGGGACGCCCACTCCGCGGCGATCCCGCTCACCCGGCTGCGGTTCAGCGGTGCGCCGCGTGTCGGGCAGGAGTTCGTGGCGCGCACGGGCGTGGGCCCGCTCGGTTTCGACGACCCGATGCGGGTCGAGCTGTTGCGTCCGCCGGCCGGTGACCGGGAGGGCGACCTGCCCGGGGTGGTCGAGGTGGCGAAGCGCGGACGGGTGGTCGCCGGACGCGTCCACTGGACCGTGGCGCCCGCCGCGCAGGGGTCGGTGGTCACGTGGCGGCAGGAGCTGCTGATCCCGTGGCTGCCGGGCTGGCTCGACCCGCTCGTCGGCCTCCTCGGCAGGGTCGCGTACGGCGCGGGGCTGCGTCGCCTGGTGCGCTGATCGAGATCGTCGGCGTGTCGCCCGTACGGGGTCTTATGAAACGTCGCTGAGCAGGGGTTTCATTGTTGGCGGACGTATCAGTCGTCCACCGCCCCGCCTCCGATGGTCGTAGGCAGGGGCGAGGAGGAGAGAATGCCCACGACCGTACTGGATCGCCACGACGAACCGCTGGCCGGGCCGGGTCCCGCCGCCCCTGCCACCGCGACCACCTGCTTCGCGCACGCCGAACTCAGCCCGCAGGCCGTGCTGGACCTGGTGCAGGCGCACTCCCACGACTTCCGGGCCGTCGACGGCCTGGTCGCCTGGACCGAGCGGCCGATCACGCCCGGACAGAACCCCGAGGACGACGAGGGCGACGGGCACGCCTATCGCGTGCTGGGCTGGACGACGACGTCGATCCTGCGCGGCACGCTCTCGCAGCGGCTGGACGGGCTGAACCCGGTGGCGGCGTTCCGCTTGCTCGACCAGCCCGAGATCGCCCAGCTCGACCGGTCGAACCGCAACTTCGTGGTGCTCGTCGACGTGCGCGGACGCCGGGCGTCGCGCCCAGTGAGCGGTGCGATCTCCGCCCGCGACATCGACCTGTGGTGCACCAACGACCCGTCCGAGTTCGAGGGTGCCATCGCCGTCGACGTCGAGACCTACACCCGCCGCTTCTTCGGCACCGGCATCGCCGCCTGACCCGCTGCACGAACCCCGCCCACGCGACAAGGCGGGCCGGCCCGGAGGCCGACCCGCCCTTTCCCGCGCCTCAGCGCCGGTTCAGCGGTGGTGGTGCTGCGTGCCCAGGCGCTGCTTGGCCATCCACTGCCACAGGTGCTGGCCGTTGTCGTTGCGCGGATCGTTGCGAGCGACGTAGATCCAGGACCAGTGGCCGTTGTAGGTCACGCCGTCCCGGACGACGCCGTCGTAGGCGGTCAGCAGCGCGTTCGGCACCGTGGCGGCCAGGTGCTTCCCGTTGGGCGTGAACGGCACCACCGGGTCGTTGGTGGCCTGCACCACCCAGGTGGGGGTGGTGATCCCGGCGAGCTCGTCGTCGGTGATCATCGTGGTGCCGTTGTAGACCAGCACCGGGCAGGTCGGTACCTCGGCGGCGAAGTAGCCGGGGTTGTCGGCGACGAGTCGCGGGGTCATGTAGCCGCCGTTGGAGGCGCCGACAACGTAGATGCGGCTCCGGTCGATGTGGTTCCTGGCCACCACGGAGTCGATCAGGGCCTTCAGCTTGGCCGAGTAGCCCTTCGCCGGGTCGTTCAGCCAGAAGTCGGTGGCCTGCGGGGCGAGCACGTAGGCGCCGCCGAAGATGGCCTGCGCCCTGGCGGTGCTGAACCCGAGCGCGCCACGGTTGGCGATCAGCGGCAGGTCGTTGTTCTGGGCCTCGGCCCAGCCGCCCTCACCGCCACCGTGCAGCCACACGACCAGCGGACGCTTGCCCCAGCCGCGGGGGCTGTAGAGCCGGTAGTTCAGGCCGGCGGCCCTGCCGTAGCCGTAGGCGTCCACCTCGGGGTCGACGACGGCGCCCTGGGTGAGCGCGGGCAGCGTGATCTCGGCGCCGTTGCGGCCGGTGATCGGCTTGTTCTGGGTGATGGTGTAGGTGAGGTCGAGCATGATGTTGCGGCCCACGCTGTTGGCCCACGCGAAGGTGAACGCGCCCGCGGTGGTGAACCCGTGGGCGAGTTCGATGACGATGCGTCCGCGCCCGTCGAGGTGGACGCCGGTGACCGTGCGGGTGACGTCGGTGTAGGTGCCGAACACGGTCGCCGGGTCGAGGCTGGTGTAGGGGTTGGTGCCGGTCGCCGTCACGGTGAACGTGTCGGTGTCGAGGCTGGAGGCCTTGATGCCCAGGCGTCCGGCGTCGATCGTCACCGAGACGACCTGCTGGCCGCCGTCGAGCACCTCGGCGTTGAGGGTGAAGGTGCCTTTGGCCGGGGAGGGGGCCTTGTGCGCCTGTGCGGACGGTGCGGAGACCGCCATCAGGGAGAGTGTCGCCAGCAGGGCGACGACCAGGACTCGCAGCTTCTTCACTGAAGCTCCTTCGGGGAGGGAATGGGGTGTCCCGAGGGGGTACGACGGGTGTCGATCCCCGCGCGATAGCTGAACCTAACGCCGCGATTCCCGAACGGTCAATGGTTTTTCGGGTGGCAATGAGAGCGCTCCACGTCCGAGGGTGTCGCGACGGGCACGGACGGTCAGTGGCCCCGGGTGACCACCTCGTAGGTGAGCCCGGCGTCCCGGCGGGCCAGTTCGCCGGCGACCAAGGCGCGGACGCGAGCGGTGGTGGGGCTGTCGGCGCAGCGGACCTCGATCGACCCGATCTCGAGGTCCTCGGTGGCCACCAGGTCGAGGTAGTCGCCGACCCGGGCCCGCCACCACTCGTCCGTGGCACCCGGGGGCGGGACGTCGATCGCCGCGAGGCGTCCGGCCGTCCCGGGGATGAGGGCGGCGACGTCCACCGTCCGCTCGTCGTCGAGGGTGAGCTGGAGGGTGCCGGTGGTCCCGCCGACCGAGGCCGGGGAACGGAAGATGTGCCACTCCACGAGCAGGTTGGACACCTCACGGCGCAGCACGGTGAGCAGTGGGGTGTGGCGGACGCCGCGCTCGCGGTCGCGGCGACGGGTGCGGGCGCGGGCGGTGTAGGCGCCGACCACGCCGATCGTCCAGAACAGGAACTGGGTGGACATCGCCCACTTGAACGCGTCGAGGGAGTAGCCGCCGAGCAGGTCGAGCACGATGCCGATGACCCAGATGTTGACCAGGGCGGCGAAGAAGCCGCCGACGATGATCATGCCGCTGGCCGTCCCGATGTGGCGCAGCGGGTTGGCGGCGCGGACGATGTCGAAGCCGATGCCCGAGCCGGGGCCGGACGCGGCCATGCCGATCATCAGCACGACCAGCAGCCACACCGGGGCGACGCCGGGCCACAGCAGGATCGCCAGCCACGGCACCGCGCACATGGAGGAGACGATCAGGGCCAGGTTCGTGCGTTGCAGCGGCGCGCGCCGGCTGAGCACGCCGACCAGGGGCGCCAGTGGTGCGCCGGCCAGCACCAGCACGGTGAACAGGCCGGAGGCGACGGGTTGGGGGTAGCCCAGGCCGTTGATCAGGAACGGGTAGCCCCACATCGCGGCGAACACCATCGGCCAGAAGCCGGACATCCAGTGGATCCAGAAGGCGAGCCGGGACGCGGGCTCGCGCAGCACCTCGGCGAGCTGGGTGCGGATCTCCGGTGGCGGGCCGGCGTCCGTCCGGGCGGTGCCGGGTGGGGTGTTGCGCAGGAGGGTGGCGAGGACGGCGGCCACCACGGCGGAGGCGATGCCGAGGGTGAGGAAGGACGGGGTCCAACCGACGGTGGCGAGCAGGGCGGCGAACGGGATGGAGCTGAGCAGCTGGCCGCCCTGACCGATCATGCCGGTGAGCTGGTTCAGCACCGGGATGCGTCCGGCGCTGAACCACGACGGCAGGATGCGCAACACCGCGGTGAACGTCATGGCGTCCCCGGCGCCGACCAGGACGCGGGCGATGAGCGCCGAGACCAGGCTGGTGCTGAACGCCAGGTCGAGCTGGCCGAGGAACATCAGGGCGGCACCACAACTGACCACGATGCGGGTGCCGAACCGGTCGACGAGGACGCCGGCGGGCACCTGCATGGCGGCGTAGGTGAGCAGCTGGACGACGACGAACAGGCTGACCACGGACGCGCCGACGGCGAACCGTTCGGTGGCCAGGACGCCCGCCACGCCGAAGCTGGTGCGTTGCATCACCGCGGCCACGTAGGCCAGCAGGCCGAGCGCCCACATCAGCCAGGCGCGCGGGGAGTCGAGGTATTGGCTCTGGGCTGGCGGGAGGGTCACCGGCGCCCTGGTTTCACGAGGAAGACGAGTTGGACGGTAGGGCTGAGATGCTCCCGGCGGGCCTCGACGTAGCCCTCGCGGCGGTACAGGCGCAGGTTGGCCTCGCTGAGGTGGCCGGTGAACAGCTCGAATTGCGTGGCACCGCTGGCGTCTTCGGCCGCGCGCAGCAGGGTGGTGCCCAGCCCGTGCCCCTGGAGGTCGGGGGCGACGACGAGGCGTCCGATGTTGGCCTGGTCTCCCGTTCTCGTCCAGCGGACGGCGGCGACCAGGCGGGGTCCCAGGCGGAGCCCGAGCGCCGGGCCTTCGAGTTCGCGCGCCAGGTCGTCGAGAGTCTGCACCAGCGGCGGCAGGTGGGGGTCGCCGTACAGCTGGGCCTCGCTCACGTACGCCGCCCGCTGGAGGGTGAGCACCTCGCCCGCGTCGGCAGGGGTCAGCCCGACCGCGATCGCGTGCAGTGGGGAGTCCATGCACGGGACCCTATCGAGCGGCGCCCGCCGCGCTGGGGAGTGCCCACCGGGGGCCCTCAGTAACGTGCGCAACGGTCCCTGAGGAGCGTTGGTGAGGGCCTCACCCACGGTCCCTGAGGAGCGTCCGTGAGGAACGAGCGGGCGCGTCACTAAGGGCTCTGGCGCGGTCCCTCAGGAGCGTCGGTGAGGCCTCTCTCACGGTCCCTGGGGAGCGTCCGTGAGGGACGAGCGGGCGCGTCACGAAGGGCCGCCGAACCCTGTTGGTGGTGCGGGGGGTGTCAATGGGTAGTTCGGGCTCGGTGGATAACTGTACGAACGGTGTTTGCGCTTGTGGATAACCAGTTCCGGGGGTCTGGACTGTCAGAGGCGACGTCTAGCGTGGACGGTATGGAGGAGCTGTTCGAGGGGCGTGGTGATGGCGAACTGGTCGCCGTCCTGGACGCTGCGTTGGACCGGCTCACCGATGACCGGTTGCGGGTGCCGACCGATGCGGAGCTGCTGGCGTTGTTGGGGGCGGCGGTGCGGGTGGAGGGCCGGGTCCGGGCGTGGGCGGAACTGCTCGCCGCCCGGGTCGAGGACGACAAGGTGGCGTGGCGGGCGCACCGCACCTCGACCAGCACCTGGCTGGTGGAGGCCGGCCGGTTGACCCCGCGGGAAGCGGCCCGGCTGGTCCGCGCCGGCCAGGGCCTGACCCGGTTCCCGCTGGTCCGGTCGGCGGCGGTGTCGGGTGTGGTGTTGGCGGGGCAGGCGGAGGCGATCACCCAGGTGTTGGCCGAGTTGCCCGACGACCTGCCCGCCGACACCCTCACCGCGGGTGCGGAGCATCTGGTCGGGTTGGCCGGGTCACACAATGCGGGGGAGTTGCGGCGGTTGTCGCGGCACCTGCTCGACGTGGTCGCCCCCGAGGT
>Ga0102832_1000692_pt1 | contig 40943 bp, 45 predicted proteins | sample EBPBio282013_DNA_FD_88942 | JGI IMG/M metagenome (GOLD analysis project Ga0102832, IMG submission 88942) | Wastewater treatment Type I Accumulibacter community from EBPR Bioreactor in Madison, WI, USA - Reactor 2_5/28/2013_ DNA (Illumina Assembly) | ecosystem: Engineered > Bioreactor > EBPR >... | reverse complement strand
CGTCTGCGCTCCACTTTGTAAATACTGCTTTGATTTGCCTGAAACCTGTTGGGATTGCTACTCACCTTTGCTATTATTACCAGTTACAACCACAAATTTCACTTGTGTAGCTCAATGTCCTTAACACTTTTACGCCAATACAACAGGTAATGATACTTGCATGACTTGTGACGCTATTTGTCAAAATTGTACTAATTTACCAACCAAGTGTATCTCATGCTATGCTGGAACATACCTTTATCAAAATACATGTTGGAATCCCTGTCCTTATGAAACTTATGCTGACATTCCTACTCAAACTTGTAAGTTATGTGACAAATATTGTTCTGTTTGTGACGTTACTTCGACCAACTGCTCCGTTTGTGATACTACAGGACCTTGGATATCGTATCTAAAATTTGGAACCACATGTGTAGTGAATTGTCTTGATGGCTATTTCGCTGATAATAATGGAGGGCTTGGACCCAACTTATGCCTGCCCTGTGATACCAAATGTCTCACTTGCGCCATCAACTCCACTTACTGTTTCAGTTGCAATGTTAGTTATTATCTGCTTGACAACACTTGTGGCTCAACATGTCCTTTTCCTGAGTACTTCCCTGACAATGCCACGTGGAAATGTCTGTCATGCGCAACTTACTGCGTGAACATGACGATGGATGTGTACTGGAAAAACTCTCTCAGAGAAGAACTCGTTTGCGACTTGAGTTTCAGTCAAGACTTGAGTTGGGGACCTGCCGAGATCCAAAGGTTCTTGCAAGTCACTGTCAACGACCCTTTGATCAGCATTGACAACTTCGACCTGGTTTACGAAGCTGTAGCACCCAACTTGATGAGACTGACTTTGTCACCCAAAGGGTATGCGTTCATTTACAATGCCGTTTATCAACGACGTGTCACGCGTACAAGAAAATTTTCTGCTTATCGTCGTATTATTCGATCTTACTTAATGAATAATGAAACAGAAACTACAGAAACAGACTCATCAAAAACGAGTCATCATCGACATCAACATCGTCGACGACGACGCCGTCGGCGTCGGCCTTCACGTCCATGGAGACCTTGCGCATCAGGTTGGCGTCGTCGAGCCAGACGTCGTAGTCGAACGTGTCGCCGGAGATCTTCGCGTCCGACCCGGTCATCTCCGACAGCCCCGCGGCGTCGACGGTGATCCGGTAGTGGTGCACGGCCACGCCGTCGAGCGTCTCGTCACCGACGAGGTCGATCTTCTTCATGGCGCCCTTGGCCTTCTCCATGCCGGCGGTGAGGTCCGCGGAGTCGGTGGCGCTCTCGTACTGCGCCATCTGGTCCTTGGGAACCTTCATCCACTGCTTGCCGGTGGCCGCCATCTTCAGGTACATCGCCCCGTCGACCTTCAGCGTCTTCATCTGCATGCCCGCGAAGTCCATGTCCATCGACATGTTGATGTTGGCCGGGTCGCTCTGGTCGACCACCCCCTTCATCACGATCTTGGCCGGCTGGCCCGCCATCACGGTCTCCATCGACATGTCCAGGGTGTACGTCTTCACGCCCTTCTGTGCCGCGACCACCTTGGCCATGAAGTCGTCGATGTCGCTGCCGGCGGGTGCGGCCGCAGACGTCGCGGGTGCGTCAGAGGCGGGCGGCACGCTGGCCGGGGCCGTCTGCGCGGGCACCGGAGCAGCGGTCGCGCATCCGGCGAGCAGGGTCATCCCGGCGGCGAACGCGACCAGGATGCGATTGCGGATCATCTCTTCCTTCCCCCTTAACAAGGTTTGGTCCACTCTCTAGCACGTGCACAGGCGGCTCGCAGGAAGCTCCCCAGATCGTGATGATGTCGTTGCCCGCCGGTGAGGATCGTCAGGCAAGACGGCGAATGGCGTTGGGGGGCCCGGGTAAGACTGGGAGCCTGAGTGCCCCCACCACCACGGAGGATGCATGACCCTGGAGCCGATCACCGTGCGCCTGTGCACCGAAGCGGACCTGCCGGCCCTCCACGCGCTGGAGGCCCACCCGTCCGCCCACATCGCGCAACGCCACGCCGAGCGGCAGGCCAGCGGCGACTACTACTACGCGATCGCCCTGCGCGGCGACACGCCCCTGGGCACCAGCGTGCTGGACTGCCGTCCCGACGGACCGCTGTGCCCGGAGCTGAAGAACCTCTGGGTCTACCCGGAGCACCGTCGCCAGGGCGCGGCGCGGGCGCTGACCACCTTCCTCGAGCAGCTGGCCGCCTCCCTCGGCTTCGTCGAGGTGTTCCTCCGGGTCAACCCCGACAACGAGGCGGCCATCCCGATGTACATCGGCCTCGACTACACCCCCACCGGCGACCACGCCCTGACCACCTACGAGGCGGTGGACGCCGGGGGCGCGGTCTACACCACCGAGCAGACCGACGCGATCTACCGCAAGTCGCTGATGACGCGGTGATCCCGGGCGCGCCGGCGCCCTAGCAGGGTTCGGTGATGCCGAGCGCGTGCAACCGCTCGTGGTGGCCGCCGAAGCTCACGTCCACCGTCACCCCGTCCGGCTCCGCGTGGAAGTCGTCGAGGTGGACGGGCCCCAGGTGCACCCCTGCGGCCAGCCGTCCGAGGTCGCCGGCACGACGCCCGCGGACGAGCACCACCGTCCCGTCGGCGAATTGCAGCCCGCCGACGCAGCGCACCTCGCCGGAGCGGAAGGCGCGTACCGGCACCTGGCGCCGGATGAGGCGGGCGAGGTTGGCCGAGAGCACGGCGGGAGAACTCGCCCCGTACTCGGCGGCCACCCGGGCACCGATCGCGGAGAGCTCCTCCACGTCCTCCTCGGCAAGGCTGAGGCCGGCGGAGGGAACCCTCGCCGGTACGACCAGCTCCGTCACCCAGCGACGAATCGGACCGAGCCCGAACATTCCCCAATTGTGCCCGCACGGGGGCGACGCGGGAAGCCTCAGCGGCGCGGATCCACCCCGAGGAGGCGGTGGCACTCCTGGACATCCTCGGCCATCTTGTCGATGAGCTCGTCGATGTCGGTGAAGCGCACCTGGCCGCGGATGCGGGCGGTGAACTCCACCGAGATCGGCGCGTCGTAGAGCTCGAGGTCGTCCCGGTCCAGGACGTAGGACTCCACGCGCCGGGAGAGACCGTCGAAGGTCGGGTTCGTCCCCACGGAGATCGCCGCCGGCCAGCGCGGCGCCGGCTCGCCGGAGGGCAGTGCCTCGCCGTGGGCGTCCAGGCCGTCGCGCCGGGTCACCCAGCCGGCGTAGACGCCGTCGGCAGGGCAGGCCAGCTTGTCGGGGACGGGCAGGTTGGCTGTCGGGTAGCCCAGCGTGCGACCCCGCCGGTCCCCGTGGGTCACCACCCCGCGGAAGCAGAACGGACGGCCCAGGTGCTCCGCGGCGTGGGCCACGTCGCCGGTGGCGAGTGCCTCACGGATGCGGGTGGAACAGGTCTCCTCGTCGCCGAAGCGCACCAGCGCCAGGCCCTCGACCTCGAACCGGCCGGCGGCGAGCTCGCGCAGGGTGCCGACGTTGCCGGCCGCGCGGTGCCCGAACCGGAAGTTCTCCCCCACCACGACCACGGCCGGGTCGAGTGGGAGCAGCACGCGCTCGACGAAGTCGGACGGCGACCAGGTGGCGAACTCCGGGGTGAAGTCGATCACCTCGACCCGGTCGGCACCGGCGGCGGTCAGCAGTTCGATCCTCGCCTCGAGGGAGGTGAGCAGCATCGGGCCGACCTCCGGACGCAGCACGGAGACGGGATGGGGCCAGAAGGTCACCACGATCAGCGGCAGCCCCGGCTGCCTGCGCTTCGCTTCTGCCAGCACCTCACGATGCCCGGGATGAACGCCATCGAAGTTGCCGATGACGACGGTTGCTGAGCTCACTTCCACCTTCCGCGCTGGTCAGGTCGCACCGAACAAGAACCCTAGCAACTCGCCGGGGCCAGGACCGCGACGGGGTGGGCACGACCGTCCTCCCCGGGGCGGTACAGCGCGAGCAGGCTGTCGCCGGCCACCAGGGCGGTCGGGTCGGCGGGGACGGCGAGGGCGAGGCTGCGGCCGTAGCCGATCTCGCGGGCCACCTCTGCGTCCACCTCGATCGTCGGGAACGCGCGACGGGCCACGTCGGCCGGCGTGAGCAGGACGGGGACGGAGTCGCCCGCGAGCCCCTCGGCGTCCAGTCCCACGAGGTCGAGCCCGAACGCGCCGATGCGGGTCCGGCGCAGCGCGGTCAGGTGGCCGCCGCACCCCAGGGCCGCGCCGAGGTCGCGGGCCAGTGCCCGGATGTAGGTTCCCGACGAGCAGTCGACGACCACGTCCACGTCGAGGACGGGCGTCGTCGCGTCGTCCGCGGCAACACCGGGGCGCACCCCGAGCACGTCGAACCGGTCGACGACGACCCTCCGGGCGGCCAGCTGGACGTCCTCGCCGGCCCGGACCATCGCGTACGCGCGCCGCCCGGCCACCTTGATCGCGGAGACCGCTGAGGGGACCTGGCTGATCGGGCCGACGAACGCGCCCACGGCGTCGCGGACCATCGACTCGTCCACTCCGGCGGCGCCGATGGCCGCGGTCACCTCGCCCTCGGCGTCGTCGGTGACGGTCGCCTGGCCGAACCGGATCGTCGCGGTGTAGGTCTTGTCGTGCCCGGCGAGGTGGCCGAGCAGCCGGGTGGCGCGGTCGGCCCCGACGAGCAGGACACCGGTGGCCATCGGGTCGAGCGTGCCGGCGTGGCCGACCTTCTTCGTCCCCAGCAGGCGGCGGACGCGCGCGACGACCTGGTGGGACGTCCAGCCCTGGGGCTTGTCGACCACCAGCAGCCCGTCCCGCACCACGCGCTGTGGGTCGGCCGGCGTACTCACCGCACGCAGGACGGCGACGGGGTCACTCGGCGTCCTCGTCGTCGTCCTCGCCGGGCTTGCGGTAGGGATCGGGGTCACCGGCATAGCTGGCGCCGGCGGCCTGGGCCGCGACGGCGGCGTCCTGTGCCCGGGCACGCACGAGCACGTCCTCCAGGTGCGCGGCGTCCTCCTCGACGGCGTCCAGCACGAACTCGAGGGTGGGCGTGAACTTCAGCCCGAGCTGCTTGCCCACGGTCGAGCGCAGCAGTCCGGTGGCCGAGTGCAGGGCGATCGCGCTGGCGGTACGGTCGTCGGCACCGCCGAGGACCGTGTAGAAGACGGTCGCCTCGCGGCCGTCCCCGGTGATGCGCACGTCCGTGATCGTCACGAACCCGAGCCGGGGATCCTTGATCCGGCGCTCGAGCATGCGGGCGATGATCTCCTTGATCTGCTCGGAGATCTTCGCGTAACGCGGGCTGCTCATGGTTGCTTCCTCTCGAAGAGCTCACCGGTGCGGGCCCGGTCCTGCCGGACCCGCACCGGTGCAGCGGTCAGTCCCGCGGCTTCTCCACCATCTCGAAGGTCTCGATGATGTCGCCGATCCGGATGTCGGAGAAGTTCGACAGCGTCATGCCGCACTCGAAGCCCTCGCGGACCTCTGTGGCGTCGTCCTTCTCCCGACGCAGGGACGCGATGCTGGTCTCTGCGACCACGACCCCGTCCCGCAGCAGGCGCGCCTTGGCGTTGCGCCGGATGCTGCCGTCGATCACCATGCAGCCCGCGATCACGCCGAACTTGGAGGACCGGAAGATCTCCCGGATCTCCGCCTGGCCACGGACCTTCTCCTCGAAGATCGGCTTCAGCATGCCCTTCAGGGCCGCCTCGACCTCGTCGATCGCCGCGTAGATCACCGAGTAGTACCGGATGTCGACACCCTCGGCGTCGGCCAGCTGCGTGGCCTTGCCCTGCGGACGGACGTTGAAGCCGATGATCACCGCGTCGGAGGCGGCAGCCAGCGACACGTTGGTCTCGGTGATCGCGCCGACGCCGCGGTCGAGGATCCGCAGGTCGACCTCGTCGCCCACGTCGATCTGCAGCAGCGCGTCCTCCAGGGCCTCCACGGCACCGGCCGAGTCGCCCTTGAGGATGAGCCGCAGCTCCTGGGTCTCGCCCTTCGCGAGCTGCTCGAACAGCTGGTCGAGCGTCTTGCGCCGGGTCGACTTGGCGAGCAGTGCCGCCCGCTGCCGGGCCTCCCGCTTCTCGGCGATCTGGCGGGCCATCCGGTCGTCCTCGACGACCAGGAAGTTGTCACCCGCCCCGGGCAGCGACGTGAGGCCGAGCACCTGCACCGGCATGGACGGCGGTGCCGCGTCCACGGTCTCGCCCTGGTCGTTGATCAGGGCACGGACACGACCGTAGGCCGAGCCGGCCACGATCGAGTCACCGGTGTGCAGCGTGCCGCGGTGCACCAGGACGGTGGCCACCGGGCCACGACCGCGGTCGAGGTGGGCCTCGATCGCGACGCCCTGGGCCGGCATGTCCGGGTTCGCCCGCAGGTCCAGCGACGCGTCGGCGGTCAGGACGATCGCCTCCAGCAGCTCGTCCAGGCCCAGCCTGGCCGTGGCGGACACGTCGACGAACATCGTGTCGCCGCCGTACTCCTCCGGCACCAGGCCGTACTCGGTGAGCTGGCCGCGGACCTTGACCGGGTCGGCCGCCTCCTTGTCGATCTTGTTGACCGCGACCACGATCGGCACATCGGCCGCCTTGGCGTGGTTGAGGGCCTCGATCGTCTGCGGCATCACACCGTCGTCGGCCGCCACCACCAGCACGGCGATGTCGGTCGACTTCGCACCACGGGCACGCATGGCGGTGAACGCCTCGTGGCCCGGGGTGTCGATGAAGGTGATCTTCCGCTCCAGGTCGTCCACCACCGTGGCCACCTGGTAGGCGCCGATCGCCTGCGTGATGCCACCGGCCTCGCCCGCCACCACGTTGGTGTTGCGGAGCGCGTCCAGCAGCTTGGTCTTGCCGTGGTCGACGTGACCCATGACGGTGACGGCCGGCGGACGCGGGGCGAGGTCCTCCTCGCCACCCTCGTTCTCGCCGAACTCGATGTCGAAGCTCTCCAGCAGCTCGCGGTCCTCGTCCTCGGGCGAGACGACCTCGATGTTGTAGTTGAGCTCTGCACCCAGGACCTGCAGGGTGTCGTCGGCCACCGACTGGGTGGCGTTCACCATCTCGCCCAGGTGGAACAGCACCTGCACCAGGGACGCCGGCTCGACGCCGATCTTCTCTGCGAGGTCGGTCAGTGACGCGCCGCGGCGCAGCCGGACGGTCTGCCCGTCGCCCTGGCGGACGCGCACGCCGCCAATGCTCGGGGCCTCCATCTGGTCGAACTCTTGCCTGCGCTGCTTCTTGGACTTGCGCCCACGCTTTGCCGGACCGCCCGGACGCCCGAAGGCGCCCTGGGTACCCGAACCGCCACGGCCGCCACGGCCGCCACGGCCGCCGCCACCGGGCGGGCCCCCCGCACCGGGAGGACCACCGACGCCACCACGGCCCGGCGCACCGCCGGGACGGCCACGGCCGGCGGCACCGACACCGCCGCCGGGACGGCCGGCCCCACCACGGGAGGGTCCACCCAGGCCCGCCGGAGCGGTCTTGGGCATCATCGCCGGGTTGGGACGCGGCATTCCCGCAACGCCACCGCCGGGCCGCGGCATGCGGTCACCGGCCGGACGGGGGCCACCGGGGCGGTCGCCGAAGCTGCGGTCGCCGGGACGGCCCTGGCCCGCAGAACCCTCCGGGCGCGGGCGCTGGACGCCCATGCCCTGGCGGGACGCGAACGGGTTGTTGCCCGGACGCGGGGCACCCGGCTTGCGGGATCCCTGTCCGGGGAGGCCACCGGTGCCACCGGGACGCGGGACCGGACGCGGGCGCGGCGACTCGGCGCCGGGCTGCGGTCGGGGTGCCGGCGCGGCCGGACGGGGGCCGGGGGCCGCCGCCGGACGCGCCTCGGTGGGCGCCGCCGGGGCGGGGGCCGCCTCCGCAGCGGGTGCGGGACGGGCGGCCGGGGCCGGGCGCGAGGGCGCGGCGGGGCGTTCCTGGGCTGCCGGGGCGACGGGGGCCGCCGGCGCTGGGGCCGGGGCGGACGGGGCCGGGGTGGGTGCCGGCGCAGGGGCCGGGGTGGCCGGCGCGGGGGCCGCGGCGGCCGGCTGTGCCGGGGCGGGCGTCCGCGTCGGGGCGGACGGACGGGCGGCCGGGGCGCTCGGCGCGGGAGCGCTCGCCGATGAACCGGCGGCCTTCTCCTTCAGCCGGCGCACGACCGGCGCCTCGATGGTCGACGAGGCGGACCGGACGAATTCCCCCATGTCATTGAGGGTCTGCAGAAGTTCCTTGCTTTCGAGTCCGAGCTCCTTCGCGAGCTCGTAGACGCGGACCTTGGCCACTACTCTCCTTCAGGTCCGCGCGGGCGCGACGGACCAGCTAGTTGTGTTCAGTGCTCATTTCGAGGTACTCATCGAGTGGTCATGAGCGTTAGCCCACTTTCTGGTTGTGTTCGCCACGACGGCGGACGCGCGGGCAAGAGTCTATCCTTTTCCGTCCGCAAACCCTTAATCGGGGACGCCGAGCAGCCGGGCGACCTGGCTCCCGTCGACGGGACGGCGCAACGCCCTGGCCACGGCGCGCCGCTTCACGACGGCGGCCGCGCATCCCGGGTGGAGGTAGCAGCCGCGGCCGGGCATCACGTGGGACCCGTCGACGACCACCGTGCCCGTGCCCGGGTTCCACACCAGCCGCACCAGTTCGGCCTTGCCCGCGGTGCCGCGGCACCCGATGCACGTGCGAACTCCGATCACAACGTCGCAGTGTAGGCCGCTTGTTCCCGGTTGCCCGCGCAGGCTGCGGGACCGCCGTCCTGCGTGCACACCCGGGATCCACAGCGGGCTCCCAGCCCGGCCGGGGCCCGACCACAGCAGCTCGCGGTGTGCTGGGCTCCGGGATGGAGCAACGGGCTCCCACAGCGGCAAGGAGACACATGACCAGCAGGGCGACCATCGCGATCGGCGTGGGTTCGGCAGTGATCGCGATCGGGGCGGCGGTCGGTGTCGGCGCGCTCGCGGCCAACCTCGCAGGCGGCCAGGACGGCGCGGCCGCGCCGGCCGGCGCGTCCACCGGCGCCGGCACCGACCGCGACGGGGACGCCGGCCGGGGCTCCGGCCGCGGCGGGTTCGACACCGACCGCCTGGCGGCGTCCCTCGCCGGCAAGCTCGGCGTCGACGAGGCCACCGTCCGGACGGCGCTGGAGGAGGCGGTACCGGCCGGGCGGCCGGACGGCGCGCCGACGGGCGAGCCGACCGGGCAACCGACGGGCGAGCCGACCGGGCGTCCCTCCGGTCAGCCGGACGGCACGGGCGACCGGTCGGGGTTCGCCGAGTCGATCGCGAAGACCCTGGCCGACAAGCTGGACCTCGACGAGGCGAAGGTGCTCGCCGCGTTGCAGGAGGCGATGTCGGAACTGCGCGACGACGCCGGCACGCAGCCGTCGGCGACGCCGACGCAGAAGTAGCCGGCTACTCCGCGGTGTCGGGACGGATGTCGATCCGCCAGCCGGTCAGCCGGGCCGCGAGACGGGCGTTCTGCCCCTCCCGGCCGATGGCGAGCGACAGCTGGTAGTCCGGCACCACCACGCGCGCGGCCCGCGCGGTGGCGTCGGTGACCGTCACCGACGTCACCTTGGCCGGGCTGAGCGCCTGCGCGACGAAGACCTTCGGGTCGTCGGAGTAGTCGATGATGTCGATCTTCTCCTCGTTCAGTTCGTGCATCACCGCGCGCACCCGCTGGCCCATGGGGCCGATGCAGGCGCCCTTGGCGGACACGTCTGGGTTGTTGCTCACCACGGCGATCTTGGTGCGGTGGCCGGCCTCACGGGCGATCGCCTTGATCTCGACGATGCCGTGCTCGATCTCGGGCACCTCCATGCGGAACAGCTTCGCGACGAGGTTCGGGTGGGTGCGCGAGACCACCACCTGCGGCCCGCGCAGCTCACGCCGCACGCTGACCACGTACACCCGCAGGCGCAGCCCGTGGCGGTAGTCCTCGCCGGGCACCTGCTCGGCCTGCGGCATGATCGCCTCGATGCTGCCCAGGTCGACGCGGACGGTGCGCGAGTCGCGGTCCTGCTGGACGACGCCGAGCACGATGTCGCCCTCCACCCCGGCGAAGTGGCCGAACTTCTGCTCGTCCTCGGCCTCGCGGAGCCGCTGGAAGATCACCTGCCGGGCCGTCGTGGCGGCCACGCGCCCGAAGCCCTCGGGGGTGTGGTCGAACTCGCCGATCCGGTTCCCCTCCTCGTCGAGCTCCGGGGCGAACACGGTCACCTTGCCCGAGCGCCGGTCGATCTCGACCCGCGATCCCGGCACGGCGCCGGGGGTCTTCTCGTAGGCGTTCAGCAGCGCCTCCGACAGGGCGCCGATCAGCACGTCCATGCTGATCTCCTTGTCGCGCTCCAGCTGCTTGAGCGCACTCATGTCGACGTCCACGTCAGACCTCTGCTTCCTCTTCGGTGTCCTCGCCCTCGACCGGCCGGTTCAGTTCCACCTGCACCAGTGCCCGCCGCACATCGGCCAGCGCCACGCGCCGGGGGGTGCCGTCGACCTCGACCTCGACCGACTCCTCGTCCGCGGCGAGCACCCGTCCGGTCACCGAGCCCTCGGCCAGCGTGAGCTCGACCAGGCGTCCGGTGTTGCGGCGGAAGTGCCGGGGGTGGGTGAGCGGACGGCTCCCCCCGCGCGAGGAGACCTCGAGGGTGTAGGGGCGGCCCTTGGTGATGTCCGCGGCGTCGAGGACCGCGGAGATGGCCCGCGTCGCCTCGGCGATCTCGTCCAGGGACGGCCCGCGGCCCGCCGGGCCGTCGCCGTCGAGGAAGACCCGTACCACCGAGCGCTTGCCCGCGGTCATCACCTCGAGCCGGTCCACCTCGAGGGAGTGCGACGCGGCCACAGGTGCGACCAACGCCTCCAGGTCAGCGGTGTTCATGGCCAGTCCCTCGATCCGATTGTGCGAATGCGGTTGTGTTGTGCTGCGCAGGCAGCCAATTCTAGGCCCCGGACGGTGCCGGCGGTGCCGGGGTCAGCCGCGGACGGCTGCGAGCACCGCGTCCACGGCACCCGCGACCGGCACCTCGGCACGCTCGCCGGTGGCGCGGTCGCGCACCTCGACGAGCCCGTCGGCCAGTCCGCGCCCGACCACGACCGAGACCGGCATGCCCATGATCTCGGCGTCGGCGAACTTCACCCCGGGGCTCGCCTTGCGGTCGTCGAGCAGCACGCGGACGCCACGCGCGTCGAGGTCGTGCGCCAGCTGCTCCGCGGCGGCGGCGATCTCGTCGCCCTTGCCGGTGGCCAGCACCTGCACGTCGAACGGCGCGAGCGCGCGCGGCCACGCCAGGCCGCGCTCGTCGCAGGTCGCCTCCGCCACGGCGGCCACGGCGCGGGACACGCCCACGCCGTAGGAGCCCATCGTGACCGTCACGAGCTTGCCGTTGGCGTCGAGCACCTTCAGCCCCAGCGCGTCGGCGTACTTGCGGCCGAGCTGGAAGATGTGGCCCATCTCGATGCCACGGGCCAGGCTGAGCGGGCCGGAGCCGTCGGGGGCGGGATCGCCCTCGCGGATCTCGGCGACGTCCAGCACGCCATCGGAGGTGAAGTCGCGGCCGGCCACCACGTCGACCATGTGGGTGTCGACGACGTTGGCGCCGGTGATCCAGGCGGTGCCGTCCACGACCCGCGGGTCGGTCAGGTAGCGCACCGTCAGCGGGCCCTCGGCCCCGAGGTACTGCACAGCCTCACCGGTGGCCAGCGACACCGGGCCGATGTAGCCCTTCACCAGGCCGGGGTTGGCGGCGAAGTCCTCGTCGGTGACGGGCGTCGCCTCCGCCGGTGACACGGCGGCCTCGAGCCGCTTCATGTCGACGTCTCGGTCACCGGGCAGGCCGACGACCAGGAGCTCGCTTCGGCCGTCGGGCTGGACGAGACGGAACACCACGTTCTTGAGGGTGTCGGCCGCCGTCCAGGCGCGGTCGGGGCGCGGGAACTTCTGGTTGGCCACGTCGACCAGCTCGACGATCGTGCCGGTGTCCGGGGTGTCGACGGTGCGCGCCGGGCCGATCCCGCTGGCGTCCTGGGCGGGCGGGGGTGCGATGCGGACGGCCTCCACGTTCGCCGCATAGCCGCCCGGTGAACGCACGAAGGTGTCCTCGCCCGTCGGGGAGACGGCGAGGAACTCCTCCGACGCCGAACCGCCCATCGCGCCGGAGGTGGCCTTCACGATCACGTAGGTGAGCCCCAGGCGCTCGAAGATGCGGACGTACGCGCGCCGGTGCGCCTCGTAGGACGCGGCCAGCCCCTCGTCGTCGACGTCGAAGGAGTAGGAGTCCTTCATCACGAACTCACGGCCGCGCAGCAGGCCGGCCCGGGGCCGGGCCTCGTCGCGGTACTTGGTCTGGATCTGGTACAGCGACAGCGGGAGGTCCTTGTACGAGGAGTACAGGTCCTTCACCAGCAGGGTGAACATCTCCTCGTGCGTGGGGCCGAGCAGGTAGTCGCCGCCCTTGCGGTCCTTGAGGCGGAACAGGTTGGGCCCGTACTCGGTCCAGCGGTGCGTGGCCTCGTAGGGCTCGCGGGGGAGCAGCGCGGGGAAGCGCACCTCCTGCGCGCCCATCGCGTCCATCTCCTCGCGGACGATCCGCTCGACCTGCTGGAGGACCCTCAGGCCCAGCGGCAGCCAGGTGTAGATGCCCGGGGCGGTGCGCCGGATGTAGCCGGCACGGACCAGCCAGCGGTGGCTGGGGACCTCGGCGTCCGCGGGATCCTCACGCAGGGTACGGACGAACAGCTGGGAAAGGCGGGTGATCACCGGGCGATCTTAGCGAGCCGCGGGGGCCCTCCCCCGCCTGCGGTCACCCGTGGCGCCAGTAGCCCTTCACGATGACGGCCTCCGCGGGGAGCTCCCAGCGTCCCAGCAGCAACGCGCGGGCCGCCGGAACCACCTCTGCCTCAGACGCGACGAAGCCCAGCACCGACCCGGACGGCCGGCCGCTCTCCCCCAGCGCAGCCAGCGCGTCGGTGAGACGGTCGCGTCCACGGACCAGCACGGTGACGTGCGTGGCGGCGTCGGCGGGGATCGGCACCAACTCGTTCTCCGGTGAGACCTCGACGACCACGCGGGCCGGGGTGCCGGGACGCCGGGAGCGGAGGAAGCGGGAGATGGCCGGGACGGCGGTCTCGTCGCCGGCGAGGAACCAGGCGTCGGGCTCTGCGGTGACGGCGTTCGTCCGCCGCGGCCCGGCGACAGCCAGCGCGGAGCCGAGGGGCGCGGCCGAGGCCCACTGCGCGCCGGGGCCGTCGCCGTGGATCACGACGTCGAACTCGACCCAGCCCTCGACCGGGTCGGCGTTCATCGGCGTGTACTCACGGCTCGGCAGCTCGCGCCACTCCTCCGGCGTCGCGGGCAGGGCCACGCCGGCCGGGGCGAAGAAGAGCCGGACGTGGTCGTCCGCCCCGGGAGCCTCGAAGCCACGCAGGTCCTCGCCGGCGACCCGGATCCGGACGTAGCCGGGCGTGAGCCAGGTCCGGGCGACGAGTTCCGCCGGACGCAGGCGCGCCTCCAGCGGGACGGTCTCGAACGCGGCAGGGGTGGTGACGGTCACGGCGGAAGTCCTTCGTCCTCGGGCGGTGCACTGAGGTTAGCCTCACCTCACAAGACCCGGCACCGGCCCGGTCGTCCCTCGGGACGGGGAATACCCGGGCGCCGCCGGGGTTGTGGTGGGCGCACGCCATCGACCAGGGGGAACAGCACATGCTCGTGACCGGCCTCGTCCTCGCCGGACTCGCCGCGGGGATCCACGTCTTTATCTTCGCCCTTGAGTCGCTGTGGTGGACCGGGCCCCGGGGGCGCGCGGCCTTCGGCACCACCCCGCAGCAGGCCGAGGCCACCAGGGAGCTGGCGTTCAACCAGGGCTTCTACAACCTGTTCCTCGCCGTGCTCGTGGCCGCGGGCATCGCCCTGTTCGCGCTCGGCCACCCCCTCGTGGGCGCGACGCTGGTCCTGGCCGGCACCGGATCGATGGTGGCGGCCGGCCTGGTGCTCGCGCTGTCCTCGCCGGCCAAGCGGCGGGCGGCGCTGGTGCAGGCCGGTCCCCCGCTGCTCGCCATCCTGCTGCTGGGCACGGCCCTGGCGGGCGCCGCCACGATGGCAGGATGACCGCGTGACGCAGACCCCGATCCCCGACGGCGCCCGCCGCGTCGCCGAGACCCTGGCCGGGCTCGGCCACCCGCACGAGGTCGTGATGCTTCCGGTCACCGGACGCACCGCGGCGGACGCGGCGTCCGCGCTCGGCGTCCAGCTCGGTCAGATCGCGAAGAGCATCGTGTTCCGGCGCCTGTCCGACGACGCCGCGGTTCTCGTGGTGACCTCCGGTGACCTGCGGGTGGACGAGAAGAAGGTCTCCGCCATGGTCGGGAAGGTGGGCCGTGCGGACGCGGACTTCGTGAAGGCGTCCACGGGGTTCTCGATCGGCGGGGTCTCCCCGATCGGCCACACCAGCGCTCCGGTGATCCTCGTCGACCGCGAGCTGTTCCGCTTCGACCAGGTCTGGGCCGCCGCCGGGCACCCCTACGCCGTCTTCCCGCTCTCGCCCGACGAGCTCGTCCAGCTCACCGGCGCCCCGGTGGAGGAGATCGCCTGACGGCTGCCCCTCGGCGAACGACGAGGAACAGAACGGGTGCTCAGTCCTCGATCCAGAGGCAAAAGGGGTGCCCCGCCGGGTCGAGGCAGACCCGCACGTCGTCCTGGGGCTGGAACGCGGCCAGCCGGGCGCCGCACGACAGCGCGTGCGCGACGCCGGCGTCGAGGTCGTCGACCCTGATCTCGAGGTGCGCCTGCATCTGCTGGGTGCCTGTCCCCTGCGGCCAGACCGGGGGGACGTGGGTGGGCTCCGCCTGGAACGCGAGCCCGATGCCGCCGGACGGATTGCGCAGCGCCAGCCAGTCGTCGTCACCGGTCGTGGGCTCCGCCCAACCGAGCAGGCGGGCGTAGAAGCGGGCCAGCGCGAGGGGTTCGGGTGCGGCCAGGGTGATCGTGGTGAGGGTGCAGCCGGTGTCCATGCGACCTTCCTACCACGGGGACCGGTCGCCGCCGGAGGGCGGGCCGTCCGCTCAGAACAGGACGGTGGCGAACTCCCCGGACTGCCGGTAGCCGACCCGCTCGTAGCAGCGGATGGCGCGGATGTTGAAGTCGTTCACGTACAGGCAGGCCGTCGGGTACTCGGCGAGCACGTACTCGGTGACCGCGGCGACCGCGGGTTCGGAGAGCCCCCGTCCGCGCAGGGACGGGTCCAGCCAGACCCCCTGGATCTGCGCGACCGGTCCGCTGGCGGCGCCGATGTCGCTCTTGAAGACCACCCGGCCGCCCTCGACGATGCCGAACGCGCGCCCGGAGTCCACCAGCCAGCGGCAGTAGCTGCGGTAGCTGGTGTCACCGCCGGCGAGCGGGTCGGCCCCCACCTCCTCGGTGTACATCGCGACCGAGGCGGCGAAGTAGGAGTCGAAGTCGGCAGCGGTGATCGGCCGGACGCGGGGGTCTGCGGGCACGGCGGGAGAATCGGTGATCGCCATCACCGGCTGGCGGGGACGGACCTCGCGCACCTGGCTGTACGACTTGCCCCAGCGCTCCCCCAGCGCTCGCCAGAACGGCAGCGCGAACCAGGAGGGCCCCACGATCGACTGGCAGGTGCGTCGGCGTCCCACGGCCTCGACGAACGCGGGGAGCGCCTCGGAGTCCGTGACCACCGGCACCAGGTTCGCCCCGCTGTGCAGCAGCGCGGACGGGTGGTCGCCCGGCCAGCCCCACAGCACGCCGGGAGCGCCGGGGTTGAGCACGCCCGCGTCCAGGCGGGAGCCGACGAACACGTTCGCGACCGGGTCCTCGGCGACGAGCCGCCGGGCAGTGCCGGCGTCCCAGGTGGTGAGGATCCGGGCGGACATGGCTACGCGGCGGACATGGTCAGGAGACGCTGACCTCGACGGGGCCGGACGCCGCGTCCGGCATCTCTGCCGCGAGCCGGTTGGCCTCCTCGATCAGCGTGGCGACGATCTCGGACTCGGGCACGGTCTTGATGACCTCGCCACGCACGAAGATCTGGCCCTTGCCGTTGCCGGACGCGACGCCCAGGTCGGCCTCCCTCGCCTCGCCGGGTCCGTTCACCACGCACCCCATGACGGCGACGCGCAGGGGGACCTCCATGCCGGTGAGCCCCTCCGTGACCTCCTCGGCCAGCTTGTAGACGTCCACCTGGGCGCGGCCGCAGGAGGGGCAGGAGACGATCTCGAGGTGGCGCGGGCGCAGGTTCAGCGCCTCCAGGATCTTGATCCCGACCTTCACCTCCTCGGCCGGCGGGGCGGACAGCGACACCCGGATGGTGTCGCCGATCCCCTTGGCCAGCAGCGCGCCGAAGGCGACCGCGGACTTGATCGTGCCCTGGAACGCCGGACCGGCCTCGGTGACGCCGAGGTGCAGCGGGTAGTCGCAGGCCTCGCTGAGCTGCTCGTAGGCGCGCACCATCACCACCGGGTCGTGGTGCTTGACCGAGATCTTGAAGTCGCGGAAGCCGTGCTCCTCGAACAGGCTCGCCTCCCACAGTGCCGACTCGACCAGCGCCTCCGCTGTGGGGGCGCCGTACTTGGCCAGCAGCCGCTTGTCGAGGGAGCCGGCGTTGACGCCGATGCGGATGGAGACGCCGGCGTCGGAGGCGGCCTGGGCGATCTGCTTCACCTGGTCGTCGAAGGCACGGATGTTGCCCGGGTTCACGCGGACGGCTGCGCAGCCGGCGTCGATGGCGGCGAACACGTACTTCGGCTGGAAGTGGATGTCGGCGATCACCGGGATCTGGCTCTTCTTGGCGATGATGTGCAGCACGTCCGCGTCGTCCTGGCTGGGCACCGCGACCCGGACGATGTCGCACCCGGTGGCGGTGAGCTCGGCGATCTGCTGGAGGGTGCCGTTGATGTCGGTGGTCTTGGTGGTGGTCATCGACTGCACCGAGACCGGCGCGCCGCCTCCCACGAGCACCTTGCCCACCCTGATCTGCCGGGTGGGACGTCGCGGTGCGAGGACCGGCGGCGGAGTGGCGGGCATTCCCAGGTTGATGGTCATGGACTCCTCGTTCGACAACACCGACGGCCGTCGACCGGGCCGCCGCAGACAGCCTACCCACCGCCCGCAGGGGCGGGGACGCAGGCGCTGCCGAGAGGGCCGGAGGCAGTTGTGCTGCCGCCGCCCCTGGACCGGAGCGTCAGAAGAGCTGCACCGGGCTGACGATGTCGGCCAGGATCAGCACGACACCGCTGACCAGCAGCAGCGCACCGACCGCGTACGCGACGGGCAGCAGCTTCGCGGTGTCGAAGAAGCCCGGGTCGCGGCGCCCGAACAGCCGGGCGCCGGTGCGCCGGAGCCACTCGTAGAGGGCGCCGGCGATGTGCCCGCCGTCCAGCGGCGGCAGCGGGATGAAGTTGAACAGCGCGAGGAACAGGTTCACCGCTGCGAGCAGGGAGAAGAAGGTCGCCGCCTTCTGCGGCAGGCCCACCTCGCCCGAGGCCACCACCTGGCCGGCCACGGTGCTGGCGCCCACGATGCTGATCGGGTCGTAGACGCTGCGCGGCTGGCCGGTGACCAGCCCCCACACCACGTGCCACACCTTGAGCGGGAACTGCACGAGGGCCACCGCGCTCTGCTGGGTCATCGTCCACATGTCGCCGAGGACGTCGACCGGCCCGCCCCGCACCAGCTGGGTCTGTGGGCTCACGCCGAGCCAGCCACCTTGCACCCGGTTCGACGGGTCCAGCGTGTCGGGGAGGGCTGTGACCACGGTGTGCACCGGGGTCAGGTCGACGAGCGCGCCGTCGCGCTCCACCACGATCCGCGCCTCCGCGTCCCTGTTGGCCCTGATCAGGCCGCTCAGCTGGGCGTAGGAGGTGATCTGGGTGCCGTTGAAGCTGACCACGCGGTCGCCGGGACGCAACCCCGCCGCGGCGGCCGGCGAGGGCGGGTCGGAGGCCGCGCACTCGGTGCGCGTCGGGTCGGCGATGATGCACGCCTGGACGTAGGCGATGGTCGTCTGCGGCCGCACCACCCCGTAGGTCGCGGTCACCCCCAGCAGCAGGACGAAGGCGATCAGCAGGTTCATCGCCGGCCCGCCCGCCATGACCACCAGCTTCTGCCAGGTCTTCTTCTGGTAGAACAGCCGCTCCTGCTCCACGTCCGTGGGGGTGATCTCCTCCCACTCCGCAGCGCGGGCCGAGTCGGCGAACTCCGCCAGCCGCGTGCGGCGCCGCCTCCCGTCCGGGCGCGGCGGGTACATCCCGAGCAGCTGGACGAAGCCGCCCAGCGGGAACCATTTCACGCCGTACTCGGTCTCCCCGCGGCGTGTCGACCACATCGTCGGGCCGAAGCCCACGAAGTAGCGCGGCACGCGGACGCCGAACAGCCTGGCCGGCACCATGTGCCCGATCTCGTGCAGCGCGACCGAGACCATGATCAGGGCGAAGAACGCGACGGCGAAGCCGATCACCGTGAGGGTTTCCATGTCAGTGCTCCCGATCGATCCGTTCGGCTGCGGCCGCGCGCGCCCACGCGTCCGCCCCGAGGACCGAGGAGACGGTGAGCTCTCCGGTCCCTGGCCGGGCCAGGTGGGCGTCGACGACGTCGGCGACCACCTCAACGATGCCAGTGAACCCCAACCGCCCCGCACAGAACGCGTCGACGCACACCTCGTTGGCCGCGTTGTAGACCGCGGGCGCCAGCCCCCCGGCCAGGCCGCACCGCCGCGCGAGTTCGACCGCGGGGAACGCGTCGTCGTCCAGGGGCTCGAAGGTCCAGCTGGTCGCCCGGGTCCAGTCGCACGCTGCGGCGGCGTCCGGCGTGCGCTCGGGCCACGACAGCGCCAGCGCGATCGGCAGCCGCATGTCCGGCGGCGAGCACTGGGCGATGGTCGAGCCGTCGCAGAACTCCACCATCGAGTGGACGACCGACTGCGGGTGGACCACCACCTGGATCGCCTCCAGCGGCACGCCGTACAGCAGGCCCGCCTCCAGCAGTTCGAGCCCCTTGTTGACCAGGGTCGAGGAGTTGATCGTGATCACCCGGCCCATCTGCCAGGTGGGGTGGGCCATCGCCTGCTCGGGCGTCACCGACGCCAGGCGTTCGCGGCTCCAGCCGCGGAACGGGCCACCGGACGCGGTCAGGACCAGGCGCCGCACCTCGTCGGCGCGGCCGGCACGCAACGCCTGGGCGAAGGCCGAGTGCTCGGAGTCGACCGCGACGATCTGGCCGGGCGCGGCCGCGTCGGTGACCAGGCGCCCGCCGATCACGAGCGACTCCTTGTTGGCCAGCGCGAGCGTCGAGCCCGCGGAGAGGGCCGCGAGGGTGGGCTCCAGCCCGGCCGCGCCGGTGATGCCGTTCAGGACGACGTCGCAGGCGAGGGCGGCGAGCCGCGTGGCCGCGTCCGGCCCCGACCACACCGTGGTCCCGGGAAGGCCGTCCGCCACGCGGTCGGCGGCGTCGGGGTCACCCACGGCGACCACCTCGGGGCGCAGCGTCCGCGCCTGGGCCACGAGGGCGTCCACGGACGAACCGCCCGCGGCGAGCCCGAGCACCCGGAAGCGCTCCGGGCGCTGCGAGACCACGTCGACCGCCTGGGTGCCGATGGACCCCGTGCTGCCCAGGATCACCACGTCGCGCATCCGCACTCCTTCCGGCCGGCTGTGTCGGGCCCGGCCCAGACGAGGGTAGCCCACGCGTTCCAGCGCACCGCTGCGAGGACGTCGCAAAGCCCGGCTGGCGGGCCGTCGCCCCGGTAGGGTCGGAACCGTCCATCCCGCTCCGCGTGGCGAACGAAGGCGACACCGTGCTCGACCCTGTTGCTCCGACGCGTCCGGTCCTCCCGGCGCCGCGACGGCCGGCGTCCGCTCTGCGCCCCGGCTCGCGGGCGGGTACGCCCGGGACGGCGAGCCGAGGATGACGGTCTACTTCGTGGCGAACATCCGCGTCCACGACGAGGTGGAGTACCGGGCCTACCTCGACGCCTGCGACGAGGTCTTCGCGCGCTCCACCGGCACCTACCTGGCTGTGGACGCCTCCCCCACCGTCCTCGAGGGCAGCTGGCCGTACTCGCGCTCGGTGATCATCAGCTTCCCCGGCGAGGACGACCTGCTCGCCTGGTACCGCTCCCCGCAGTACCAGGAGGTCCTGCGGCACCGGCTCGCGGGGGCCGACTGCGACACGATCGTGGTCCACGGCACGGACCCGGGAGCGGCATGACCAGCCCCCCTCCGGGGACCGCAAGCGAGATCGAGTCGCTCGCCCAGCTCGACGCGCGGCTGTCCTCCGGCCAGGGCCTCGCCGAGTGCTACCTGCAGTCGCTCGACCTCACCGCTCACGGCGCGGCGCTGCTGGCCACCGACGTGACCCGGGCCGTGTTCCTCGGGTGCACGTTCGCCCCCGGCGTGGAGGCCGCGCTGGAGACCGCAGGGGCGCTGGTGTTCCCGACCCTCCCCGACCTGCCCTTCAACCCCTACCGCTCCGGGCTGTACACGCCCCAGGAGCTGTACGCGGGCCTCGACAAGGGCCACCGCTACACCTTCGACGCCCGGGTGTACCGGTGGTGGCGCCACGTCGGCCGGCACCGCAGCCTGACCAGCGAACTCGCCATGACCCTGCACGACCACGCGATCACCGAGGCGCTGGACGACGTCGGCCTCGACGGCGCGGTGGGGGTGATGGGCGGCCACCAGCTCCTGCGCGGGTCCGCGGACTACACCGGGGCCGCGCACCTGGGCCGCGCGCTGGCCGCGACCGGGCGGACGGTGATCACCGGCGGCGGGCCCGGGGCCATGGAGGCGGTGAACCTGGGCGCGGCGCTGCGGGGACCGGTGTCCGCCCTCGAGGCGGCCCTCGCGCTGCTGGCCGAGCGGCCGCGGTTCGCCGACGACGTCGCGTCGTGGGTGGGGGCCGGGATGGCGGTCCGCGACCGGTGGGAGCTCAGCGGCCACAGCTACGGGATCCCCACCTGGCTGTACGGCCACGAGCCGCCCAACGTGTTCAGTGCCGGCATCGCCAAGCTCTTCTCCAACGCCATCCGCGAGGACGTCCTGCTCCGGCACGCCTCCGGCGGCCTGGTCTGCCTCCCGGGAGCGGCGGGCACCGTCCAGGAGGTCTTCCAGGCCGTCACCCCCCGCTTCTACGCTGCCCCCGGCGAGCCGCTGCCGCCGTTGGTGCTGGTCGGCGTGGAGTACTGGACGCGGACGCGCCCGGCCTGGCCGCTGCTCACCGCGCTCGCCGACGGCCGGCCCATGGCCGGCGCGATCCACCTGGTGGACGGCGTGGCCGATGTGCCCGCGTTGCTCGGCTGACGACCGGATCGAGCCCGTCGCTGCGTGACGCGGTCAGTCGCGCGTGGTCTCGGTGGCGGCGAGCTGCCCGCAGGCGCCGTCGATCTCCCGGCCGCGGGTGTCGCGGACGGTGACCGCCACCCCCCTGACCTCGAGGCGGCGGACGAACTCGATCTCGTCGCCGCGCCGCGACGCCGTCCACTTCGAACCGGGAGTCGGGTTGAGCGGAATCAGGTTCACGTGCGCCCAACCGAAACCGCCGGGACGGCCCTGGACGCCCGGCGCCCGCAGCACGTCCGCGAGCGCGTCGGCGCGCCACGCCTGGTCGTTCACGTCGCGGATGAGGGCGTACTCGATCGACACCCGCCGTCCGGTGGCCTCGAAGTAGGCGCGGGCCGCGCCGACCACCTCGGCCACGTTCCAGCGGGTGTTGATCGGGCAGAGCATGTCGCGGAGCTCGTCGTCCGGCGCGTGCAGGCTGACCGCGAGCGTCACCGGCAGCCCCTCGGCGGCCAGGCGCCGGATCTGCGGCACCAGCCCGACGGTCGAGACGGTCACGCCCCGGGCGGAGATGCCGAGCCCGTCCGGCCCCGGCGCGACGATCGTCCGGACGGCCCGGATCATGGCGGTGTAGTTCGCCATCGGCTCGCCCATGCCCATGAACACGATGTTGTTGACCCGGCCCGGTCCCCCGGGCACCTCGCCGTCGCGCAGCCGGCGGGCGGCGTCCATCACCTGCGCGAGGATCTCCGCCGTGCTGAGGTTGCGCTGGAGCCCTCCCTGCCCGGTCGCGCAGAACGGGCACGCCATCCCGCAGCCCGCCTGCGACGAGATGCAGACCGTGGCCCGCTCCCGACCCGACCCGCTCGCGCGGATGCCGGGGACGCCGTAGCGCATCAGCACGCTCTCCACCAGGGAGCCGTCGTGCAGGCGCCACAGCGTCTTCACGGTGGTGCCGGCGTCGGCCGCCTGGTCGCGCACCCGGTCCAGCAGGGACGGGGCGAAGCGCTCGGCGAGCACGGCCCGCTCGGCCTTGGGGATGTCCGTCCACCCCGCGGGGTCGGCCTGGAGCCGTTCGAACAGGTGCCGGGTGAGTTGCGCGGCGCGGAACTTCGGCAGGCCGAGCGCGACGACCGCGTCCGCACGCTCCGCGGCGTCCAGGTCGGCCCAGTGCCGCGGCGGCTTCCCCCGGCGCGGGGCGCCGAGGGCGAGCGGCACCGTCCGTCCGGCCTCCGCGTGGGCGAGGGACTCGGCGTAGGCCGACTCCTCCTCCGGGGTGAGGCCGGTCACCAGCTGACCCCGGCGAGGGTGAACAGCAGCCAGGCCGCCGGTGCAGCGACCAGGGTGGAGTCCAGGCGGTCCATGACACCCCCGTGGCCGGGCAGGAACGAGCTCATGTCCTTGATCCCCACATCCCTCTTGATCAGCGACTCGATGAGGTCGCCCGCCGTGCCGGTGATCACCACGACGACGGCCAGGAGCAGGCCGAACCACCACGGCTGCTTCATCACGAACACCACCATCAGGATGCCCACGACGCTGGCCAGCACCACCGACCCGGCCATGCCCTCCCAGGTCTTCTTCGGGCTGATCCTCGGGGCCATCGGGTGCCTGCCGAGGGTGGCGCCGGCGGCGTAGCCCCCGGTGTCGCTCCCGGTGATGCACAGCAGCACCGCCACCACCTTCGCCACCCCGTGCTCCTGGGCGAGGATCAGCCCCACGAACGAGGCGAGGAGCGGGACGTAGCCGATGATGAACACGCTGGCGGCGCTGTCGCGGGCGTAGCCCTCCGCCCCGCCGAACATGCGCCAGATGAGCGCGAGCAGGACGGTGCCGCCGATCGTGCCCAGCAGCACCACGTGCCAGGGCATCCGCGTGACCGGCTGGAACACCGCCGCGGCGTAGGAGCCGCCGATGATGAAGATGTTGCCGATCACCACGGGCACGACCACCGACGTCATGCCGACGCGCTTCAGCGCGTGGTGGAGCTCCACCGCGCCGAGGCTGGTGAGCACGACGAGCAGCACGATGAACCCGACCGGCCACCACGTCAGCGTGGCGACCACGTACCCGAACAGGCCCAGCCCGACCACGATGGCCATGGGCAGGTCCCGCCCCGCACGCGAGGTGCGCGGGGCGGCGTCCTGCGGCTCGCCGTCGGCCACTCAGACCTCCAGCAGTTCGGCTTCCTTGGCCTTCAGCAGCTCGTCGACGGAATCGATGTGCCTCTTGGTGGCCGCGTCCAGCTGCTTCTCCGCGCCGCGGGCGTCGTCCTCGCTGATCTCCTTGTCCTTGACCAGCTTGTTCACCGCCTCGATCGAGTGGCGACGGACGTTGCGCACCGCCACCCGGGCCTCCTCGGCCTTGTGACGGGTCACCTTGATGTACTCCCGGCGCCGCTCCTCGGTGAGCTGCGGCATGACCAGCCGGATGACGTTGCCGTCGTTGGCCGGGTTCACGCCGAGGTCGGAGTCGCGGATCGCCTTCTCGATGCCGTGCATGGCGCCGCGGTCGAACGGCGTGATCAGCACGGTGCGGGCCTCCGGCACCTGGAAGGTGGCCAGTTGCTGCAGCGGCGTGGGCGCGCCGTAGTAGTCCACCATCAGCTTGTTGAACATGGCCGGGTGGGCCCGTCCGGTGCGGATGGCGGCGAACTCCTCACGGGCGTGGTCGACGGCCACGGCCATCTTGTGCTCGGCGTCCTTGATGATCTCGGGGATCACGAGGTCCCTTCCCTTCTCGTTCTCTGCGCGCTCACGCGTGCAGGGTGGTTCCGATCTTCTCACCTGCGACCACCCGGGCGATGTTTCCGGTGACGCCGAGGTCGAAGAAGATCATCGGCAGCGCGTAGTCGCGGGCCAGGCTGACCGCCGTGGCGTCGGCGACCTTCAGGTCGGCGGCGAGGAACTCGTCGTAGGTGAGCTCGTCGTAGCGCTTGGCGTCCGGGTTCGTGCGGGGGTCGGAGTCGTACACGCCGTCCGTGCCCTGCTTGGCCATCAGGAGGACGTCGGCGTGCACCTCGAGGGCCCGCTGCGCGGACACCGTGTCGGTGGAGAAGAACGGCATGCCCGACCCCGCGCCGAAGATGACCACGCGGCCCTTGTCCATGTGGCGGATGGCCCGCAACGGGATGTACGGCTCGGCGACCTGGCCCATCGCGATCGCTGTCTGGACGCGGCTCTGGGCACCGGCCTTCTCCAGGAAGTCCTGGAGCGCCAGCGCGTTCATGACCGTGCCCAGCATGCCCATGTAGTCGGCGCGGGCGCGGTCCATGCCGCGGGTCTGCAGCTCGGCGCCACGGAAGAAGTTTCCCCCGCCGGTGACGATCGACAGCTGGACGCCGCTGGACACGACCTCGGCGATCTCGGCGGCGATGCCGGAGATGACGTCCGGGTCGACCCCGAGCTTGCCGCCGCCGAACGCCTCCCCCGAGAGCTTCAGCAGGACGCGGCGGTACGGGCTGGTCATGGGTTCTCCTCGGGCAGGCGTTCGGGGATGCGGCACCACCCTAGACGACGAGGCGCCGCCCCGCGTAAGCGGCGCCCGCTCGCCCGCCGTTCCTGCTGTCCCGGTCACGCCGCCCGCCCTGTCGCTGGCGCCCCGCTCCCCACCTGGCGCCCGGCTCCCCACGGGCCGCACCCCCAGCAGCCGTTCGCGCCCCCGAGTGCAACTCCTGCTGCCGGAATTCCGGCGGCGAGAGTTGCACTCGGGGGCAAGGGCGGGGTCGGGAGCGGCGGGACGGGACGGGACGGGACGGGACGAGGCTGGACGGGGACGCAGAACGGCCGCCCAGCGAGCTGGGCGGCCGTTCTGTGGTGCGGTGTGCTCAGGCGCCGGCGGCGAAACGGACGAAGCGCTTGACCTCGACGCCGTTCTTCTTCAGCAGCTGGCCGACGGTGAGCTTGTCGTCGGACACGCTCGCCTGCTCGACGAGGCAGACCTCCTTGAAGAAGCCACCGAGGCGGCCCTCCACGATCCGGGGGATGATGGCCTCCGGCTTGCCCTCCTCCTGCGCGGTGAGGGTGGCAATCTTGCGCTCGTTCTCGAGCACGGCCTCGGGCACCTCGTCGCGGGTGACGTACGCCGGGGACATGGCCGCGATCTGCATCGCGATGCCCCGCACGAACGCCTCGTCCCCGCCCTCGAACTCGACCATCACGCCCACCTGCGGCGGCAGGTCGGCGGACCGCTTGTGCAGGTACACGCTGACCGGGCCGGCGAAGGTGGCCGCAGCCGCGAGCTCGAGCTTCTCGCCGATCTTGGCGCTGAGCTCTGCGACGGCGTCCGCGACGGTCTGGCCGGACGGAAGCGTCACGGCGGAGGCCGCCTCGACACCGTGGGCGCCGGCGGCGTCCACGGCCTTGGCGATCTCGTCGGCGAGCGCCATGAACTCGGCGTTCTTCGCGACGAAGTCGGTCTCGGCACCCAGCTGGATGACCGTCTTGCCCGCCGACGCGACGAGGCCGTTGCTGGCCTCGCGGTCGGAACGCTTGGCCATCTTGGCCGCGCCCGTGACCCGGAGGATCTCGATGGCGGCGTCGAAGTCGCCGTCGGCCTCGGTGAGGGCCTTCTTGGCGTCCATCATTCCGGCGCCGGTGGCGTCGCGGAGCTTCTTGACGTCCGCGGCAGTGATCGTTGCCATAACTTCGGTGTTCCTTACTTGGTCTTCTTGGCGGGCTTGGCCGGCGTCGCGGCCTCTTCTTCTGCGACGGCCTCTGCGGCCGGGGCCTCCTCGACCGCGGCCTCGGGGGCCTCCTCGACCGGAGCCTCCTCGACCGGGGCCTCGGCGGGGACGTCCTCGGTGGCGGGCGCCTCGACGGCGAGCTCCTCGGCGACGGCGGCGGAGACCGGCTCCACGACGACGACGTCCTCGACGGCCGGCTCCGCCACAGCCTCGGTCGCGGTCGCGCCGGCGAGCAGGTCACGCTCCCAGTCGGGCATCGGCTCGACCTCTTCGCCGGTGGTCGCACCGGCGGAGCGTGCCAGCAGGCCCTCGGCCACGGCGTCGGCGAGCACGCGGGTCAGCAGCGCCACCGAGCGGATCGCGTCGTCGTTGCCCGGGATGGGGAAGTCGACGTGGTCGGGATCGCAGTTGGTGTCGAGGATGCCGACGATCGGGATCCGCAGCTTGCGGGCCTCGTCGATGGCGAGGTGCTCCTTGTTGGTGTCGACCACCCAGACCGCCTGCGGGAGGCGGTGCATGTCCCGGATGCCGCCGAGGGTCTTGGCCAGCTTCTCCTTCTTCCGCTTCTGCTGCAGGAGCTCCTTCTTGGTGAGGCCGGAGGAGGCGACGTCGTCGAAGTTCAGGCCCTCGAGCTCCTTCATCTTCGCGATGCGCTTGCTGATGGTGCCGAAGTTGGTGAGCATGCCGCCCAGCCAGCGCTGGTTGACGTAGGGCATGCCGACGCGGGTGGCCTGCTCGGCGATGGCCTCCTGGGCCTGCTTCTTGGTGCCGATGAACAGGACCTGGCCGCCGCGCGCGACGGTCTCCTTCACGAAGGCGTACGCCGAGTCGATGTAGGACAGCGACTGCTGGAGGTCGATGATGTAGATGCCGTTGCGCTCGGTGAAGATGAACTTCTTCATCTTCGGGTTCCACCGGCGGGTCTGGTGCCCGAAGTGGACGCCGCTGTCGAGCAGCTGGCGCGTGGTGACGACGGCCATGGCCGTTCCTTTCTGCGCGGGGTGTCGGGCATGCCGGACCCGCTTGGGTTGTCCGGACCGAGCTCTTCGGTCCGCCTGACGCGGTCGCCGGGTGCCCACCCATCGCTGGGACCACGGGGCCGGCCCGCCCTGAGGCGGTAGGACTGCGTGCGAAGTCGACCCGGATCGGCCGGGACGCTGCGCAGATTGTACGCGCTGGGGCGGTGCGGCCGCCAACCGGGCAGCGGCTGCCCTTCGTCCACAACCACCCCGTTGTCCACAGGCGGCGCCCCGCCCTGACGCGGCACGGGCCCGGCCCGCGGAGGATGGCGGTATGGGGACGGTGCGCAACCACGCTGTCGCGTGGCTCACGGCGGTGCTGGTCGCGCTCTCGGGGGCGGTCACCACGGCCGCTCCCGCGCGGGCGGCGGGACGGGGGGTCCTGCCGCTCGCCGGTCCCGTGGCCCGCGGGTTCGACCCGCCGGCGATGCCGTGGCTGGCCGGTCATCGAGGGGTCGACCTGCTCGGCGTGGTGGGCACAGAGGTGGTGGCGGCCATGGCGGGTCGGGTCGTCTTCGCCGGAACGGTGGCCGGGCGGGAGGTGGTGGTCGTCTCGCACGGGGAACTGCGCACGACCTACCTCCCGGTCCGTCCCCTGGTGCGGGTGGGTACCCGGGTCTCGACCGGGCAGGTGATCGGCCGGTTGGCCGCGGGCCACGCCTGCCCCGGCGGGCAGTGCCTGCACTGGGGACTGAAGCGCGGCGAGGCGTATCTCGACCCGCTCGATCTGCTGGGCCCCTCGGGGGTCCGCCTGCTGCCCGCGGACGCCGGGGCCCGCGTGGCGGCCCTCGAGGGCTACCGGCACGACGCCCTCGGGGCAGGTGGCGCCGTGGTGGGCGTGCTCGACCCGCCGGTGCCCGGGGCGGTGGGCTCGGGCTTCGGCCGTCGGCTGCACCCCATCTTCCACGAGTGGCGGCTGCACGCCGGGGTGGACCTCCGGGCCGGGTGCGGTGAGCCGATCAGAGCAGCGGCGCAGGGACGCGTGGCCCGCGTGAGCCACGACCCGGCGTCCGGCCACCGGCTGGAACTCGACCACGGCACCGTGGGCGGCCACCACCTCGTCACCGTCTACCTGCACGCCACCGGCTACCGAGTCCGGCCCGGCCAGTGGGTGCGACGCGGGGAGGTCGTCGGCTCGGTGGGCAGCACCGGCTGGTCGACGGGCTGTCACCTGCACTTCGGCGTCCTTGTCGACGGCCGGTACGTCGACCCGGAGCGCTTCCGGTGACGACCGGGTCAGGCCCGGGGGTGCGCCTGCTGGTAGGCCCGACGCAGGCGGTCGCCCGACACGTGCGTGTAGAGCTGCGTCGTCGCCAGCGAGGAATGACCCAGCAACTCCTGGACCGAGCGCAGGTCCGCGCCACCCTCGAGGAGGTGGGTCGCCATCGCGTGCCGCAGGCCGTGGGGGCCGAGGTCGGGAGCGTCGGGAACGCCCGCCAGAGCCCGGTGGACGAGCCGGCGCACCACGCGGGGATCGATCCGGGCGCCGCGGTCGCCGACGAAGAGGGCCTGGCCCGCCGCCGGACGGGCGAGACGCCCGCGCACCGCCAGCCAGCCGTCCAGAGCCCTCAGCGCCGGCGCGCCCAGGGGCACCGTCCGCTGCTTCCCCCCCTTGCCGAGCACCCGCAGGAGGCTGCGCTGGGCGTCGAGGTCGGGCAGGTTCAGTCCGGCGAGCTCGGAGACGCGGATCCCGGCGGCGTACAGCACCTCCACCATGGCGAGGTCCCGGCGTCGCGCGGCCAGGTCGTCGGGGTCGGTCGCCTCCTCGACGCGCGCCGCGAGGCCGTCCAGCACGGCCCGTGCCTGGTCCACCTCGATCGTGGGCGGGAGGCGCCGGTCCACCCTCGGCGAGCGCAACGACTGCGCCGGATCGGACGGCAGCCGGCCCGTGCGGGCGGCCCAGGCGAAGAACGTGCGCGCCCCCGCCGCCCGACGCTGCAGGGTGGCGCGGTCGGCGCCGGTGGCGTGCTGGTTGGCGAGCCACGTCCTGAGGTCGGCGAGCGTCACGTCGGCGGCGGCGCCGTCGCCGACGTGGGCGAGGTGCACGAAGAGGCTGGTCAGGTCACCGGTGTAGGCGCGCACGGTGTGGGGAGACAGGCCCCGCTCCAGCCGCAGGTGGTCGGCGAAGGCGGCCAGCAGCGCGCCCTCCGCCGAACCGAGCTCCTCGCGCTGCACCACCCGGCCAGCGTCGCCCCGGCCCGCCCCGGCGCGCAAGCGGCCGCGCCGGGGAACGGGGAGGCGCGGACCCGCGCGCCCGGTGGTGGTCGGCCGGCGCAGCCCCCGCCCGTCCTCCGGATCGGTGCGCACCGGGGCGGCAGCGTCGGGGGCCCCGGCGATGGTGGTCCTAAGATGACACCCGTTCGACGAGACGTGAAACGGATGGGCATGGGCATCGAGGAGCTGACCACGGGCGGCGCGCTGCGACGGATCACTCGCTGGGGGGAACCGGTGATGCACGCGCCGACGCGACCCGTCACCAGCTTCGACGACGACCTGCGCACGCTCGTCCGCGACATGTTCGCGACCATGGAGGCGTCGCACGGGGTCGGCCTGGCCGCCACCCAGGTCGGCGTGGACCTGTCGCTGTTCGTCTACGACTGCCCGGACGAGGACGACGTCAACCGGGTGGGCGCGATCTGCAACCCGGTGCTGATCCTGCCCGAGGGCGACCAGCGCAACCTCGAGTCGACCGACGAGGGCTGCCTGTCCCTGCCCGGTGGCTACCAGCCGCTGGCACGCCCGGACAAGGCCTCCGTGACCGGGCTCGACCCGTGGGGGAACCCGGTGACCGTGCACGGCACCGGGTTGCTCGCCCGCTGCCTGCAGCACGAGACCGACCACCTCAAGGGCACGGTCTTCGGCGACCGGCTGTCCAACCGGCTGCGGCGCAAGCTCTACGCCCAGCACGAGGAACTGTCGCACCTCTACCCGGAGGACTGGCCACTGACGCCGCGGAAGACCTCAGCCGCCGAGTGACGGCTGGCCTGCGGCCAGCCCTCGGGCGGTCGCAGGGCCGCCTCAGGCGAGCACGTAGCCGGCGATCGCACTCGTCGCGGCCACGTTGAGCGAGTCGACACCCGCCCGCATCGGGATCCGCACGACGGCGTCGGCCGCCGCGACCCAGGCGTCGCTCAGCCCGTGCCCCTCCGTCCCCAGCAGCACCGCCACCCGGTCCTGCGGCGTGACGGTCGCGGCGAAGTCGGCGAGGTCAACGGCGTCGTCGGACAGCGCGAGCGCTGCGACGCGGAAGCCGGCCCCGTGGAGCAGGTCCCCGATCGCAGCCCGCGGCTCGAGCCGGGCCCACGGCAGCGAGAACACCGTCCCCATCGAAACCTTCACCGAGCGCCGGTACAGCGGGTCGGCGCAGTGCGCGCTGACCAGCAGCCCGTCCCACCCCAGGCCGGCGGCGTTCCGGATGATGGCGCCGACGTTCGTGTGGTCGACCAGGTCCTCCAGCACCATCGCGCGTCGCCCGGAGAGCACGTCGGCCACCCCGTGCCGGGACACCCGGTGCAGGGACGCGAGCGCGCCCCGATGGACGTGGAAGCCGGTCACCTCCGCTGCCAGCTGCTCGCTGACCACGTAGACCGGCGCGTCCAGCGGCTCGACGATGTCGGCGAGCTCCGCCAGCCAGCGCTCGGCCAGCAGGAAGGACCGCGGCGGGTAGCCGGCGGCGAGGGCCCGACGGATCACCTTGCTGCCCTCCGCGATGAAGACGCCCCGCTCGGTCTCCAGCAGGTGCCGGAGGGTGGCCTCCCGCAGCCCGACGTAGTCGGCCAGCCGCGGGTCCGCCGCACTCTCGACACGGATCACGGTGGCCACGGCGGTGATCCTATGCCCGGCGCTCGACGCTCCGGACGCCGGTCGCCGGTGCGCCGGCGTGGCCACGGCGGGCGTCGACCCTCAGGCTGGGTAGTCTGTGCGGCGATGTCCTGGCTCACGCGCTTGCCGATCGACCGGTTCCTGCTCGCCATCGTCACGGCGGCCGTCCTGGCCTCGATCTTTCCCGCCTCCGGCGTCTGGGCCGACGCCCTCGATGTCGCCACCACCGCAGCGATCGCCCTGCTGTTCTTCCTCTACGGGGCCCGCCTGAGTCCCGCGGAAACGCTCGCCGGCCTGCGGCACTGGCGGCTCCACGGCGTCATCCTCGCGTTCACCTACGTCGCGTTCCCGCTCCTCGGCCTGGCGCTGGTCGCGGCCACCGGCTCCGTGCTCGATCCCGGACTCCAGTCGGGATTGCTCTACCTGACGCTCGTGCCGTCCACCGTGCAGAGCTCGATCGCCTTCACCTCGATCGCCCGCGGCAACGTCGCGGGAGCGGTGGTCAGCGCGTCCGCGTCCAACATCCTCGGGGTCTTCCTCACCCCCCTGCTGTGCTGGCTGCTGATGAGCGGGACGGGCCACGTGGCGTTCACGACCTCGACCATCGTCGAGATCGTGCTCCAGCTGTTCCTGCCGTTCGTGCTCGGCCAGCTGTCGCGCCGGTGGACGGCGGGTTTCGTCGCCGCCCACCCCCAGCTGAAGCTCGTCGACCGCGGCTCGATCGTCCTCGTCGTGTACGCGGCGTTCTCCGCGGGGATGCGCGAGGGCATGTGGACGCAGACCTCCTGGGTCTCGCTCCTGGTGCTGCTCCTGATCTGCCTGGTGGTGCTGGCGGTGATGCTCGGCCTCACCTGGTGGACGGCGCGGGCACTCGGCTTCTCGCGCGAGGACGCGATCGCGATCCAGTTCTGCGGAACCAAGAAGTCGCTGGCCAGCGGGCTGCCGATGGCGGGTGTCCTGTTCGCCGGCCAGCCGCTGGGGCTGCTGATGCTGCCACTGGTGCTCTTCCACCAGGCGCAGTTGATGGCGTGCAGCGCCCTCGCCGGACGCTACGCGCGCGCGGCCGGCGCCGACGCCGCCGATCCCACACCCTCGCCGTCCTGAGCCCGGGGCACGCGCCCGCCCTACGATGAGCAGGTGCCACGCCCCGCCCGCTACGCCAAGGGCCTCGCCAAGCGCGAGGAGATCCTGGCCACCGCGCTGGAGGTCATCGCCCGCACCGGCTACCGGCAGACGTCCGTCCGTGAGCTGGCGGCGGCGGTCGGGCTGAGCCAGGCCGGGCTGTTGCACTACTTCTCCTGCAAGGAGGAGCTGTTCGCCGAGGTCCTGCGCAAGCGCGACGAGGTCGATCGTGCCCGCAGCGCGCCCGAGGCCGGGACGGTGCCGGACCTGCTGGTGAAGGTCGTGCGGCACAACGCGGACGTCCCCGGTCTGGTGCAGCTGCACGCCCAGTTCTCCGTCGAGGCGACCGACCCCGCCCATCCTGCCCACCAGGCGTTCGTCGAGCGGTACGAGCGGTTGCGCCAGCGGATGGCCGACGACCTGCGCGCCCGTCAGGCGGCCGGCACGCTCAGCGACACCCTGGACGCCGACCGGGTCGCCGCCCTCCTGCTGGCGGTCGCCGACGGCCTCCAGACCCAGTGGCTGCTGGACCCCGGCATCGACATGGCCGGGCACCTGGACTACCTGGTCGACCTGCTCGGCCTGGGCGGCGCGTCCGACTGAGCCGGGCCCGCGCGCGCCCGCCGGGTCACTCCCCCGGACGCTCCTGCGGCTGCTGCTCCGGCGTCTCCTCGAGGTCCGCCCGCTGGGGAGCCGCGTCTTGGCGCCCCGTGGTCAACGCGTTGCCGGCCTCGGTGGCCAGCCGTGCGGCGCGGCGTCCCTCGAGCGCCTCAGCCTCGGCGATCGCCTGCTGCACCGACGCCTGGGAGTTGGCCTCGTCGATCTTCTTCTGTGCCTCGATCTCGGCGAACACGTCCACGGGCTTCGGCGCGGAGAACTCGCCCTCCTCGGCCTCCTCGGCCCCGGCGCGGAGGCCGCCGGCGGCCGCCGTCCCGGCGAGCTGGCCCAGGCCCTTGAGCGCATCGTTCAGCTCGCTCGGCACGATCCAGACCTTGTTCGACTCGCCGCGGGCGAGGTTGGGCAGCATGCGCAGGTACTGGTAGGCCAGCAGCGACTGCGTCGGCTTGCCGGCGTGGATCGCGTTGAAGGTCGTGGTGATGGCCTGCGCCTCGCCCTCGGCCCGCAACATCGCCGCCTGGCGGTCGGCCTGCGCACGCAGGACCGCGGACTCGCGTTCGCCCTGCGCGCGCAGGATCGACGCCTCCCGGTCGCCGGACGCGGACAGGATCTGCGACTGGCGCTGGCCCTCGGCCAGCAGGATCGCCGCGCGCTTGTCCCGCTCGGCCCGCGCGCCCTTCTCCATCGCGTCCCTGATCGTGGCCGGCGGCTCGATCGAGCGCAGCTCGACGCGGTTCACCTTGATGCCCCACTTGCCGGTCGCCTCGTCCAGCACGGCGCGCAGCTTCTGGTTGATCTCCTCGCGGCTGGTCAGCGTCTGCTCGAGGTCCAGGCCACCGATGATGTTGCGCAGCGTGGTCATGGTGAGCTGCTCGATGGCCTGGATGTAGTTCTGGGCCTCGTACGCCGCCCGGACCGGGTCGACGACCTGGTAGTAGATCACCGAGTCGATGTTCACCATCAGGTTGTCCTCGGTGATCACCCCCTGCGGCGGGAACGGCACGACCGCCTCGCGCATGTCCATGGTGTAGCGGACGGCATCGATCACCGGCACCAGGAGGTGCGGCCCGGGCTCGAGGGTGCGGCGGAACTTGCCCAGCCGCTCCACGACGCCCACCTGTTGCTGCCGGATCACCCGCACGGCGCGCAGCAGGATGGTCACCACCACCGCGGCGATCATCAGGCTGATGATGATGGACAGGATCTCGGGCATCGGGGTTTCTTCCTGTTCGGGTTCTCAGGTGTTCGGGCTCTTCAGGTGTTCACGCGCTCCGGGTCAGGGCAGCGCGATGTTGCGGGGGTAGACGATGGCGATGGCGCCGTCGATGCGGTAGACCTCGACCTCCGTGCCCGCGGGGATGCTCCCCTCGAGGCTGTGGGCGGACCAGACCTCCCCGGACACCTTCACCTCGCCGGTGGCGGCGGTGACCTCGGTGAGCGCGACGCCCGGGCTGCCGACCATCTTGTCGACGCTCGAGCGGTAGCCGGGCAGCGCGCGCACCCGGCGCAGCAACGTGGGACGCAACAGTCCGAGCATCGCCACGGCCACCACGACGGCGGCGAGGATCTGCACCCACAGCAGCCCGGGGAACAGCAGCGCGGCGGCCCCGCCGGCGAGGGCGCCCCCGGCCAGCATCAGCAGCGTGAAGTCGAGGGTGAGCAGCTCGGTGACGCCCAGGATCGCCGCGATCGACATCCACACGACCCACACGTGCTCAGTCAGCCACTCCATCGTGCGCCACCTCCTTCGCCCTCCATCATGCCAAGCGCGCGGGAGGCCGGTGCCCCGCGCGGGAAGCCGCCCGTGCGGACCAGCGTCCGTCCACGGCGCTGACCTCGAGCAGGATGTCGAAGGTGGCACTCAGCCGGGGCCCGGTGAGCACCCGGTCGATCGGGCCGGCGGCGACGATGCGTCCGTGCTTGAGCAGGAGGGCGTGGGTGATCCCACGCGGGATCTCCTCCACGTGGTGGGTGACCAGCACGGTGGCGGGGGCGTACGGGTCGGAGCAGATCTCCGACAGCGTGCTGACCAGCGCCTCCCGGCCGGTGAGGTCGAGCCCGGCCGCCGGCTCGTCGAGCAGGAGCAGCTCCGGGTCGGTCATCAGCGCCCGAGCGATCTGGACGCGCTTGCGCTCGCCCTCGCTGAGCGTGCCGAAGGTGCGGTCGGCGAGGTGGTCGACCTGCAGCTGCTGCATCAGCTGGCGGGCGCGCTCGTGGTCGAGGTCGTCGTAGGACTCGCGCCAGCGCCCCATCACCGCGTAGGCGGCGGACACGACGACGTCGGAGACGCGTTCGCCCTTCGGGATCCGGTCGGCGAGCGCCGCGGAGGTGACGCCGATGCGGGGACGCAGCTCGAACACGTCCACCGCGCCGAGGGTCTCCCCGAGGACCTCAGCGGTGCCCCTGCTCGGGTGCCACTGCGCGCCCAGGATCTGCAGCATGGTGGTCTTGCCGGCGCCGTTGGGCCCGATCACCACCCAGCGCTCGCCCTCCTCGACCGTCCAGGTGACGTCGTTAAGCAGGGTGGAACCGGATCGGATGATCGAGACACCCCGCAGTTGGACGACACTCATGCGGCCAACTTACCTACCCTCACGCCCCCGTGGAGTGCAGCCCGCCGTCGACATGCACCATTTCGCCGGTCGTCGCCGGGAACCAGTCGCTGAGCAGCGCCACAACGGCCTTCGCCGTCGGGGTCAGGTCCTTCGGGTCCCAGCCGAGCGGTGCCCGGGTGCCCCAGATCGCGTTGAACTCCTCCGAGCCGGGGATGGCCTTCTTCGCGATCGTCTCCAGCGGCCCGGCCGCGACGAGGTTGCAGCGCACGCCGTCCGGGCCGAGGTAGCGGGCGAGGTAGCGGGAGGCACTCTCCAGCGCAGCCTTGGACACGCCCATCCAGTCGTAGATGGGCCACGACACCGTGGCGTCGAAGGTCATCCCCACCACCGAGGCCGTCGGGGCGAACAGCGGCTTGCAGGCCATGGCCAGGCTCACCAGCGAGTACGCCGAGACGTGGACGGAGAAGCCCACGTCGTCGAACGGGGTGGAGAGGAACTTGCCGCCGAGCGCGGTCTCCGGGTTGGCGAAGGCGATCGAGTGCACGACCCCGTCGAGGTGGTCGACGTGCTCGCGGAGCCGGTCCGGGAGGGTGGCCAGGTGTTCGGCGTCGGTCACGTCCAGCTCGATCAGGGGCGGCTCGGGGTCGAGGCGCCGCAGCACCCGCTGGGTCAGGCTCATCGCGCGGCCGAAGTTCGACACCACCACCGTGGCGCCCTCGGCCTGGGCGAGCTCGACGACGCGGTAGCCGATCGAGGTGTTCATGGTCACGCCTGCGACCAGGATGTTCTTGCCTTCGAGGATTCCCATGCCCGGCCTCCCGTCAGTGGCCCATGCCGAGGCCGCCGTCGACCGGGATCACGGCGCCGGAGATGAAGCCCGCGTCCTCCGAGGCGAGGAAGGCGACCGCTGCGGCCACCTCGTCCGGCCGGCCCAGGCGTGCGGCGGGGATGGACGCCAGGTACTTCGCGATGACGTCCTCGGGGAGCACGGCGGTCATGTCGGTCTCGATGAAGCCGGGGGCGACCACGTTGGCCGTGACCCCACGGCTGCCGATCTCGCGGGTGAGCGAGCGCGCCATGCCGACGAGCGCCGACTTCGAGGAGGAGTAGTTCACCTGGCCCGGCGAGCCGTACAGGCCGACGACGGAGCCGGTGAGCACGATGCGTCCCCACTTGCCGCGGATCATGCTCTTCGCCGCGCGGCGCGCGCAGCGGAAGGCGCCGGTGAGGTTGACGTTGATGACCGCGTCCCAGTCGGCGTCGGTCATGCGCAGGATGAGGGTGTCCTTGGTGATGCCGGCGTTGGCCACCAGCACCTCGACCGGCCCGTGGGCCGCCTCTGCCTCGGCGAAGGCCGCGTCCACCTGCTCCTGGTCGGTGACGTTGCAGGTGACCCCGAGGGCCCCGGCCGGGGCCTCCCCGCCCATGTCGAAGCTGGCCACCTTGTGGCCGGCGGCGAGGAAGCGTTCGACGATGGCCCGCCCGATGCCCCGGTTGCCACCGGTCACGATCACGCTGCGGGCAACTGCACTGGTTGAGGTTTCAGTCACGGCGGCAACCGTAGCGGACGGAGCACCAGAAGTCTGCGACCTAGTCTTGTGACGTGAGCCCCCTGCACCTGCCCAGGCCGACGCTGATCACCAGCGCGCGCCCGGGCAGGACGCTCGACACCCACGACCGCCAGGTGCGCTACCTGTGGACCATGGCGGTCCGCGTGGCCTGCTTCATCGCGGCCACGCTCACCCCCCTGCCGTGGAACCTGCTGCTCCTTCTCGCCGCCGCCGTGCTGCCGGCGATCGCGGTGATGCTCGCCAACGCCATCGACCAGCGCCAGCCGCCGGAGCCCCCCGCCCCGGAGCCCGTGTCGCGGCCCGAACTCGCCGGCCCGGGCACCGTGAAGGGTACGGTCGAGGACTGATGAGCTTCCTGAGGGCGCCGATGGGCGCCGCCCCCACGCGTGGCCGCCGGTGGCTGCGCTGGCTCGTGCTCGCAGCCTTCGTCGTGGCACTGGCGATCGCGTTCGTGAACCTGGGCTTCTGGCAGCTCGCCAGGCTCGACCAGCGCCGCGCGGCCAACAACACGGTGCTCGGCCACGAGAACTCCGCGATCGCCGACTTCTCCGCCGTCTTCACCCGCCCGATCACCGAGGCCGACCAGTGGCAGCGCGTCCGCGTGTCCGGCACGTTCGACGCCGCCCACCAGTTCCTCGTCCGCTACCGGTCGAACGGGCCGGAGAGCGGTTTCGAGGTGGTCACGCCGTTGCGGACGCCCGAGGGCACCTGGGTGCTCGTCGACCGCGGGTTCATCGCCAAGCCGGCGGACCGCGACTACCCCGCCGTCCTGCCGTCCCCACCGGCGGGCGAGGTCCACATCGTCGGCCACGTCCGCCGCGACGAGCAGGGCAGCCCCGAGGCGATGACCCCGCTGCCGCCGACCAACACCGTGCGACTCGTGAACTCCGCCGCGCTGGGGGCCACGCTCCCCTACCCCGTCGTGAACGGCTACCTCTCTGTCGTCGAGATCTCCCCCGCGCAGGACGGCGGGCTGGTTCCCGTGAGGCCACCGGAGCTGACCGAGGGCAACCACTTCTCCTATGCGATTCAATGGTTCACGTTCGCCGCGATGGCCGGACTCGGGCTGGTACTTCTGATCCGCTCCGACCTCCGGGCGACGAAGCTCGCGGCGACGTCGCCGCAGAACCCGGGAGGAGACCCGTCGTGAGGAAGTCCTGGATCGTTCCGCTGGGCCTGGTGGCCCTGCTCACCGCGTGCGCGTCGGTGACTCCGGCCGCCCCGGCGACCGGGCCGGCGCTGGACGGGACCAGCTGGACGGTGAGCCAACTGAACGGCAAGGCCACCGTCGAGGGCCACCCGCCGACGATGCGGTTCGCCGACGGCCGGGTGGGCGGTACGACGGGGTGCAACACCTTCAGCACCGGCTACACCCAGGACGGGGCACGCCTGACGTTCGGCAAGGACGTCGCGATGACCGCGATGGCGTGCACCGACGAGGCGGTCACCGCGCAGGAGCAGGCCGTGACGACGGCGCTGGGGACGGTCGCCGGCGTGCGCCAGGCGGGGACGGGCCTCGAACTCGTGGACGCCGGGCAGTCGGTGGTCTTCTCGCTCGCCCCCGTCGTCGACAAGCCGCTGGAAGGCACCACCTGGCAGCTCTCCGGGGTGATCGCCAAGGACGCCGTCACCTCCGCTGTCGCCGACGGCATGGTGACGATGACCATCTCCGGCGACCAGCTGTCCGGCAAGGCCTGCAACACCTTCCGCGGCCAGGTGACGGCGAAGGACGGGTCCTTCACCGCCGGGCCGCTGATGAGCACGAAGATGGCGTGCACGTCCCCCGAGCTGACCGCGCAGGAGACGGCCGTCCTCGCCAACCTCCAGTCGGCCACGGCCTACACGATCGAGGGCGACACGCTGACCATCACCGGTGGCGACGCCGGCCTGGTCTTCACCGCGGCCTAGTGGGCGTCCCCGCGGCGATCGACCTGCTCGCCTGCCCCCGCTGCGCGGGCGGGCTCGTCGTCGCCGGCGGGGCCGTCCGGTGCGCCTCCGGCCACAGCTACGACCTCGCGCGCCAGGGCTACCTGAACCTGCTCGGGGGTCCGGAGCCCGCGAACGCCGACACCGCCGGCATGGTCGCGGCACGGGAACGGGTGCACGCCGCCGGGCTGTTCGGGCCGGTGGCGACCCTGGTGGCCGACGCGCTGGCCGGGCGCGGTCGCCTGCTGGAGGCCGGTGCGGGGACGGCGTACTACCTGCGCCGCTCGCTGGGCGACGATCCGGCCGCCGTCGGCCTTGCCCTCGACGTCGCGAAGGCTGCGGCCCGCGCCGCGGCCCGGGCCGACCAGCGCGTTGCGGCCGTCGTCACGGACGTCTGGCGCACCCTGCCGGTGCGTCCGCGGTGCCTGGACGGCGTGCTGTGCGTCTTCGCCCCGCGCAACCTCGGCGAGTTCGCCCGGGTGCTGCGCCCGGACGGCCGGCTGGTGGTGGCCACCCCCGGCCCCGGGCACCTCGCCGGCCTGCGGGACCGCCACGGCCTGTTGCGGATCCCGCCGGGCAAGGACGCCGACGTGGCCGCCGCCGCCGCGGAGTTCTTCGAGCTCGTGGACACCCGCGTCGCCCGCCATCGCGCCGACGTGGACGGCACGCTCGCCCGCGACCTCATCGCCATGGGGCCGAACGCGTTCCACCGCGTGCCCGAAGAGGTCGCTGCCGGGGAGGTCGCGATCGACGTCACCGTGCAGGTGTTGCGGCCGCTGCGCTGAGCACCGTCCGCGCGGGCCGGGGGTGCTCGATACCGCGCGGGGTTTGCTGACAAGATGGGGCGCATGGCGTCCACCTGGCCCAGCGACCCGGCCAAGCTCCTGCTGGCCGACCTGGTGGCGCACCTCGACCAGCAGTTGCCGCACGCGCAGGCGCTGCGGCGCGAGCTGCACCGCCACCCCGACCTCAGTGGCTTCGAGCGGTCGACCGCCGACCGGCTCCGCCACGCGCTGCCGACCCTGCGGGCCACGCGCGTCGCCGACACCGGCTTCCTGGTGCGGGTCGGGCCGCCGGGCCCGTCCGTCGCGATCCGGGCGGAGCTGGACGCCCTGCCCCTGGTCGAGCGCACCGGCGTCGAGTGGTCGTCCACCGGCAGCGCCATGCACGCCTGCGGCCACGACGTCCACATGGCGGCGCTGTGGGCGCTGCTCGAGGCCGCCCGGCACGTCGCGGACCTCCCGGTGGGCCTGGTGGGGCTCTTCCAGCCCCGCGAGGAGGTCCAGCCCTCGGGCGCGGAGGACGTCGTCGGCTCGCAACTGCTGGCAGAGCACGAGGTGCGGGCCGTCATCGGCGGCCACGTCCAGCCCCGGGTGCCGACCGGCGTCGTCAGCACCGGCATGGGAGCGGTGAACGCCGCGGCCGACCAGTTCGACATCGTGGTGCACGGCCAGCCGGGACATGGCGCCTACCCGCACGTCGCGATCGACCCGATCCCCGTCCTGGCCTCCATCGTGCTCGGCCTCCAGGAGCTGGTGGGACGCACGATCGACCCGATCCACCCCGCGGTGATCACCGTCGGGCACATCGAGGCCGGCACCGCGCACAACATCATTCCGGAGACCGGCTCCCTGCACGGGGTGATCCGGACGATGCACGAGGCGGACCGCACCCACCTGCACGCGGCCATCCGGAGGCTCGCCGAGCACACCGCCGCCGCGCGCGGGGCTCACGCGGAGGTCACCCTCGTCGTGGGCGACCCCGTGCTCAACAACGACCGCCGGCTGGTGCAATTCGTGGACCCGCTGCTGGGGCACCTGGGGCTGCCGGTGGCCCACGAGCCGTTCCGGTCCTGCGGCGCCGACGACTTCAGCCACTACTCCCGCATCGCGCCGATCCTGATGATGTTCGTCGGCACGGGTGGCCCGTCCAGCGGGGCCCGGCACCGCGTCGGGCTGCACCACCCGACCTTCCTGCCCGCGGAGGAGTCGATCCGCCACCTGGCGCTCGCCCTGGCCGCCGGCTTCGTCGGGGGTGCCCAGCTCGCCCTCCGGCCGCACGTGGCGGACGGCGCGGTCGCCCCCGGTCCGGTGGTGGTCGCCGCGGCTCAGGCCAGCGACACCAGGTCGGCGTAGTCCGGGTTCCAGAGGTCCTCGACGCCGTCGGGCAGCAGCAGCACCCGGTCGGGCTGGAGTGCCTCCACCGCACCCTCGTCGTGGGTCACCAGCACGACGGCGCCCGCGTAGGTGCGGATCGCGGCCAGCACCTCCGCCCGTGAGGCGGGGTCGAGGTTGTTCGTGGGCTCGTCCAGCAGCAGGACGTTGGCCGCGGAGACCACCAGCATCGCCAGGGCCAGCCGAGTCTTCTCGCCTCCGGACA
>Ga0102832_1000691_pt1 | contig 41188 bp, 40 predicted proteins | sample EBPBio282013_DNA_FD_88942 | JGI IMG/M metagenome (GOLD analysis project Ga0102832, IMG submission 88942) | Wastewater treatment Type I Accumulibacter community from EBPR Bioreactor in Madison, WI, USA - Reactor 2_5/28/2013_ DNA (Illumina Assembly) | ecosystem: Engineered > Bioreactor > EBPR >... | reverse complement strand
AGGCCAAGGTGATCCACGCCGACATCGATCCCGCCGAGATCGGGAAGAACCGGACGGCCGACGTGCCGATCGTGGGCGATCTGCGCGTCGTCATCGACGAGCTGAACACGTTGTTGCGCGGCGACGATCTGCCCGACTACGGCCCGTGGGTGCGCTACCTGACCGGGCTGAAGACCAAGTACGCCCCCGATCTCGACCCGATCGAGGAGGGGCTGCTCAGCCCCGAGTACGTCATCAAGCGGCTGGGCGAGATCGTCGGACCGGAGGCCTACTACGCCGCGGGCGTCGGCCAGCACCAGATGTGGGCCGCCCACCTGCTGCCGCACGAGCGTCCGGGCCACTGGCTGAACTCCGGCGGCGCGGGGACGATGGGCTACTGCGTCCCGGCGGCCATGGGTGCGCAGGTCGGGCAGCCGGATGCGGTGGTCTGGGGGATCGACGGCGACGGCTGCTTCCAGATGACCAACCAGGAACTGGTCACCTGCGCGCTGGAGGGCATCCCGATCAAGATCGCGGTGATGAACAACCAGAGCCTCGGCATGGTGCGGCAGTGGCAGACCCTGTTCTACGGGGAGCGCTACTCCAACACCGACCTGAAGTCGTTGCGGGTGCCGGACTTCCCGAAGCTGGCCGAGGCGATGGGCGCGGTCGGGCTGCGGGCCGAGACCCCGGAGGACGTCGACCGCGTCATCAACGAGGCGATGGCCATCAACGACCGCCCGGTCGTGGTGGAGTTCGTGGTGCACAAGGACGCCATGGTGTGGCCGATGGTCGCGGCCGGCACCAGCAATGACGACATCAAGATCGCGAAGGACCTGGCCCCGGCCTGGGAAGAGGAGGAGCTGTGAACACCCACACGCTGAGCGTGCTGGTCGAGAACAAGCCAGGCGTCCTGGCCCGGATCGCCGGGCTGTTCGCTCGCCGCGGCTACAACATCGAGTCGCTGGCGGTCGGGCCCACCGAACGTCCCGACATCTCGCGGATCACCCTGCAGGTGACGGTGGCGACCCCGCAGATCCTGGAGCAGATCGTCAAGCAGCTCAACAAGCTGGTCGAGGTGCTGAAGATCCTCGAGCTGACCGATGCCGATTCGGTGCAGCGCGAACTCGTCCTGATCAAGGTGAAGGCCGATCCGGCCACCCGCTCGCAGATCATCGAGATCGTGCAGCTGTTCCGCGGCAAGACCGTCGACGTCCACCGCGACTCGATGACCATCGAGGCCACCGGCTCGCCCGACAAGCTGGACGCCCTGCTGGAGATGCTGGCTCCCTACGGCATCCGCGAGCTGGTCCAGTCCGGCCTGGTCGCGCTCGGACGCGGCAGCCGCTCGCTCACCGAGCGTGCCAAGATCAAGACACGCACCGACAATCACTGAAGCCCGCCACACCTAGCAAAGAGGAAGACACACGATGGCAGAGATGTTCTACGACTCCGACGCCGACCTGTCGGTCATTCAGGGCCGCAATGTCGCGGTGATCGGCTACGGCAGCCAGGGCCACGCCCACGCGCTGAGCCTGCGCGATTCCGGGGTCGACGTGCGGGTGGGCCTGCGCGAAGGCTCCAAGAGCTGGGCGAAGGCGGAGGCCGAGGGGCTGCGCGTGGTTCCGGTCGCCCAGGCGGCCGAGGAGGCCGACCTGATCATGATGCTCGCCCCCGACCAGCACCAGCGTCACATCTACGCGGAGTCGATCGCCCCGAACCTGGTTCCCGGGGACGCGCTGTTCTTCGCCCACGGCTTCAACATCCGGTTCGGCTACATCCAGCCGCCGGCCGGGGTGGACGTGTGCATGGTCGCGCCGAAGGGCCCGGGTCACCTCGTGCGCCGCGAGTACTCCGAGGGTCGCGGCGTGCCGGTGATCGTGGCGGTCGAGAAGGACGAGTCGGGCCACGCCTGGGATCTCGCCCTCTCGTACGCCAAGGCGATCGGCGGCCTGCGCGCCGGCGGCATCAAGACCACCTTCACCGAGGAGACCGAGACCGACCTGTTCGGCGAGCAGGCCGTGCTCTGCGGCGGTGCCTCGTCCCTGGTGCAGGCTGGCTTCGAGGTGCTGACCGAGGCGGGCTACCAGCCCGAGGTGGCCTACTTCGAGTGCCTGCACGAGCTGAAGCTGATCGTCGACCTCATGTACGAGGGCGGCATCGCCAAGCAGCGCTGGAGCGTCTCCGACACCGCGGAGTTCGGTGACTACGTCTCCGGCCCGCGGGTGATCGACGCCTCGGTGAAGGAGCGCATGAAGGAGGTGCTGGCCGACATCCAGACCGGTGCCTTCGCCAAGCGCTTCATCGACGACCAGGACGCCGGTGCGCCGGAGTTCAAGGCGCTTCGCGCCGCCGCCGAGCAGCACCCGATCGAGGCCACCGGCCGCGAGCTGCGCGGCCTGATGGCCTGGGTGAAGTCCCACGACGACGACTACGTCGAGGGCACGGCTGCGCGCTGATCCTTCTACACAAGGTGTGGCTGAAGCTCGGACGACGAGCGTTCGGTCACACCTTGTGTGGTTTCGGGGCGGGGTTCTCCACGCCGTCGCCCCTGGGCGTGCGGTGGACCTGCCTCGGTTAGGCTGACCAGCATGTCGCAGCCGCCTGAGGAAACGCCCCGTTGGCAGACCTACCCCGGCGACGTCGCTCCGGGTCCGTCGCCGGAAGGTCTTCCGGTGCCGGCTGTGCCGCCAGCAGCGACGGGACCGGCAGGGATCGGACGCCCGGGGTACGCACCGCACGATCCGCTGGTGATCAGTGCCGGGGGAAGCGGGATCAAGAAGGAGGGGGTCTGGACGGTTCCGCCCTACCTCGCACTGCACGGCGACTTCGGCAGCGTCCGGGTCGACTTCCGGCGCGCCGAGGTGACCTCCCAGGTGATCTGGGTGCAGGTCTCCGGTGGAGCGGGATCGATCCTCATGATCCTCCCGGAGGGGTGGGCGGCTCAGCTGGATCGGCTCGGTGCCGGGTGGGGAAGCCGCAAGTCGGTCGTCGCCGAGGAACCTGTTGGCAGCAACCCGGTACTGATCCTCTCCGGCTCGGCCGGGATGGGCTCGATCCAGGTGCGCTACCCCAACAAGCGGGATGAACGTCGGCTGCGCAAGCAGCTGGCCAAGGAACAGAAGCACCTGCGGTGAACCCGTTTCTTGGGTGATGTGGCAGGCTTGCCCGGTGACCGTCGAGACCCAGCCCAACCCGGGCCTGACCGCCGCCGAGGTCGAACAGCGGATCCGCGCCGGCCAGGTGAACACCCAGCCGCCGCGCTCGGGTCGCTCCACCTGGGACATCGTCCGGGCCAACGTCTTCACCCGGATCAACTTCCTGCTGATGGTGCTGTTCGTCCTGGTGATGACCACCGGTCAGATCCAGAACGCGCTGTTCGGCTTCCTGATCATCATCAACTCGGCGATCGGCATGGTCCAGGAGTTGCGCGCAAAGAAGACCCTGGACAACCTGGCCGTGGTCGGCGAGGGAAAGCCGCGGGTGCGCCGCGACGGCGTGGTCACCGAGGTGGTCCGCGACGACATCGTGCTGGACGACCTGATCGAGATCGGCCCCGGCGACCAGATCGTGGTGGACGGCGATGTCATCGAGGCCTCCTACCTGGAGGTTGACGAGTCGCTGCTGACCGGCGAATCCGACCCGATGGAGAAGAACCCGGGCGACCAGGTGATGTCCGGCAGCTTCGTGGTGGCCGGTGTCGGCACCTTCCGCGCGACCCGGGTCGGCAGCGATTCCTACGCCGCCCAGCTGACCGCGGAGGCCAGCAAGTTCTCCCTTGTGAAGTCGGAGTTGCAGCAGGGAATCAACAAGATCCTGCGGCTGATCACCTGGCTGCTGATCCCGGTCGGGATCGCCACGATCTGGGTGCAGTGGAACCAGCACGAGGAATGGCAGGAGAAGGTGCTGGCCACCGCCGGCGCGCTGGTGCCGATGGTGCCCGAGGGCCTGGTGCTGCTGACCGCGCTGGCCTTCGCGGTGGGCGTGGTGCGGCTGGCCCGGGAGAACGTGCTGGTGCAGGAGCTACCGGCCATCGAGGGCCTGGCCCGGGTGGACGTGGTCTGCGCCGACAAGACGGGGACGCTGACCGAGAACGGCATGAAGTTCGGCGAGCTCGAGCCGGTGGACGATACGACGGCGGATCGGCTTCGCGCGGTGGTCGCCCAGCTCGCCGCCGCCGACCCGCGTCCGAACGCCTCCATCCAGGCGCTGGCCGCCGAGATGCCGCTGAGCGGCCCGGCCTGGTCGGTGACCGGCCTGGCGCCGTTCACCTCGGCCAAGAAGTGGTCGGGGGTGTCTTTCGACGGCGAGGGCGACTGGGTGATCGGCGCGCCGGACGTGCTGGCCGGCGGCAGCGACGCGGCTGCCCGCGCCGAGGAGATCGGCGCGAGCGGACGCCGGGTGCTGCTGCTGGGCCGCAGCGAGGTACCGGTGGACGACCCCGCGGCGCCCGGGAAGGTGACACCGGTCGCCCTGCTCGTGCTGGAGCAGAAGGTCCGTCCGGAGGCCCGCGACACTCTGGCCTACTTCGCCGACCAGGACGTGACCGTCAAGGTGATCTCCGGCGACAACGCGGTCAGCGTCGGTGCGGTGACCCGATCGCTGGGAGTGGATGGCGACCAGGTGATGAACGCCCGCAAGCTGCCCACCGACGAAACCGCCTTCGCCGACGAAGTGGCCGGCCACAATGTCTTCGGCCGGGTCACCCCGCAGCAGAAGCGGCAGATGGTGAGCGCGTTGCAGTCCCGCGGGCACACCGTGGCGATGACCGGCGACGGCGTGAACGACGTGCTGGCGATCAAGGATTCCGACCTCGGCGTCGCGATGGGCACCGGTGCCGCGGCCACCCGCTCGGTGGCCCAGCTGGTGCTGCTGGACGACTCCTTCGCCACCCTGCCGCACGTGGTGGCCGAGGGCCGCCGGGTTATCGGCAACATCGAGCGGGTGGCCAACTTCTTCCTCACCAAGACCCTGTACTCGGTGGCCTTCGCGCTGCTGGTGGCGGCCTGGCGGCTGCCCTTCCCGTTCGTCCCGATCCACATCTCGGTGGTCGGTTGGTTCACCATCGGCATCCCGGCCTCGATCCTGGCGCTGGCGCCGAACGCCGCGCGTGCCCGTACCGGCTTCCTGCAACGGGTGATGCGCTTCGGGATCCCGGCCGCGATCGTGATCTCGGTGACCACCTTCATCAGCTATCTGCTCATCCTGCCGCTGTCGGACGGCCGGGTGACCAACCAGGTCTCCACCGCGCTGCTCGTCACCCTGCTGTGCGGCGGCGCCTGGGTGATGATCACCATCAGCCGCCCCTACGAGTGGTGGAAGATCCTCATGATCGTCGGCTGCATCGGGGCGACCATCGCGGTCTTCCTGGTGCCGCTGGAGCTGAACGTGGGCACCCTGCACCTGCAACTGCAGGAGGTCTTCTACATCGACACCGGCAATCCGGCCATGATGAGCACCGGCTTCCTGCTGGGCGGCATCGCGATCGTGCTGGTCGAGGTCGTCTGGTGGGTCGCCGGCCACGTCACCCACGGCGAGCGCCGCCGGCTATGGTCCTCCGGCAAGTAGCTCTCACCGTGACCGGTGCACTTTCTGCCACATAGTCGCCCCGCGCGGCAGATCTGCCGCGGTGATGCGACCATGTGGCAATTAGTGCCCGCGTCAGTCGGCGAGGCGGGCAGCGATCTCGTCGCCGATCACCGAGGTCGGACGCTTGCTGGCGCCCCGCTCGGCGATGTCGGCGTCGACGGCCGCCTCGATGCGGGCGGCGTCCGCGGTGCGTCCCAGGTGATCCAGCAGCAGGGCCATCGACAGGATGGTCGCGGTGGGATCGGCCAGCTGCTTGCCGGCGATGTCCGGAGCCGAGCCGTGCACCGGCTCGAACATGGACGGGAAGGCGCCCTCGGGGTTGATGTTCGCGCTGGCCGCCAGCCCGATGCCGCCGGTCACCGCGGCGGCCAGGTCGGTCAGGATGTCCCCGAACAGGTTGTCGGTGACGATCACGTCGAAGCGCTGCGGATCGGCCACCAGCGAGATGGTCGCGGCGTCCACGTGCAGGTAGTCGGTCTCGATCCCGGGGAACTCCGCGGCGACGGCCTGGAACAGCCGGTTCCACAGCCCGCCGGCGTGGACCAGCACGTTGTGCTTGTGTACCAGGGTGACCTTGTTCCGGCGCTTGGCCGCCCGCGCGAAGGCGTCCCGGATCACCCGCTCGATGCCGTGGGCGGTGTTCAGGCTGACCTCGGTGGCCACCTCGTGCGGGGTGCCGGTGCGCAGGCTGCCGCCATTGCCGACGTAGGGGCCCTCGGTGCCCTCGCGCACCACGACGAAGTCGACCGGGCCGCGGTCGAGCACCGAATCGGCCAGCGGGGTGGGAATGCCCGGGTAGAGCTTGGACGGCCGCAGGTTGACGTAGTGGTCGAAGGCGAACCGCAGTTTCAGCAGCAGGCCCCGCTCGAGTAGCCCGCTGGGGATCGCCTTGGAGCCCGGGGCTGCGCCGACCGCGCCCAGCACGATCGCCTGGCTGGCTGCCAGCTGCTCCAGGGTGGCATCGGGCAGCACCTCGCCGGTGCGCTGCCAGTGCTCGGCGCCCAACTCGTGGTGCACGAAGTCGAAGGCGTCCGGGCCCACGGCGGCGGTCAGCACCTTGAGGCCTTCGGTCACCACTTCGGGGCCGATGCCGTCGCCGGCGATGACGGAGATGACGGGCTTGCTGGTTTCGGTGGCGGTCACGAGAGGTGAGGGTACCGGACGGGCCGGTACCATGCGCTCATGTCTCTTTCGTTCCCGGTCACCACGAACCCGTCGCCGGCATCCCAGGCCCGCTTCGACGAGATCATGGCCAATCCCGGCTTCGGGGATTACTTCACCGACCACATGGCGGTAGTGAACTGGACGAAGGATGACGGCTGGACGAACGCGAGCATCCAGCCCTACGGGCCGTTCCAGCTCGACCCGGCCACCGCCGTGCTGCACTACGCACAGGAGGTCTTCGAGGGGCTGAAGGCCTACCGGCACGCCGACGATTCCATCTGGCTGTTCCGACCGCAGGCCAATGCCGCCCGGCTCAACGCCTCGGCGGCGCGCATGATGCTGCCGGCGATCGACGAGGCCGACTTCCTCGCCGCCATCGCCGAGCTGGTCAAGGCCGACCTGCGCTGGGTGCCGGCCGGCGGCGGAGAGCAGAGCCTCTACCTGCGGCCCTTCATGTTCGCCTCCGAGGTCTTCCTCGGGGTGCGTGCCTCGCAGCGGGTGACCTTCTCGGTGATCGCCTCGCCGGTCGGCTCCTACTTCCCTGGCGGAATCGAGCCGGTCGACATCTGGGTGACCGACAGCTGGGCGCGCGCCGGCATCGGTGGGACGGGCGCCGCCAAGTGCGGCGGCAACTACGCCGCGTCCCTGATCGCCCAGTACGAGGGCTACGAGCATGGCTGCTCGCAGGTGCTGTTCATCGAGGCCGCCGGCAAGGACCGGATCGAGGAACTGGGCGGCATGAACGTCTTCCTGGTCACCACCGACGGCCGGCTGATCACGCCGGAACTCACCGGCACCATCCTGGAGGGCGTCACCCGCAGCTCCATCCTCGCCGTGGCCGAGGATCTCGGGCTGCGAGCCGAGGAGCGTCGGATCGCGCCGGCCGACTTCTTCGGGCTGATCGCCGACGGTACCGCGGCCGAGGCCTTCAGCTGCGGGACGGCCGCCGTCCTGACGCCCATCGGCAGCTTCCGGACCGCGACCGACACCTACCGGCTGGCCGCGCCGGCCGGCGAGCAGACGCTGGCCATCCGCAACCGGCTGCTGGACATCCAGTACGGCCGGGTGCCCGACACCCACGGCTGGCTGCACCGGGTGGTCTGAGCTCGCCGCGCTGAGCGGACTCGAACGGCAACGATCCCTGAGCCTGGGAACCCGGGCTCAGGGATCGTTTTGTTGTGGTCTCAGCCCAGGGCAGCGATCGCCGCGTCGTAGTTCGGTTCGACGTGCACGGTGGGGGTGACGTCGGTGTAGAGCACCGTGCCGTTCTCATCGGCCACCACGATCGCGCGGGCGAACAGGCCGGCCGCCGCGCCATTGGCCATCGTGACGCCGTAGTCGTCGCCGAAGGAGGAGTTGTAGGCCGAGGTCGTGACGACGTCCTCGATGCCTTCCGCACCGCAGAACCGTCCGAGCGCGAACGGCAGATCCTTCGAGACGCACACCACGGTGGTGTTCTCCAGGCCGGCGGCGAGCTTGTTGAAGGTGCGCACGCTGGTCGCGCAGATGCCGGTGTCGACGCTGGGGAAGATGTTGAGCACGACCCGCCTGCCGGCCAGTTCGCTGCTGTCCAGGATTGACAGATCGGTCCGGGTGACCTGGAAGGGCGGCAGCGTGCTGCCGACCGCGGGAAGGTCTCCGACGGTGTGGACGGGTACGTCCTTGAAGATCGTGTTAGCCATGGGTTCATCTAGCCAGCCCGGTGTTCGCCGGTCAACCCTGTCTTGGTCGGTGGTCACCTGGAGATCCCCACCTGTGCGGAGATGACGGTGTGGGCGGCGGTGCGCGGACCTGGGTGGGCTGGCGGGGGAGTGCGTCCATCTCCGGTGAAACCCATGGTGCGTCCAAAAGCTGGGCGGTAGTCTCATCCCTTGACTATTCCCGACTCGTGAGGCATCCGATGACTCTGCACGTGGCTCCTGAGACCTTTCACGTGTTCGACACGACCCTGCGCGACGGCGCCCAGCAGGAAGGGGTCCGGCTGAGCGTCGCGGACAAGCTGCGCATCGCCCGGCTGCTGGACGAACTCGGGGTCGGCTTCATCGAGGGCGGCTGGCCGGGCGCCAACCCGAGCGATACCGAGTTCTTCGCGCGCGCCGCCGAGGGTGAGCTGGAGCTGCGCAATGCCAAGCTGGTGGCCTTCGGTGCCACTCGCAAGGTGGGCGCGACGGCGGCCACCGATCCGCAGGTGCAGGCGCTGCTGGATGCGCGCACCGAGGTGATCTGCATCGTTGCCAAGAGCCATGACGAGCACGTCTTCCGGGCGCTGAAGACCACGCTGGCCGAGAACCTGGAGATGATCCGCGACACCGTCGCCCACATGGTGAGCCAGGGCCGGCGGGTGTTCGTCGACTGTGAGCACTTCTTCGACGGCTACCGCGCCAACCCCGACTACGCCCTCGAGGTGGTGCGGACGGCCGCCGAGGCCGGCGCCGAGGTCGTCATCCTGTGCGACACCAACGGCGGCATGCTGCCCAGCTGGATGGGCGACGTGGTGAGCGCCGCCGGGCAGATCGGGGTGGATCTGGGCATCCACTGCCACAACGACACCGGGTGCGCGGTGGCGAACACGCTGGCCGCGGTGGAAGCCGGCGTGATGCACGTCCAGGGCACGATGAACGAGACCGGCGAGCGCACCGGCAACGCCAACCTGATCACGGTGATCGCGAACCTGCAGCTGAAGTACGGCTGGCAGGTCATCCCGCCGGAGGGCCTGGTCGAGGCATCCCGGATCTCCCACGCCGTGGCGGCGATCACCAACGTTCCGATGAACAACCGCGCGCCCTATGTCGGTCTCTCCGCGTTCGCGCACAAGGCCGGTCTGCACGCCTCCGCCATCAAGGTGGACGCCAACCTCTACCAGCACATCGACCCGACCCTGGTCGGCAACGACATGCGGATGCTGGTCTCCGACATGGCCGGACGGGCCAACATCCAGCTCAAGGGCAGCGAACTGGGCTACGACCTCTCCGATCGCGACCTGGCCGCCCAGATCACCGATCTGGTCAAGGAGCGCGAGATGGCCGGTTACTCCTACGAGTCGGCCGACGCCTCCTTCGAACTGCTGCTGCGCGAGCGGCTGGGCCTGCCGGATGACTTCTACGAGGTCATCTCGTGGCGGGTGTTCACCAGTTCCCAGGTCGGCCCGGAGGGCGACTCCGAGGCGACCGTGAAGCTGCGGGTGAACGGCGAGACCGAAGCCCTGGTCGGCGAGGGCCATGGTCCGCTGAACGCGCTCGATGTGGCGCTGCGACGTGCCCTGGTGCGCGCCTACCCGCAGGTGGATTCCTTCGAACTCACCGACTACCGGGTCCGCATCCTCGATCAGGGCCACGGCACGGACGCGATCGTGCGCACCCTGATCGACACCACCGACGGCGAGCGCACCTGGACGACCGTCGGCGTGGGGGACAGCGTGGTCGAGGCCAGCTGGGAGGCCCTGCACGAGGCCTATCGCTGGGGCCTGATCCAGCGCGTCGCGGCCGAAGCGGCCGAGCCCGCGTTGGAGACGGTCAGCGCCTAGGGCGTGCTCCCACATGCCGGGCCTCACCTGGCTGCGCACATGAGAGCGACACGCTCTAGGTGAGAAGAACCCGCGCGGCTTCGTGATTCCAGGGCGATGAGTTACGTCGGCGCCGGTCTCGCAGGTATGGTCTCGTATGGACGCAAACCCGGTGCTTCTCCGGCACAGTCTGTCCCTCGACGGCTACGGCGCGGTGCCGCCCGGCGTACCAGAAGACGTCCTCGTCAAGTACGACGAGGACGAGGAATTCGTCGCCTACATGGGCGACCTGCTCGGCCGGGCCGGGGTGCACGCGATGGGCTCGCAGACGTACCGGGACATGGCGGGCTACTGGCCGTACCAGACTGGGCCCGAGGCGGACGCGATGAACCGGATCCCGAAGGTCGTCTTCTCCCGCCGGCCGATCGAGACCCCGTGGGACACCACGACCGTCTGCTCCGGTGACCTGGCCACCGAGATCGGCGATCTGAAGGCGCGGGGTGTCGGGCCGATCATGGTGCATGGCGGTGTCCGGTTCGCCCAGTCGGTGGTCGCGGCCGACCTCGTCGACGAGTATCACCTGATGGTCGGGCCAGTCGCGTACGGCGCCGGTGGTCCGCTGTTCACCAGGTTCACCAGGCTGAAGCTGGTCGACGTGAAGTCCTTCCCGCGCGGCAATCTCGCGCTGATCTACGTCCGTCCCGACGCCGGGTGACCTGCCACGGCTGGCCCCGGAGTCACGATGATGACTCCGGGGCCGAGTTCTGGTTCAGGTCACAGACCCTGCCAGGCCGGTTTGGCCGCGTAGGTCTCGCGGTAGTAGCCCGCCAGTTGCAGCCGGCCGGCCGCGGCCTCGTCCAGCAGCACCGTGACGTGTGGGTGGTGCTGCAGGATGGTCGCCGGCCAGAGCGCGCTGACCGATCCCTCCGCCAGGTGGTGGACGGCCTCGGCCTTCGCCGCGCCGAGGACATCGTCGAGACCGCGCTCGCCGATCCGGTCACCGCCAATCTGCTCGGCGTGGAGACCGGCCTGCCGCTGCTGTTGGCGCGTCGCACCGCCTGGGACGCCGACGCCAACCTGGTGGAGTGGACGGAATCCCGCTTCCGCGGCGACCGGTTCCGCTACATGTCCCGGCAGCAACTCGACTGGAGCGGGCCTGGCGGGAACGCGGCCCAGCCCGTCGAGAAGGCCAGCTGACTCGCCGAGGTCGATCCGTCGTCAGGGCTGGTCGATGCGAGCCAGCACCAGCGCTCCTCGCTCCAGCGGCTGGTCGGCGTAGTCGACCGCGTCCACGAGTGCCTCCCTGGCCCGGTCGATGCGTTCGGGCGTGTCGGTGTGCAGGGTGAAGAGTGGCTGGCCCTTGGCGACCCGGTCGCCGATCGACGCGTTCCAGGTCACCCCGGCCGCGGCCTGCACCGGATCGCCCTGCTTGGCGCGTCCGGCGCCCAGCCGCCAGGCGGCCAGGCCGACCGCCATCGCGTCCATTCCCGCGATCACGCCGTCGGCCTCTGCGGCCACCACCTCGGTATGTCGGGCGGTGGGCAGCGGGGCGTCGGGGTCTCCGCCCTGGGCGGCGATCATCGCCCGCCAGGTGTCCATCGCCCGTCCTGAGGCCAGGGCCCGCTCGGGGTCGGCGTCGATCCCGGCGCAGGCCAGCATCTCGCGCGCCAACGCCAGGGTCAGCTCGACCACATCGGACGGGCCGCCGCCGGCGAGCACCTCGATCGACTCGGCCACCTCCACGCCGTTTCCGGCTGAACGGCCGAGCGGCGTGTTCATGTCGGTGACGAGCGCGACCGTGTTCACCCCGGCGGCCTGGCCCAGCCCGACCATGGTGCGAGCCAGCGCCACCGATTCGTCGTAGGACTTCATGAACGCTCCCGCGCCGGTCTTCACGTCCAGCACCAGCGCGGCAGTGCCCTCGGCGATCTTCTTGCTCATGATCGAGGCCGAGATCATCGGGATCGACTCCACCGTCCCGGTCACGTCACGCAGCGCGTACAGCTTCTTGTCCGCGGGAGCCAGGCCGGAACCGGCCGCGCAGATCACCGCGCCCACCTCCTCCAGTTGCCGCAGCATCTCGGCATTGGTCAGGTCGGCCCGCCAGCCGGGGATCGCCTCCAGCTTGTCCAGGGTGCCACCGGTGTGACCCAGCCCGCGTCCGGAGAGCTGCGGGACGGCAGCCCCGCAGGCCGCGACCAGCGGTGCCAGCGGGAGCGTGATCTTGTCGCCCACGCCGCCGGTGGAGTGCTTGTCGACGGTGGGCCGCGAGAGCGAGGAGAAGTCCATGCGCTCGCCGGTGGCGATCATCGCGTTCGTCCAGGTGGAGAGCTCCTGCAGATCGAGACCCCGGAAGAAGATGGCCATGGCCATCGCGGACATCTGTTCGGCGGTGACGTCGCCGTCGGTGTAGTGGCGGATCAGCCACTCGATGGCTTCGTCGCCGAGCCGGTCTCCGTCCCGCTTCATCCGGATCAGTTCCACGGCGTCGTAGCTCATGCCGCAACGATACGCGAACCCCCTTAAGGTGGGGGGACCATCCGATCACCAGGAGTGCGATGACCAGGCTCGCGTGGCTACCCTACGAGGACGAATCCAGGGCGCTGGCGGCGCTCGGCCCGTTGCCGGCCGGGCTCGTCGCCGACTACTACCGGCCCGACGGCGAGTTGCCGGCGACGATCGCAGAAGTGGAGTTCGTCGTCGCGGACTACATGGCACCGCCGCTGCCGATGTTCGGGCGGGTGGCGGAGATGACGAGCCTGCGGGCGATCCAGCTGCAGTCGGCCGGCTACGACAACTATCTGCCGTACCTGCGGCAGGGGGTCGTGCTTTGCAATGCGGCCGGCGTCCACGATGCCGCGACCGCCGAGCTCGCGGTCTCGCTGGCCCTGGTCAATCTGCGCAAGCTCGACCGGTTCGCCCGCAACATGACCACCGGCACCTGGGCCCCCGAGTTCGCCGAATCGCTGGCCGACCGGCGGGTGCTGATCGTCGGCTACGGACGGATCGGCGAGGCGATCGAGCGCCGGCTGGCCGGCTTCGAGGTCGCCTCGGTGACCCGGATCGCCCGGCATGCCCGCAGCGAGCCCTGGGTCTATCCGGTCTCGGAACTGCGGGAGCGGCTGGCCGAGGCCGACGTGGTGTTCGTCATGACGCCGCTGACCCCTGCCACCGAGGGAATGATCGGTGCCGCCGAGCTAGCCGCGATGCCGGACGGCGCCCTGCTGGTGAACGTCTCCCGCGGCCCCGTGGTGGACACCGCAGCGCTGGTCGAGGCGGTGCGCAGCGGGCGGATCCGTGCCTCGCTGGACGTCACGGATCCGGAGCCGCTGCCCTCGGATCACCCGTTGTGGACGCTGCCCGGGGTGTTCATCACCCCGCACCGCGGTGGCCAGGCGGATGCCTTCTACCCGCGCGTCGGCCGGCTGTTGCGCGACCAACTGGCCAGGTTCGCGGCGGGGGAGCGGCTGGCCAACATCGTGGCCGAATAGGCTGACGGCCATGCGCGTTGCACGTTTCTCACACGGCGGCGAGACCGCCTTCGGAGTGGTCGAGCTCCAGGCCGACGGCGGGCCTCACCCCGAGACGGTCGCGGTGGTGACCGGCGATCCGCTGGCGGGCCCCGTTCACTACACCGGCCAGCGTCTCGATCTGGCCGATGTCCGGCTGCTCGCGCCGGTGATCCCGCGCAGCAAGGTGGTGGGCGTCGGGCGTAACTACGCCGCCCACGCCGCCGAGCTGGGCAACGAGGTGCCGGAGACGCCGATCACCTTCATCAAGCCCAACACCGCGGTGATCGGGCCGGGTGAGGCGATCGTCCAGCCCCCGGAGACCAGCGACCTGCAGTTCGAGGGCGAGCTGGCGGTGGTGATCGGGCGGATCTGCCGGCGCGTGCCGCCGGAGCGGGCTTCCGAGGTGATCTTCGGCTACACCGTCGCCAATGACGTCACCTGCCGCGACCTGCAGGTGAGCGATGAGCAATGGACCAGGGCCAAGAGCTACGACTCGTTCTGCCCGCTCGGGCCGTGGATCGTCACCCACCTGGGGCTGGACGAGGTCGCCGATCTCGACCTGACAACGACCGTGAACGGCGAAGTCAGGCAGCAGGGAAATACCTCCCAGATGGTGCGGCGGGTCGCCGACCTGGTCGCGCACATCACCAGCTTCACCACGCTGCTGCCGGGCGATGTCATTCTCACCGGCACTCCGGCGGGCGTGGCCACCATCGTGCCGGGCGACGAGGTCTCGATCACGATCGCCGGCATCGGCACGCTGACCAACCCGGTCGTCGGCCCGGAGGACTGAGCATGGCGCTCGCCGGGCTGGAGGCGCTGGCCATCCGCCGGCCACCGCCCGGGCTGGCATACCCGCAGGTCCTCACCGACGAACCATGGACGGCGCAGACCCTCGTCAGGGGGCTGTTCGGGGCCGTGCTGGGGTTGCTGACCTTCTTCGCGCTCACGCCGGTGGTGGTGCAACTGGTGCTGCTCGCCGGCTGGAACCTCGCCGGACGGCCGGGCGACTTCGCCGGCTACCACGCCGCCGGGCTGGCCTTCGAACTACCCATGGGAATGGTGGCCTCCCACCTCGGCCTGGCTGTGCTGCTGCCCACCGCGCTGGCGCTGGTGCTGGTGGTGCATCACGTCCATCCCCGCTGGCTGCACTCGGTGCGTCCCGGCTTTCGCTGGCGGTACGCGCTGGCGGCGCTGCTGATCGCCACGGTGGTGCTCAACGCGGTGATGTTCCTCGGTGCCGCCGGCTGGGCCTGGGAACTGCGTCCGCAGCCCGACTTCGGCTGGTTCCTGCTGGTGATCCTGCTGACCTCGCCGTTGCAGGCTGCGGCGGAGGAGTACTTCTTCCGGGGGTACCTGCTGCAGGCGCTGCAGTCGGCCCTGCGGGCACCGTGGCTGGGAGTGGTCGCCTCGGCGCTGATCTTCGCGCTCCTGCACGGGACGCAGAACCTGCCGCTGTTCCTGGATCGCTTCGGGTTCGGGCTGCTGGCGGGCTTCCTGGTGGCCCGCACCGGCGGGCTGGAGGCGGCCATCGCCGCGCACGTCGCCAACAACGTCTTCGCCTTCGTCTGGGCCGGGCTGACCACGTCCATCGCCGCGGTGAAGGCCACCCAGGTGATCGGCTGGCTGGATCTGGCCACCGATCTGCTGGGCTTCGGCCTGTTCGCGCTCGCCGCCATCTGGCTGGGCCGTCGCATGAAGCTGGCCACCACGACACCGTGATCCTTGGCGGTTTTGTCCGGACGGTCGCGGTCTAGTAAAGTCGTCCCTCGCTGGCCCGACCGGCCAGCATCTCTCTGAGTAGGGCGTCACGGCCGTGATCCGGCCGGGTCGCAACCGCTCGGAGAACAGATGGGGTATGGGGTAATTGGCAGCCCGCCGGATTCTGGTTCCGTCAGTCTAGGTTCGAGTCCTAGTACCCCAGCGCTGCGGGATTCGCCGCCGCTGGATGCGGTTTGGTAGATTGCGCAGGTCGCGTGAGCGACACCTGGCCCCGTTGTGTAGCGGCCTAGCACGCCGCCCTCTCAAGGCGGTAGCGGGGGTTCGAATCCCCTCGGGGCTACCAGGTCCAGCCCCTAGCCGGAGTCCCGGCTAGGGGCTGTTTCGCGTCCGCGAAGATCGCGTGGTGCGTTCGCGTGACATCGGGTCCCTGGCGGACACTACTGAAGTGTGAGGACTCGGGCGGCGTCGGGCGGCGGTGGCCTGGACGAGCGTGCGTTCCGTGACCTCTTCGCCCGGACGTCGGTGCGGGTCCGGGCCTATGTGCGCCGGCATTGCGCCGAGGCCGACTGCGACGACGTGCTCTCCGAGGTGTACCTGGTCGCCTGGCGTCGGTTCGCCGAGCTGCCCGAGGACCCGCTGCCGTGGCTGCTGGGGACGGCCCGGAAGGTGCTGGCGAACCACTGGCGCAGCCGGGATCGTCGCGACCGGCTGACCGCCGAGCTGCAGGGCATCGACCACCTGGCGGTTGAGCCGGACGCGGCCGATCGGGCGATCGACCGGACGGCGATGCTCGAGGCCGTGGCCGCGCTCGGGCCGGATGACCGCGAGTTGTTGCTGCTGGTCGGCTGGGACGGGCTGAACACCGCCGGCGTCGCCGCCGTGCTGGGGTGCTCGGCCGGTGCGGCCCGAATGCGGCTGAACCGGGCCCGGCAGCGGCTCGAGGAGCAGCTGGCCGAGGCCGGCGCTCCGCCGTTCCTTCGACGGACCCCCGCTGAGGAGGGGAACTGACATGGTGACCCGTACTGACGAACCTGACGCGCTGGACATCCTGGCCGGCATGAAGCCGGATCTGGACGCAGTGGACCGGTCATGGCCGGCCGCGCAGCGCGACGCGATCATCGACCGGGCCTTCTCCGGCGCCGGGGTGAAGCTACGCTCGCGGGCGTCGCGATGGCTCGGTGCCGGTGTGGCGGCGGCCGCGATCGCGGCGGCGGCCTTCCTGCTCGTCCCGGCCGCGCTGGGCCCCGGCCTTCCGGCGGTGCCGGCCCCCGGGAGCACGCCCGGCCAGGAGTGGACGCCCCCGGCCCCGGACCGGGAGGAGAGCGCGACCCTTCGCTTCGACCGCTACGACCCCTCCGACCTGACCTATGGCTCGATCCGGGCCAGGCTCTACAGCGTCGACGGCACCCTGGGCCTCGACGTCGATGCGGCCAGGGCCGACGGCACCGACTACCTGCGGGCCTCCTACACGGTCGACGGAGAAGGGTTCTGGTCGAGTGAGGTCTCCTCGGGGCTCGCGCTCGCGCTGGTTCCGGGGCGGCCCGAATCCGTGATCTCCCTGGACTATCTCGGCGACCGGGTCGACAGCCACGAGTTCGGGGAGTTCGGGCGCACGCTGGTCGCCATCCAGACCGGCCAGGCCGACGGCCCGCTTGTGGGCCTGATCTGGCAGGGCGCCGACGGCGTCGTCCACAACAGCTTCGATCGGGTGGTGCCCAGCGCCGACCTCGACTACCCGGCCGGCCAGGGTGCGCCGGCGGGCACCGTGACGGTGTTCCTCGACGAGCGCCTGGGGGTGTGGGGTTACATCGAGAGGATGAACGACGATCGGCGCGCGCTGCCCCTGAGCACCGCTCCGGTCGGCTCGATCTACAACCTCAGCGCCACCTCCGAAGGCGAGTACTACTACGACAATCACGTCATCGGCCTGCTGCCACCGGGCGGCACAGACCCCGTACTGGTCTTCACCCAGGACGGAGTCCACCAGACCTCGGCTGCCCTGGGCGGCACCGGCCAGATCGTCTTCCTCGCGGTCGCCGAGGGGATCAAGCAGGGGCAACCGCTGATCGAGTCGGTGGCCTACACCGACGCTGCCGGGAAGCGCGTCAGCTACGACCCTGCGGAATGAGGCGAACCGCGCCGGCGAGGTGGCGCCGTGGAGCGCCAACTAGAATCGACTGCCAGTGGACGGGGGTGCCATGGCGAGTGACGACGCTGCGCGGTCCGACGGTGTGCGCGAGGCCGAGTTGTCGCCGGTCCCGGCCAACGCAGAGCCGCCGGACTGGCCGGTGTGGCCGCCTGCCGAGGGCGGATCCGATTCCGTCTGGCCCGCCTACGACACGGAAGCCGGCCGGGTCGACCGCGTCGGTGACACTGCCCCGGGGATGGCTCCGCGGCGTTCGAAAGCGGCCGTGGTGGCGATCGTGGCGACGAGCGCCGTGGTGGCGGTCGCGGGGGCCGGCGTGATCTGGTCACAGCATCCGCCGACGCCCGAACCCGCACCGGTGCCACGTGTGCAGACCGTTCCGAAGCCGCTGGCAGGGCCGCAGTGGATGGTGGACGACCTGCCGGCGGCGACAGGGCTGGTCAGGGTCGAGGTCACCGCCTCGGTCGAGGCCGACGGCATCGTCATGACCGACGACGGTCTGGTCGCGACGAGCCTGGCGCGGGTGGTTGGGCTGGGCGGCGGTGACGCGATGGTCAACAAGGTCGAGCTGAACGTGGTGCTCGACGGCGGCTTGCCGATGCGTGCCGAGATCATCGGGTTCGACGCGGCGAAGGATGTCGCGGTGCTGCGCGTCCCGGGCTTCACGCCGTCCAGCGTGGCCAGCATCGGCACGCCGGTGGAGAAGGGCGACGCGTTGACCCTGCTCGACGACCAGGGCGAGGGTCTTCCGGTTGCGGGGCTGCCGATCACGGTCACCGCGACGGACCAGCCGTGCTGGCGAGGCGGGGCGGCCATGATCAGTCGTCCGCAGGGCTTCCAGTTCACGGTTCCCATCGACGCGGGCGAGCCCGGCGGCGCGATCGCCCGGGCCGACGGCAGCGTCGTGGGCATGTACTACGGCGGCGACAGTGAGGACGCCCACTGTGGGGTTCCGATCGAGGAGGTGGCGGCCGTCGTCAGGGACGTGGCCGCCGGCGAGGAGACCGCGACGACCCGGGTCGGCCAGCCCGGGGGCCTGGGCCTCCAGCTGATCGACCCCGGTGTCTACGGCGACGGCGGCTCCTACCCCCTGGTCGCCTCGGGTGAGGCCATCGGCGCCTTCGCCGACACCGCCGGGCTGAAGCCGGGCGATCTGCTGACCCGGATCGGCGACACGTCCCTGCACAGGGAGGATCTGACCACGCTTGGCCCGGAGGGAGTGATCCGTTCGCTGGAGCCCGGGCAGCAGGTGACGATCGAGTGGCTGTCGGACGGCGCCCCTCGCCGGGCGACGATCGAGGTCGGGGTCGGAGCCCAGCCCAATGGCTGATCAGCGCGGTCGCGAGCCCTCGTTCGACGAGCCGTCCTGGCAGGTCTACGACGGCAGACCGGAGCCCATGTCGGACGGCGTCTCACCGCTGCCCGCGCCCGCTCCGCGGCCTTCTCGCTGGCCCTGGGCAGTGGCCGGCGTCGCGGTGGCGACCGCGACCGCTGTGGTGGCCGTTGCCGCTGCCACGTCCACCGGCTCTGGCCCCGGGCTACGTCCGAATGCCGTCGTGGCGCCTGCCACCTGGCAGCGGGTGGACGAGTCGCTGACCTCGGGAGTCGTGATCGTGATCGGTGGAGCGGAGGCGGACGGCATCGTCCTGACCTCGACCGGCCTCGTCGCGACGAGCCACTCGCGCATCATGGGCGACCTGCGGCCACCGGAGGACTTCGGGCTGGCCATCGACGGGCCGGCGACGATCGTCGCGGCCGACGAGAACTCCGACATCGCCATCCTGCGCGATCCGAGTTTCGTCCCGGCGAGTATCGCCAGGCCGGGGACTCCCGTCCGGGCGGGGGAGACGCTCACCTTGCTCGACGTCCAGGGCGGAGGGCTGCCGATCGTCGGCATCGGGGTGACGGTGACGGCAACCGACCAGGTCTGTTCCCGGGCCGGGTCGACCGCCCGTCCGACCGGATTCCAGTTCTCGCTCGAGGTGGCGACAGCGGAGCCCGGCGCGGCACTGGTCCGCTCCGACGGGACGGTGGTCGGCATGTACTACGGCGGGAACGAGGCCGCCCAGCATTGCGCCATCCCGATCGCCGATGTCCTGAAGGTGGCGTCGCTGGCCGCGGACGGCTGACTCCCGAACACGGAGTCGTCCGGATTTGTCGTTCGTCAGCCGTGAGTTGGAGCCCGAGACTATCGTTTGTCGATAGAGTCATATCGACTATCGATGGTCAAGGAGGACGTGATGGGACGGGCGACGATCGTGACGCTGCGGGTGCTGCTGGTGATGATCATGCTGGGCGGGCTGGTCGCGCAGCTGTGGTTCTTCCCGACCCTGGCCGAAGAGCTCGCGCGCATCTGGCCCGAGCTGAGCTGGCTGCGCTGGCCGATGCTGATCGCGGTGATCCTGATCATCCTGGGCGTCCAGGTCGCACTGGCCGCGATCTGGGTGTTGCTGTCGATGGTCGAGCGCGACAGCGTGTTCTCGGCCGAGGCGTTCCGCTGGGTGGATGTGATCATCGTGGCCGCGATCGTCGACACCCTGCTGGTGCTGGGGATCTTCGTGGTGCTCTCCTACGGTGCGAAGGCGAATCCGCCCGGGCTCGCGCTGGCGCAGCTCGCGCTGATCGTGTGCGGAGTGGCCTTCGCCCTGCTGATGAGCGTGATGAGGGGCCTGCTGTGGAAGGCCTCCAACCTGACCGCCGAACTGAGCGAGGTGATCTGATGGCGATCCTGGTGAACCTCGACCTGGAGCTCGTCCGTCGCCGGATCACGCTGACCGAGCTGGCAGAGCGGGTCGGCATCACCCCGGTCAACCTGTCGGTGCTGAAGAACAACCGGGCCAAGGCGATCCGCTTCTCCACCCTGGACGCGATCTGCCGCGAACTCGGCTGCCAGCCGGCCGACATCCTCGTCCGCGTTCCCGACGACATCGCTGCCGAGGCCGACTGACGCCGATCCTGCCGGTCGTGCGAAAGGAAGCACGACAACGGTAGGGTCGAATACTGGTGTGCCGGGAAGTCTGGTCGGCGAGGCGTCTCAGGACGTCCGGATCGCAGAGGAGGCCACCATGACCGCTGAATCGCCGTCTGTGCTGCGGCGGCTGAGCCGGTTCGTCACCCGCGAATCCACCGGCGGGGTGCTGCTGCTGGTCGCGGCGGCACTCGCGCTGCTGCTGGCCAACTCCCCGCTCCGGGACTTCTATGTCGCGCTGTCCGGGTTTCGTCTCGGACCGGAGGTGCTCGGCCTGCACCTGCCGCTGTCGGCGTGGGCCGCGGACGGGCTGCTGGCGGTGTTCTTCTTCGTGGTGGGCGTCGAACTCAAGCACGAGCTGTTCGTGGGGAGTCTTCGGCAGCCGAAGGAGGCGGCGGTTCCGGTGCTCGCCGCGGTGGGCGGAATGGTGGTTCCGGCGCTGTTGTTCGTGGGGCTGCTGGTGATAGCGGGTGACCCCGGCGGACTGGCCGGCTGGGCGATTCCGACGGCGACCGACATCGCCTTCGCCCTCGCCGTCCTCGCCCTCTTCGGGCGCGGCCTGCCGAGGGCGCTGCGCACCTTCCTGCTCACCCTGGCCGTGGTGGACGACCTGCTGGCGATCATCGTGATCGCGGCCTTCTACACCGCGTCGATCCATCCGTTGTCGCTGTTCGCCTCGATCGCGGCGGTGGCGGTCTTCGGTCTGCTGGCACGCGCCAGAAGGCCGCGATGGTGGCTGCTGATCCCGGTGGCCATGGTCGCCTGGGCCTTCCTGCACGCTGCCGGCATCCACGCCACGATCGCCGGGGTGGCGCTCGGGTTCACCGTCCCCGCCCACGTCCTCCACGGCGAGGCCGACCCGCGCACCCGGCTGTGGGACGGAGCGGTGCGGCCGTTCTCAGCCGGCTTCGCGTTGCCGGTGTTCGCCTTCTTCGCCGCCGGGGTGACGCTGACCGGAGGGCCGGAGCCGGTGGTCGGTCAGCCGGTGTTCGTCGCCGCCCTGGTCGGTCTGGTGGCCGGGAAGCTGATCGGCGTGCTGGGCACCACCGCGCTGGTCACCCGGTTCACGCCCTTCCGGCTGCCGGATGCGATCGGGTTGCGCGACCTGCTGCCGATCGGCCTGCTGTGCGGGATCGGCTTCACCGTCTCGCTGCTGATCACCGAGCTGTCGTTCGAGGACGGGCCCCACTTCCGGGCGGCCAAGGCCGGCATCCTGGCGGGCAGCCTGATCGCCGCGCTGCTGGGTGCCGCCCTCCTGCGCTGGGATGCGCGGAGGGCGCGCGGCGCCGACATGAATCGCGACGACATCCCCGATCGCGACACCGGCCGGATCGGCGACGCCGAGTAGCGCACCCGGCGACCCGCCGTCAGGCGGGGATGAGCTCGTCCAGCACCTCCAGCACGCCATCGGCGGTATTGGGCGGCGCAATGCGGACGGCCGCGTCCAGGACGGCGGGACGGGCATTGCTCATCGCCACGGGTAGGCCAACCTCCCGCAGCATCTCCAGGTCATTGTGGTTGTCGCCGAAGGCGACCGCATCGGCCAGGTCGATTCCCCACCGCTCGGCCAGGCGGCGCAGTCCGTCCGCCTTGTCGTGGTGCGGGACGTTGAGATCGACGTCCTCAGGCCCGGAGACGACGGGAGTGAGCCGGCCGGCGAAGACCGCGTCGAGCTCGTGGGCCACTGTGATCGGGTCGGCCACGCGTAGCGCGGCCTTCACCAGGTCGTCGGCGATCGTCGTCATGTCGTCCACGACCTCGTGCCGGTGGAAGTACATCCGGGCCCACCGCAGATCGTCCGGGCTCAGCCACGAGGGGCTGGCCGCGCCAGCCGCCGCCGACGCCAGGTAGGGGAGGCGGCGCTCGTCCAGCGTGGCGATCATCGTGCGGGCCACCTCGGGCCGGAGTTCTGGTGCGAAGAACGGGTGCTCGTCGCCGACGTCGTAGACGAAGTGACCGTTCTCGGCGGCGTAGGCGACCTCGTCCTCCGGTTCGAAGAACGACCGGAGCTGCCAGTACTGGTTGCCGCTGGCCACCACGAACCTGATGCCGGCCGCGCGCATCCGCCGCCGCAGCCGGAGAAAGCGCTCCCGGTCGTAGGTCATGTCCGGCCGTAGGAAGGTGCCGTCCATGTCGACGGCCACCAGGCGCACCTGCACGAGTCTCACCGGTCTTCCTGTGGGGTTCTGGGGTCTCAAACATCCTAGCCAGTGCGCCCGCCGCCGGTCGGGGGGCTACGGTACGTGCCGGACGGCCGAAACCGGAAGGACAGGGATGCGCAAGCTCGACAGCGTCGATCAGGGTCGCCTGACGGGTGCCTGGCCGGCGGTGATGGTCGCGCTGGTCTTCCTGGTCGCGCTGAACCTGCGCCCCTCGCTCACCACGGTGGGGCCGCTGCTCCCGCAGCTCGAACGCGAAGTGGGGCTGAGCGAGGCGCTGCAGGGCCTGCTCGGGTCGGTGCCGCTGCTCGCGTTCGCGCTCGTCTCCCCGCTGGTGCACCACCTCTCCAAGCGATTCGGCATGGAGCGCGCGATCCTGATCGCCCTGCTCGCCCTGGTCGCCGGCGTGGCGGTGCGTTCCTTCACCGGCGATGCCGGACTGTGGCTGGGCACCGCCCTGCTCGGGAGCGCGATCGCGGTGGGCAACGTGCTGGTTCCCACGCTGGTCAAACGCGACTACAGCGCCCATATCTCGCGCGCGACGGGCATCTACTCGGCCTGCATCAACATCGGCGCCTCGCTGGCCGCAGCGGCCGCGGTGCCGCTGGCTGTCCAGTTCGGCTGGCGTGGTTCGATGGCCTTCTGGGCCATTCCCGCCCTGGTCGTGGCCGTGCTGTGGCTGCCGCGCACCCGGGTCTTCGATCCCGAGCCCGAGCTCTCCGGGGACGCCGGGACGGCGTTGACCAGTGTCTGGCGCCAGCCGACGGCCTGGCTGTTGACGGCGTTCATGGGCCTCCAGTCGACGACCTTCTACCTCATGGTCACCTGGCTGCCCACGGTGGAGATCGCCGCGGGCATCTCCGAGCGCCAGGCAGGCTGGCACCTGTTCGTCTTCCAGATCGTCGGGATCTTCTCGGCGCTGGCCGCTCCACGCCTGCTGCGCCGGGCCGACAGCCAGGTCGGCGCGGCGGTCACGGTCAGCATCCCGATGCTGATCGGAGCTCTCGGGCTTCTCGTCCTCCCGCAGCTCGGGCTGCTCTGGGCGATCGTCGCCGGGCTGGGCAGCGGTGGCGCGCTCGTCGTCGCGCTCTCGCTGATCAGCCTGCGGGGACGCACGCACTCGGAGACCACCCAGCTGTCGGGTATGGCACAGTCGCTCGGATACCTGCTGGCGGCGGTCGGCCCCGTGCTGGCCGGCTACCTGGCCCAGCGGACCGGCTCGTGGTACGCCTCGCTGGCTGCCCTGGGAGTCTTCGCGGCACTGCAACTGGTCATCGCGATCCCGGTCGGCAGGGTGCGTCAGCCGATCCGCTGACGGAGCGGTCCCGCGATCACGGACGGATCCGCAGAATGTGGTCGTCGCCGGGGTTCGGCGAACCGCGTCCGTCGGTGTTGTTGGTCAGCACCCACAGCGAGCCGTCGGGAGCCAGCGCCACATCGCGGAGGCGCCCGATCGGCTCGTCGACGAACCGCTCCGAGAACACCGTGGGGTCCGAGAGCGGCACCTCGCGGAGCCGTTCGCCGCGCAGGTTCGCGATGTAGAGGGTGCCGTCGGCCCGGGTCATGCCGCTGGGGCTGGCCTCGGAGGGCGGCCACTGCTGCACCGGATCGATGAAACCGCCCCCGCCCGCGATGCCCTCGACCTGGGGCCAGCCGTAGTTGCCGCCGGGCTCGATCACGTTGAGTTCGTCCCAGGTGTCCTGCCCGAACTCGGTGGCGTACAGCGTGCCCTGCTGATCCCAGGCCAGCCCCTGCGGGTTGCGGTGACCGTAGCTGTACACCGGCGAGCCGGAGAACGGGTTGTCGGCGGGCACCGCGCCCTCGGGGGTGAGTCGCAGGATCTTGCCGGAGAGCACGTCCAGATCCTGAGCGCTCGCGCGATCGCCGGCGTCGCCTACGGTGACGTACAGCAGCTGATCCGGCCCGAAGGCGATCCGTCCGCCATTATGGTTGCGCGCCGACGGCAGCCCGTCCAGGATGACCTGCCCCGGCCCGAGGCTCAACGAGCCCGGATCACCGCGCAGTTCGAAGCGCTCGACCCGGTTGTCGTCGGCCGTGGTGTAGTAGGCGTAGAGCCAGGAGTCGTGGACGGTCAGGCCGAGCAGGCCGCCCTCCCCGCCTGCCTCGGCAGCCTCGATCCGCCCGACCTCGCGGACGGCACGGTTCGCGCCGATCTCGACGATGCGGCCCGCGTCGCGCTCGCTGACCAGGGCTGTGCCCCGATAGAAGACGATCGACCACGGTGCCTCGAGATCGGTGGCGATGATGGGATCGTCGGTGGTCGGAGAAGGGGACGGCGACACCGCAGGGGTGGTCGGGGTGACCGGGGACGAGCACGAGGCCAGAACCGGAGCTGCGAGCACGGCGCACACCAGGTGCGGAAGTCGCCCCCGCAGCATCGTGCGTCCCATGGCCGGCCCCATCGTCGTTCAGGCCCTCAACGGTAACCCGAACCGGAAATGGACGGCAGGGCCTCCACCAGGGCATTGCTCGGAGTTCATCCTTCGGCTGGGAGTGCCAGCTGGGGTGGCGGGTAGGTGATCGTGCGGTCGTCCCGGGGCTGGGCGCCCTTGGTGAGCATGGCGGTCTCGAGCCGGCCGTCCGGCATGAGGTGGGCGACGGGGATCTCGCGCACGAGGAGGTAGTCGGCGATGATGCGCCGGTGGCATCGCCACCACACCGCTTCCGAGCACATTACGGCCGGGAGCGATCCGCTGCCGGCGAGCTCGATGAGATGGTCGAGACCCTCGGTGAATGCCGGGCCGAGGGCGTAGTCGGCATAGCGGTGGAAGCTCTGGTTCTCCCAGAATCCGTTCACCTGTGGCTCGACCAGGTCGGTGGCCTTGCGAAGCCCGCCCAGCCGCTTCTCGCGGAGATACCCGATCCCGGCCTGCTCGAGGCTGGCGGAGAGGCTCTCCTCGTTGAACTGCGGGTTGTGACGCGACCCGGCCAGCGTCCGGACGTCGACGACACAGGTGACGCCGGCGCCCCGCAGCAGTTCCAGGAATTCCTCGATCGGATGGGTGGAGTGCCCCACGGTCAGGATGCTCGGGCTCATCCGGGCGGGTGTCGAGCGGAGTTCGTTCACGTGTCATCTCCTCCCTGAGCCTTCACCAGCTACCGGTGATTCCCGGTCGGTGGCCTCGGATGCTGCCTCTCATTCTCCACCGGGGTGCGCCTACGCTGGACGCTGGCGAGGAGGTGCCGATGAGCAACACCGAGACCAGGGCCGAATGGCACGAGTGCCTGGCGTCCGAGGAGCACGATCCCGAGCAGATTCAGATCATCGAACCCAAGGATGTCGCCCTGGGATCGGCTGACGCCCTCAAGGTGCGCCGCACGCTGCCTTCGCTTCGCCGGTCGTTCGTCGGAGCCTGGTGTTTCGCCGACCACTACGGGCCGGAGACCGGCGTCTGCATGGACGTCCCGCCGCATCCGCACACCGGGCTGCAGACCGTCAGCTGGCTGTTCTCCGGCGAGATCGAACACCGCGACTCCGGTGGCGTCCATGCCATGGTGCGTCCGGGCGAGGTGAACCTGATGACCTCCGGCTACGGCATCGCGCACTCGGAGGTCTCCACCCCGGAACGCGATCTGCTGCACGGCGTCCAACTGTGGGTGGCGTTGCCCGAGGCCGAGAAGGATCTGGTGCGCGAGTTCCAGCACCACGTGCCTGATCCGGTGGACGAGGACGGGGTGTCGGCGAGGGTCTTCATCGGTTCGCTGGCCGGAGCCGCCTCTCCGGTGCACACCCAGACACCGCTGCTCGGCGCCGAGATCACGCTCGACCCGGGGGTCACCTGGGAGGTGCCGGTCGATCCGGGCTTCGAGCACGGCGTGCTGGTGGATACCGGCTGGGTCGATTTCGACGACGTCCGGCTCGACAACACCGTGCTCGGCGTCCGGGACGCTGGGCTCGACCATGTGCGGCTGACCAATCCGACCGATGCCCCGGCCCGGGTGATGCTGCTCGGCGGCGAGCCGTTCGATGAGGGCATCGTGATGTGGTGGAACTTCATCGGACGTAGTCACGAGGACATCCTCCGGATGCGCGCGGAGTGGAACGAGGCTCCGGACGATCGCTTCGGACGCGTCGCGGGCTACCGGGGCAGCGTTCCGCGACTGGCGGCCCCGCCGCTGCCCCCCGAACTGCGGCTCAAGCGCCGGTTCCGTCGCGGACGCCAGTGACGGCTCACCGGCGGGTCGGCCCGGCTTGGTGTAGTTCGCCTCAGGTTGCCGGTCAGCTGGCCCGCGGATCTCGCAGGCTGCTCATCGCTTCGATCAAGGTGGAGTGGATGTACTCCAGCTCGGGCGAGGTGTAGGACTCCCAGGATTCCCCGGAGTCCGCAGCGCCCGAGTCGCCCTCGGCCGCATCGGCGTCATCGGAGTCCCAGGTGGCGGCCTCCGGGTTGTGCTTGTAGACCCACCACAGGTGGCCGAAGGGGTCGGCGAAGCGGGAGAGGACGTCCCCGAAGAAGTCGGTGGGCTGGGTCACGATCCGGCCACCGTGGGCCTCGGCGCGGGCCAGGACGGCTGCCGGGTCGTCGACGTAGACGCGGACGAAGGCCGGGGTGTAGGGCCAGGAGGGTTTGCGATCCGCCACGGTCAGGGTGGAGTCGCCGACCAGGATCTCGGAGTGCAGCACCAGGCCGTCGGTGTCCGCGGTGCGGGCTTCGGGTACCTCGGTGCCCTCGAACACGGTGACCAGGAAGTCGATCAGGCCGGCTGCGTCGTCGGTCATGATGAACGGGTTGACGGTGGCGCATCCCTGGGGAGCGGCGGGGATCTGAGCGGTCATTGGGGTTCTCCTTTCGAGGTGGCCCCAGTCTCCCCGTTATTTAGGCCAGTTACTGACCGCTATTGGAGTATCCTCGACTCATGTCCACGTCGGCCCGGGTCCTGGCCCTGCTCTCCCTGCTGCAGAACCATCGGTTCTGGCCCGGGGGCGAGCTCGCCGACAGGCTGGAGGTGAGCCCGCGGACGCTGCGCCGCGATGTCGAGCAACTGCGGGATCTCGGCTACCCGGTGCAGGCTTCGCGTGGGGTCGGTGGCGGCTACCAACTCGCGCCGGGCGGATCCCTGCCGCCGCTGGTCGTGGATGACGAGGAGGCCGTGGCAGTCGTCCTCGGGCTGCGTCGGATCGCGGACGGCGGCGTGGGTGGCGTCGCGGAGGCGGCGGTACGGGCGCTGGCCAAGGTGGTGGCGGTGCTGCCGGTGCGGTTGCGCCGGACCGCCAACGATCTGCAGGCGGCGCTACCGCGCACCGATTCCGGCGGACGGGTTCATCGCCAGGTGGACATCGGCGTCCTGACCAGCGTCGCCGCCGCCTGCCGCGACCGCGAGACCCTCGCCTTCGGGTACCGCAACCGCGACGGCGGGGAGAGCTCGCGGCGGGTCGAGCCGCACACCCTCGTGCCGCACGGTTCGCAGTGGTACCTGGTCGCCTACGATCTCGCCGCGGCCGATTGGCGCACCTTCCGGCTCGACAGGATCGTCGACATCACCCCCAGCCGGCGCCCGTTCCGTCCTCGCGAGATCCCGGGTGGGGACGCCGCGGCCTACGTGGCCTCCGGGATCGTCCGGACGGTGGCCCGCTACCGTGTCGAGCTCACCATCGACGCCCCGGCCGACCGGGTGCGCGCCGAAGCCGACCAGTGGGGCGAGGTCACCGAGCTCGAGGACGGCCGGTGTCGGCTGGTGATGTACGCCGAGACCCTCGACTGGGTTGCCTTCCTGCTGGGCAGCCTGGGTGCTCCGTTCGAGGTTCACGATCCGCCCGAGCTGGTCGATTCCCTCGCCGGCTGGGCGAAGCTGTTCGGGAACTCAACCCCGGAGGGCTCACGGCCTGCGTAGGTAGGCCAGCACGGCGAGCACCCGGCGGTGGTCGTCCGGCGCGGGTGGTAGGTCGAGCTTGGTGAAGATGCTGCGGACGTGGGATTCCACGGTCTTGTCGGAGAGGTACAGCCGGGCGCCGATGGCGGCATTGGACCGGCCTTCGGCCATCAGGGCGAGCACCTCGCGCTCCCGCTCGCTGAGTGCGGCCAACGGATCGCGGGCGGTCACCGAGGTGAGCATCGCCGCGACAACCTCCGGGTCGACCACCGTGGCGCCGGCCGCGACGCGTCGCAGCGCGTCGGTGAGTTCGTCGTCGTCCGCGACCCTTTCCTTGAGCAGGTAGCCCAGCCCGCCCGCGCCGTCGCGCAGCAGTTCGGCGACGTAGTGCGCTTCAACATGCTGTGACAGGACGAGCACGGGCAATCCGGGCTGATCCCGCCGCAGTTCGAGCGCCGCTTCCAGCCCCTCGGTGGTGAAGCTCGGCGGCATCCGGACGTCGACGATCACCACGTCCGGCCGGTGCTGGGCGGCGGCGTCCAGCAGGGTCGGGACATCCGCAACCGCTGCTGCGACCTCCACTCCGGCGGCGGCCAGCAGTCGTGCGACGCCGGCCCGGAAGAGGGCGGCGTCATCGGCCAGAACGACTCTCATGACTCCTCCTCGCGAATCGGAAGCTCAACGGTGATCGTCGTCCCGGCCGCCGGGCTGGTCACGTGCAGGGTTCCGCCCGCTGCCTCGACGCGATCCCGCAGGCCGCGCAATCCCGTCCCCAGTTCGTGCGAGGCGCCGCCCACCCCGTCGTCGGTGACGGTGACCCGCAGCCAGGCGTCGTCCGCCTCGAGCCGGATGCCGGCCGTCGTGGCCTGGGCGTGCTTGGCGATGTTGGTCAGCGCCTCGGCGACCACGAAGTAGGCCGTCGCCTCCACGCCGGCGGGGAAGCGTCCCAGCGGCACCTGCAGATCATCGACCGGGACGGGGCAGCGATCGGCGAGGGCACGCACCGCCGGGCCGAGGCCGGCGTCGGTCAGGATCGACGGGTGGATGCCGCGGGCGAGCTCGCGCAGTTCGTCGATCGCCTGACGCAGTTCGTCGTTCGCCTGGGCGATGGTCTCCGGTGCGGCCCGGGAGCCGGCCTCGACCTCGCGCTGGGCCATCCGCAGCGCCAGGGCGACCGACAACAGTCGCTGCTGGGCGCCGTCGTGCAGATCCCGCTCGACCCGGCGGCGCTCCCGGTAGCCGGCCTCGACGATGCGGGCGCGCGAGGCCTGCACCTCGTCCAGCTGAGCGGCGACCTCCTGGCTGAGGGACTGGTTCTCCAGCAGCAGCCCGACCACCGCCGCGGCGGCCGTCACCGCCGAGGGCTCCAGCCCGCGGTCGTGGACGAGCGCCGCCTGTGGTTCGCCGTCCGCTGTGCGGATGTGCGTCAGCTCGCTCGGATCGGAGGGCAGCGCGACCGCCGCGCCCGTGCCATCGCGCCATTGGCCGTCGTCGGCACGGGAGACCAGGCGCAGCGTCGGATCCTGAAGGGTGCGGGCGAGCGCTGCCTCCAACGAACGCGGATCCACCGGGACCCTCCCGAACAGGTCGCCGACGGCCGAGGTCGTCAGCCCTGCCCGCAGCAGGCCGTAGACGATCGTGAGGGGGGCCGCGATCTGTGCCAGGGTGCGGAGTTCGCCGACCGTTTCGCCCCACGTCTCACCGGCACCGACCAGCCAGACGACGGCATGGGAGAGGTACGCGCCCCCGACGATCGCCAGCGTGAACCAGAGCGGACGCAGGTCACGTCGCTGGGCAGGTGACGACAGCCGCCACCGCTGCGCGATCGCCAGCGCCGCCAGTGTCACCTGCACGAGCGTCCCGAGGTGCGACGCGGTCTGTGCGCCTTCCCACACCGCCTCCGACTCCCACAGCCATTGCGACAACGAGGCGCGGCAGACGGGCTGCCCCGGACCGCAACCCTCGCGGCTCAGCGTCGCCTCGCTGACGAAGGACACCACCGCATTCCAGCCGTAGCTGATCACGATCGAGATCCGGCCGAAGCGCGTGGCCGCGCGACCGTCCGGGAAGGCGACGCCGATGTGGATCAGGATGGCGCCGGCGGCTCCACCGACGAGGTACACGAGCGCGTCCACGATCGGCGGCGCCTGTGCGGACCAGTAGCTCGCGAACCAGACGATCCCGTACGCGAGCAGCAGCGCGCCGATGACATTCCCGCGACGATGCCACAGCGCGAACAACCCCGCCCACAGGAAGGCCAGGCCGGAGATGAACTCCAGCGGCCGGTTGTTGCCCCAGCCGTGGGCGGCGGCGATCACCGCAGAGCCGACGGCCCAGGTCAGGCACAGCGCCAGCGCCACCCAGAACCCCACCGGCGTGCGGATGCCGGTTGCCGGGTGCTCGCTGTTCATGACCTGGCCGCCGCTCGCGCCAGCGCGTCGCCACTCAGATCGGTCTTCGGAACGAATCGTCCGGCCAGGCGGGGTTCGTCCCCGAAGTCGGCCTCGCTCCGGCTCGAGGTGAGCACGACCGTGGTCGATTCGTCGATGGCATCGGCGACGTCCAGTCCGCTCATGTCGGGCAGCAGGATGTCGAGCAGGGTCACCTCGGGCTGCAGCGCGATGACGGCCTCGATGGCCGAGGCGCCGTCGGCGGCCTCGCCCACGATCTCGTAGCCGTCGTCGGCGAGCACGCGTCGGGCCCAGGCCCGGAACGAGCCGTGGTCGTCGACGATCAGCAGCGTAGTCATCACCGGAATTGTCGCTGCGCGGGCACGCGCTGTCATCAGGGCCTGCCCTGAACCTGATTCCCGCGCCAGCCCCGATGTCCGGGGCAGCGGGTGGTTTCTACGCTCACGACATGAGCACACACCTCGACCTTCGAACCGGCGCCGAAGCCGCCACGGTGCTCGCCAGCATGGCCGTGATGCTCGTCGTGGCCGGCATCGTCCTCGGATTCCTCCTCGCCGGCTGGGGGCTTCCGCCGGGCTCGCCCGCCCTTCCTGCTCCGCAGCCGACACCGCTGCCCACGGCGTCCTTCCAGCCCGAAGCCGGACGATGAGTGCCGTGATCGTCCTTCCCGGACGGCTGGCCGATGCCGCCCGCGCGCGCCGGCCCGGACAAGGCGACCGCCCCGGTCCTGGGCGGGATCCGGGGCGGTCGCTTTTCGGGAAGGTCAGATCCTCACGCCGTCGAAGACCGGCTTGGCGTTGAAGGTGTGCTCGTCCAGGATGCCCTCGCGCTTGGCGACGATCGTGGGGACGAGTGCCTGACCGGTGACGTTGAGCGCGGTGCGGCCCATGTCGACGATCGAATCGACCGCAAGCAGCAGGCCGACGCCCTCCAGTGGCAGCCCCACCGTGGAGAGGGTCAGGGTCAGCATCACCGTGGCGCCGGTGGTCCCGGCCGTCGCCGCGGAGCCGAGCACCGACACGAACGCGATGAGCAGGTAGTGCGTCAGGTTCAGCTGGATGCCGTAGAACTGCGCGACGAAGATCGCGGCGATGGCCGGGTAGATCGCGGCGCAGCCGTCCATCTTGGTGGTGGCGCCCAGCGGCACGGCGAAGCTGGCGTAGGACCGTGGGACGCCGAGATTGCGCTCGGTGACCTCCTGCGTGACCGGCAGCACGCCGATGGAGGAGCGGGTCACGAAGCCAAGGGTGATGACCGGCCACACGTTCTTGTAGAACTGGGCGATGGAGAGGCCGTGGAAGCGCAGGATGAGCGGGTACACGATCGCCCACACCAGCACCAGGCCGACGTAGACGGCGGCCACGAAGACTCCCAGCGAGGCCAATGAGGCCCACCCATAGGTCGCGATGGCCCGGCCGATCAGCGCGGCGGTACCGATCGGAGCCAGCCGGATCACCCACCACAGCACCTTCTGGACGACCGCCAGTGCCGACTCGGTGAAGCTGATGAAGCCGGACGCCTTCTCGCCGACCTTGAGGGCCGCGATGCCGAAGGCGATGGCCAGCACGATGATCTGGAGCACGTTGAAGCTGGGGCTGGCGGTGAAGCCGGTATCGGCCGTGCCCCGCACGCCCACCTCGAGACCGAGGAAGTTGCTCGGGATCAGACCGGTGAGGAAAGCGGTCCAGGAGCCGACCCGGCCGGGCTCGTCGGCTGCGTCACCGGAGACCCCGGCGGTCAGCCACGGGCTGGAGACGACGCCGATCAGAATGCCCAGAAGGACCGACGCCGCCGCGGTGATCGCGAACCAGACCAGCGTCTGAACGGCGAGCCGGGCGGCATTGGTCACCTCGCGGAGGCGGGCGATCGAGCTGATGACGGCGGTGAAGACCAGCGGCACCACGAGCAGGCGCAGCAGGCCGACGTAGGCGCTGCCGATCTCACCGAGGGTGGTGGTCAGCCAGTTGGGCTGGTCGTCGACCTGGCCGATCGCCGCGGCGGTGAAGCCGAGCACGATGCCGACGATCAGGCCGATGACGATCTGGGTGCTGAATTTCGAGAGGGGATTGGTGGAGCGGGGCTTCTTGGCCAGGGCGTCGTCAGCCGTGACCTGCGGGGATGCAGACATGTTCCTACTTCTCTTGGGGAGGGTGACCTGAACAGGCCGGAATCGGCCGGTAACGGTCAGAGGGGTGCCCTTATGGACGGCGGGCGATTACGGTCCGGTGTCTCAGAGTCGACAGGCCGCGGAACACAGACGGCACAGGTCAGCCCAGGTGCGGGCTACCAGCGTCGCGTTCATGGGAGGTATTTGAGCATTGAACTGCCTGTCGCCGCAAGCATGTCCAGTCGCTGGACGCCCGCGGGAGTGTGTGCGGCGCATCGGGCCACCAAACGCCGATCCCGCCAGGCCGTGGGCCAGGGGCACGGGCATCGACACCTGGCCAGGGGACGAGTCCGAGCTGGCCGAAGGCAGGAGGGGCGGCGTGCGGGGACAATGCCAGGAGGCCCGGCATCCGGTAGAATGGATCACCGAAAGCTCCCGGCGGGACGACCCGACGGTGAACCGACGAGCAGGGACGGCCCCGCAGAACGGGTTGAAATCCGTGCCCACCGTGTCCTTCCTGCGATCGGTACTCACCCCCGCCGCCCTCTTCCGGCTCGCGCTGGGGTGGGGCTCCTTCCTCGCTCTCCTGCTCGCCGGGCGTTTCCTTTCCCAATCCCTGCCGACTCCGGTGCTGGTCACCGTGCTCGCCGCGATCGTCGGGGTGATCATCGTCTGCGCTTTCGGCGTCGTCATCGAGGCAGAGCACCTCGCGCAGCGGCTGGGCGATCCCTACGGCACCCTGGTTCTCACGCTCTCGATCGTCATGATCGAGGTGATCCTGATCTCGGCCGTCATGCTCGGCCCGGGCGACCATGCCACCATCGCCCGTGACTCCGTGATGGCGGTGTCGATGATCATCCTCAACCTGGTGATCGGGGTCGCGCTGCTCGCCGGCGGTCTGCGCCACCACGACCTACGGGCCAACCGCACCGGCGTCTCGACCTACCTCGCGCTGCTGGTGGTGCTGCTCGCCACCGCGTTCGCCCTGCCCGGCCTGATCGGCGATGCGGGCGCGTACCGTCCGGGTCAGGCGATCCCGATCGCCGTGCTCACCGTCGTCCTCTACGGATTCTTCCTCTACCGGCAGACCGGGGCGCAGCGCGCCGACTTCCAGGAGGTCGGCCGAAGCCGGGACATGGGAGCGGCGGCGTCGACGAAGGAACCGAAGCCGGCGATCTCCGAGGTGCTGGCCCAGCACCGTCCGGAGATCATCGCCCGTACCGTACTGCTCGTGGCCACGGTGACCCCGATCGTGCTGCTCTCCCACGACATGGCCGTGCTGCTGGACAACGCCCTGGCCCGGGTCGGGGCGCCGGTGGCGCTCTCGGGCATCCTGATCGCGATGATCGTGTTCCTGCCCGAGACGATCACCACGATCCGGGCGGCGCTGGGCGGGGAGATCCAGCGAGTGAGCAATCTCTGTCACGGAGCGCTGGTCTCCACCGTCGGCCTGACGATCCCGGCCGTGCTGACCATCGGACTGCTCACCGGGCAGACGGTCCTCCTCGCCGAGGATCCGGTCAATCTCGTGCTGCTCGGCGTGACGTTGCTGCTCACCCTCGCCACCTTCGGCGGGCGGCGGGTGAACGCCGTCCACGGTGCGGTGCACCTGATGGTCTTCGTGCTCTACGGCCTGGCGGTGTTCCACTAGCGGCTCCGGCTGCACCCGGTCGCCCGGCAGGATCGTGGCTGCCGAGAGGGAGGCCGCCGGCGTGCTGATCTCGAATCCAGCTCATTCCCCGCAACTCATCGAGAAGCCGAAGGGCCAGGTCTCACTCGAGGCGATGCCCCAGCTCGCCCAGGATGATCTCCAGGCCGTCCTCGAACTGTCGGGAGAAGGAATACTCGCCCGATGCGGTCAGGTGCTGGACCAGTTCGGCCAGATGGGGGTACTCGCTCAGCAGGGGAGCGACTTCCGCCGCGAAGTCCACCGCGTCCGTGGTGGTGCTGGGGTCGAACGGCAGGTTGCGTTCGGTGAGCGCGAAGCCGTACACGTAGGCATCGATAACCGAGAATGCCCGGGCTGCCAGGTCGATCGAGAAGCCTCCGTCCCGTAGGCAGCCGATCACCGCATCATGGTGCCGCAGCAGGGCCGGGCCGGGAGCGCTGCGTGAGTCGATCAGCGTGAGGGCCCAGGGGTGGTCCACCAGGACGCGGCGGGCGGAGCCTGCCCGCCGGCGCATGCCGTCCTGCCAGGAGTCCGTGGTGGCCGGCAGCTCTATCTGGGCGAAGACCCAGTCGACCAGGGCGTCCAGCAGCGCATCCTTGTTCGCGATGTGGTGGTAGAGCGACATCGCCTCGACGCCGAGCTGCCTGCCGACGTTGCGCATGCTGATCGCGGCGAACCCGCCATGGTCGGCGACCTCGACCGCTGCCTCGATGATGCGGGGCCCGCTGAGCGGCCGGCCTTCTCCCATCTTCCCTCCTTGTGATCTTACGTCTGTAAGGCTACCCTCTTGGCAGGCTTACACCCGTAAGGAGAGCAATGGAATCTCAGATGATGGCGGCTTCGATCGACGGCTATGGTCCGCCCGAGGTGATCACGGTTCGCGCCGCGCCGATCCCCGTTCCTCGTGCCGGCGAGGTGCGGGTCCGGGTCGCCGCGGCCGCAGTCACCTCCGGGGATGCGCGTATCCGGGCCGCGCGGTTCCCGCGGGGGTTCGGGTTCCTCGCCCGACTGGGCATAGGTGTCCGCCGTCCACGGGCGAAGGTGCCCGGGGTGGTGTTTTCCGGACGGGTCGAGCAACTCGGCGAGGGGGTGACGAGCTTCGCGCTCGGCGATCAGGTCGCGGGGATGACGGGCGGCCGGTTCGGCGCGCACGCCGAGCAGGTCGTGGTGCCGGCCACCGCGCTGGCCGGCAAGCCCGATGCCGTCTCGCACGTCGACGCCGCCGGAATCCTGTTCGGCGGTACCGCAGCCCTGCATTTCCTGCGGGACCGTGCGCGGGTGGGTGCCGGGCAGAGTGTGCTGGTCAACGGGGGCTCGGGTTCGGTCGGCTCAAGTGCGGTTCAGCTGGCACGGCACTTCGGAGCGACCGTGACTGCGATCAGCAGCGTCGGCAACCATCCGCTGCTGCAGAAGCTCGGAGCGCAGCAGGTCGTCGACTATCGGTCGACTCCAGTGGCGAGCCTGGAGGAGCGGTTCGACGCGGTCTTCGATGCCGTCGGCAACGTGCGCCGTGCCCAGGGGCTGCGACTCCTGAACCCGGGTGGGTCGCTGATCCTGGCCGTCGCCAGTCTGTGGGAGACGGTGAGTGCGCGAGGCCGGGTCTTCGCCGGTCCTGCCCCGGAACGAAGTGAGGACTTCGCCTTCCTGCTGGACCTCGTGGCCCGGGGCGTGCTCGATCCCCTTGTCGAGACGGTAGGGGGTCTCGATGCGCTTCCCGAGGCGCATCGTCGCATCGACACTGGCCGGAAGATCGGCAATCTGGTGATCCTTCCGCACGCCGCCTAGGGTCGCCCACGGGTTCATTCGTGGTGTCAGATCCTGAGGTCGAGGACGAGACCACGGAGTTGGTAGCCCTCGATCAGATTGTCCCAGGCGAGGGTGGGCTCGGCGGTGATCCGGGGACGCAGGGCGAGCAGACGGGTGAGCAGCAGGTCGGTCTCCAGCAGGGCCAGGGGCTGGCCGGGGCAACGGTGGGCGCCGTCGCCGAAGCTGAGCCCGGCGGCGTTCACCCCGGCGGGGAGCGGACGGGCCGGGCACAGGTCGAGCGGATCGTCGCCGACCGCCTCGGGGTCGGCGTTGGCCGGGCGCAGGCACAGGTCGACCAGGTCTCCGGCCGGGATCGTCCACGTCCGGTCGCCCTCGGTCAGCTCGATCGGGGCAGTGACCCGCCGGTAGAGATGGCCGACCACCGGCTCCAGCCGGATCACCTCGTTCAGGATCGCGAACCGCTCGGGCTGCCCGGCCACCAGGTACCGGTCGAGCAGGGCGGGATGCCGCAGCAGGTGCCAGACGCACATCACGATGAACTCCCGGGTCGTCACCATGCCGGCGGTGCCGTAGGTGACGCACTCCACCAGGATGTCGGCGTTGCCGTAGCCCTCGTCGAGCAGGTGGCTGATCACGTCGCCCTGCCGCTCCCTGAGCCGGGCGCGGATCGCCGGCCGGACATCGGCCAGGTAGAACCGGCCGATCGGCAGCAGCGCGTTGACGGCGGCCCGCGCCCACATCGCGCGGGTGCGACCGAAGTCGGGACGGGTGACGTCCACCGGCGGCTGGTTGAAGAAGCTCACCAGCCGGCGGGCCATCGCCGGCACCGGCGCATGGGTGAGCCCGACCACCTCGGCGGTCACCTCGACGGTGTAGCGCAGCGCCAGCTCGTCCAGCTGGCACGAGCCGGTGCTGCGCGCCCGGTCGAGCAGGCGATCGGCACAGGACGCCGCCTGCGCGGCGTACCGCTCCTCGACCACCTTCGGCGCGAAGAACCGCGCCACCTTGCTCCGCTGCTCGTCGTGCAGTGGCCCGTCCGAGACCAGGATCGGGTGGTGCCGCAGGTAGTCCTTCGGGATCGCCTCGGCGGTGAATCCGGCCTGCGCGGTCGCGTCCCGCGCCCGCAGCACCTGCCTGGCAACCGCCAGCGACCGGATCCGCCAGACCGCGCCCTCCCGGTCGACCCGCGGGCTGTCGCGCTCGTCCGGCTTCCTGGCCCGGCGCCGGTCCCGTCCGCTCATCACCTGCCCACCGCCAGCCGGTAGCGGGTGAGCGCCTCGGCGCGCTCGGTGGCGTGGTCGAGGATTCGGGCGGGGTAGCCGTGGAGGTGCCCGGCCGGGTGGTCCCACGGGCGCAACGCCGCCGGCCCGGGCAGATGGGCCAGTTCGGGGATGTGGCGGCGGACGTAGCCCCCGTCGCGGTCGGCTGCCGCCGCCTGGGTGACCGGATTGAAGACCCGGTGGTAGGGAGCCGCGTCCGTCCCGGTTCCCGCCACCCACTGCCAGTTGTGGGTGTTGGACGCGACGTCGTAGTCGATCAGGTGCTCCCGGAAGTGCCGCGCGCCGAGCCGCCAGGGCAGATGAAGATCCTTGAGCAGGAAGCTGGCCACCACCATCCGGACCCGGTTCGGCAGCCAGCCCTCGGCCAGCAACTGCCGCATCCCGGCATCGACCAGCGGGTAGCCGGTGCGCCCCGCCCGCCAGGCGTCGTAGCGGGAGCCCGGCTCGTCGAACGCCATCCCGGCCAGCGCCGGGACCAGGTCCGAGGCCAGCGAGTCCGGGTGGTGCCACAGCACGTCGGCGTAGAACTCCCGCCAGGCGAGCTCGGAGACGAACTTCGCCGCGCCCGGATCCCTCCGTCCGGCCAGGTCGGCCAGCAGCGTCCGGGGATGCAGCACCCCCAGTGCCAGGTACGGGGAAAGCCGGGAGGTGGACCGCAGGTCGGCCCGATCGCGCTCCTCGGCATAGCTGTCGAGCCGTTCGTCGCGGAACTCACGCCACGCCCGAAGCGCTGCCGCCTCCCCGGCAGCTGGCAACCGGATCGGGCAACTCGTCAGCCAGCTCTCCAGTATCGCCGACGCCTCCGGCTGGATCCATGGCCTGAGGGCGGGGCCGTGGAGCGGGCCTGGGTCGACGGCGGGACCGGCCGGATCCGGCCAGCCGCGCGCTCGCCAGGCCCTCTCGAAGGGGGTGAACACGCGGTAGCCGCGACCGGCGAGGTTGCGCACCCGTCCGGGCGTGACGGCGTAGGGGGAGCCGGTGGCCAGCCAGCCGACGCCCGTCTCCGCCAGTGCCTCGGCGACCCGATCGTCGCGCGCCCGGCCGTCCGGTGCGGTCTCGGTGGTGACCTGGACGGCGGTCGCGCCCACCTCGTGTGCCAGTGCGGCAAGCACCTCGGCCGGGTCTCCGAGCCGGACGCACAGCCGCCCGCCGAAGGACTCCGCGGTGGCTCGCAGCGTCGCCGCCAGCCACGCCAGTCTGCCTGGTCCCGCGCCGGCCAGCTCGTGGGGATCGAGCACATGGACCGGCAGCACGCCGCCCGCCGCCGCGGCTGCCGCCAGGGCGGGGTGGTCGTGGCGTCGCAGGTCGCGGCGCAGCCAGAGCAGGGTGGTGGTCACGGCGCCGCGATCGAGCGCGCGACATCCTGCGCCGCCGCCGCGATCCGGTGCCCCAGCTGCCGGGTGCCGGGCGGAGCGAGGTGCTGGAACCGCCCGCCCACCGCCAACGGCACCGACGGATGCGCGGCCTGCAGCCGCTCCGCGAGCGCCGCCACCCGCCGGGTGTCGCCGCGGCGGGGGATCGCGGTGATGCTGACCACGGCACCGGTGGTCGCCAGCGCGTCCGCCCAGGCTGAGGCGGGCACATCGGCGCCGAGGTAGATGGTGGCCACGCCGGCCCGGCGCAGCGCCACCGCGAACGCCATAAGCCCGAGCTCGTGGGTGACGCCGGCGGGTGCGCCGACGATCGCCGGGGCGGTCGCCGGATTCGGGCCGACCGCGTCGAAGGCGGCGGCGAGCCGGCGCATGACGACGTTGGCGACCAGGTGTTCCCCGGCCTCGGAGATGGTGCCGGACGCCCAGGCCTCACCGACCCGGACCAGGGTGGGCATCAGCCAGTCGTCGACCACCGCCTCGTAGCTGCGCAGCGCGAACTGCTCGTCGATGATGCGCTTGGCGACGGTCGCGTCCAGCCGGGTCAGCGATTCGATCAACTCGGCGGCGGCGTCCGGTTCCCCCGCCGTCTCCTCGTCCGCTCGCCGCCGCAGTTCCACCGACGCCTCGCGGGGAGACAGCCCCGAGGAGACGAGCTGCTTCATGGTCCGGATCCGGTGCAGGGCCTCGTCGCCGTAGTCCCGGTAGCCGCCCCGCGTGCGAGAGGGCTGGAAGACCCCGTAGCGGCGCTCCCAGGCCCTCAGCGTGTGCTCGGCGACGCCGGTGAGTTGCGCAGCCTGACTGATCGTGACCATCTCGCAGCGAGTCTAGGGTTTGCGCCGCCGTGGGTCACGTCCGCCCGCCGGTGATGTGCAATGTTGCTACCTCAGCTTGTCTAAGGTTGCCCGGTGAGGCAGGCTATTTGTCTAGAGTTATTGGGACTGAATGGGAGAAAGCGTTGACAACGAGGCAAGTCTGGCGGCCGCTGGCCGTCACCGTGTCCGCCGTGGTGATGGTGATCGGGACGCTGGCCGGGTTCGGCCTGCTCGGCACCCGGGTGGAGGAGTCATCCGGTGGCGCCTTCGCGGCGGACGCGACGCTGCTCACCCCGGCCACGCCGGCATTCTCCGTCTGGTCGCTGATCTACATCGGCCTGCTGGGCTACGTGATCTGGCAGTGGCGCACCCTCGACAGCCCACGGGCAGCCCGGATCGCCTGGCCGGCCGCGGCCTCGATGCTGCTCAACGCACTCTGGCTCGGCGTCACCCAACTCGGCTGGCTGTGGCCGAGTGTCGTGGTGATCCTCGTCCTGGCGGTCGTCCTGGGAGTACTGGTGCGGCGGCTGGGAGAGACCCCGCCCAGGTCCCGGATCGAAGCGGTGGTTGTCGACGGAACGTTCGGGGTCTACCTCGGCTGGGTAAGTGTGGCGAGTGTGGCGAACATCACCGCGGTGCTGGTGGACGCCGGGGTCGACCCCGGCGCCCCCTGGGCCGAGGTGCTCGCGGCGGTGGTGCTGGTGGTCGCGGCGCTGCTGGGAGTCGGCTACGCGGTGCGGCTGGGTGGCCGCTGGGCGATCGCCGCCGCCATGGTCTGGGCGCTGGCGTGGATCGCGGTGGGACGTCTCGCCGGCCCGCTGTACTCGACGCCCACCGCGATCGCGGCGGCTCTGGCCGCAGTGGCGATCCTCGCCGCCACCGCCATCCTCCGCCGGGGCGACCACGCAGCCACCTCCGAGCGATTGGGGGCCGGCCATGGCTGATCAGGTGGTGCTGCTCGACGCATCCGGTCAGCCCTGTGGGACGGCGGACCGCGACAGCGTCCATCACCGTGACACCCCCTACCACCTGGCGTTCTCCAGCTACCTGTTCGACGACCGCGGACGGGTGCTGCTCACCCGGCGGGCACTCGGGAAGGCGACCTGGCCGGGGGTATGGACGAACAGCTGCTGCGGCCACCCGCGGCCCGGTGAGGCGCCGCGCGACGCCGTGATCCGGCGGGTGACGCACGAACT
>Ga0102832_1000689_pt1 | contig 41303 bp, 35 predicted proteins | sample EBPBio282013_DNA_FD_88942 | JGI IMG/M metagenome (GOLD analysis project Ga0102832, IMG submission 88942) | Wastewater treatment Type I Accumulibacter community from EBPR Bioreactor in Madison, WI, USA - Reactor 2_5/28/2013_ DNA (Illumina Assembly) | ecosystem: Engineered > Bioreactor > EBPR >... | reverse complement strand
CCCGGCCGCGGCGACGAGGGTGTCGACGTCCTTGCTCGGCTCCGACCCGCGCAGGGTCGGCAGCCCCGACTCGCGGGCCGCCTGGATGGCGCGCGCCTTGTTGCCGGTGAGTTCGAGGACGCCCTGGCTGGGGCCGATGAACGTGATGCCGGCCGCGGCGCAGGCCTGGGCGAGGTCGGGGTTCTCCGAAAGGAAGCCGTACCCGGGGTAGATCGCGTCCGCGCCCGCGTGCCGGGCGGCCTCGATGATGCCGGCCACGTCCAGGTAGGCGCGGACGGGGTGCCCGTGCTCGCCGATCTCGTAGGACTCGTCGGCCTTCAGGCGGTACTCGGCGTGCCGATCCTCGTAGGGGAACACCGCCACGGTGGCCACCCCGAGTTCTGTGGCGGCGCGGAACGCGCGGACGGCGATCTCACCCCGGTTCGCGACCAGGATCTTGCGGAACATCGAGCCTCCCTGTCGTGCATGGGCGTTCTGGAACTCTATTCGCTGGCGGCACGGCGCGGGCAGCCCGGGTCTCAGTCGCCGCGCGACCAGCTCGGGGGGACGTCCCGGGCGCGTCGCAGCCCGAGCGCACGGCCCGCCTCCAGCGCCTCCCGTCCCCGGGACGTGTCGAGGACGTCGAGGCCGATCGCCCGCCGTCCGGCCGCGTCGGGTTCGAGCAGCAGCACCTGCGTGCCGGACGCTGCCAGCGCCGCGGCCTGGTTCGCCGGGCGCCGGTGCGCCCGCACCGAGGGCGCCAGCGGGGCGAGGGCGACGGCCGCGTCCGCCCCGTCGGCGAGGTCGAGGTTCGCCGGCGAGCGCAGGCCGCCGTCGAACAGCAGCCGTCCGGCGACCGTGACCGCGGGGAAGACCCCCGGTACCGCGCAACTCGCCGCCACCGCGCGGGCGAGGTCGACCGGCGCCCGCCCGGTGAGGTAGGCGGGACGGCCGGTGGCCGCGTCGGTGGCGACGACGACGAGCCCGGCGGGCCAGGGGCGTCCGGCCAGGGCGGAGAAGCGGCCGACCCAGTCCCGCTCCGCCCGGGCCGTCCACGTGCGCCGCGCACGCTCCCCCAGCCAGGCCAGGGCGTGCCGGCGGCTGGGGAACACCTGGGCGCCGGCCAGGGCGAGCGGGGCGAGCCCGAGCCGCCCGGCGCGTCCCGTCCCGAGCACGTCCAGCGGCGGGAGGTCGCCGGTCGCGGCCAGCCACGCCGCCACGACGGCGCCGGCGGAGGTGCCCACCACGAGCCCGGCGTCGAGGTCCACGCCGGCGTCCCGCAGCCCGGCCAGCACGCCGGCCTGCCACGCGATGCCGGTGGCGCCGCCGCTGCCCAGCACGAGCGCCCGCTGTCCTCCCCCGCCCACCCCTCGATTCTGCCCCGGCGCGGCCGGGGTGCGCCGCCGCGGCGCGTCGGGGCCGATCGGTGGCCGCCGGGCCACCCGGCGCGGCACACTGTCGGCAGGCCCCCTCGGAAGTGAGGTTCCCGATGCGACGCGGTGTCCTCGTGTGGCTGTCGCTGCTGCTCCTGGCCGGGTGCACCCCGGCCCCGGCGTGGTCGCCCGGCCCGATCGTCGTGGAGTCGGCCACCCCGACGGGCGCGACCCCGACCACCAGCCCGTCGGAGAGCGGGACGCCGAGCGCGACGCCGTCGTCGACCGCGCCGACCGTGCCGTCGGTGTCGGGTGCGATCAACGCCAACGCCTACGAGAGTGCCCACTTCGCCAGCCCCACCGGACGCATCTGGTGCGCGATCTACGCCGACAACGCCCTGTGCCACTTCCCCTTCGGCATGGACATGTCGAAGGTGCCGCCGTCGGAGGAGGTGTGCCCCGGTGCCGAGCTCGACGTGACCGGCGTCTCGGTGATCTCCACGGCCGACTACTTCTGCAGCGGCGGCGCGGAGGCCCTGCCGCAGACCAACGGGATGTACGTCGGCTGGTGGAAGGGCAAGGGCCTGCCGTCGGTCACCTACGACGGCCAGAAGATGGCCGTGCTGCCCTACGGCCGCGCGCTGCGCAAGGGCAACTACGTCTGCGCCAGCGAGAAGGTCGGTGTCACCTGCGCCAACACCAAGACCGGCAACGGGTTCCGGGTCGCCCTGGCGGGGGTCACCTTCATCTCCTGACCCGTCCGCGGACCTCGGCGCGTGAGCGCCGCCGCAGGCGTGGACGGACGCCCTCGCCGCGACCCGTCGCGTGGGTATCGTGTCGGCCATGTCCGTGCCGGCGTCCGAGACCAGCAGCGCGCTGCTGGACGCGTACCGGCGACATCCCGCCCGCGGCGGGGTCGACGAGCTGATCACCGACGCCGGCCCACGCCCCCACGCAGAAGCGCTCGCCGCGACCATCGAGGCCATGGGGTTGGGCGGCCTGCTCGCGGCGCGCGCGGAGGCGTCCGGGCTGGTCGAGGACGAGGGCATCACCTACGGCGCCGCCCACTCCGGCGTCCGTGAGCCGTGGCTGATCGACCCCCTGCCGCTGCCACTGGACGCGGGCGAGTGGGCCGGACTGGAGCGCGGGCTGGTGCAGCGAGCGGTGCTCCTGGACGCCGTGCTCACCGACCTGTACTCGACTCGGACGCTGTTGCGCAGCGGCGTCCTTCCACCCGCGGCCGTGCTGTCGCACCCGGGGTTCACCCGTCCCGCCGACCACCTCGACCCCGCGCAGCGCCGCCAGCTCGTGCTCACCGCCACCGACCTGGGGCGGGACGAAGACGGCGCCTGGCGCGTGATCTCCGACCGGACGCAGGCGCCGGCGGGCGCCGGCTACGCCATGGCGACCCGCCGGATCGTCAGCCGCGTCCTGGCCGGGCTGCACCGCACCAGCGACCTGGCGCGGCTGCGCGGCTTCTTCCACGCGATGACCGGCGCGCTGCTCGACGCGGCCCCCGGCGGCTCGGAGACGCCGCGGGTGGTCCTGCTGTCGCCCGGCTCGGGCAGCGAGATCGCCTACGACCACGGCCTGCTGGCCACCATGCTCGGCTTCCCCCTCGCCGAGGCCGACGACCTCGTGGTGAGCAGGGGACGGGTGTGGCTGCGCGCCGGCGACGACCTGGAGCCCGTGGACGTGGTGCTGCGCCGGGTCGACGCCCTGCTGTCCGACCCGCTGGAGTTCCGCGGCAACTCGGAGGTGGGCCTGCCCGGGATGATCGAGACCGCGCGGCAGCGGGCGGTGACCGTGGTGAACCCGGTCGGCGCCGGCGTGCTGGACAACCCCGCCCTGATCGCCCACCTGCGGCCCGTGGCCCGCGCCCTTCTCGGCGAGGACCTGCTGCTCGACTCCCCGCGCACGTGGTGGTGCGGCACGCCCGCGGAGCTCAGCCACGTGCTGTCCGGCCTGGACCACCTCGTGGTCAAGCCGGTCGCCCGCAGCGGCGCCGCCGGGGTGCGCTACGGGTGGCGGCTGACGGCCGCCGAGCGGGAGGAGCTGGCCGCCCGGATCCGGGAGGAACCGTGGGCGTGGTGCGGGCAGGAGCCCGTCCAGCTGTCGACGGCCCCGGTGGTCACCCCGTCGGGCCTGGAGCCGCGCCGCTTCGTGCTGCGCGCGTTCGGTGCGGCGTCCGCCGACTCCTACCACTTCCTCCCCGGGGGGCTGGGCCGGGTCGCGTCCGCGGTGGGGGAGCGCACGGTCTCCAGCGCAGCCGGGACGCTGGCGAAGGACGTCTGGGTACCGGCGGCGGCCACGGAGAAGGCAGAGCCGGAGCGCGTCCGGCGCCGCCTGGCGGTCGCCCCCCGGGAATCGGCCGTCCCACCCCGCGTGGCGCGCACCCTGATGACGATCGGCGCGCTCGCGGAGCGGGCCGAGGGCACGGCCCGCCTGGTGAAGGTGGCCGACGACCTCGCCGAGGACTTCGGCTCGCGTCCCGGCACCACGGGGGCAGCGGCGTCCGCCCGGCTGGTCGACACGGTCTCGCTCATCACCTCCGTCGAGCGCTGGTACGCCGAGTCGGCGCTGGGCTACCTGACCCGGGTCGCGCTCGACCCCGCCTCCTCCGGCGGGGTGCATCACAGCGCCCGCCGGCTGTCGGCGGAGGCGCAGGAGGTGCGCGACCTGATGAGCGTGGACATCTGGAGCGTGTTCAGCCGGCTGGAGCGGACGCTCGGCGCGCGCCCGGCGGACGACGAGGCGCTGCAGCCCCTGCTGGCGGACGTGCTGGAATCCCTGCTCGCCTACTCGGGGATCATGGCGCAGAGCATGGTGCGGGACTCGTCCTGGGCCTTCCTCGACGCGGGCAGCAGGCTGGAGCGTGCCCGGCACACCGTCTCGCTGCTGCGGCACACGCTGCTGGACCGTCCCGGCGACCCCGGCGCCGAGCTCGTCGCGGACGCCGTGCTGCGGGCCTGCGAGAGCATCATCACCCACCGCCGCCGCGCGGCCGCGGGCACCGGCCCGGCGACCGCTGCGGAGTCGGTGCGCCCGCTGCTGGTGCACGACGCGGCCAACCCGCGCTCGGTGGCCCACCAGCTGGCGGCGCTCGCCTCCGACCTGCGGCTGGCCGGCGACGAGCCGCTGGCCGGGCAGGCGGAGGCCCTGCTCGCCGGCCTCGACGCCGTCGCGGACGCCGCACCCGCGGACACCGACGCCCGGCTGGGGCAGCTGGCCGCCGCGCTGACCTCCCTGGGGCAGCGGATCGCGCAGCGCCACTTCGTCCGCCAGGCGAGCCGCCGCACGGCGGAGGCCACCTGGTCGACCCCGAGGCAGGTGGGCTGATGATCGTCACCGGACGGCGCCGCTACCGGGTGCGCCACGTCACCCGCTACACCTACGACGACGTGCTCGAGGCCTGCTACAACCGCGGGCTGCTCCAGCCCCGGGAGGTGCCCGGCCAGGTCGTGATCAGCTCCGAGGTGGTCGCCACTCCGCCCTCCGAGGTGGTCACCACCCACCTGGACTACTTCGGGAACCCGTCGGTGTACCTCGAGTGCCGCACGCCCACCCGGGAGCTCGTCGTGGCCGCGACGAGCGTGGTGGAGGTGGACCGGCCCGTCCCGGACCTCGCCGAGCTGGACGCGTGGACGGTGTCGGCCGCCGCGGACGAGCTGGCCCGCAGCACCGACCCGGTGGAGTGGGCGGAGTTCACGCTGCCGTCCCCGCTGGTGGCCCTGGGGCCGGCCGTGCGCGCCTACGCCGCGGACGTGCTGGCGCCCGGACGCCCCCTGGGCGAGGCGGTCGGGGCGCTGGTGCACCGCATCCACCACGACTTCCGCTACGCGCAGGGGGCGACCTCGGTCCGCACGACGCTGGCCGAGCTGCTGGACCTGCGCCAGGGCGTCTGCCAGGACTTCGCCCACCTCGCCGTCGGGTGCCTGCGCGCCGCCGGGCTGCCGGCCCGCTACGTCAGCGGCTACCTCGAGACCGCACCCCCGCCGGGCAGGGAGAAGCTGCAGGGTGCGGACGCCACGCACGCGTGGGCGGCCGTCGCGGTGCCCGGCGGGACGTGGGTGGACCTCGACCCGACGAACGACCACCTCACCGACTCGCGCTACATCGTGACGGCCTGGGGCCGTGACTTCTCCGACGTCTCCCCCCTGCGCGGCGTGGTGTTCACCGAGGCCGGCAGCTCCAGCCTCACCGTCGAGGTGGACGTCGACCCCCTCCCCCTTCCCGACTGAGCGCCGCCGCCTCAGGAGACGAACGGCTCCAGGTTGCGCAGCACCAGGTGCGGTTCGAGCAGCACCTGGCGCGGCCTGGTCGCCGGGCCCTCGCTGAGGAGGATGTCGATCAGGCGCTGGGCCGCCGCCTCCACGGGCTGGGCGACGCTGGAGATGCCCAGCGCGCGGGCCACCGGGGTGTCGTCGAAGCCGATCACCGGCAGGGTCGTCCCCGCCCGCCGCAGGGCGGTCACCGCACCGAAGGCAAGCGTGTCGCTGCCGCAGACGAGGGCGGTCGCGCCGCGCGCCTGGAGCCGCCGGGCGGCCTCCGCGCCCACCCGCGCGGTGTCGAACGCGACAACCTCCTGCAGGTCCTCGGGGTCGGGTCCGGCGCCGGCCACCCCGTCGCGCCAGCCGCTGCGCCGGTCGTCGCAGACGCCGGGCGCCTCCGGCCCGATGTAGCCGATGCGGGTGTGCCCGAGCGCGCGCAGGTGGGACGTCGCGGCCAGGGTGCCCGCGCGCCCGTCCACGTCCACCCACGAGTGCGCGGCCGCCTCGTCACCCCAGGGCCGTCCGAACGCGACGAAGGGGATGCTGCGCTGCACCAGCAGGCCCGGACGCGGGTCGCCGGCGTAGGTGTCGGTGAGGACGGCGGCGTCGATCGCCCAGTCGTGGTGGAGCTCCGACAGCAGCCGCACCTCGTCGGCCGCGTCGCGGGCGCTGAGCAGGCTGATCCGGTAGCCGCGCTGCTGTGCGTACTCGGTGATGCGGTGGGTGAAGCGGTCCATCAGGGTGCCGTTGACCCCGTCCCCGGCCGGGTAGAGGCGCAGGGCGATGGCCATCGGGCGCTGCGTGTGCGGCACGCGACGTCCCGGGGCCGGCCGGTAGCCGGTGCCCTCGAGGGCGGCGAGCACGCGACGGCGGGTGCTCTCGGTGACGAGTTCTGGATTGTTCAGCACGTTGGAGACGGTCTGGCGGGACACCCCCAGCTCGCGCGCAAGGCTGCCCAGCGTCGGACGGCCCTCCAGCCGCGCCGCCCCGTCCCCCATCGGCCGGCCCTCCGTCTCGCGCGCCCGGCACCCCGGGCGCCCGCCAGTATCACCATCCCGGCGAGTCCTTCGTCAAGCGGGCCCGCGGGGCTGGTTTCATCGGTGGAGACGTTGCCAGCCCGCTGTGCCCGCGCTGGGCCCGACCCCTGGGAGTGAGCAATGACCGGTAGCCGTCCCGTCGCCCTGACCGGCACCGACGCCGCCGGCTGGCAGGTGTCGTCCACCGACACCGATCCCGGCCGTCTCAGCCACCGTGAGACCGTCTTCACGATCGGCAACGGCAACCTCAGCCTGCGCGGCTCGCTGGAGGAGGGGCACCCGCAGGAGCTGGCCGGCTCGTTCATGCACCGGGTGTGGGACGACATGCCCGTCCACGCCACCGAGCTGGCATGCCTGCCCCGCTGGTGGGGCCTCGACCTGTGGCTGGACGGCCGCCGCGTGCGCGAGGAGGAGGGCGCGTCAGGACGCCAGGTGCTCGACCTGCGCAGCGGGCTGCTGGCGCGCGAGTTCGCCTGGCCGGCCGACGCGGATGCGGAGCTGGCGGTCCGGCACGAGCGGTTCATCAGCCTCGTCGAGCCCCACGGCGCGATGCTGCGCACCACCGTCCGCCTGGCCGGGGGCGAGGCCGACCTCCGGGTGCGGGTCGGGGCGAGCATGCACGTCGAGAACACCGGGCTGCTGCACTGGCGCCTTGTCGGCCAGTCGGCGAGCGAGGACGGCATCACGCTGGTCACGGTCACCCGGGCGACCGGGATCCCCGTGGCGGTCGTCGTCCGGACGACGGTGTCCCAGCCCGCGGCGTTCACCCCGGGCGACGCGGACGGCGCGCCGTCCGGGGACTACCGGCTGCGGCTGCGCGCCGGCGAGCCGGTCGAGATCGTGCGCTCGGTCGGGATCGTGCCCGGCCTGGACACCGAGCTGCCCCTGGCGATGGCCCGCGAGGTGTCCGAGCGCCTGGGCGGGCTGGGCTGGGCCTCGGCCCTGGCCGCCTCCGGCGCGGCATGGGGCCAGGTCTGGGCCGACAGCGACATCGAGATCGACGGCGACCCGGAGGCGCAGCTCGCCGTGCGCTTCAACCTGTTCCAGCTGGTGTGCGCCGCCCCGCGGTTCACCGAGGACGCGAGCATCGGCGCGAAGGGCCTGTCCGGCTACGGGTACCGCCACCACGTGTTCTGGGACACCGAGTCGTTCATGCTGCCGTTCTTCACCTTCACCCAGCCCGACGTGGCCCGCAACATGCTCGCCTACCGCCACCGGCGCCTCGCCGGCGCGCGCGCGAAGGCCGCCGCCGGGGGGTTCGCCGGCGCGCAGTTCCCGTGGGAGAGCGCAGGGACGGGCCAGGAGGTGACCCCGCCGTGGCTGGAGGACCCGGCCGACCCGGCCAGCCGCGTCCGCATCTGGACCGGCGACCTCGAACTGCACATCACCGCGGACATCGCCCTGGCGGTGATGCAGTACTGGCGGGCCACCGGCGACGACGAGTTCCTGCGCCGCGAGGGGGCAGAGCTGCTGCTGGACGGCGCCCGCTACTGGGCCTCGCGCGCCGAGCCGGACGACGCGGGCGGCTTCCACTACCGGGACGTGATCGGGCCCGACGAGTACCACGAGCACGTCGACGACAACGCCTACACCAACGCGCTGGCCGCCTGGCACCTGTCGACGGCCGAGCGGGTTCTGGTCTGGCTGGAGCGGACGGTGCCCGGGCGGGCGGCGGCCCTGGCCGCGTCCCTCGGCATCGACGCTGCGGAGCGGGAGCGGTGGGCGAGCGTGGCTGCGGGGATCGTCCGCGGACGCGTGGAGGGGGGCGTCATCGAGCAGTTCGCCGGCTACTTCGACCTGGCGGACGTGGACCTGGCGCGGCTGCGCAACCCGTCCCGGTCGGCGTCCATGCAGTCGCTGCTGGGCATCGAGGGCGTCCAGCACACGCGCAACATCAAGCAACCGGACGTGCTCATGCTGGCGTTCCAGCTGCCACGGCTGTTCGACCAGGAGTCGCTGCGGGCGAACGTCGCGTACTACGACGTGCGCACCGACCACGAGCACGGCTCGAGCCTGGGGCCGGCGGTCAGCGCCGCGGTGGCGGCCCGGGCCGGCGAGCCGGCGACGGCGTACACGCACTTCCTGCGGGCAGCCCGCGCCGACCTCGAGGACGTGCGGGGCAACGCGTCGGACGGCATCCACGGCGCGTCCGCCGGTGGCCTGTGGCAGGCCGTCGTCTTCGGGTTCGCCGGCCTCACCCTCACCCGCGACGGCTGGGAGGTCCACCCCGCACTGCCGCCGGAGTGGACCCGCCTGACGTTCACCTTCCGCCACCGCGGCGCCCGCCACGTCGTCGAGCTCCCCTGATCCGGCGACCCGTCCGCCGCCGTCAGCCAGCGTCCCCACGCGAGGGCCAGCCTTCCCACGCGAGGGCCCTTCCCGCGTGAGCGCCAGCCTTCCCAAGCGAGGGCCAGCCTCCAGCGTCGAGGGCCAGCCTTGGCGTCGAGGGCCAGCACCTGTGCACGAGCCCTCGGCCATAACGCTGGCCCTCGATGGTGAGCGGGGTCTGGCGGAGCGGGTCTGGCGGGGGGCGCCGACGAAGGGGGGGTCTGGCCGGGGGCGCCGGCGGAGCGTGGTCTGGCCGCACGGGGGACCGGCGGAGCGGGTCGCCGGCGGAGCGGTCAGCTGCCGCTGCCCAGGCCGTAGACCTGGCTGTAGCCCGTCGAGGTGTCGGTGATGCGGACGCTGACGATGCCGTTCGGGTCGATCCGGTAGGCCTCCTCGACGGTCGGACCGTGTCCCCAGCGCTCCACCGGAACGTGGTCGAGCCGTGCGCGCCCCTGGAGCGACGGGTCGAAGGGGAACCGGACCTCGGCGATGGGCGCCAGGTCGCCGCTCGGCTCGCCGGCGGCGTCCACGTCCGCGTACTCGACGAACCGGTACCAGCCGACGTTGTGGACGGCCCGGTAGCGCCGGGTCACCACCAGCTCGCCGTGCGCAGGCAGCGCGGTATTGCGGTCGACGAGCTGGTCGAACCCGATGGCCCTGCCCCGGTCGAGCTCGCGGAACACGCCGAAGCCCCGCCAGAGGCGGTCGGTCAGCGAGTAGCCGGACGCCGGGTCCGCGGCGATCGCCAGCCCGATGGCCGTGGACGCCGCCGGGTACGGCGAGCGGTGCACCCGGCGTCCGAACCGTTCGCGCAGCAGCCGCGGCACGAGCGGCAGGCCGCTGCCACCCCCCACGAGGTAGATGCCGGCCACCTGGCCGCTCAGCTGGTCGATCTCGTCCGCCAGCTCGGACACCAGCGGCGCCATCGCCTCCAGGCTGGCCAGCACGAGACCCTCCGTCGCAGCGTAGAAGTCGGCGACCGACACCGTCACCGGGGCGCCGGCGACCTCGACGGTGATCCGCTTGGACTGCGGGCTGAGCCGCTCCTTCGCCTCCCGGCACTCCTCCAGCAGGGCGGCGCGCTCCGCGGCGGGCACGGACGGCCGTCCCGCGGCCTCCAGCGCCAGCTCGGCGAGCACCTGGTCGAAGTCGTCGCCGCCGAGGCGGTTCACCCCGACCGAGCCCACCACGTCGTGCCGGGTCCCGGCCACCTCCACCAGGGACGCGTCGAAGGTGCCCCCGCCCAGGTCGTAGACGAGCACCTGGTTGCGTCGGGAGGTCAGCGTCCGCCCCTGCCGGTGGCTGTACTCGAAGCCGGCGGCGGACGGCTCGTTCACCAGCCCGGCCACGTCGAAGCCCGCCTGGCGGAACGCCTCGAGCGTCAGGAAGCGCTGCGCCCCGTGCGCGTGGGCGGGCACCGACACCACCGTCCGGCGGCTCGTGGCGGCACGGAACTCCCCGGCGATGTTGGACGCGTTGCCCAGCGCCGTCCGCAGCGCGGTCAGGTACCCGGTGAGCACCTCGAGGAGCCCGAAGGTCCTCGTCCCGATCACCACGGGCGTGGTGGCGGTGGCGGACGGCTGCCCGAGCAGTCGCTTGACCGAGCGCACGTGCGGCGCTCCGTCCCGCACGGCGGCGACGGCTTCGAAGCCGTGGACGAGCCGGGAGCCGCGCAGTGCGACCAGGGACGGGAAGTACTCCTGGGCGTCCCCGTCGGTGTCGAGGAAGGCGACCACCGGGTAGTTGCCCCGGTCGGCGCGCGCGACCAGGGTGCGGGTGGTTCCGAAGTCGACGCCCAGCTGCATGGTTGCCAACCTAACCCGCGCCGGCGGTCGGCCGCGATCCGGCCCGCGACCTGGGCGGGCTCTGTGGGAGCGCTCCGGACGTGGCAGGCAATCCCACACGCCGACCCGCCAGAGGCCACGCGGTCCCACGGGTAACAATTCGAGGCTTTCGCCACGCGACGCCTCCCCGGGGTGGAGGATTGGCCCCATGGTCCCGGTCATTGGGGGTACGGGTATGCCTTGCGAGGTGTGCCGGCAGGTCCATCGCGACCTGTCCCGGGTGCTCGGCACCTCCGCCCCGGACGACTGGATGTCGGTCACGGCGGGCGAGCGCCTGGAGGCCGAGCTGACCCCCGACGTGTGCATCATGCCGTTCCGCGGCGAGACGCGGCACTTCATCCGCGGCCACATCCAGCTGCCCGTCACCCTGCCCGAGCCGGACGTCTTCGTGTGGTCGGTCTGGGTCGAGGTGGACGAGGCCTCGATGGCAGCGATCGCCCACACCTGGAGCGACCCGAACCGGGCGGCCTCGGCCCCGCTCAGTGGACGGCTGGCCACGGAACTGCCCTACGAACAGCCCACGCGCGGCCTCCAGATCACGATCTACACCCGCGACCCCGGCATGACGCCGCTGCTGATGATCTCGCCCAGCTCGCACCACCAGCTGGCGGACGAGCAGCGCGAGGGCATCGCGCTGCACCGCGTGGCGGAGTTTGCCGAGCTCGTCCAGCGTTGAAACGGGCATGAGCGACTTCTTCGAGCTGTTCAACCCCGGCCTGCGGCACACCCGCGAGCAGAAGGACCTCGAGAAGATGCTCGTGGTCGAGGCCGACAAGGGCGGGACGGGTCCGCAACCCCTCGACCTCGACTCCGGTCAGGTGGTGTTGCGCATGCCGTCGCGTGCCTATCCTGAGCCGATGCAGACGCCGAAGGCCCCCGAACCGGACGACAAGGACTGGACGTTCGTCCTCGACCGCGCGTGCCCCGAGTGCGGCTACACCGCCGCGTCGGTGGATGCCCACGACCTGCCCCGGCTCGTGCTCGAGTCGACGTCGGCCTGGGCGCAGGTGCTCGCGCGCCCGGACGTCGCCACCCGCCCCGCAGCGCAGGTGTGGTCACCGCTGGAGTACGGGTGCCACGTGCGGGACGTGCTGCGCATCTTCACCGGGCGCGCGACGCTCATCCGCACCCAGGACAACCCGGTGTTCCCGAACTGGGACCAGGACGCGACCGCCCTGGAGGAGCGCTACTGGGAGCAGGACCCGGCGACGGTGTCGTCGGAGATCGCCGACGCCGCACAGGAGAACGCCGCCGGCTGGACGGACGTGGCCGAGCACGAGTGGTCGCGTCCCGGCACCCGCAGCAACGGTTCTGCCTTCACCCTCGACACCCTCGGCCGCTACATGCTCCACGACCTGCGCCACCACCTGCACGACGTGGGCGCCGCCTGAGCCCTCGGACGGCACAGCACGGCGCGTCCGCGCCGACAGGTCAGGGCACGTCGCCCACCGGCGCCGACTCGAGTGCGGGGACGGCTCCCGCCTCGTCGAGGCCGTCCCGCCGTGCCTCGTCGAGCGCGGCCTCGGTGAGGGTCCGGCCGAGCGCGATGAGCTCCTCTGCCCGGTGGAACTCCATGGCCTTGGCCGCGTCCCCCGGGACGCTCACCAGCACGTCGGGTGGCATCGCGGCGAGGCGGTAGCGGGTGATCAGCGCGCCCATCGTGTCCAGGGACATGGCGGTCACGTCGGCGATGCCCAGCCCCGGCGGCGGCGGCTCGAAGGCCGGCGCTGCCGTGTCGTCCTCGGCGTTGTGGCCCTTGCCGAACCGGGCGAGGATCGAGGCCACGAAGTCGTTCTCCCACACCCCCGACGCGCCCTTGAGGAACCGGTCGAGCCACTCCGTCGGGGGTCGCTGGGCCGAGCTCTCCCTGGTCGGAGTCCCGGGGGGGCGGCCCTTCTCGCCGCTGAGGTTGACCGCGACGGTCAGGTCCGCGTCCACGCCGATCACCGGGTCCATCGGCACCGGGTTGAGGACGCCGCCGTCCACCAGCAGCCGGCCGTTGACCATGATCGGCGTGATCAGCGCAGGGATGGCCACGGACGCGCGGATGGCCACGTCCACCGGCCCGGACGTGAACCAGACCTCCCGGCGGGCACCGATGTCGGTCGCCACCGCCGTGTAGGGGATCGGCAGGTCCTCGATGAGAGCGCCGTCGAGGATCTCGCTCATGCGGGCGAGCACGCGTTCCAGCCGGATCGCCCCCGGCCCGGTGAGGGCCGGGTCCAGCAGGCGGAGGACGTCGCGCTGGGAGAGGCTGGTGACCCACTCGGTGTACTCCTCCAGCTTGCCGGCGGCGAGGAGGCCGCCGACGAGGGCGCCCATCGAGCTGCCGGCCACGGCGACGACCTCGTAGCCCCGCTCCGCCAGCACCTGGATCGCGCCGATGTGGGCGTAGCCCCGCGCTCCGCCCGAGCCGAGGACCAGTGCCACCCGCTTGCCGCTCATGCGTCCATTATGTTGCGCGGCCGCCCGAGGTGACGCCGCGCCGGCGTCCGTTGGCCGCCCCGGTATCGTGCTGGGCATGAGCCAGCCGCAGGAGCCGCCCGCCTACGGCTGCTACCGCCACCCTGATCGTCCGACGTACATCCGGTGCCAGCGGTGCGGACGCCCGATCTGCGGCGACTGCATGATCAGCGCAGCGGTCGGCTTCCAGTGCCCGGAGTGCGTGGCGACGGGCGCACGCCAGACCCGGCAGAACGAGGGCGTGTACGGCGGGACACGGTCCCGGAACCCGCAGGCCACGACGCTCACCCTGATCGCGGTCAACGTGGTGGTGTGGGTGGGCATCCTGCTCACCGGCGGCTACAACAGCCGGCTCTTCGACGCGCTCGCGCTGATGCCCGCCGGGCGTTGCGGCTCGGTGGCGCAGCCGGACTCGTTCTACCCCGACGCCGGTCGCGCGGTCTGCGAGGCGATGGCGGACGGACGCTGGCTGCCCGGCGTCGCCGACGGGTGGTTCTGGCAGGTGGTGACCAGCGCCTTCACCCACGTGGACGTGATCCACATCGGCCTGAACCTCATCAACCTGTGGTTCCTCGGGCCGTCCCTGGAACAGGTGCTCGGGCGCGGCCGGTTCCTCGCGGTCTGCGGGCTCTCCGCCCTCGGGGCATCGGCGGCGGTCATGTGGCTGTCGAACCCGCAGTCGCAGACCAACGGCGCGTCCGGGATCGTGTTCGGGCTGCTCGGCGCGCTGGGGGTGATCGCGTACAAGGTGCACGGCGACGTGCGGACGATCCTGATCCTCCTCGGCGTCAACCTCGCCTACAGCTTCATCGGCGCCGGCATCTCGTGGCAGGGACACATCGGCGGGCTCCTCGCCGGCGCCCTCGTCACCGCCCTGATCGCCTACGCGCCGCGGGAGTCACGCCGGCGCTTCCAGGTCGTGGGGATGTCCGCCCTGGCCGTCGTCCTGCTCGTGCTGATTGTCGTCCGGGCCCTGCAACTGGCCTGAAGACCCGCGCTCGGCGCCCCTCGCCCCCGGCCCCCCGGCCCCCGGCCCCCGGCCCGCCCGCGCCCCTCACGCGTCCCACCCGTCCCAGCCGTCCCACCCGCTGGGTTCGCTGCCGAGTGCAACCCTCGCCACCGGAATTCCGGCAGCAGGAGTTGCGATCGGCAGCAAACGGCACGGCCGGGGCGACGAGGAGGGACGCGGCCGCCGTCAGTAGCTGAGCAGCAGGAGTGCGATCGGCAGCAGGCGGTGTCCCTGGGACGGCGCCACGACGCGCCGGCTCCGTCGTTCCGCTGGCCTCCGCCGAGCGGCCTCCGTCCCACCCGTCCCACCCGCTGCGTTCGCTGCCGAGTGCAACCCTCGCCACCGGAATTCCGGCAGCACGAGTTGCGATCGGCAGCAAACGGGACGGGCGGGACACGGGACGGGCGGGACGGGGGACGGGGACGCCGCCGCGGCGAGACCGGGTCAGGAATCCACGGCGTCCCGCTCTGCCCTGCACGTCGCGATCAGGCTGGTGGTGATCACGATGGCGAGGATCCCGACGATCACGCCGAGGGAGACCAGGGTGTCCACCTCGGGGACCCAGGTCCACAGGCCGTGGGCCCAGTGCATGACGAGCTTCGCGCCGATGAAGGCCAGGATCGCGGCCAGCCCGTACCCGAGGTGAACCAGCGCGCCGAGCGCGCCCTCGAGGACGAAGTACAGCGCGCGCAGGCCGAGCAGGGCGAAGGCGTTCGTGACGAACACCAGGTACGGGTCGCCGGTGATGCCGTAGACGGCCGGGACGGAGTCCACCGCGAACACCACGTCGGTGGCGAGGATGGCCAGCGTGGCGAGGGCGAGCGGGGTGATGGCCCGGCGTCCTGCCTCGACCACAGTCATGCGGCGCCCGCGGTAGCCGTCGGTGACCGGCCAGAAGCGTCGCACGAGCTTCACGATCCGCAGGTCGTTGGGGTGGATCTCGTGCTCGGCGGGGTTGAGGGTGTCCCGCAGAACCTTGACGGCCGTCGCCAGCAGGATCGCGCCGAACAGCAGGAACGTCCACGAGAAGTTGGCGAGCATGGCTGCGCCCAGCGCGATGAAGACGCCGCGCAGCACCAGGGCACCGGCCACGCCGATCAGCAGCACCCGCTGCTGGAGTTCACGCGGGACGGCGAAGGACGCCAGCAGCAGCATGAACACGAACAGGTTGTCGACGCTCAGCGACTTCTCCACCAGGTAGCCGGCGTAGAACTCCAGTCCGCGCTGGGAGCCGAACGCCTGCCAGATCCACACGCCGAAGGCGAGCGGGAGCGCGATGTAGAACGCCGACCAGGCGAGGGCCTCCTTCATGGAGACCTCGTGGGGCTTGCGGGTGATGAGGAAGTCCAGCCCGAAGAGGACGAGGACGGCGGCGATGCTGATCGCCCACAGCTCAGGGGAGCCGATGGCGATCTCGAGCACGGGGTAGGTCATGAAAGGCCTCTCTCACTGCGTTTCAGCGTGAGGTCTCCTTCGCCTCGGTCGAGGCGCATCCGCGGGGGCCGATCACGAACCCGTACTGACCGCCGGACGACTTGGGAAGTACTCCCCTCGGCGAGAAGTGTAGGGGCAGGCTCCGAATGTCGACAAATGTCCTTGCCCAGCCCTCGGACGTCCCCGCGCAGTGGCCCGCCGGCGGACGGAGCGGGGCGTCCCCGCTACAGGGCACCGTCGTGGCCGGCTCCGCTCCCCAGCGTCCGGCGCAGTGCCTTCACGGCCCGGTTCTGGAGCACCTTGACCGCGCCGGCCGACTTGCCGATGATCTGGGCGGTCTCCTCCACCGAGAACTGGTCCAGCACCCGCAGCACGATGACGGCGCGCTGGTCGGGGGTGAGCACGTCCAGCACCTCGAGCACGGACGCCCGCTGGAGCATGTCGCGGTCGGCCGCCTCGTGGTGGTGGAGCCGGTCCAGGGTCTCCGGCACCGAGCCGGTCGCCGACACGGGACGGCGTCCCCCTGCCCGCCAGGAGTCCACCAGCCGGCTGCGGGCGATGGTGAACGCCCAGGCCCGGAAGGCCGCCTCCCCGCCCTCGAAGCCGTGCAGGTTCCGCACGATGTGGACGAAGCACTCCGCCAGGAGGTCCTCCGGCTCGGCGGCACCCTGCGTGGCCAGGAACCGGAGCAGGGTGGGCGCGAGGTCGCGGTAGAGCTCCGCCCACGCCCAGTCAGCCCCCTCGTCAGCGGCGGAGAGGACCAGTGAGAAGCGGGAGCCGAGCGGCAAGGCGGGAGTCGTTCTACTCGCGGGTCATGTCAGCGACAGGGTATCGCCGGACCGGCGTGGGGGCGCGGGCGGCGCGAGCCCACCGTCCAGCCCTGCGCACAAGCACCCACGCACCGGTGGCCCGCCGCGCGGTCACGACGCGGGGTCATGGGGTGGGGGTCGGGGTCGCCTCGCTCTTGCCGGACTTGCCCTTGTTGCTCGGCGTGGCCTTCGGGGTGGGCGTCGGCTTCGACGTCGACTTCCCCTGGTTGGCCTTCGCCGTGTTGTCCTTGCCCGGGTTCTCCTTGCCGGAGTTGCCGTTGGTGCAGGACGCGTTGCCCTCGCCCTTGCCGTTGCCGCAGTTCCCGGTGGCGCCGTGGGTCGCCGTCGGGGTGCCCGAAGGCCGGACGGGAACCGTCGCGGGTGGCTGCGTGGGGGTACCCGGCCCGCTGGCCGTGGGATCCGCGGTGGACGGGCCGGTGGGACCGGTCGTCGAGGCGGGCGCGTCGGGCGTCGTGCCCGGCGTGAGGATCAGGTCGGGAAGGAGCTGGAGCGGGTTGACGCCCAACGCGGCCGCGACGCCCGCTCCGGCGGTGAGGGCGAACAAGGCCGCCGCGCCCGTGGCGGCGAGCGCACGGCGGAACCTCGTCCGGACCCCGCTCGGCACTGTCTGCCGATGGTCCCGAAGCCGTGAGGTGCCGACGAGCCGGACCTCACGGGCGACAACGGCCAGGTGATGTTCCTCGACGGCGGACACGTTGCTCGGGGGGCAGTTCGCCTCGAGGTCACCGAGGAAGGCCGAGACCTTCCCCCACTGGGGGTCGTCGGTCGGGACGGCGCCGGCCACCAGCCGGTCGAAGTCCACCTCGTCGATACCCATGATCACCTCTCCACCCGGATAACCGTCCGCGACCACCCGGAGGTTACGCGCCCGCGCCCTCGTTTCCCGCCACTTCGGCGTCCCTGGCCTCGGTGAAGGCGCGGACGCAGGCGCGGATGTCGTCGTCGGTGTGTCCTGCGGAGAGCTGGACGCGGATCCGCGCCCGGCCCTTCGGCACCACCGGGTAGCTGAACGCGATCACGTAGACGCCGGCGGCGAGCATGCGGTCGGCGATCCGTCCGGCGAGGCGGGCCCCGTCCTCGCCGGGGAACATCACCGGCACGATCGGGTGCGCTCCGGGAAGGAGCTCGAACCCCGCGGCGGACATCAGTTCGCGGAAGAGCGCGGCGTTGGCGGCGAGTCGCTGCCGGGCGGCGGCCGAGGAGCTGACCAGGTCGAGCGCCTCCAGGGACCCCGCGACCACCGCCGGGGCCACCGAGTTCGAGAACAGGTAGGGACGGGCCCGCTGCCGCAGGAGCGCGACCACCTCCGCCGGGCCGCTCACGTAGCCGCCGGACGCGCCGCCCAGCGCCTTGCCGAGGGTCCCCGTGAGGATGTCCACCCGGTCGGCGACGCCGAAGAGCTCGGGGGTGCCGCGTCCGTGCTCGCCGATGAAACCGACAGCGTGGGAGTCGTCCACCAGCACCAGGGCGCCGTGGGCCTCTGCCAGGTCGCAGATCCCCGGCAGGGGGGCGAAGGAGCCGTCCATCGAGAAGACACCGTCGGTGACGACCACCTTCCGCCGGGCCGTGGCCGCCGCCCGGAGCTGCGCCTCGAGGTCGGCGAGGTCGCGGTTGCGGTAGCGGAACCGCTGCGCCTTCGACAGCCGGATGCCGTCGATCAGCGAGGCGTGGTTGAGCTCGTCGGAGATGATCGCGTCCCGCTCGTCGAAGAGCACCTCGAACACGCCGCCGTTGGCGTCGAAGCAGCTGGAGAACAGGATCGTGTCGTCGGTCCCGAGGAACTCGCTGAGGTGCTTCTCCAGCCGGGTGTGGAGGCTCTGGGTGCCGCAGATGAACCGCACGGAGGCCATGCCGAAGCCCCACTCGTCCAGCGCCCATTTCGCCGCGCCGACCACCGTGGGGTTGTCGGCGAGCCCCAGGTAGTTGTTCGCGCAGAAGTTCAGCACGGGCCCCGCCGGTGTCGCGATGTGGGCCGACTGCCGCGTGGTGATCTCGCGTTCGCTCTTGTACAGCCCGGCGTCCCGGATCTCGTCGAGGGTCGCTGCCAGGTCATCACGAAAGGCGTACATGACCCGAAGCCTAATCCCGGGTCGTGGCGCGATCAGGCCACTCGAGCGGTGCCGTCCGCGCTCACCGGGCGGCCGCGCGTCCCACGACGGCCGGATCGCGACGCGTGCTCAGCTCCAGTCGAGAATGACCTTGCCGCACTCCCCGCTGCGGGCGGTCGCGAACGCCTCCGCCCAGTCCGCGGCGGGGAACCGGTGCGTGATGACCGAGCGGACGGCGTCGGCGAACGACGGGGAGGTGGCCAGCATCGAGCTCATCAGGTACCAGGTCTCGTACATCTCCCGGCCGTAGATGCCCTTGATGGTGATCATGTGGGTGATCACCCGGCCCCAGTCGATCGGGTAGGGGTCCTCGGGCAGGCCCAGCATGGCGACCTTGGCGCCGTGGTTGAGGTTGGCGAGCATCTCGGTGACCGCGGACGGCGCGCCCGACATCTCCAGGCCGATGTCGAAGCCCTCCAGCATGGCGAGCTCGCGCTGCGCGTCGGCGATCCGCGTCCGCGCCACGTTGACGCAGAGGTCGGCACCGGCCACCTTCGCCAGGTCGAGGCGGTAGTCGCTGACGTCGGTGACCACCACGTGCTTGGCCCCCGCGTGGCGGACGATCGCCGCAGCCATCACCCCGATCGGCCCGGCCCCGGTGACGAGCACGTCCTCGCCGACCACCGGCCACTGGAGGGCGGTGTGGGTGGCGTTGCCGAGCGGGTCGAAGATCGCGCCGAGCTCCGGGTCGATGGACTCCGGCTGGAGCCACACGTTCGAGGCGGGCAGCACGACGTAGTCGGCGAAGGCGCCGTTGGTGTTGACCCCCAGCCCGACGGTGTGGATGCACACGTGGCGGCGTCCCGCGCGGCAGTTGCGGCAGCGTCCGCAGACGATGTGGCCCTCGCCGGACGCCCGGTCGCCGGGGCGGATCCCGGTGACCTCCGCCCCGACCTCGACCACCTCGCCGTAGAACTCGTGACCGATCACCAGCGGCGCGACCACCGTGGACGCGGCCCAGTCGTCCCAGCCCTCCAGGTGCAGGTCGGTGCCGCACAGGCCCGCCCGCATCACCCGGATCTTCACCTGGTCGGGGCCGCAGGACGGCTCCGGCACGTCGACGAGTTCCAGTCCCGGACCGGGCGCCGTCTTCACCAATGCACGCATGACTACCTCCGTCACCAACGCTATCGACATTCCGGCCTCCCGAGCGCCAGCCCCGGACGTCGAGGGCCAGCCTTACGGCCGAGGGCCAGTACCGGCGTGCTGGCCCTCGGCAACAAGGCTGGCCCTCGGTGAACGAGGCGGGCCTCGACGTGCGGGGAGGAGCGGGGGACGGGGGCGAAGGTCAGGCGGACGGCCGCAGGTGAGAGACGGCCGACCGCTAAGGACGCGTCAAGGTCCACCGCCCCGGCGCCAAGGACGCGTCAAGGACGCACGCCGGCACCGCCCGCACGGCGTTGGCTGGAGGGGTGACCACGTCCTTCCGGCTGCCCAAGCGGCTGCTCGTCGGCAATCCGATGCACTCCGGCCAGCTCAGCGAGACCCTGCTGCCCAAGCGGCTCGCCCTGCCCGTCTACTGCTCCGACCCGATCTCGTCCAACGCCTACGCCACCCAGGAGATCGTCCTGGTGCTGGCCCTCGGCGGCGCCACCATGGTGCTGTTCACCCCGTGGGTCGCGCTGCTGGTTGTGTCCCTGCTGGCGCTGGTGACGCTCAGCTACCGGCAGACCTGCCACGCCTACCCCGACGGCGGCGGTGCGTACGCGGTCAGCCGCGCGAACCTCGGACGCAACGCCTCGCTCGTCGCCGCGGCCGCGCTGATGGTCGACTACGTGATGACCGTCGCGGTGTCGATCGCCTCCGGCGTGGAGAACCTCGTCTCCGCGTTCCCCGGGCTGCGCCCGCACAGCGTCCTGCTCTGCCTGGTGTTCATCCTCGTCCTCACGGTGATGAACCTGCGCGGCGTCCGCGAATCGGGAACCCTGTTCGCCATCCCGACCTACGGCTTCATCCTGAGCGTCTTCGTGATGCTCGGGGTCGGCTTCTGGAACGCGTTCACCGGCCACACCCCGGTCGCGGAGTCCGCGGGGCTCGGCTTCGCCAACACCAGCCCGGCCGGTGCAGCGCTGGTGATCCTGCTGCTGCGGGCGTTCGCGTCCGGCTGCACCTCGCTCACCGGCGTCGAGGCGGTGAGCAACGGCGTCCCGACCTTCCGTGAGCCGAAGGCGCACAACGCCGCGCTGACGCTGCTGATGATGGGCGGGCTGAGCATCGCGATGATGATGGGCATCTCCGTGCTGAGCACGTGGTCGAACCTGCACATCGCCGACAGCCTCTCCGAGCTCACCAACGTGCCCGCCGGCTACGAGCAGCGGACGGTGCTCGCCCAGCTCTCCGCCGCCGTCTTCGGCAACAACTCCCTCGGCTTCTTCGCCGTGCAGGGCTTCACCACGCTGATCCTCGTGCTGGCGGCGAACACCGCGTTCAACGGCTTCCCGATCCTGTCCTCGATCCTCGCCGAGGACCGCTACATGCCCAAGCAGCTGGGACGCCGCGGCGACCGCCTGGTCTTCAGCAACGGCATCATCATCCTCGCCTCGATCGCGGCCGGCCTGATCGTCGCGTTCAACGGCTCGGTGACCCGGCTGATCCAGCTGTACATCCTCGGGGTCTTCGTCTCCTTCACCCTCAGCCAGGCGGGCATGGTCGTCTACTGGCGCCGCCGCGCCGCCGAGAGCCGCTGGTCGGCCACGCTGCTGGGCTCGATGCTGGTGAACGCGATCGGCGCGATCGCCACGGCCGTCGTCCTGGTGATCGTCCTGCTCACCAAGTTCACCCACGGCGCCTACCTGGTGGTGGTGGCGATCCCGCTGCTGTTCTTCCTGATGCTGCGGATCCACCGCCACTACTCGCGCGTCTCGCGCCAGCTGGCACCGCGCGCCGCCGGGATCACCCTGCCCAGCCGGATCCACGCGGTCGTGCTGATCAGCCAGCTCAATGAGCCGTCCCTGAAGGCGCTCGCCTTCGCGCGGGCGATCCGTCCCAGCACCATCACGGCGCTCCGGGTCGACACCAACGCCGCTCGCACCAGGAAGCTGGTGGACGACTGGGCCGCGCGCGACATCCCCGTTCCGCTGACCATCGTGTCCTCCGCCTACCGCGACCTCACCGATCCGGTCCTGAGCTACCTGTCGCGGATCCACATCGGCCCACGGGACGTGGTGCAGGTGTTCATCCCCGAATACGTGGTGGGGCACTGGTGGGAGCAGGTGCTGCACAACCAGAGCGCGCTGCGACTGAAGACGCGCCTGCTCTACATGCCGGGCGTGATGGTGACGAGCGTCCCCTACCAGCTGAGCTCGGCCGAGCCGTTCGCCCTCGGGCGTCCCGGCACCGCAGCGGACGCGCCCGCCGTGCCCGGTGCCGGGGCCGTTCCCCCGCCGCCGTCGCCCGGAGGTCCCACGGACGCGGCGAGCACTCCTTCCGCGGTTCCGCCTGCCGCCGGCGATCGGAGTCTGGCAGGCTCGGTGAGGTGAGCCAGGAGTTGGGGGACGGGCCGCGCAGCGGCCTGGGCACCCGCCTGTCCCGGCGACGGCAGCTCTACGGGTTCGGGGTGGCCGCCCTGGGGCCGGCGGCGCTCACGGTCGCCCTGGTCCCGGTACGGGACAACCTCGGCCTGGACACCGTCCTGCTGCTGTTCGTGCTGGCCTCGGTGGGGGCGTCCGCCCTGGGCGGCATCCTGCCGGCGCTGGCCGCGTCCGCCATCAGCTTCGGGCTGGCGAACTTCTTCTTCACCCGCCCCTACGGCACGCTCCTCGTGGCGAACAACGCCGAGCTCATCGACCTGGTGATCTTCCTCGCGGTCGCCGCGCTCGTGGGCGTCGTCACCGAGATCGGCGCCCGGTCGCGCGGCCACGCCGAGCGCGCCCTCGTCCAGGCCGAGTGGCTGGCCGAGCTCGGCAACCGCGAGCACGAGCCGGAGTCGGTGGAGCTGGCCCTGTCGGAGGCGCGCGCCCTCTACGGCATGCACGCGGTGCGGCTGGTGGAGGACGGCCGGGTGCTGGCCGGTTCGGGCTCGCCGGGAGCCGACGACACGCTGATCACTGTGCCGGCGGGGGAGAACCTGCAGCTGGAGCTCAGCGGCCCGGAGCGGATCGGTGAGGACCGGAGCCTGCTCACCTCGCTCGCGCTGACCGCGGGGCGCCTGTGGCGCACCCGCCAGCTCGCCGAGCAGGCCCGCCGGGCCGAGGAGCTGGGGCGCATCGACGAGCTGAGGGCGAGTCTCCTGGCCGCGGTCGGCCACGACCTGCGCAACCCCCTGGCCGCGATCACCGCGGCCGCCACGACCCTGCGCCAGACCGACATCGAGCTCGACCCGGACGACGAGTCCGAGCTGCTGGAGACCATCGAGGAGCACGCGGGGCGCCTCAACGACATCATCGGCAACCTCCTCGACATGACCCGGCTCCAGGCCGGTGCGCTGTCCGTCCATCCCCGGCCCACCGCGCTGCTGGAGGTGCTGGCGGGCGTCGTCCGCCTCGGCGAGGGACGCGTGGAGCTGGCCATCCCCGAGGACCTTCCGCTGATCAGGGCGGACGCGGGCCTGCTCGAGCGCGTCCTCGCCAACCTCGTGGCCAACGCCGACCGGCACCTGCCCGAGGGCGAGAAGGTGCAGGTGTCGGCAGAGCACACCGGGACCCACGTCGCCGTCCGGGTGGTCGACCACGGGCCGGGCGTGGCGCCGGAGCGGTTCGAGGAGATCTTCGCGCCCTTCCAGCACTTCGGCGACCGCAGCACCACCGGCGTCGGCCTCGGCCTGGCGATTGCGCGCGGCTTCACCGAGGCGATGGGCGGTACCCTCACCCCGTCCCGGACGCCCGGTGGGGGGCTGACCATGACCGTGACCCTGGAGGTGGCCGATGCCACGGCTGCTGATCGTTGAGGACGAGCCGGCCCTGCGCCGCGCGCTCACCATCAACCTGAAGGCGCGCCACTACGAGGTGGACGCGGTCGCGACGGGGGCCGCCGCGCTGCGCGCTGCCGCGTCCGCCCCGGTCGACCTGGTGATCGTCGACCTCGGCCTGCCCGACCTCGACGGTGTCGAGGTGATCGCCGGCCTGCGCGGCTGGTCCACCGTCCCGATCATCGTGCTGTCCGCCCGCGACAGCCAGGCGCAGAAGGTGCAGGCGCTGGACGCCGGCGCCGACGACTACGTCACCAAGCCGTTCGGCATGGACGAACTGGTGGCGCGGGTGCGGGCGGCGCTGCGCCGCGCGGACGTCCAGGACCTCGCGGTGGGCCCGGTCGTGACCACGCCGTCGTTCACCATCGACCTCGCGGCCAAGCGCGCCGTCCGGCACGGCGCGGAGGTGCGGCTGACACCGACCGAGTGGCACCTGGTCGAAGCCCTCGTCCGGCGTCCCGGGACGCTCGTCAGCGGTGCCCACCTGCTCGCGGAGGTGTGGGGACCCGGCTACGAGAAGGAGACCAACTACCTGCGGGTCTACTTCGCCCAGCTGCGTCGCAAGCTCGAGGACTCCCCGAGCCACCCGCGCCACTTCATCACCGAGCCCGGCGTGGGGTACCGCTTCGAGCCGTGACGGCGTGCGTCCCTCTGGTCGCGCAGCCCCGCCCGACGTCCGGATCCCGGACGCGCGACTTCCGAGGGCCAGCCTTGTCGCCGAGGGCCAGCACCGGGGTGCTGGCCCTCGGCGACAAGGCTGGCCCTCGGTGCTGGGGGCTGGCCCTCGGCGGAGGACGCGGCCCAGGGGGCCGACCCACGACTGCGGGCCGGCCAGCGTCCCGAGCGGGACGCGGTCACCGGGTTGGCAGGCCGCGCCCGGACGCGCGACAGGCCGGGACGATCACGTCCCGGCCTGCCTGTGGTGCGCTGTCGGTCAGCCCCAGTTGTAGGTGCTGGCGTTCGGGTCGGCGGAGTTGTCGATGACCACGGTCTTCATGATCTTGTCAGCGAGCGTCTGCTTCTGCGCGTCCCACAGCGGGAACAGCCAGCCGATGTAGCAGATGATCGTGTCGACGATGTGCGCCAGCTGGCGGACGATGCCGTTCGTGACGCCGATCGGCTGGCCGGTCTCGGCGCTGATCAGCTTGGTCTTGGCCAGGCTGCGGCCGAAGGTCACACCGGTGGTGCCGCTCTTGTAGCCGAGGTAGGCGTACCAGCCCAGGATCAGCACCCACTGCACGGTGGTCCCGAGCCAGTAGGAGATGTTGGTCAGGATGCCGGTGACGATGCCGATCACGACGCCTGCGGCCACGTAGTCGATCAGGCCGCCGAGCGCGCGCTTGGGCCAGTCGGCCAGCGGGGCGCCGGTCACGGACGTGGCCGCGGCCGGGGCCACGGGGTACGGCGGCTGCGGAGCGCCGAATTGCCCGGGCGGGGGCGGCGGGAAGGCGGCCGGGGGCTCCGGGTACCCGGGCGTGGGCGGCGGAGCGTACCCACCGGCGGCGGGCGGCTCGTAGCCACCCGTCGGCGCGGGCGGCGGCGTGTAGGCCGGCGGCTCAGCGGCGGGCGGCGGGGTGAAGGCCGGCGGGGGCGTGTAGGCGGGCGGCGTGGCGGGCGCGGCCGGCTCCGAGGCCGAAGGAGGCTGGTAGCCGGGAACAGCGTCGCTCGGGTCCGGCGTGGTCGAGTTCTGGTCGGACATGCTCTCTCCCTGGTTGGAATGGTGATCCTGATACTAGGGCCGTCGGGCCCCCAGAGGGTATGGGGTCATAATGACGGCGTGCCGCATTTCCGCGCCCACGAAGCGACCGGTGCCCGCACGGCACTGAAATCCGCCGCAGCCTTCGGCGCGGTGGGGCTCGGCCTGAGCGCTGTCTACGCCTTCAGCGGGTTCGGGATTCCGTGTCCGTGGCGCTATCTCACCCACACGTTGTGTCCATTCTGCGGAGCGACGACGATGGGCGCGCACCTGCTTCAGGGCGATTTCGCGGCCGCCTGGGCAGCCAATCAATTCGTGTTTCTGATTCTCGCCGGGCTCGCGGTCGCATGCGTGTTCTGGGTGGTCGAACTCCTCGGCGGCAGTGTGCCGCGCCCGCGGGGACGGCTGGCCGACCAGCGCGCGTGGTACGCCGCGCTGGGCGTCGCGGCGGTGGCGTTCGCCGTCGTCCGCAACCTCGTGCCGCTGGGCTGAGCCCCGTCCGGCCGCGACCGCGCGAGCACCCACGGAGGGGACGGCCGGAGTCCGCGGTGATGAATTCGCCGCCCGACCGGGACGCCGTCCGACCCGTCCCTGACACGTCCGGACGCAAAAAGCGGACGCCCGGACCGAAGCCCGGGCGCCCACCCGCGAACCGGCTCAATTGGGGAGCCGAGCTCAGTTCGCTACCCGGCACCGATCGATCGAGGAAGGGCCGCCACCCCTCCAGGCCGAAACGACGCCGAGAGCTTTCGACCGACAGGACCGCCTCCCCCGTGAGCCGGCGCAGCCGGCACCCGGAGGTGCGAACCCAGGGCACATTATCCGCGTCCGCCGAAACCCTCGCGGGCTTCTGGCAGAACTCCGGCGGAACCCGCCCGGCCGGGCCCCTACCCGGTGGGCTTCCTGCACCCCGCAGCCCGCGTGCCGTCACCGTGCGACGCCACCGCGGCCAGTCCTGTTTGTCGTTACCCCTCTGCGACACCTCGCGAGGTTCGGGCAGCGCCACGTCGCCGTGCCTGCACCCGTGCAGGCCCTCGCAGGGGCGATCCCGCGGACGTGGGCCCCATCCACGCGTCCGATCGACCGTCCCTGGCCTGCTCGACGGACCGGCGGCGACCGTACGAAAACCCCCTCGTACAGCGGCCGACAAGCCCAAACCCCTCCAGGTATCGCTCAAACCTTGCCCGACGAGCGATGTGTGGGCCAATGAGGGACTAACCTTTGTCAAAGCCACCGCACGAGGGCTTGACCTGGATCAATTCCTCGCGGGGTGTAGCGAGAACTGCGTAGCCGGGGTGCCCCTTCATCCCGGGTGGGCGAGGAGGAACAGATGAACGCCGAGGGTGCGGTCACCGGTCACGCGATGCGGAGCCTCAGGCTCCTGCTCGAGGCCTACGCCGGCTGCGAATTGCCGCAGTGGGACCTCTTCGGGACCAACGTCCGTGTACTCCGCGTGGAGCCCGGGGCCGTGCTGTTCCGGGTCGGCGAGCACCACCCGTACATCTACTTCGTGCAGCGCGGGCTGTTCAAGGCCCAGATGCCGTCCGAGGGCGACCGGATGACCACGGTCTTCTTCCCCGAGGAGGGCGACGTGCTCGCCTCGATGTCCGCGCTGGGCAGCGACGGCGTGCGCCGGGTCGCCGCGCGCGGCCTCCATCCGCGCGCCGAGACGCTGCGCGCGGCGGTCGAGGCGGAGTCCACCCACACGATCACCGCCATCGAGCCCAGCCTGCTGCTGAGGGTGAATTACCGGGTGATCGAGCACCTCAGCACCCAGCACCTCCAGTGGGCCCGGCTGACCACGACGATCGCGCTGATGCACGCCACCACGCTCCAGGCGGACGCCGGGTGGCTGCGCAGCACGCCGGAGCAGCGCTACCGCAGCCTGCTGCGCGAGCACCCCGGCCTGGTGCAACGGGTCACCCAGCGCGACCTGGCCAGTTACCTGAACATCACCGACGTGGCCCTGAGCCGGATCGCCAAGCGCGTGCGCGGGGAGGCCGTGCCGAGCACTCCGCAGACCCCGCCCGAGGCCGACGACCTCGTCGCGACCACCCCGTCCCTCGGCGTGGTCGGCTGACCCGCCCGCGCGCCCGCCCGCCCCACTCGCCCGCCCGGCCCGTCCCCCGCTGCCGTTTGCTGCCGATCGCAACTCCCGCTACCGGAACTCCGGCAGCGAGGGTTGCGATCGGTGGCGAACGCGATGGGTGGGACGGGTGGGACCGGGGGACGGGTGGGGCCGGGGGACGGGCGGCGATCGGCGGGCGGTCTGGCCGGGTGTCGGGCCCTCACCTAGCATGGCGGGGATGACCGGTTCCCCTGCTCCCTCGCGTCCGCCCCGCAGGCGCGGACGGTGAGCGCCCCCGCCGTCCTGTGGCTGCGACGCGACCTGCGCCGGGCCGACCACCCCGCGCTCGGTGCGGCGGCCACCCACGGCGACGTGCTGCCGGTATTCGTGCTCGACCCCGCCTTCTTCGACACGGCCGGACCGGTGCGCCAGGGCTGGCTGGCCGCCACGCTGCGGGCCCTGGACGCGTCGTATGAGGGACGGCTGTGCCTGCGCGCGGGCGACCCGGCCACGGTGATCCCGGAGCTGGTGCGCGAGGTCGGGGCGGCGTCGGTCCACGTGTCGACCGAGACCGAGCCCGGCGGCGCGGCGCGCGACGCGGCCGTGCGCGCGACCCTCGCGGCGGCGGGCGTCGACTGGGTGGAGACCGGCTCGCCCTACGCCGTCACCCCCGGACGGGTGGTGAACCAGTCGGGAGAGGGCTACAAGGTCTTCACGCCGTTCCTCAGGGCGTGGCGCGAGCACGGCTGGCGGGGCCCGGCGGTGGAACCGGACGGCGTCCGTCTCCTGGCCGCCGACGGCGATCCCGCGGCCTGGCGCCGGGTGGACGCCGCGCTGGCCGCGTGCCCGATCCCCCTCCCCCCCGCGGGCGAGGACGCCGCCCGGGCCCGGTGGGCGGAGTTCCTCGGATCGGGGCTGGCCGGCTACGACACCGACCGCGACCGCCCCGACCTGGCCGCGACGTCCCGGCTCTCGCCGTACCTGAAGTTCGGCGTGGTGCACCCGCGGACGCTGCTCGCCGACCTGCAGGGACGCACCGGAAAGGCCGTCGAGCGGTTCACCGCAGAGCTGGCGTGGCGGGAGTTCTACGCCGACGTGCTGCACCGCCACCCGGCGTCGCTGGCCGGCGACCTGAACCCGCTCGGCGTGGCCTACGACGAGCCCGGCGAGGGCTTCGAGGCCTGGCGGGACGGGCGCACCGGCTTCCCGGTCGTCGACGCCGGCATGCGTCAGCTCCTCGCCACCGGCTGGATGCACAACCGGGTGAGGATGATCACGGCGAGCTTCCTCACCAAGGACCTGCACCTGTGGTGGCCGGTCGGCGCCCGCCATTTCCTCGACCACCTGATCGACGGCGACCTCGCCTCCAACACGCACGGCTGGCAGTGGACGGCCGGCACCGGCACGGATGCGGCCCCCTACTTCCGGGTCTTCAACCCCGTCACGCAGGGCGAGAAGTTCGACCCGCACGGCGACTACGTCCGTCGCTGGGTGCCGGAGCTGGCCCACGTCCGGGGGGCTGCGGTGCACCGGCCGTGGGACGTCGCGGACGGCTACGCGCGCGGGTACCCGCGCCCCATCCTCGACCACGCCGCAGAGCGCCTCGAGGCGCTCGCCCGCTACCAGCGCCGCTGAGGGTGCGGGTCCGGGCGGGACGGCCGGTCAGCCCCGGGTGTAGACCCGCCCCGGCTTCGGCGAGGACCCGAGCAGTTCGGGGACGGTGACCAGCGTGAACCCCTTCGCCCTCAGCCCGTCGATGATCCGGGCGTAGGCGTGGCGGGTGCTGGGCCACACGTCGTGGGTGAGGATGATCGACCCGCGCCGGGCGTGCGCGACCACGCGCCGGGCAACGGTGGACGCCGTGTGGTCCTTCCAGTCCAGCGGGTCGACGTTCCAGAGCACGAGCGCCTGCCCGCGCGCCCTCGCCACTGCCCGCACGTCCCCGTCCACCTGGCCGAACGGCGGGCGGACGAGCCGCGGCCGCGTGCCGGTGATCCGCGTCAGCACGGCGTCGGTGCGGGCGAGCTGGGAGCGCACCTGCTTCCGGGACAGGTGCCAGAACTGCGGGTGGTTCCAGGAGTGGTTGCCCACGGCGTGCCCGTCGGCGACCATCCGGCGGACGATGCCGGGATGGGCCCGAGCGTGCTCGCCGAGCACGAAGAAGGTCACCCTCGCGTCCTTGCGCCGCAGCAGGTCGAGCAGGTGCGACGTACCGCCGACCGGGCCGTCGTCGAGCGTCAGCGCGACGCACGCGAGCTTCGCGCAGTCCACCGGCCCCTGGCCGGCAACCGGTGCGGTGTCGTCGGCCGGTGCCGCGCCGGGGTCCGGCGTCGGGTCGGCGACCAGCGCCGGAGCGCCGTCCACGGCGGCCGGGAGCCCGGTGCCGCCCAGGCGCGCGTCGACGGGGGCCGGACGCCAGGCGGCCACGGTGGTGGTCGAGGCCAGAGGGGCCGCGGAAACCGGCTGCCACAGGCCGCAGAGCAGCGAGACCCCTGCCAGGACGACGACGGACCGCCACTGCCTGGACATGCCTCGAGGGTAGATCACCTCCGCCCCCGGGGCACGCCCGCGGCGCTCACCGGCGCGTGCCCGGCCTCCCGGACCGCCGGGGCGTGAGTGAGAATGGACGGATGCAGCCCGATGCCCCGCTCTACGACCGCGTCGGCGGCCACGAGACCTTCGTCCGACTGGTGGCGGAGTTCTACCGGGGCGTCGCGTCCGACCCGCCGCTGCGGGCGCTCTACCCGGAGGAGGACCTCGGCCCGGCCGCCGACCGGCTGCGGCTGTTCCTCGAGCAGTACTGGGGCGGCCCCCACACGTACTCCGACACCCGGGGGCATCCCCGGCTGCGGATCCGTCACGCGCCCTTCGCCGTCACCCCCGACATGCGGGACCGGTGGCTGCGGCACATGAACGCCGCCCTGGACTCCCTCGCGCTGCCGGAGCCGGAGCTGTCGGAGTTCCGCGAGTACGTCACCCGGGCGGCGGCGTTCATGGTGAACAGCTTCGACTGAGCGCCCCCGCCCGGTTCACGGCACGGGTCGGACGGCACGGGTTCACGACACGGTCGCCCCGGAACGGTCAGGGCGTCGTCGTCGCGCCCGGCACCTCGGTGGCGGCCCCGGTCGGGGCGTCGGTCGGTGGCGCGGTCTGGGTCGGCGTCGTAGTCGGCGTCGGGGTCGGGGTCGGGGTCGGCGTGGCCGGGTCCGTCGTGCTGGGCGTCGGCGTCGGCGTCACCGTCGCGGTCGGAGTGGGGGTCGGCGTGCTGCTCGTGCGGGAGCGGGGCACGACCTGGGAAACGGTGGTCCCGTCGTTCCCGCTGAGCGAGCGGCCGAGCCCCAGTTCCACGACCGTGATGGCGGCCAGCGCCACGAGGAAGATCGATCCCACGGTGATCGCCGCCACCGCCCAGAAGGTCCTGCTCCTCCGCCGGCCGGGTGGCGGCACATCGGTGGCCCCGGCCGCCGTCCCGGGGGCCGTCTCGTCCCGGGGAGCGCGGAAGACCGAGTCGAGGATCTCCGTCCGCTCACCCTCGACGGCCGGGAGCAGCGCCGTGTCGCCGCCGTCGGCGGCGAGCGGCGTCCCGTCCGCCTCCCCGGTGCGCACCCTCTCGTACCCGCGCTGGATGGCCTCGGTCACCCGGCGGTGCGTGCGGTCGATCCCGGCGCTGTAGAGGGTGCCGCCGATACCGCCGACGATGCTCGCCACCGCGGCACCGAAGATCGTGCCCGCGACCCCCAGCTGGGAGCCGATCGCCGCAGCGGTCGCCGCGGCGAGCGCCCCGCCCGCGATCTGGGGGAGCGAGAAGGTGACCTTGATCGGCTCCCGCTCCTCGGGCTCGTGCCCCTTGTCCTGCACCTGCGTCACATCCCTCAACAGTCCGACCCTCGAGGGTAGCCAATCCGGCCAAGGTCGCCCAGCGGGCCCCGGAGCGGGTCAGTCGTGAACGCCGACCTGGTCGGCGATGAGCCGCGCGATGCGGCGCGCGGCGTCGGGCTTGGCGGCCCGCCGGCTGGCCTCGGAGGCGGCCCGGCGCGCCTCGGGGCTCTCGACCCAGTCGCGCAGGGCTGCCACCACCTCGCGCGGGCGCGGTGCCCAGACTCCTGCCTTCAGCTGCTCGACGTAGGTCACGTTGCCGTCCTCCTGCCCGGGCAGGCGGGCGTACAGCACCAGCGGCAGGCCGCTGATGAACGCCTCGCTGATCGTGCCCGGGCCGGCCTTGGTGACGAGCATGTCCGAGGCGGCCATGAACTGGGGCATCTCCGTGGTGAAGCCGTACAGGTGCACCGGCATCCGCCAGTCCACGCGCTCGAGCTCCGCCTTCAGCTCGGCGTTGCGGCCACAGATGACCACAAGGGTGGCGTCGAGCCGTGCCTCGTTGATGGCCTTCGCCACCCGCTTCAGCGGGCCCATGCCGTCCCCGCCGCCGACCAGCAGGATCACCGGCAGGTCGGTCCGCCAGCCCATCCGCTGCCGCCAGGCGAGGCGGTCGGGCATCGGGTGGGTGAACCGCTCGGCCACGGGCAGGCCGATCACCCGCAGGTTGCCCTCGGCGATGCCGTACTCGATGGCCTTCTCCCGGGCCTCGTCCGTCGCCACGACCACCAGGTCGGCGCGCCGGTCGAACCACAGCGCGTGGGTGGAGACCAGGTCGGTGACCACGGTGAGGTACGGACGCGGAGACTTCCGCATGGCCCGCATCAGGTGGGAGTTGACCAGCGGGTGGACCGACACGATCAGGTCGGCGGGGTTCTCCCGGATCAGCCGCTGGGCGCCCTTGCGGACGTAGGGGTAGGAGATCTGGGTGACCGCGCGCGAGCGGTTGCGTCCATCGGAGGCCCGGAAGGTGAAGCCCCAGGCCTGCGGCACGCGGGAGATCGGCGGGTAGATCTCCGGTGCGAACTTCAGCGGGCTCGGGTAGTACTCGCGGAAGAAGTCGACCATCCGGGCGTCGAAACGTCCCGGGAACTCCAGCTCCAGGGCCTCGATCATCGCCTCCGTGGCGGAGCGGTGCCCGCCACCGGTGTCGGAGAACAGGAACAGGACGCGCTTCCGGGGCTCGGGGTGTCCCGGTCCCGTCGGTTCAGTCATCGGCACTCCGTATCGGCTGACGCGCCCGCGGCGCTCGACCCAGCATCGCACAACGACGACCCGGGCGCCGCGCCCACGACGCGGCACGTCGTCCCGCCGGGGCGGGGCGGGTGGGACTCAGGCCTTGATGGTGATCCGGGCGGTGCTGTTGGGCAGTTCCACCCAGGTCTTGCCGGGGGCCATCTTCAGCGGCGAGCCGTCCTCGAGGGTGAACTGGAAGACCTCGTCCACCTCACCCTTGCTCCAGGTGCCGGTCACGACCTTGCCGCCGTGGGCGTAGTAGAAGTCGCCCTCGGCGTTGATGATCTGGTGGATGGGCTCCATGTGGTACGGGCCGGTGGTCCTGATCTTGCCGCTGGCGTAGATCTTGCCGAAGACCTGCTTGGCCTTGATCACCAGGACGTTGTCGGTGGAGATCCGGGTGCCGTCGGCCATCACGTGCTTGCCCCACGGCATCGAGCGGAGGTAGCGGCCGGCCTTCTCGCTCCAGGTGTAGGTCATCGGGTAGGTGTTCTTCCGCATCCACGGGACGACGATCGTGCGCGCGTCCTCGCCGGCGACCTCCGTGCTCACCTCCGCGTCGCTGGCCGCCCACGGGAAGTACATCTGCTGCGGGCCGTCGGGGAACTTCTTGGTCTGCTTGGCCAGCACCTTCGGGTGGCAGGCGACCGCGCGGTCGTAGTAGGTGACGCCGTTGAGCGTGCGCACCCGGTTGCCGAGGATGCTGTAGGCCCCGGTGCCCTTGGTGGTCATGTACTGCTTGCTCGACACGATCATGTCGTCGAACTCCTTGGCGTACTTCAGCACCCACGGGTAGGCGCCGGTACTGCCGATGATCGCGTTGATCGGGCTGAGCATGGGGATGTCGACCGGACGGATCGAGCGGACGGGGTTCACGGTGTCGGCGAACTCGGAGTGGAACACCGGCACCAGGCGGGTGCTGGACCTGCCCACCGCTGCGGGGTAGCCGTCCAGCTGGACGTAGACGATGTCGGCCTTGTCGAGGCCGATCTGCGGGTGCTCGTTCTTGTTGTCCGGGACCTTCACGGCCACGGCGATGTGGCGCGCGTCGTCGGGGTTCTTCAGCGGCTCGCCGGTCAGCGGCCAGCGGGGCGTGGTGTCGACGGTCTCCGTCGGGGTCGGGGTGGCGGACGCCGTCCCGGGCGCGGTCGTCGGGGTGCCCGAGGGCGGGGTGAGGGCGTTCGACTCCGTTGAGCAACCCACCAGGGCTGCGCCCGCGACGCCCATGGCGCCCAGCACCGCTGCGCGACGAGTGACCGGTTCCATCTGTTCCTCCGTTGTACCTGGCCGGGCGGCCGGGGGGCGCGTGCTCCCCGCACCATGGTAGGGGTGCGCGCGCTCCGTCCCGGACAGGCGTCCGCGCGGCCCGCGGCTTCACGGCCGATCCACAGGAACACCGGGAGCGGAAGTACCATCGCGGCCATGAGCCTGCCGCCTCCCGCCGGGTTCGGCGGGTACCCCCCGCACCCCGCGTACGGGCCGGCCGCGGGCCTGCGCTTCTCCACGATCCTCGGCGACGGCATCGCGCTGCTGCGCAGGGGCTTCGGCCCGATGGCCCTGCTGGGGCTCGGCGTCGGCGTCGTGAACGCCGGGATCACCATCGGGCTGTACGCCGCCTTCGCCACGCCCTTCCTGGTGGCCTTCGCCAGCCTCAACCTCAGCGGCGTCCTGGTGAACCTCACCGTTGCCGTCACCGCGACCACCCTGCTCGGGTGGCTGGTGCAGGCGCAGGCCGGTGCGATGGTCGTCCACCTGACCGAGTCGGTCGCCGCCGGGCGCCCGGCCGAACTCGCGGACGCGGCGCGGGCGACGCGCGGCGTCCTGACCCGGGTCCTCGTGCCCTACCTGCTGGCCGCGGCCGGCGTCCTGCTCGCCGTCGGCGGCGTCCTGGCCTGGTTCCAGCAGGTGGTGGCTGCCGCGCGCACCGACCGCACGACAGCGGCGTCCACCGTGCTGACCTTCCTGCTGCTCCTGCTGGCGGGCTACCTGGTGGCCGCCGTGGTCGGGGCGGTGCTCTCTGCCCGCTGGTTCTGCTTCCTGCCCGTCGTCGCCCTGGAGCGGGCGCCCGGCTTCGTCGCGCTGGGACGGTCCTGGCGGCTCACCCGGGACGTCGCGTGGACGGTGTTCGGCGTCCAGCTGGTCACCGGGGTGGTGCTCTCGATCGTGAACGGCATGGTCGGGCAGATCGCCGCAGCCCCCCTCGGCGGGGACCCCGGGAGCACCCTCGGCGGGCTGCAGGACGCCGTCGACCAGAGCCTGCCGGCCGTCGCCGTCAGCGCGCTCGCGGGCACGCTGGTGCAGGCGGTCGCCGTGCCGCTGCTGGTGGTGATGTCCACGGTGGTCTACCGCGCACGGACGCGACCGGTCGCGCCGCCCGCCTGGGGACCGCAGGGCTGGGGACCCCAGGGCTGGGGACCGCAGGGCGGCTGGCCTCCCCCGCCGCCCCGGTAGGGCTCAGGCCTCGTAGTCGACGCAGACCCGGGTGGTCGCCGCAGCCCGGAGGAACGCGCCCACGGCGACGTGGTCGGGGTGCGTCGCGTAGGCCCGCAGTGCCTCCGGCGTGGTGAACTCCGAGTAGAGCACGAGGTCGTAGCTGTGCTCGAAGGGGTCGACCGGGATGACGGGCTCGAGCGTGAGCAGCCCCGGCACCAGCCCACGCAGGCCCAGCAGCCGGTCGCGGGCGGTCTCCAGGTTGGCCTGCTTGTCCGCGCCCCCGGCCTCGTCGGCGAAGGTCCACATCACGATGTGCTTGATCACGGCGGACAGCCTACGCAGGACGGACGTCGCCGTCCCGGTGCACGGACGGCGCCCCCCGCACCAGGCCGAGCAGCTCGTGCCAGGCCTCGATCTTGGTGCGCTCGCGGCCGCGGAGGCCGCCACGATCGATCTCCGCGGCGTCGATGCGCCGCCAGTCCTCCAGCGTGCTGGGCCGCACGCCGCGCGCGGCCAGCAGCGCCTCGAGGTCGGCCGGCTCGCGGTGGGGGAGGGTGGAGAGGTCCTCGAGCAGTGCGGCGACGGTCTCTGCGGCGTCCTTCTTGTTCGAGCCGATCAGGCCGACCGGGCCCCGCTTGATCCAGCCGACCGCGTACTCGCCGGGACGGGCCGAGCCGTCGGGCTCCAGCACCCGCCCCTCGAGGTTGGGGATGCGTCCCTCGGCGTAGGGGACGCCGGGCAGCGGCACGCCGCGGTACCCGATCGAGCGCAGCACCAGCTCTGCCGGAACGGTGAGCGGCGCACCGCCGCCACCGGTCGGCTCGAAGCGGACCGACCGCACCCGGCCGTCGCCGGCCAGCTCGGCCGGGCGGTGCCAGAACAGCAGGTGCAGCCGCCGGGGCGCGGACGCAGGGGACGCGGCGAGCGCCCGTCCGATGGCGGCGAGGTTCGCCCGGGCGTGCCGCTCGAGCCCGGCGTCGTCGATCGCGGCGAGGTCGCAGCCCTCGAGGGTGACCGCGATGCCGGGGGTCTCCAGCAGCTCCCTCAGCTCCGGGGTGGTGAACGCCGCGTGCTCGGGACCGCGCCGGCCGACCAGCCACACGTCCTCGATGCGCGCGGCGCAGAGTTCGGCGAGCACCGCGTCCGGCATGTCGGTGGCGCTCAGGTCGGCCGGGTCCTTCAGCAGGATGCGGGCCACGTCGACCGCCACGTTGCCGACACCCACCACGACGACCGAGCGGACGCCGTCCAGCGGCTGCGCCTCCGCGTCGGGGTGGCCGGAGTACCAGGAGACGAACTGGCGGGCCGAGCGGCTCCCCGGCAGGTCCTCGCCCGGAATCCCCAGCCGGCGGTCGTCGGCGGCCCCGACCGCGTAGACGACGGCGTCGTAGCCGCTGCGCAGCTCGGCCGCGGTGACGTCCCTGCCGAACTCGACCAGCCCGAGGAAGCGCACGTCCGGCGCCTCGAACACCCGCGCCAGCGTGGTCGCCACCGCCTTGATGGAGGCGTGGTCGGGCGCGACGCCGTAGCGCAGCAGGCCGAACGGCGTGGGCAGGCGGTCGAAGATGTCGATCGCGGGCGGCTCGGCGGCCTGCGCCAGCAGGGCGGCGGCGGTGAACAGCCCGGACGGGCCCGCGCCCACGATCGCGACGCGTCGCTGCTCGCCCATCAACGCCCCTCCCGTGGCACGCCCGATGCCTGCGATTGTGGCCGCTGCGGTGCCGCCGTGGCTACGCCTCCGCGCGGGAGAGCCGCACGGTGGTCAGGATCGGCTGGCGCTGCCCGCCGACGTGGACGACCTCGTCGCCGTCCACCCTGAGCTGGCTGGCGTGGTGGGCCAGCGCGTCCCTCACCCGCGGCAGGTACCGCTCGAGGGCGAACGCCTGCGCGCCCTCCACGGACGTGCGCGGCTCGGAGACCACCTCGACCAGCGGGACGCCGGCCAGGGCCGCGGCGGCGACGGCGACGTGGTGGCACGCGACGTGGTCGGGATGCCCGTAGCCGCCGAGCTCGTCGTAGGACACCAGCACGTCCGCTCCGAACGAGCCGAGGAAGGCCGCCAGGTCGGCGGCGGCCTCCCCCGCGTCGGCGAGGGCGAGGCTGTCGGGGCCGGCCTGCCCGCCGGGCCCGGCGACGGTCTCTTCCTCGTCGAGCCAGCGCATGCCGGAGTCGGTGTAGCGGCGGGGTGCCAGGCCGGCGGCCCGCGCCGGCGGCATCCCCAGGAAGCAGTGGTCGCGAACCCCCAGTTCGGCCAGGGCACCGGCGAGCTCGCCGACCCGGTGCTCGACCAGCGCGGGTGTGCCCGCCAGCCGCGCCAGCGGCCCGGGCACGACGTCGCCGAGCTCGCCCCGCGTGGCGGTCACGACCGCCACAGCGTGGCCGTCGTCCACCAGGGCGGCCAGCAGCACACCGGTGGCCAGCGTCTCGTCGTCGGGGTGGGCGTGCAGGAACACGACCCGGGAGCCGGCCGGCAGCATCAGGACTCCCCGAGCAGCTCGCGGTAGACCGCGACCAGCCGCTGCGCGGCCCACGTCCACTCGAACCGCCGGGCGTGCACCCGCGAGACCCGGCTCATCCGGTCCAGCAGGCCGGGAACCATCAGCAGCCGGGTGAGCGCGAGGGCCCAGTCCTCGGGGCGACGGGAGTCCATCAGCTGCCCGGTGACGCCGTGCGCGACCGCCTCGCGCAGGCCGCCGGCCGCCGCAGCGATCACCGGCGTCTCGCTGGCGGCCGCCTCCAGTGCCACCAGCCCGAAGGTCTCCGAGTGCGAGGGGACCAGCACGACCCGGGCGCCCCGCAGCAGTCGGGCGAGCTCCGGGCGCGGCTGGGCGCCGACGAAGGTCACGTGGCTGGCCAGGCCGAGCTCGGTGACCATCACCTGCAGGTCGCGCTCGTAACTGGCGAACGCCGAGGACGCGTCCCCCGCGACGACCAGGTGCGGACGGATCTCGGGGTCGACCTGCGCGAGGGCCTGGATGGCCAGGTCGGGACCTTTCAGCGGTTCGAGCCGGGCGGCCACCAGCACGTACCCGTGCGGCCAGGCCCGGGGGCTGGACGCGGGCCACTGCCAGGGCTGCTCGTCGGGTCCGAGCGGACGGAACTGATCGTGGTCGACGCCCGGGGAGACGATCGACACGCGCTCCGCGTCCGCGCCGCAGCGGTCGATCACGGTCTGGGCCTCGGCGGCGGAGATCGCGACCACCGCCTGCGAACGGGTGGCGACCAGGGCCTCGCCGGGCACCCGGCGCGGCGACTCGGGCGGCTCGCCCGCCGACAGCGGGGAGCCGGGCATGGCCGCCACCGAGTGGAAGCTCTGCACGTGCGGCACGCCCCAGGACTCAGCCACCGGCAGGGCGGCGACGCCGGACATCCAGTGGTGGGAGTGCACGACGTCCGGCGGCGCGAGGCGCGCCAGGCCGGCGGAGAACTCGTCGATGTGCTCGTCGATCGCGCTCTTGGCCAGCGGCGTGCGCGGGCCGGCGTCCAGGTGGCGCAGCACCACGTTCGGCAGCAGCTCCACCTCGTCCGGGTCGTCGGGCGAGGAGCGGCGCGTGACCAGCTCGACCCGGTGCCCGAGCGCGGCGAGCGCCTCGGCCTGGCAGCGCTCGACGACGTTCATGCCGCCGGCGTCACCGGTTCCCGGGAGGGTGGCGGGGGAGGTGTGCATCGAGACGAAGAGGATGCGGAGCGAGCCTGACACGCAGGGGAGCTTAGCCGCGTGCAGGCAGGCCCCCGCGGAGTGGCAGGATGCTGCGGTGACCCCTACCGCTCCCCGACCGTCCGGCGCGTCCGGGCTCCAGGCCGAGGTGGGTCCACAGTGGCTGTTCCTGGTGATCCTCGCCGGCCTCGGCATGGTGGGCCCGTTCTCGATCGACACGATGTTCCCCGCGTTCGCGCGCATGGGGACCGAGTTCGGTGCGAGCGAGCTGGCGATGCAGCAGGTGGTCAGCGTGTACATGCTCTTCTTCGCGGTGATGAGCCTCGTCCACGGCCCGCTGTCGGACGCGCTGGGCCGCAAGCCGGTGGTGGTGGCGGGCACGCTGGCCTACATCGCCGCGTCCGTCGGCTGCGCGCTCGCGCCCTCCCTCCCGGTGCTGCTGGTGTTCCGCGCGCTCCAGGGGCTGAGCGCCGGGGCCGGGGTGATCGTCAGCCGGGCGATGGTCCGCGACGTGTACGCCGACCACGAGGCGCAGCGCGTGATGAGCCACATCGCGATGATCTTCGGCCTCGCGCCCGCGCTCGCCCCCATCGCCGGTGGCCTCCTGCTCGGCTGGAGCGGGTGGCGGGGGATCTTCTGGGCCCTGGTCGGGCTGGGCATCGTGCTGCTGGTACTGGTCTGGGCGTTCATGCCCGAGACCCATCCGGCCGAGCGCCGCAGCCGGCTGGACGTCCGCGCACTGGGAGCGGGGATCGGCGCGGTCTGGCGCAACCCCCACGGACGCCGGCTGGCGTTCACGGCCATGCTCAACAACGGGGCGATGTTCCTGTTCGTGGCGTCCGCGCCGTTGTTCGTGGTGAACCTCCTCGGGCTGGGCGAGAACGACTTCTGGGTCCTCTTCGTCCCGCTGATCTCCGGACTCGTGATCGGCTCGTGGGTGAGCGGCCGGCTCGCCGGTCGGATGAGCGGCAGCCGGCTGGCCAGCCTCGGCTACCGGATCAGCCTGGTCGCCGTCGGCGCCAAGCTCGTGCTGAGCCTCGTCCCGGCGACCAGGGCGCTGCCGTGGGCCGTCCTGCCGCTGCCGGTGCTCACCTTCGGCATCGCGCTGGCGTTCCCCGTGCTGACGCTGGCGATGCTCGACCTGTTCCCCGACAACCGGGGCGCTGCCTCCTCGGTGCAGAACTTCCTCGCGCTGCTGGGCAACACCGTCATCTCCGGGGCGATCGCCCCCGCCCTCGGCTTCTCGCAGTGGGCGCTCGCGGCGGGCTCCCTCGTGCTGATCGGCAGCGGGTGGCTGCTCTGGCGGCGCCATCTCGCCGTCGCGCCCGCCGTCCCCCGGGGGCCGGAGGACGCGGCTGCCTACGAACCGATCGAGGACCTGTAGCGGGTCGGCGCGCTGCTAGCGTCTCCGGCGTGATCGACCCTGACGCATCGGTGCTCCTCGAGTCCGACGACCTCCGCGTGCAACTGCTCCCCCTCGGCGCCACCCTGTGCCGCTTCGAGGTGCGCCTCGCCGACGGCAGCTGGCGCAACATCATGCTCGGCGCCCCCGACGTGGACGCCTACCGCGGCCCCAACCGGTACATCGGCGCGACGGTGGGCCGGGTGGCGAACCGGATCGCGGGTGCCCGGTTCCTGCTGGACGGGACCGAGTACCGGCTGGACGCCAACGAGGGACCGAACACCCTGCACAGCGGCGACGACGGCTACGACGCGCGCGACTGGACGATCGACGGCCGCGGCCCGGACTGGGTCGAGTTCGCCCTGACCAGCCCCGACGGCGACGGCGGCTTCCCCGGGACCCTCCGGCTGACCGCTCGCTACGAGCTGGTGCCGGGCGGCGCACAGGTCACCTACCGCGGCACCACCGACGCCCCCACGGTGGTCAACGTCACCACGCACCCGTACGTGAACGTCGCGGGCGAGGCCTCGGGCACCACGGACGACCAGGTGCTGGTCGTGCACGCGTCCCGCTTCACGCCGACCGACGCCGACGGCCTCCCCACCGGAGAGGTGCGCGACGTGGCCGGGACGGCGGTCGACTTCCGAGCGGGTCGGCGCCTCGGGGGCGCACGCGACGGCGTGCAGGCCGAGGGCATCGCCCGCAACGAGGGCCTCGACCACAACTTCGTGGTGGACGGCACCGGGCTGCGCGAGCACTGCCGGCTCACCGGCGCGGACGGCGTCACGCTCACCGTGGTCAGCGACCAGCCCGCCCTCCAGGTGTACGGCGGCGAGCACTTCGACGGGACCCAGGTGGGCACGTCGGGGGGGCCGTACGTCCGCCGCGCGGGCCTGGCCCTGGAGGCGCAGGGCTTCCCCGACGCCCCGAACCACCCGACGTTCCCCAGCATCGTGCTGAGGCCGGGCGAGGAGTACCGGCACACCACGCGCTGGCTGGTCTCCCTGGCCTCGTCCTGACCAAGGGTCGTGGACCCGGTGGGACGGGGTGGGTTCCGTCCGTCTGGTATCGGTTGTCACGCGACACGCCGACGACACGCCGGTGGTCGCGGAATTGGTGGAGAAAGTTCCGCTAAACCTCTTGCGGTCCAAATCGTGGAGGACTAGAAATACGTCTTGCCGGGCCACTTCGGTGGTTCGGAGATCGAAAGCAGGAAGTCGGTTTGCCGGTGGGTTCGCCCGCGGGGAGTCCTGGTGATGCGGGGCTGGGCCGGCTGGTGGTTTTCGATGTGACGCGGTCATCACGCCGGGTCGACCAGAGGGCCCCGGTGACTCATACTCCCCGGGGCCCTC
>Ga0102832_1000687_pt1 | contig 41425 bp, 45 predicted proteins | sample EBPBio282013_DNA_FD_88942 | JGI IMG/M metagenome (GOLD analysis project Ga0102832, IMG submission 88942) | Wastewater treatment Type I Accumulibacter community from EBPR Bioreactor in Madison, WI, USA - Reactor 2_5/28/2013_ DNA (Illumina Assembly) | ecosystem: Engineered > Bioreactor > EBPR >... | reverse complement strand
AACTCGATCACGACGCTGCGGCACCGGCTCAGCTACGCACTGATCGCCCGCCTCGGGCAGTGCCCCTGCTGCGGCAGGGCAAGCGCAAAACTGCTCTTGTGACACAGTAAGACTAGGCTCTTGGCCGGTACGAAGCGCATGTGGGGGCGCTGGATGGTCTCGCAGATGGCAGCGGCATCGGCTGCGTCGTTCTTGCCGGTCTTGCCCGACAGGCGATACGGTGTCACGAACTTCGGAGCCACCAGCCGCACGGCGTGGCCAAAGGCGGAGAACTGCCGCGCCCAGTGGTTGGCGCCGGAGCAGGACTCCATGCCGATGGTGCACGGCGGCAGCTCGGCCACCAAGGCGAGCAGCTTGTCGCGCGGCACGGCGGGCCGCTGCAGCGCCACCCGCCCGGCGGCGTCCACGCCGTGCACGGCGAACAGGTTCTTGGCGAGATCGATGCCGACGAATACGATTGCCATGGACTTCCCCTTTCGAGCGACAGGATGAGATTGGCAACCCCATCGTGGCACTTTGTTGCCGAAGGCCGCAACGCGTCGCGGCGCGTTCGGGATGGGGAAGTCCCTTTCATTCGTTAGGGGTCACAAATGCGCCTCGCCTCGACGTTCACGCTCGTAGCCTTGTTAGGCACAACGGCCCACGCAAACACTCACGGCTTTGCCGAGGCGATCCTGACAGTTCGTTCGTACTCTGCTGCGCTTAGTCGAGGAGACTGCAAGGCTGCGCTGGCACTGATCTCACCTGCAATCGCCAAGCGTCTTGGTCGAGCACCCGATGGCAAGGAAGCGTTCTGCGAGTATGTCGCCAGCACAGCAGCTCGTGGTCAATTGGAAACGATTGGCACTGACATCTCTACGCTTGCAAGCGGCTCACACCGCGCAACCTTCATTCGAGTCACTAGGTTCGCATTGGGCCGCCAACGCATTGCGCGCACCAAAGGCGGTGTCGTCGAAGTGTTTGATCCAGGATTCCGCTCGACATACCAGGGGACCTACATTGTTCACTCGGCTGACGATGGCGCCACGTGGCACGTACTCGATCTCGCGTGCGTGGACCAGCGCTGGATAAAAGAGGTTTACCCCAGCTACGATGGGCGGCCACGTGTCTCAGTTGCAACTCAGCGGTTCGAACAGATCAGGTGACCCCCAACATGTCGGTCAACGGGACGCGCCACGGCAGGGCGCCGGTTACGTCTGCGTTAGCCATCAGAGGTAACTCCGCATCAGCGTCACGCGAGCTTTGATAGCACATTCTGCTATCATCATCGCCGTGAACGCCGGACACCGTAAGACGCTCGCGGCAATCTTCGCCAAGCCCACGCTTGCGTCGATCGTCTTTGCCGACATTGAAGGCGCTGATCAAGGCGCTCGGCGGTACGGTCTCCGAGCGCGAGGGTTCGCGCGTCAAGATCGAACTTGCAGGACAGCAGTGGCGCTGTCATCGGCCACATCCGGGCAAGGAGGCGAAGCGGTATCAGGTGGAAGAAGCTCGGGAGCTTCTCGAGCGTGCAGGAGTGAATCCATGAACACGATGAACCACGGTGGTTATACGGCTCGCATCGAGTTCGATGAGCGGGACAACATCTTTGTCGGCCGCATCCTCGGCCTTCGCAGCATCATCAGCTTCCACGGCGAAACCGTTGCTCAACTGCGCCGTGAGTTTGCCGCAGCAGTCAAGGACTACCTGCGCGACTGCGAAGAACAAGGAGTGGAGCCGGAGAAGCCCGCATCGGGCAAGCTTCTGCTGCGGGTCCCGCCGGAAGTCCACAGCCGCGCGCTCGTTGCCGCCCAGGCAAAGGGCAAGAGCCTGAACCAGTGGGCTACGGAAGCCCTTCAGCGCGCTGTCGCTGAAGGCTAACGAAGAGCGTTTATCCGCCGCCTGCACCGTACGGCCTTGCCGGCGTCGGCGCCGCGGCGGATAAACGCTCTTCGTTAGACTGCACAAGGAGACCGAATGCGCATTTCTCTCGCCGTTTGCCTGGCTCTTGCGGCTTCCGCAGTCTCGGCATATGCCCAGATCGCGATCCCTGACCTGGGTTCCCAGCAGACGACGTACTTCTTTGAAGCCACTGACCGCGGCGTGGCAGCCACAACGTCCTATCGCCGCACCAACTATCACGCCGCTACCCCTACGGCGCTGCCCGGAGCACGAGTCGTCCGGACACTTGAACTCAAACGGCTGGTTGACGCCGCAGCCCCCGTGCAGGTCATCGATGTGCTGGACAGCCAAACTCGCGCATCCGTGCCCGGGGCGGCCTGGTTGCCAGACGGTGGCAAGGCCTATGGCAGTGGCGCCGACAGGGCGAAATTCGACTCCGCGCTTGCAGCCTTGACCAAGGGCGACAAGGCCAAGACGCTGGTCTTTCTTTGCTCGGGCGCCGATTGCTGGTTGTCGTACAACGCCAGCCTGCTGGCCATTGAACTCGGCTACAAGGACGTGCTCTGGTACAGAGGTGGCTCCAATGCCTGGCAAGGCGCCAACCTGGAACTCAGCAAAGTCAGTGCTTTTGCGCCGTGACGGCAGCCTAAGGTCGTTGCAGAGCCGACGACTACGGCGCGATTGAACTTTGGCATCAGGCCGCGCAAGGAGACAGCGTGGGCACTTCGCAAGTCCACATCGTTCGAGGCTTGGCCTTGTCCCTCCTCTGCTCGCTTGCCCAGGCGCAGAAGGCATGTCCGGCAGCGGATGCGACTGCGCGCGACCGCAGCGTCAATTTGGTCTGCCAAGCGCTTGATGCCGTAAACGACCTCGACGCCAGGCGACTCGGCGAGCTCATGGCCGAAGACTTTTCTCTGACCACCATTTCCGGAAAGTACTTCGGCGAGTCAAAGGCCGAGATGGTCCGGCGCTGGACTCAGGCGCCGGAGCCTGGTACGAAGGCGACATCGCGGCTCACGAAGGTCTTCAGAATCCGGGTCGCTGGAGCAAGTGCGTTCGTCTCCGGCGAGATTGAAGACAAGACGATCCGAGATGGCCAGGGGAAGTGTGAATCTCATGCCTTCACCGACCTCTGGGAACGCCGACAAGGCAGGTGGTTGTGGGTCCACTCGCACGAATCCGGCCACAGGGACTCGCCTTGTCAGCCGTAGTCCGCTTCCCGGCCGTCGGCGCGATATTCGGCGCAGCAGTTGGTCACGACATGCCGGGAGACGCGCGGTCCGCGCTCGCGCCGCTGACGGTAGAACGCCTCGATGGCGGCGCGGGTGGCCACACGCCGCCCCGCGATCTGCAGCACGCCGTCATGCAGGAACCAGAGGTGCGCCAGGCGGCCGCCGTTGTGGTCGACGTCGTGCCAGTAGGCCGCTTCGCGAACGTTCAGCTCGTGCGTCAGCGCCGCGTCCGGAAACGGCATGGCCACGCCGCCTTGCGATGGCTCAGCCAAGCGATCGCGGCACGAATCGCTTGCTCTGCGCGAAGTGCAGGCGCGGGTCGACGCCCGCCTGCACCCGCTGCACGGGCGTGCGCAGACTGCCCAGACCTTCGAAGTCGACGCGGACGACATCGCCGCTGCGGTTCAGATTGGCGTAGGACAGCGGCTTGCCACGCAGGTCGGGATCGACGGCGGTGCCGAGCGAGATGACGTCGCCGGGCAGCAGCGTCGAGTGGTGGCTCATCCAGTAGATCACCTCGTCCAGCGAGTAGTGCAGGTTGCGCGTGTTGTCTTCGATCACCAACTCGTCGTCGAGCCAGGCCTTCACGTCGATGTTCATCGGGTCCGGCACGACGTCCTTGTGCCAGACGAACGGCCCCATGGGGCAGAACCCGTCGACGTTCTTGTAGCGGCCCGGATAGAGGTAGCTTTCTTCGACCATCCGGTAAGTGCCATCGCCGTCGGGCATCGGGTATTCGCCCAGCAGGTAGTCTTCCTTGCGCATGCCCACGGAAGTGATGTCGTTGACGATCGTGAATCCGAACACGCAGTCCATGCCGCGCCCGAGCGGGACCTCGCGCGCTACGCGGCCGATGACGACGCCCAGTTCGGGCTCCGGATGCGTCAGCCCGTGGTGCGCCTGCAGGCGCAGCGTCTCGCCGGCGCCGATCAGCGCCGAGGGCAGCTTGGGAAAGTAGGTCGGAAAGTCCGGGCGGTAGGTCAGGTGATGATCGATCGCCGCGTTGTTGAGCGAGACGAAGAGCATCTTCGACGGATCCGGGATCGGCGGCGCCCATCGGACCTCGTCCATGCCCACGGTTGCGTGGTCGGCTTCGAGGGCGCGGCGCACCGCCGCCAGCGCCGGCTCGCCCGCTTCGATCAAGCGCCGCAGCGACGTCCATGTCGGATCGATGCGCGTCAGCGGCAGCAGGCGGCCGCCTTGGGTTTCGACCACGGGACTCGAGCGGCCGTCGAGATGGATCGTCGCAAACTTCAAGATGTCGACTCCTGTCAGTCAAGGCTGGAGCCGGACGACTTGACGATCGCGCCCCAGCGTACGGTTTCGGCCGCAAAGAACTTCGGCAGGTCGGCGGCAGCGATCTCCAAGCGGTCGTCGCCGTTGTCGCGGATCGCGCTCACCACCGCCGGGCTGCGCACGGCGCGCTCGGCGGCTTGCACGAGCTTGGCGCGCGCCGCCGGGGGAATGCCATGGTGTGCGACCACGGCCGCCCAGACCGTCATGTCGAAATCGGCCAGACCGGCCTCCTGCAGCGTGGGCACGTCGGGCACCAGGCGCGAACGCGCACGACTGGTGACGGCCAGCGGCCTGAGCTTGCCGCCGGTGACCAAGGGCAGCAGCGTCGATGGCTGATAGAACAACAGGTCGGTCTCGCCGCTGACCGTTCCGGTGATGGCTTGCCCGGCCTCCTTGTACGGCACGTGCAGCAGTTGGGTCCGCGTCGCCGCCTGGAACATGACCCCTGCAAGGTGATTCGTGGTGCCGATGCCGGTCGACGCAAACGTCAGCTTGCCCGGGTTGGCTCGCGCATCGGCCACCAACTCGGCGGTGCTCTTCCAAGGCGCCGCAGTGCGCGTGACCAGCATGGCCGGCGCCACGCCCAAGCCGACGATGGGCGTGAAGTCCTCCTGCTTGAAAGCAAGCTTGCGGTACAGCGTGGGGTTGATCGCCATCGAACCCGTTGTCGTCATCAGCAGCGTGTAGCCATCGGCGGGTGCGGTCACCACGTTCTGGTGCCCAATGTTGCCGGCGGCACCCGGCATGTTGACGACCACGACGGTCTGGCGAAGCTCGGCCGCCAGTGCGTCGGCGAAGGCCCTGCCCAGACGGTCAGGCGATCCGCCGGCACCGTAGGGCACCACCAGCCGCAGCGGTCGCGCCGGAAACTCCTGCGCATGGGCCGCCCCCGCGCCCAGCACGACGGTGGACGCGGCGGCGGCCTTCAGCACGGAACGTCTTCTCAATTCAGTCTCCTGAGGCTTTCGACGAGAGGGGGCGGCGCCGAGCTTTCAGCGGCCGCGGCCCGCCGGATGTCGGCAAGTCCTGGCTGCTGTCGAAGTCCAGGATGAAACGGTCGCCGCGGTAGAGGAACAGGCCGGCGTAGACCACCCGCCCTTGCGCATCGAGCACTCGCCGCCGCACGCGCACGACCGGCGCGCCGAAGAGGCACCCAAGCTGGTGGGCCATGTCGACGTCGGCCATCGCCACCGTGACCGAGGTTCTCGCCTGCACCATCAAGCCGGGCAAGCGCTCCGCGATCAATGCATTGATCTTTCGCTGCGACTCCGCACCACGCGGGAGCGCACTGAAGATCTCGCTGGCCACGTACAGCGTGGCCACGCAGAACGGCTGGTGGTCGTGGAGATGGCGCTTGCGGATGAAGTGGTAGCGCGCATAAAGAGGCGCGCCGCCATGCAGGGCCGCCGGCACCTCGGCGTCACGACGCCGCTCGAGGACCTCGATGACCATGCAGTCGGCGGAGGCGAGCGGGTCGTTGATCGCCTCGCGCAGCGCTTCGGAAGGCCCGGCCGGACGGCCCACCACGAAAGAGCCGCGCCCCCGATGCATCGTGACCAGCGCTTCCTTCTTCAGCAGTTGCAGCGCCTGGCGGACCGTCACCACGGCAACCTGGTAGCGCCGCGCCAGTTCCGCCACCGTCGGCAGGCGCTCATTCACCGCCCATCGTCCGGCTTCGATCTCTGCCCGCAGGCGCGAAGCGACCTGGGTGTAGAGCGCGACGCCCTGAGCTTCGATGGGTGGCAGCGTGGCTGCAGGCGCGGCGATCGACGTGACTTCAACGGCGGGTGGCATGCCGGCATATTAGCACGTTGATTCCATCTTTAGACTTAATTGGCGGGCCTGCGATCGCCCGGCCGCGGTCGCACGGCCCCGCTGCCGGCGGCGAGCGGCATTCCACGCGCCCGTCGCGTTATGCTGCTGGCATGCCGCCGGGAGCCCCATTCGCCATGGACGCCATGGACGCCATGGACCAGGTCAAAGCCATCGAAGCCGCGCTGCGCCGGCAACTGGCCGGGGTGCGCCGGGGCGACTTGCCGCGGCGCCGCTTCATCGCTGAATTGACGGCCGCCGGCCTGGGCGCGCCGCTGGCCAACCTGCTGCTGGCGCACGAGGGCCTGGCCCAGGCCGCGGCGCCGCTGCCGCCGTACCGGCCGCACACGGCGGGCCGGCGCGGCGGTGGCGGGCTGCTCAAGCTGCTGATGTGGCAGGGGCCGACGGCGCTGAACCCGCACTTCGCCACCGGCCAGAAAGACCAGGAAGGCGCGGCCATCTTCTACGAGCCGCTGGCCGTGTTCGATGCCGATGGCGCGCTGCTGCCGGTGTTGGCCGCCGAGATCCCCAGCCGCGCCAACGGCGGCATCGCGGCCGACGGCCGCTCGGTCACCTGGCGGCTCAAGCGCGGCGTGAGCTGGCACGACGGCGCCGCCTTCAGCGCCGACGACGTGGTCTTCAACTGGCAGTTCGCCACCGACCCCGCCACCGCCTCCACGCAGGCCGGCTGGTGGGGCCGGCTGCGCGCGCAGAAGCTCGACACGCACACCGTGCGCTTTCACTTCCCGCAGCCCACGCCGCTGTGGTTCGCGGCCTGCGCGCAAGGGCTGATCCCGCGCCACCTGTTCCAGTCGTATCACGGCAGCCGCTCGCGCGAGGCGCCGGCCAACCTGCGGCCGGTGGGCACCGGGCCTTATCGCTTCGTCGACTTCCGCCCCGGCGACCTGCTGCGCGCCGAGATCAACCCACATTACCATCTAGCTGAGCGGCCCTACTTCGACGCGCTGGAACTCAAGGGCGGCGGCGACGCCACCTCGGCGGCGCGCGCCGTGCTGCAGACCGGCGAGTTCGACTGGGCCTGGGACCTGCTGGTCGAAGACGGCCTGCTCCAGCGCCTGGAAGCCGGCGGCAAGGGCCAGGTCGACGTGGCGCCGGGCGGCACGGTGGAGACCATCCAGCTCAACTGCGCCGACCCCTGGACCGAGGTCGACGGCGAGCGCGCCAGCCCGAAGAGCCAACACCCGCAGTTCAGCGACCGCGCGGTGCGCGAGGCGCTGGCGCTGCTCGTCGATCGGCAGGCGATCCAGGACGTGATCTTCGGCCGCGGCGGCCCGATGACGACCAACGTGCTGGAGAACCCGGCGCGCTTTCGCAGCCCGAACACGCGCCACCGCTTCGACATCGCGGCCGCCAACGCGGTGCTCGACGGCGCCGGCTGGGCGCGCGGCCCCGACGGCGTGCGCCGCAAGAACGGCCGCGCGCTGAAGTTCGTCTACCAGACCTCGATCAACGCCGCGCGCCAGAAGACGCAGACCATCGTCAAGCAGGCCTGTGCGCAGGCCGGCATCGCCATCGAGATCAAGGCCGTGCAGGGCGCCGTGTTCTTCGCCGGCGACGGCGCCAGCCCCGACACGCTGCAGCGCTTCCAGGCCGACCTGCAGCAGTTCGCCTTCACGATGGGCGACGCCGACCCGCAGCACTTCATGGACCAGTACCACAGCCGCGAGATCGCCTCGCGCGCCAACCAGTGGCAGGGCCGCAACGTGGCGCGCTGGCGCAATGCCGAGTACGACCGGCTGCACGACGCCGCCGGCGCCGAGCTGGATCCGGTGCGCCGCGCCGCGCTCTTCATCCGCATGAACGACCTCGTGGTGGCCGACCGCCACGTGCTGCCGCTGGTGACGCGGCCGCAGCTGTGCGGCCGCGCGCGCAGCCTGGTGGCGCCGCAGTCGGGCTGGAGCTACAACTTCAACTGGCTGGCGCACTGGCACCGCCGGCGCTGAGCGAGCAGGCCGCCGAGCGCCGCGCGTGGACCGCCGAGCGCCACGCGCGGGCCGCCAAGCGCCACGCGCGGCCCGTTAAGCTCGGCCCATGAACACCAAGATCTCCTGGCCCGCCCCCTTGCTGGCCTCGGCCGCGGCGCTGACCGTCGCCGCCGGCCTGCTGCTGGTGCCCGCCTGCAGCGAAAGCCGCACCGATGCGCAGCCGCGCGCCGTCACGCCGCGCGGCGCGCTGGGCGCCGACGAGCTGGCCAACGTCGAGCTGTTCCGCAAGACCTCGCCGTCGGTGGTGCACATCACCTCGCTGGCGGCGCAGCGCGACCTGTTCTCGATGAACGTGCAGCAGGTGCCGCGCGGCACCGGCACCGGCTTCGTGTGGGACCAGGCGGGCCACATCGTCACCAACTTCCACGTCATCCAGGGGGCCAACGGCGCCAAGGTGACGCTGTCGGACCAGAGCAGCTACGACGCCTCGCTGGTCGGCGCCTTCCCCGACCGCGACCTCGCGGTGCTGCGCATCGAGGCGCCCAAGGACAAGCTGCCGCCGATCGCCATCGGCAGCAGCCGCGACCTGATCGTCGGCCAGCGCGTCTACGCGATCGGCAATCCCTTCGGGCTGGACCAGACGCTGACCACCGGCATCGTCAGCGCGCTCGACCGCGAGATCGAGTCGTTCAACAACCGCACCATCCGCGGCGTGATCCAGACCGACGCGGCCATCAACCCCGGCAACTCGGGCGGCCCGCTGCTCGATTCGGCGAGCCGGCTGATCGGCGTCAACACGCAGATCGCCAGCCCCAGCGGCGCCAGCGCCGGCATCGGCTTCGCCATTCCGGTCGACGAAGTGAACCGCATCGTGCCGCGGCTGATCCGCGACGGCCGCTTCGTGCGGCCGACGCTGGGCGTCAGCGCCGGGCCGCCGTCGCTGAACCAGGCGCTGAAGACGCCGCGCGGCGTGGCGCTGCTCGACGTCGGCCGCGGCGGGCCGGCCGAGAAGGCCGGGCTGCAGCCCTTTCGCCGCGGCAACCGCGGCGAGATCGTCGCCGGCGACGTGATCACCGCGATCAACGACAAGCCGGTGGGCGACTTCGACGAACTGCTGGCCGCGCTGGAGCAGTTCCAGCCCGGCGACTCGGTGACGCTGACGCTGTGGCGCGCCGGCCAGACGCGCAAGCAGCCGCTGCAGCTGGCCAAGCCGGAGTGACGCGCTGAGGTGGCGCGCCGCCTCAGCGTGCGCGCAACGGCATGGTCAGCGCTTCGAGGTCGAGCGACAGCGTGAAGCGCGTGCGCCGGCGCTGGCCGCGCTCGAGCCAGCCGTCGATCAGCGTGCGCGCGCGCTTGCTCATCAGCCCCCAGCTGCAGCCCAGGCGCAGGCCGGCGGTGGGGCGCTGCGGGTCGCTGCCGACGTGGCAGAGCTTGAGATCGGCGCAGAACAGCAGCTCGCCGGCCTGCTGCCACTCCACCGCGCGCAGCAGCATGCCGGGCAGCAGCTCGGGCGCGCCGGCCGGCAGCCACAGCGCGCAGCCGCCCTTGCCGATGTCGAGCACCGGCATCTCCACCCAGTGCGCGGCGCCGAAGCCGCCGGGCAGTTCCGCCGCGCGCGCCAGCAGCGGCTCGCTGCCCACGCGGCGCAGCCGCAGGCCGCCGCGCCGCGCCAGGCGCAGCAGCAGGCTGGGCAGCTCGCACCGCAGGCGAAAGCGCGCATCGGCGCTGCCGCCGCCATCGGCCACGCGGATGCCGTGCAGCGGAAACTGCAGCTTGTCGTCGCCCAGGTAGGCGGCGGCGAACAAGCCCTCGGGCCGGGCGGCCAGCGCCGCCAGTTCCGGGCCGCCGCTGAAGTGCAGGCACTGCTGCTCGGCGTCCACCGACCACAGCGTGGCGGCCACCACCTCGCCGCCCCAGCGACCGATGCTCACCGGCGCGGCCAGCTCGCTGAGGTCGCGCAGCAGCGCCACGCGCGCCGGCGCGCCGCTGACCTGGAAGGCCAGCCAGCCGTTGGTGGGCATGCCGCGTGCCGCCCCTGCGTCCAGCGCGGCGGGCACCGTTTCGACGAAGCTCATGGTCGGTCGGAGGTAGCAGGAATTGGGTCGATCATTGGCGTCGTAACAAGCTGTGTACATCCCGCGGCCCGGTGGTGCCGTGGCAGCATCGGCAACGCATGAAGATCAAAGGCCAAATCCTCACGCCCGCCGGCTTCGTCGACGGCCACGTGCTGCTGGGCAGCGAGCGCATCGCCGCCGTCGACGGCCGCCCCGTCAGCGAAGCGGTCGCCCGCGCCGAGCACGGGGCGCCGCTGCTGCTGCCCGGCTTCATCGACCTGCACGTGCACGGCGGCGGCGGCGCCGACACCATGGACGCCGGCGCGGCGATCGAGCGCATCGCCGCGCTGCACGCCGCGCACGGCAGCACCAGCCTGCTGGCCACCACGATGACGGCGCCGCTGGCCGAGATCGAAGCCGCGCTGCGCGCGCTGGCGCCGGCCATCGCGGCGCGCCGGCCGGGCGGCGCGCGCGTGCTGGGCGTGCACCTGGAGGGGCCCTACATCCACCCCGAGCGGCTGGGCGCGCAGCCGCCGTTCGCGCGGCCGCCGTCGCTGGCCGAGATCGCCGCGCTGCAGGCGCTGGCGCCGATCCGCGTGATCACGCTGGCGCCCGAGACCGAAGGCGCGCTGGCGCTCATTCCGGCGCTGGTCGCCGCCGGCGTGCGCGTGCAGATCGGCCACAGCAACGCCAGCTACGAGCAATGCTGCGCCGCGCTGCAGGCCGGAGCCGGCGGCTTCACGCATTTGTTCAACGCGATGGGGCCGTTCCACCACCGTGCCCCCGGCGCCGCCGGCGCGGCGCTGGCGCATGCCGAGCATGCCGAGCTGATCCCCGACCTGCTGCACCTGCACGCCGGCACGCTGCGCGCCGCGATACGCGCCATTCCGGGCGCCTACGCGGTGACCGACGCCACTGCCGCCGCCGGCATGCCCGAGGGCGACTACCGCCTGGGCCGGCAGGCGGTGCGCCACTGCGCCGGCGCCGTGCGCCTGGCCGACGGCACGCTGGCCGGCAGCACGCTGACCATGGACCAGGCCTTGCGCAACCTGGTGGCCATCGGCTGCAGCGTGGCCGACGCCTCGGCGCGCTGCAGCGCGCTGCCGGCGCGCTACCTGGGGCTGGGCGATCGCGGCCACATCGCGCCCGGCGCCTGGGCCGACCTGGTGGCGCTGGACCCGCAAACCCTGCAGGTGCGGCAGGTGATCGTCGAAGGCCAGGCGCTGTGACGGCGGCGGCGCCCTCGCTGATGCAGGCCGAGGCCATGCAAGCGCCGGCGGTCGCGGCGCGGCTGCTGGCCGCCGAGGCGCCGGCCTTCGCCGCCCTCGGCGCGCGCTGGCGCGCCGAGCCGCCGGCTGCGCTGCTGACGGTGGCGCGCGGCAGCTCCGACCATGCCGCGCAGTATTTCGGTTATCTGGCGATGGCGCGGCTGGGGCGGCTGGTCACCTCGCTGCCGCCGTCGGTGCTGACGCTGTACCGCGCGCGGCTGCAAGAGCGTGGGCTGTGGGCCATCGCCTTCTCGCAGTCGGGCCGCAGCCCGGACCTCGTGCTGCCGCTGCAAGACCTGGGCGCGCGCGGCGCGCACACGCTAGCGCTGGTCAACGCGGCCGATTCACCGCTGGCCGCCGCGGCGCAGCAGCACATCGCGCTGCACGCCGGCGCCGAGCGCAGCGTGGCGGCGACCAAGAGCTTCATCGCCCAGCTCGTGGCCGCCGCTGCGCTGGTGGCCGCCTGGCAGCAGGACGCCGCCTTCAGCGCCGCGCTGCAGGCGCTGCCGCAGGCCTTGCAGGCCGCCGCGGCGGCCGACTGGCGCGCCGCCATCGAGCCGCTGCGCGGCGCCGAGCGGCTGTACGTCATCGGCCGCGGCACCGGCCTGGCGGTGGCGATGGAAGCGGCGCTCAAGCTCAAGGAAGTCTGCGGCATCCAGGCCGAAGCCTTCTCCGGCGCCGAACTGCGCCACGGCCCGATCGCGCTGGTCGAGCCCGGCTTCGCGGTGCTGGTGCTGGCGCCGCCGGGCCCGGCGCAGGCCGGCTTGCTGGAACTGGCGCAGGCCTTGCGCGGCCAGGGCGCCCGCGTGCTGCTGGCGGCGCCGGCGGGCACGCCTGGGGCCGAGCTGCCGCTGGCCACCAGCGAGCACGCCGACCTCGACCCGATCTGCGTGGCGCAGAGCTTTTATCCGCTGGCCGAAGCGCTGGCCCGCGCGCGCGGGCTCGACCCCGACCAGCCGCGCCACCTGCACAAGGTGACGCTGACGCGCTGACGCGTTGACCCTTGGAAGGCGCGCCGGCGCGGCGCTCAGCGCCGCTGCTGCAGCCGCGCCATCAGGCGTAGGGTTTCGAGCTGGGCGTTGAGTTCGGCAAGCTGGTCGCGCAGCCGCGTCCAGGTTTGCATCTGCGCGTGCAGCGGGTGGTTCGGCGGCAGCGGCAGCGGCGGCTGGTGGGCGGGGCGTCGGTCCATGGCTGGGATGCTGGCCGCCGCGCGGCCGCCGCGCAACCCCATGGCCACGGGGCCGGTGCCCCGGTCGACGCCCGGGCGTCAAAGCGCCGGACGCTGGCGCAGCGCGACGAACATCGCCTCGCAGGCCGCCAGTTGCTGCAGGCTGACGAACTCGTCGGCCTGGTGCGCCTGGTCGATGAAGCCCGGGCCGCAGACCACGCTGGCGATGCCGGCGCGCTGGAACAGCCCGGCCTCGGTGCCGAAGCCGACCAGCGCGTTGTCTTCGCCGGCGGCGGTACCCAGCAGCGCGCGCACCAGCGCCAACGCCGGGTCGTCGGCCGGCGCCTGGAACGCCGGCACCGAGCAGATCGGCTCGAAGCGAAAGCCCGTCGCCGGGTCCACCGCGCGCATCGCCGGCGTCAGCCGCTCGGCGGCCGCCTGCACGTCGGCCTGCATCGCCAGCGCGTCGGCGCCGGGCACGTCGCGGAACTCGTAGTGGAAGCGGCAGTCCTCGGGCACCACGTTGTCGGCAATGCCGCCTTCGATGACGCCCACCGCCGCCGTCGTGCAAGGCACCTCGAAGCCGGGGTACCACGGTCCCTGCTCGCGCCAGCGGTCGGCCATGCCGGCCAGGTGCGCCACCACGCGCGCCGCGGCCTCGATGGCGTTGACGCCGCGCGGCGTCTGCGACGAGTGCACCGCGCGCCCCTTGACGCAGCAGCGCCAGCGGTGCACGCCCTTGTGCGCGATGGCCGGCCGCATGCCGGTGGGCTCGCCGACGATGCAGCGGCTGGGCGCCAGCCCGGCCTCGCGCAGGTCGGCGATCAGGTGGCGCACGCCGAAGCAGCCCACCTCTTCGTCGAAGCTGAAGGCCAGGTGCACGGCGAACGGCAACTCGGCCTGCAGAAAGGCCTCGGCATGCGCCACCGCCAGGCCGATAAAGGCCTTCATGTCGGCGCTGCCGCGGCCGTAGAGGCGGCCGTCGCGCAGCTCGGCGCCCAGCGGGTCGACGGTCCAGGCCTGGCCGGTCCAGGGCACGGTGTCGGTGTGACCGGAGAGGATCACGCCGCCGGGCTTGCCGGCGCCCAGCGTCGCGAAGAGGTTGAACTTCAGGCCCGCGTCGTCGCGCGTCAGCCGCAGCGGCACGCCCAGGCCGCGCAGGTGGTCGGCGATGCAGTCGATCAGCGGCCGGTTGGACTGGTCGCTGACGGTGTTGAAGCGCACCAGGCGGCGCGCCCAGTCGAGCGCCGCGGCGCTGGGCGCGGCGGCGCCGGGGGTGGGCGTCGCGGTGGTCGTTGCGGTGCTCGTTGCAGCGTTCATGCGCGAGCATGGTAGCCAAAGCGGCGCATTTCGAGGCATCGGCCGCGGCGGCGGCTCGCTAGACTGTCGCGATCTCCCCCTCGCGAAAGATGCCGTCATGTCCAAGCCTTTGCACCACGCCCTTCGTTCGCTGGCCTTTGGCCTGATCGCCGCGGCGATCGGCGGCGCCGCCTTCGCCGCCGGCGACGTCGGCCCGGCCAAGCCGCCGGTGCCGCCGGCCGCCAACGTGGTCGACCAGAGCCCGCGCTGCCAGCCCGCCAAGGTGACCGAGTGCCGCCAGACCTGCGACGCCCGCAAGTCGAACAGCAGCGACAAGAAGGGCGACGCCAAGAAGCTGGAGGAATGCAAGCAAGAGTGCATCCGCGGATGCTGAGCGCCGACGCCGCGGCCGACGCCGGCGCGCTGCGCCGGCAGATCGAGCAGGCGGCCGCGCGCATCGCCGCCGACGTGCGCCGCACGCCGCTGTGGCGGCTGCCCGGCCGCGCGCTGGGGCTGGACGTGGCCGAGGTCTGGCTCAAGCTGGAGCACTTGCAGATCGGCGGCAGCTTCAAGGCGCGCGGCATGTTCAACCGCATGCGCAGCCTGCCGCTGCCGCCGGCCGGCGTGGTGGTGGCCTCCGGCGGCAACGCCGGCATTGCGGTGGCCACCGCCGCGCGCGCGCTGGGCGTGCCTTGCGAGGTCTTCCTGCCCGAGGTCTCGACACCCGCCAAGCGCGCCGCGCTGGCCGCCCTGGGCGCCACCGTCAACGTCCGGGGCGCCGTCTACGCCGAGGCGCTGGCCGCCTGCCAGGCGCGCCAGCGCGAGACCGGCGCGCTGCTGATGCACGCCTACGACCAGAGCGAGGTGGTGATCGGCGCCGGCACGCTGGCCGCCGAGATCGAAGCCGACGCCGGCGCCCTGCCCGACCGGCTGCTCGTCAGCGTGGGCGGCGGCGGGCTGGTGGCCGGCATCGCCGCCTGGTGCGCCGGGCGTTGCCGCGTCGAGGCGCTGGAGCCCGAGCGCGCGCCCACGCTGCACGCCGCGCGCCAGCAGGGCCGGCCGGTTGACGTGGCGGTGGCCGGCGTGGCCGCCGACTCGCTGGGCGCGCAGCGCATCGGCAGCATCGCCTGGGACATCAGCCAGCGCTGGGTGGACGGCAGCCTGCTGCTGCCCGACGAGGCGATCCGCGCCGCCCAGCAGCGCCTGTGGCGCGACTATCGCCTGGCGGTGGAACCGGCGGCCGCGCTGGGGCCGGCCGCGCTGTGGTCGGGCGCGTTGCGGCCGCAGCCGCACGAACGCGTGGCCGTGGTGCTGTGCGGCGCCAACTTCGATCCCGCCAGCCTGGCCTGAGCGCCGGCCAACTGACCGCGGCCTGAGCGCCACCCCGCGCGGCTACCATTGCCCCCCTGTGCGCAGGAGGCAAGGATGCCGGTCATCGTGATCGCCAACCCGAAGGGCGGCGTGGGCAAGAGCACGCTGGCCACCAACGTGGCTGGGTGGCTGGCGCGGCAGGGTCGTGCGGTGATGCTGGGCGACGTCGACCGCCAGCAGTCGGCGCGCCAGTGGCTGGCGCTGCGGCCGCCGGCGCTGCCGGCCATCCGCGGCTGGGACGTGGCCTCCGACCACATCGTGCGGCCGCCCAAGGGCACCACCCACGTGGTGCTGGACACGCCCGCCGGCCTGCGCGGCAAGCGGCTGGAGGCGGTGCTGAAGATCGCCGACCGCGTGCTCATTCCGCTGCAGCCCAGCCTGTTCGACATCCAGGCCACGCATGCCTTCGTCGCGCTGCTGCGCGAGCACCGCCGCGCCGCCGACATCGCCACCGGCCTGGTGGCCATGCGCGTGAAGGAGCACACGCTGTCCAACGAGCAGCTCCACCAGTACCTGGCGACGCTGCCGGTGCCCGTGATCGCCTGGCTGCGCGACACGCAGAACTACGTGCAGCTGGCCGCCCACGGCCTGACGCTGTGGGACGTGGCGCCCAGCCGCGTCGAACGCGACCTGGAACAATGGCAGCCCTTGACCGCATGGCTCAGCCGATGAACCACTTCGCCCACCTGCAGGATCTGGCCGCCCGCATCGGCAGCGAGATCGGCCTCAGCGACTGGCTGACGGTCGACCAGGCCCGCATCGACCTCTTCGCGCAGGCCACCGGCGACCACCAGTGGATCCACGTCGACGCCGAGCGCGCCGCGCAGGGGCCTTACGGCGGCACCGTGGCGCACGGCTTTCTCACGCTGAGCCTGCTGCCCGAGCTGTCGCGGACGGCCTTCGCCGTCGACGACGTGCGCATGGGCATCAACTACGGCCTCGGCAAGGTGCGCTTCCCGGCGCCGGTGAAATGCGGCGCGCGCCTGCGCGGGCGCTTCAAGCTGATGGCCTTCGAACCGCTGCCCGGCGGCGCCCAGCTCACCGTCGAGGTGACGATGGAAGTCGAAGGCGGGACCAAGCCGGTGTGCGTGGCCGAATCGCTGTCGCGCCGCTTCACCTAGGCGCCTTCCCCCAATCTTCCCCAATCAGGGGGCCGCGCGGCGGGCGGTGCCTGCCTTAGCATGCCGCGGCGCGAACGAGTCGAGGCTGCGATGAAAGTGCTGCTGGTCGATGACCATCCCCTGATCCTGTCGGCGCTGCAGACCGTGATTCGCGGCCTGGGCGAGGACGTGGTCGTCGAAGGCGTCGACAGCGCCGCCGCGGCGCGCGCCGTGCTGAGCCGCAATGCCGACCACGACCTGCTGCTGCTCGACCTGGCGCTGGGCGACACCAGCGGCTTCGACCTGCTGGTGGAACTGCGCCAGGCCTACCCGGCGCTGCCGGTGGTGGTGGTCTCGGCGTCAGAGCGCACCAGCGACGTGATCCGCGCCATCGACCTCGGCGCGATGGGCTTCGTGCCCAAGCGCTCGTCGCAGGCGCAGCTGACCGAGGCGCTGAACACCGTGATGTCGGGCGGCCTGTACGTGCCGCCGATGATGCTGGGCCTGCTGCCCAGCGCCCGCCCCAGCGACGAGGAAGACACCGCGCCGGCGGTGATGCAAACGCGCGCCGCGCCGCCGCTGGGCCCGCGCGCGCGCGCCGAAAGCCACCAGCAGCTTCAGGCGCTGGCCAGCGTCGGGCTGACGCCGCGCCAGGCCGAGGTGCTGGCGCTGCTGCTCAAGGGCCTGCCGAACAAGCTGATCGCGCGCGAATTGAAGCTCTCGGTGGAGACCGTCAAGGACCACGTCGCCGCCGTGCTGCGCGCTTTGGGCGTCAGCACGCGCACGCAGGCGGTGCTGGCGGTCAGCCAGATGACGCAGATGGCGTCGGCACAGCCGCGCGGCGACGACGCTGCCGCCGCCGATGACGGCGCCGGCCCCACCGGCTGAGCCGGTGGGGCCGGTCGTCGGCCCGCCGGCCGACGCGCTGGCGCGCGCGCGCCAGCGCGACCTCGACCACCTGCGCGCGCTGATGCAGCAGTCGCCGGCCACGCTCACCGGCAACGGCATCGGCATCGCGCTGATCGTCGGCATGTACCAAGGCCTGGCGCCCTGGCCGCTGCTGCTAGGCTGGGCGCTGCCCAGCGTCGCGCTGTGGACGGCGCGGCTGCTGCATTACCTGCGCTACCGGCGCCGGCCCGATGCCGACAGCCAGACCCTGCTGCGCTGGCGCCGCAGCTGGCGCGCGCTGGTGCTCAGCCAGGGTGCGCTGTGGGGGCTGGCGGCCTGGCTGTTCTGGGGCCAGGGCACGCCGTACCACGGGCTGGGGCTGATCTTCATCGTCTTCACCTACTGCATGGCCTCGGTGCAGTTGCTGTCGTCGCAGCCGCGCATCTTCATCGGCTTCATCGCGGTGGTGCTGCTGCCGCTGGTGCTGCGCGTGGCCAGCGACGGCCAGCACCCCTGGCACTGGCAGCTGGCCGGGCTGCTGAGCATCATCTTCGGCATCACCGCGCTGATGGGCCGCACCTATGGCAGCGCGCTCGGCCAGGCCATCGCCCTCAAGGCGCGCACCGAAGAGCTGGCCGGCCAGTTGCGCGTGGAGATGGCCGCCGCCGAGAGCGCGCGCCGCGCGGCCGAAGCGGCCAGCCGCGCCAAGACGCAGTTCTTCGCGGCCGCCAGCCACGACCTGCGCCAGCCGCTGCACGCGATGGGGCTGTTCGCCGAAGCGCTGCGCCAGCGCAGCCGCGACCCCGAGGTGGCCGGCCTCGTCAACAGCATCAACGAATCGGTGGACGCGCTGGAAGGCCTGTTCGGCGAGCTGCTCGACATCACCCGCATCGACACCGGCGGCGTCGAGGTCAACCCCGCGCCGGTGCGCATGCGCGAGCTGTTCGGCCGCTTGCGCCTGCACTTCGAGCCGACGGCCTTCGAGAAAGGCTTGCTGCTGGCCTTCCGCGGCGAGCAGCACGTGGCGCAGGCCGACCCGGTGCTGCTGGAGCGCATCTTGCGCAACCTGGTCAGCAACGCCATCCGCTACACCGACGAAGGCGGCGTGCTGGTCGCCTGCCGCCCCTGGCGGGGCCGGCTGCGGCTGCAGGTGTGGGACAGCGGCATCGGCATCTCCGAGGCCGCGCTGCCGCGCATCTTCGACGAGTTCTACCAGGTCAACAGCACGCGCCCGCTGGAGCCGCACCAGCGCAAGGGCCTGGGCCTGGGGCTGGCCATCGTCAAGCGCCTGGCCGGGCTGATGGCCGCGCCGCTGGACGTGCGTTCACGCCCCGGCCACGGCACCGTGTTCACGCTGGAGGTGCCGCCGGGCAAGGCCGTGCGCGCCGCCGAGGCCGGCCCCGGCAGCCTGAAGGCGCCGCTGGGGCTGACGCTGGAGGGCAAGCGCATCGTCGTCGTCGAAGACGAGCCGGCCGTGCGCGAAGGCCTGGTGGTGCTGCTGCAGGCCTGGGGCGCCAGCGTGCTGTCGTTCGACACGGTGGAAGCGCTGGAGGCCTGGTTGACGGGCCACGCAGGCCTTGGCGGCCATGACACCGGCCCGCCGCACCTGGCACTGGTCGACTTCCGGCTGCCGCAGCACCGCACCGGCATCGACGCGCTGCAGGCGCTGCGCGCGCGCTGGCCGGGCCAGCGGCTGCCGGCCATCATGATCACCGGCAGCAGCCTGGGCGGCCACGAGGACCAGGCGCTGACGCACGACTACCACCTGCTGATCAAGCCGGTGCTGCCGAACAAGCTGCGCGCCATGATCGCCTTCAAGCTCGGCTTGCGCTGACCGCCGCGCTCAAGCGCCGAACACCTTGCGCAGGATCGCGCTGCCGGTGCCCACCGGGTCGCGGCGGATCTTCTTTTCTTCCTCGCCGATCACCGCATACAGCCCGTCCAGTGCCTTGGCGGTGACGTACTGCTGCAGGTTGGCGTCCTTGTCCTTCAGCAGCCCGAAGCCGGCGGCCTTGCCGGCGACGGCGTTGTACTTGTCGGCCAGCCGCACCTTCTCGGTCTCGCGGGTGACGATGGGCAGGAACTTGGCCGTCAGCGGCTCGCGCGTCTTGGTGGCGAAGAAGGTCGTCACCGAGGTCTCGCCGCCGCTCACGATGCGCAGCGCGTCCTCGACGCTGATGGCCTTCACGGTCTGCACCAGCAAGGTCCGCGCGGCGGGCACCGCGGCCTCGGCGGCGCGGTTCATCGCCGTCTCCAGCGCGTCGACGCGCTCGCCCTGGCCGAGCTTGCGCATCAGCTTGGCGGCGTCGTTCAGGTAGCCGGGCAGCGGAATGCGCAGCCGCGGGTTGCCGAGAAAGCCGTCGGTGCGGCCGAGCTGCGCCACCGCGGCCTCGGCGCCACGCGCCAGCGCCTCGCGCACGCCGCCGGCGGCGTCGGTCTCGGACAGCCGCGCGGCGGCCGCGCGCGCGGCCGCCGGCGGCAGCAGCGCCGCGGCGGCAGCGGCCAGCAGCAGGCGGCGATGGGGTCGGGTCATGGGCTTGCCTCGTCGTGGATCGAGCCGTCGTGCATCATGACAGCAACGGCTCGCTATCATGATTCCATGCGGACCACCGTCACCCTCGACCCCGACGTCCAGGCGCTGCTGAAGCGCGCCATGCGCGAGCAGGACCGCTCGTTCAAGGACGCCTTGAACGACGCGGTGCGGGCCGGCCTGCGCAAACCGTCGGCCAGCGCCGCTCCGGCGCGGTTCGTCCAGCGCAGCTTCAAGATGGGTTCACCGTTGGTCGACCTGGCCAAGGCCAACGCATTGGCCGGTGAACTGGAGGACGCGGAACTGGTCGCGCGCCTGCAGCGGCGCCGGCGCCGCGCGGGATGAGGCTCGTCGACACCAACGTTCTGCTGCACGCCGTCAACGCCGACAGCGGCGAACACGCCATTGCGCGGGCCTGCCTGGAAGAGGGCCTGTCGTCCGCGGCGGGCCTCGGCTTCGCCTGGCTGGCGCTGGTCGGCTTCGTGCGGCTGGCCACGCGGCGCGGCATCCTGGCGCAGCCGCTGGCGATGGACGACGCGCTGGCGGTCGTTGATGACTGGCTGGCCGCGCCCCAGGCGCAGGTGCTGGAAGCCACGCCGCACCATTGGCCGGTGCTGCGGCGCCTGCTGGTCGGTGCCGGCATGGCCGGCAACCTCAGCAACGACGCGCACCTCGCAGCGCTGGCCATCGAGCACGGCGCGACGCTGGTCTCGTTCGACCGCGACTTCGAGCGCTTCGCCGGTCTGCGCTTCGAACTGCTGCGCGCCTGAGCGCTGGGGCCGGCGCCGCCGCGCCAGCGCTGATCAGGCCGCCGGCGCGCTGGTGCGGATCAGGTAGTCGAAAGCGCTCAGCGCGGCCTTGGCGCCTTCGCCGGTGGCGATGATGATCTGCTTGTACGGCACGGTCGTCGCGTCGCCGGCGGCGAAGACGCCGGGCACGCTGGTGTGGCACTTGGCGTCGACGATGATCTCGCCGAATCGGCTGAGCTCCAGCGTGCCCTTCAGGAACTCGGTGTTGGGCACCAGGCCGATCTGCACGAAGACGCCGGCCAGGTCGAGCTGGTGCTCGGCGCCGCTGGCGCGGTCGCGGTAGGCCAGGCCGTTCATCTTGTGGTCGTCGCCGGTGATCTCGGTGGTCTGCGCGTTGAGGTGGACCGTCACGTTGGGCAGGCTCTTGAGCTTGTCCACCAGCACCTGGTCGGCGCGCAGCTTGGTGTCGAACTCCAGCAGCGTGACGTTGCGCACCACGCCGGCGAGGTCGATCGCCGCTTCGACGCCGGAGTTGCCGCCGCCGATCACCGCCACGTCCTTGCCCTTGAACAGCGGGCCGTCGCAGTGCGGGCAGTAGGCCACGCCCTTGGTGCGGTACTGCTGCTCGCCGGGCACGTTGACGTTGCGCCAGCGCGCGCCGGTGGCCAGGATCACGGTGCGGCCCTGCAGCTGCGCGCCGTTGTCCAGCGTGACGGTGGCATAACCGCCCATGCGAGCGGCCGGCTCCAGCCGCGTGACGCGCTGGCGGGCGATGACGTCGACCTCGTATTGGCGCACGTGGGCTTCCAGCGCGGCGGCGAAGGCCGGGCCTTCGGTCTGCCGCACCGAGATGAAGTTCTCGATGCCCAGCGTGTCCATGGTCTGGCCGCCCAGGCGCTCGGCCACCAGGCCGGTGCGGATGCCCTTGCGCGCCGCATACACCGCGGCCGCGGCGCCGGCCGGGCCGCCGCCGATGATCAGCACCTCGTAGGGCGCGCGCTGCTGCAGCTCGGCGGCTTCGCGCGCCGCCGTGCCGGTGTCGAGCTTGGCGAGGATTTCGCCCAGCTCCATGCGGCCGTGGCCGAACACTTCGCCGTCGAGCAAGACGCTGGGCACGGCCATGATCTGCCGCTGTTCAACCTCGGCCTGGAACAGCGCGCCGTCGATGGCCACCGCGCGCACGCGCGGGTTGAGCACCGCCATCAGGTTCATCGCCTGAACCACGTCGGGGCAGTTGTGGCAGCTCAGGCTCATGAAGGTGTCGAAGCGGTAGTCGCCTTGCAGCGCCTGGATCTGCTCGACCACCGCCGGCTCCACCTTGGGCGGATGGCCGCCGGCCCACAGCAGCGCCAGCAGCAGCGAGGTGAACTCGTGACCCATCGGCACGGCGGCGAAGTGCACGCCCATGTCGTGGCCGGCGCGGGTGATCTGGAACGAGGGCTTGCGCTCGAAGCGGCCATCGAAGCGCGCACTGATCTTCGCCGGCGCTACGGCGGCGATTTCGGTGAGCAGCTCGCGGATCTCGGCCGCGCCCTGCGAATCGTCGAGGCTGGCGATCAGCTCCACGGGCTGGGTGATGCGCTCGAAGTAGCCGGCCAGCTGCGCCTTGATGGCGTCGTCCAACATGGGGGTCCTTTGCGGGGAAGTGAAGCAATCCGCCCAAGCGACCGCCGCGGATCCGGCTCTGCCGGTCCGCTGGCGGTGGTCGCTTGCTGGGGAAGCGCCGGGGGCGCTTCGGGGGTGGGCCTTAGATCTTGCCGACGAGGTCGATCGACGGCGTCAGCGTCTTGGCGCCTTCGTTCCACTTGGCCGGGCACACCTGGCCGGGGTGCTTGGCGGTGTACTGCGCGGCCTTCAGCTTGCGCAGCGTTTCCTTGACGTCGCGGGCGATCTCGTTGGAGTGCACCTCGGCCGTCTTGATCACGCCATCGGGGTTGACGATGAAGGTGCCGCGCAGCGCCAGGCCTTCCTCGGGGATGTGCACGCCGAACTGGTTGGTCAGCGTGTGCGTGGGGTCGCCCACCAGTGGGAAGCGCGCCTTGCGCACCGCGTCGGAGGTCTCGTGCCACACCTTGTGCGAGAAATGCGTGTCGGTGGTGACGATGTAGACCTCGGCCTCGGCCTTCTGGAACTCGCCGTAGTGGTCGGCGGCGTCCTCGATCTCGGTCGGGCAGTTGAAGGTGAAGGCCGCCGGCATGAAGATCAGCACCGACCACTGGCCCTTCAGGGTCTGGTCGCTGACTTCGACGAACTTGCCGTTGTGGAAGGCCGTGGTCTTGAACGGCTGGACGGTGCTGTTGATGATGGACATGCGTGAACTCCGTTGTTGGATGGGGGGTAGCGGAAAGCAGGACAACGGAGCAAATGCTATCAAATTATATCAATCCATAGTATTAAACAGTTACTATCGCCGTCATAGGCAGAGCGTCGCTGCCTCAAGCCTGCAGCCAGCGCCGCGCCAGCGCGACGAAGTAGCCGGCGGTCGGTGCGAGGATGGCGTCGTTGAAGTCGAAGCCCGGGTTGTGCGCCTCGCAACCGCCCTCGCCCACGCCCTTGCCGATGCCGTTGCCGACCACGAAGTAGCAGCCCGGCACGCGCTGCAGCATCAGGCCGAAGTCGTCGCTGGGCAGGCCGGGCGGCAGGTCGGCGATCAGGCCGCCCTCGCCCACCAGTTCGCGCGCCAGGCCTTCGGCGAAGCGGGTGGCCTCGCGCTCGTTGATGGTCACCGGGTAGCGCCAGCGGTAGTCGACCTCGGCGCGCGCGCCGTGCACCGCCGCCTGCTGCTCGGCTACCGCGGTGATGCGATCGCGCAGCTTCGCGCGCACCACCTCGCTGCGCGCGCGCACGGTCAGCCGCAGCTCGGCGCTGGGCGGGATCACGTTGGGCGCGGCGCCGGCCAGGAAGGCACCGACGGTGACGATGGCCAGCTCGTTGGGATCGATCTCGCGCGAGACGATGCTTTGCAGCGCGATCACGAGGTGCGAGGCCGCGAGGATCGGGTCCACCGCGCGGTGCGGCATCGCGCCGTGGCCGCCCACGCCGTGCACGGTGATGATGGCCGTGTCGCTGCTGCTGTACATCACGCCGGGGCGAAAGCCGAACAGCCCGACCGCATAGCCCGGCGCGTTGTGGAAGGCGTACAGCCGTTCGCAGGGAAAGCGCTCGAACAAGCCGTCGTCCAGCATCGCCTGCGCGCCGCCCAGGCCTTCTTCGGCGGGCTGGAAGATCAGGTTCAGCGTGCCGTCGAAAGCGCGCGTATGGCCCAGCACGCGCGCCGCGGCCAGCAGCGTGGCGGTGTGGCCGTCGTGCCCGCAGGCGTGCATCAGGCCGGGCTTGCGGCTGGCCCAGGGCAGGCCGGTCGACTCATTGATCGGCAAGGCATCGAGGTCGGCGCGCAAGCCCAGCGTGCGCGGCCCCGGGCTGCCGCGCAGCACGCCCACGACGCCGGTGCCGCCGACGCCGCGGTGCACCTCGTAGCCCCAGCCCTGCAGCCGCTCGGCCACCAGCGCCGCGGTCTCGTGTTCCTGGAAGCCTAACTCCGGGTTTGAATGGATTCGGCGGCGCAGCGCCACCATCTCCGGTTCGATGGCCCGCAGTTCCGCCGGCAGCAGTTCCATGCTCATTCCTTGATGTTGGCGGCGCGCACGATCTTCTCGAAGCGCGCTTGCTCCGCGGCGATGAAGCGCGCGAACGAGGCGCGGTCGCCGCGGCCCACCTGCGCGCCGCCGTCGGCCAGCTTGGCGCGCACCTCGGGCTCGGCCAGCACGGCGGCGATCTCGTTGTGCAGGCGGTCGAGGATGGCCGCCGGCGTGCCCTTGGGCGCAAAGACGCCGGTCCACGACTCGACCACCAGGCCCTTGAACAGCGGCAGTTCGGTCAGCGTGGGCACGTTCGGCAGCGTCGGCAGGCGCTGCGGCCCGGTGACGGCCAGCGCCTTCATGCGGCCGGCCTGCACGTGCGGCGTGGCCGAGACGCTGACCATCATCGCCAGGTCGACCTGGCCGCCGATCACGTCGCTGGCGATCTGCGCGCCGCCGCGGTAGGGGATGTGCACGGCGAAGATCTTGGCGCGCTCCTTGACCATCTCCATCGCCAGGTGCAGCACGGTGCCGACGCCCGAGGTGGCGTAGCTCAGCCGGCCCGGGTCCTTGCGCGCCAGCGCGACCAAGGCATCCATCGAATCGACGCCCAGCGAGTTGCGCGCCACCAGCACCATCGGCGCGGTGGTGGTCAGCGCCACCGGCAGCAAATCGGTGCTGGGGTCGAAGCGCACCGCGGCCGGGTTGATGTACTTGGTGATGGCGATCGGGCCGTCGAAGGCCATCACCAGCGTGTGGCCGTCGGGCGCGGCCTGCACCGCGCGCTGCACGCCGACCAGGCCGCCGGCGCCGGCGATGTTCTCGACCACCACGCTTTGCTTGAGCCGCTCCTGCAGGCGCTGCGCGATCAGCCGCGCCGTGGTGTCGACGTTGCCGCCGGCGCTGAAGGGCACGATCAGCGTGATCGGCTTGGACGGCCAGGCCGGCTGCGCGTGCGTGACCGTCGGCAAGATCAGCAAGGCCAGCAGGGCCGCGAGACTTGCGCGGCGCGAGAGGGACACGAGAGGCATCAAGAAGCTCCGGAGGAGAAGGGATCGAGGCTTTGCGCCGCCGCGTCGAAGGCCTGCGTGAACTCGGCGCGCCAGCGCGCGCGGCTGCCGTCGTCGATCCACGCCGCGTCCAGCCCGTTGAGCATGAAGGCGCGCAGGTCGGCCAGACCGAAGCCGAAGTCGCGCGCCATCATCGTCCACGCCAGCGTGGGCGTGACGTGGTGCAGCGTCGGGTCGTCGGTGTTGGGGTGCACCTTCAGGCCCAGGCCCGGCATGCGGCGGATCGGGTGGTCCAGCGCCCAGCGCTCGGGCGCCAGCGTGCGCAGGTAGAAGCTGTTGGTCGGCACCACGGTGAAGACGATGCCGCGCTCGGCGCAGCGGCGCGCGTAGTCGGGCGCGTCGACGATGGTGTAGCCGTGGTCGATGCGGTCGCACTGCAGCAGTTCGACGGCCGTGCGCACGTTGGTCCACGGCATGCCGAACTCGCCGGCGTGCGCGGTGCGCTTCAGGCCGTGGCGGCCGGCCAGCGCGTAGGCCTCGGCAAAGTCTTCCGGCGGGTGGTCGTTCTCGCGGTAGTCGATGCCGATGCCCAGCACCTCGTCGGCGCGGTGCTCGACCACCCAGCGCACCATCTCGGTGGCGGCCGCCGGCGGCGCCTCGCGGTCGATGGCGGCGATCAGGCGGCCGCTGATGCGGTGGTCGCGCTCGGCATCGTGGATCGCCCGCACGATGGCCGGCAGCGCCGCCGCGTAGGCGATGCCCGACTCGACCGCGGTGCCCGTGGGGTTCCAGAAGAACTCGGCATAACGCACATGATGAGCGGCTGCATCGGCCAGGTATTCGTAGACCAGGCGGTGCAGGTCGTCGGGGCGGCGGATCAGCAGCGCGTCCAGCGCGCGCAGCACGCGCAGCACGCCCACCGGCTTCTCGCCGCGCGTGTAGAAGGCGGTGATCTCGTCGTCGGCCAGCGGCGCGCGCTCGCGCCGCGCCAGATCGCGAAAGGTCTGCTCGCGCACGGTGCCCAGCAGGTGGCAGTGCAGTTCCACCTTGGGGGTCAGGTGCAGGAAGCGCTCGAGGCGGCTCGTCATCACGGGCATTCTAGAAAAGGCCCGCGGCCCGTCCGGCGCCAGAATGGGCGCTCGCCAACCGACCGGAGCCGCCGCGCCATGAGCCAGAACCCGCACCCGAACCCGCTGCGCATCGGCATCCTCGGCGCCGCCAACATCGCGCGCCAGTTCGCGCGCGACGTGGCGCCCAGCCGTGCCGTCAGGCTGGCCGCGGTGGCCAGCCGCAGCGCCGACAAGGCGGCGGCCTTTGCCACCGAGTTCGGCATCCCCCGCTGGCACGCCGGCTACGAGGGGCTGCTGGCCGACGGCGGCATCGACGCCGTCTACATCCCGCTGCCCAACCACCTGCACGGCGAATGGGCGATCAAGGCCGTCGAGCACGGCAAGCACGTGCTGTGCGAGAAGCCGCTGGCGCTGCACCGCGCCGAGGCCGCCGCGATGTTCGACGCCGCGCGCCGCCACGGCGTGATGCTGCTGGAAGCCTACCCGTACTGGTTCCAGCCGCAGACCGGCCAGCTGGTCGAGTTGCTGCAGGCCGGCGCCATCGGTCGCGTGCAGCAGGTGCAGGCGAGCTTCGGCTTCACGCTGCGCAAGCCCGACGACATCCGCATGCGGCTCGAGACCGGCGGCGGCGCGCTGCTCGACGTCGGCAGCTACCTGGCCAGCCTGGTCCGCCTGGTGATGGGCCGGGCGCCGCGGCGCGCCAGCGCCACATCCACGCCGGCGGCCACCGGCGTGGACATCGCCACCACCGCCACGCTGGACTACGGCGACGGCTGCCAGGCCCAGTTGCGCTGCGCGATGAACGTGGCCCAGCACCGCCATGCCAGCATCGTGGGCAGCGACGGCTGGATCGAGACCGAGTTCGCCAACCACACCGCCGATGCGGCCGAGGCGACCGAGCACCCCTGGGGCTACCGGCCCAGCCTGATGCGGCTGCGCCGCGGCGCGACCGTGGCCGCCGCCGAGACGCTGATCGCGCCGGCCGGCAGCGGCTTTCGCTTTGCCGCCGAGGCCTTTGCGCGCGTGCTGCGCAACCACGACCGCGACGCCATCGAGCGCGCCGCGCAGGCCAGCGTCGACATCGCCGCGACGCTGGACGCCATCGCCGCCAGCGCGCGCGCCGATGGCGCCTGGGTGGCGCTGACTTCGTAACCAAAGGTCAACCAACGGCCGCCGACCCCCTGTTCAAGGGAGCGGCACCGGGCACGGGCTGCGGCATAACCGTGCCTATCGTCAACCGTTGGGGGAGTGGACTCATGAACAAGGCCGTGACGGCATTGGCCGGTCTGGTCGTCGCCGGCAGCGCGGGCGCCGCCGCCGTGCTGCCCACCAGCTACAGCATGGCCAACGGCAGCGGCACCGCCAACGGCGGCCAGTTCAACTACTGGGACCGTAGCTACAGCGGCAGCGGCGCGACGATGACCGATGGCGCCGCGCTGGCCGGTGGCCTCGGCGACCTGACCGATGGCGTGATCGCCAGCGGCAACTGGATCTTCGTCGAGAACGACGCCGGCACCGGGCCTTATGTCGGCTGGAACAGCAGCTTGACGCCCAACCCGACGGTGGTCTTCAACTTCGCCGGGCTGGTGGACATCGACCAGATTCGCGTGCACGCCGACGATTCCGGCGGCTTGGGCGGCGTCAGGCTGCCGGCCAGCGTGCTCATCACTTGGGCCGGCGGCTCGGCCAGCATCCCGGTGGTCGACCCCGATCCGGCATCCACCGCGCCGTCGTGGCTCGACTTCTCGGGCCTGGGCATCAGCCAAGTCAGCTCGGTCAGCCTGCAGTTCTTCAATGCCGACAACTGGGTCTTCATCGACGAGGTGAGCTTCGCCACCGCCAGCGCCGTGCCGCTGCCCGCCACGCCGGCCCTGGCGCTGCTGGGCCTGGGGCTGGCCGCCGCGACGCGGCAGCGCCGGCGCCGCTGAGCGCGGCGCGCTGACACGGCCGGGCTGGGTACCGGCCCCGCCGATCAACGGTCTCTCATCCGTCGATCAGCGCCGGGTCCCAGGCGTGCACCGCCTGCACCTGCTCGCCCAGGCCCTGGATGCTTAAGTGCATGGTGTCGCCCGGCTTCAGGAACACCGACTCGGGCTTGACGCCCATGCCCACGCCGGGCGGCGTGCCGGTGCTGATCAGGTCGCCGGGGTACAGCGTCATGAAGCGGCTGACATAACTGACCAGTTGCGCCACGCCGAAGATCATGGTGCGCGTGTTGCCGGTCTGGAAGCGGCGGCCGTTGACGTCCAGCCACATGTCCAGCGCCTGCGGGTCGCCCACCTCGTCGGCGGTCACCAGCCAGGGTCCCACGGGGCCGAAGGTGTCGCAGCCCTTGCCCTTGTCCCAGGTGCCGCCGCGCTCGATCTGGTACTCGCGCTCGGAGACGTCGTTGACCACGCAGTAGCCGGCCACGTGCTGCAGCGCGTCGGCCTCCGACACGTAGCGCGCCTTGGCGCCGATCACCACGCCCAGTTCGACTTCCCAGTCGCTCTTCACCGAGCCCTGCGGCAGCACCACCGGGTCGTTGGGGCCGACGCGGGCGCTGATCGGCTTCATGAAGACGATGGGCTCCTTGGGCAGCGGCAGGCCCGATTCGGCGGCGTGGTCGGCGTAGTTCAGGCCGATGCAGACGAACTTCTCGCAGCCGGCCCACGGCGGCGCGATGCGCCCGGGCTGCGCCACCACCGGCAGCGCGTCGACGTTCAGCGCGCGCAGCCGCTGCAGGCCTTGCGGCGTGAGGGTGGCCGCGCTGATGTCGGCCAGTTCGCCCGACAGGTCGCGCACGCGGCCCTGGCGGTCGACGAGGGCCGGCTTCTCCTGGCCCTTGGGGCCGTGACGCATCAGTTTCATGGTGGCTTGCTTTTGGTGTGGTGTCGTGGGTGGAAGAATGCGGAGAAAGCGGCGGCTTCAGTTGCTCCAGCCGCCGTCGATGATCTGCGCCGTGCCGGTGGTGAACGACGATTCGTCGCTCGCCAGATAGACCGCCAGCGCCGCGATCTCGTCGACGCGGCCGATGCGGCCCATCGGCTGGCGGGCGACGAAGGCGGCCTCCACCTGCGCCGGCGTCAGCCCGCTGGCCTGGGCCTGGGCGGCGATGCGATCGCGCAAGGACGGCGACTCCACCGTGCCCGGGCAGATGGCGTTGCAGCGGATGCCGCGGGTGATGAAGTCGGCCGCCACCGCCTTGGTCAGCCCGATCACCGCGGCCTTGGTGGCGCCGTAGACGAAGCGGTTGGGCGCGCCCTTGATGCTGCCGGCCACGCTGGCCATGTTGATGATGGAGCCGCGGCCGTTTGCCAGCATGCCGGGCAAAAAGGCCTTGACGGTGCGGTACTGCGAGCGCACGTTGAGGTCGAAGGCGAAGCTCCACTGCTCTTCGCTGCAGTCCAGCACCGTGCCGGCGTGCACGAAGCCGGCGCCGTTGAACAGCACGTCCACCGCGCCGGCGGCCTGCGCCGCGGCGTTGATGGCGGCGGCGTCCAGCACGTCGAGCCGCGCGGTGCTGATGCCGGGCACGCCGGCCAGCGCGGCGAGCAGCCGCTCGTCGATGTCGGTGGCGATCACGCGCGCGCCTTCGCCGGCGAACGCCTCGGCGGTGGCGCGGCCGATGCCCTGCCCTGCGGCGGTCACGAAGGCCGTCTTGCCGGCCAGTCTTTGCGTCATGGCGGGGTGGTCTCCTCGGTGGACCCGCATGCTAGCCGCCCGCGCCGGCGGCACGGCCACGGGTTTGCGCCGATGACGTCCGCCCGCGGCACGCCGGCGATGGCCTGCCACTAGAATTCGCCGCTCCCAGCCCCCGAAGGCCGCCGTCGCATGTGCCAGACCGTGATCGAGATCCGATGCCGGCCGCAAGGCCCCGGCCGCTGATGCCGAGACGGCGCGATGTCCTGCGCGGCGGCGTCGCGCTCGCCCTGGGCGGCGCCGGCGCCGCATGGGCGCTGGAGCCGCCGAGCGGCGGCATCGTGCTCACCATCTCTGGCCAGGTGCGCAACCCCAATGACGGCGCGCACGCGCAGTTCGACATGCCCATGCTCGAACGCCTGCCGCAGACCAGCTTCAGCACGCACACGCCGTGGTATTCGCAGGCCCGGCAGTTCACCGGCCCGCTGCTGCGCGACGTGCTGCGCGCCGCCGGCGCCCACGGCAGCGTGCTGCGCGCGCGGGCGCTGAACGACTATCGCGTCGACATCCCCTTCGAAGACCCGCAGCGCTACGACATCATCATTGCGCGGCTGCTCGACGGCGCGCCGATGCCGGTGCGCGACCGCGGCCCGCTGTTCGTGGTCTACCCCTTCGATGCGGTGCCCGAGCTGCGCAACGCGGTGTACTACAGCCGCTCGGCCTGGCAGTTGCGGACGATCGAGGTGAAGTGAACGCCGCCCGGCCCGCCACCGCCGCCCGCCAGCCGCGCCGGCCCTGGCTGGTGCTGATCGGCGTCGTGCTGGCGCTGGTGCTGGCCGGCGTGGTGCTGCTGCAGGTGCAGCAGCTCGGCCGCCTCAGCGTCGCGCTGCACACCGGCTCCGAGGTGCGCGCGGCGCAGTTGCACCGCCAGGAGGTCGAGTACCTGCAGCTGCGCGAGGAATGGCAGCGCGCGCTCGACCCCACGCTCAAGCAGGACCTGCGCGCGCTGTCGCTGCGCTACGACATCTGGGTCAGCCGCGTGGCGCTGCTGCGCGAGGACACGGCCGCCCGCCGCACCGCGATGAGCATCCGCCGCGACCTCGACGACACGCTGCGCCGCGCCGACGACTTCGTGCGCCGCGCCGACCCGTTGATGGCCCCCGAGCTGCCGCCCGTCCAGCGCCGCGCCGCCCTGGCCGGCCTGCAGCCCGAGCTGATGGCGCTGGGCGAGGACATGCGCGAGCTCTCGCTGGCCGCCGCGCACCTCACCACCGAAGAGCAGACGCGGCGCAACCTGCTGCTCAGCCGCTACACGCGCATCGCCATCGGCATGACGGCGCTGCTGGCGCTGATGGTGCTGGCCTTCGCCGCCCTCAGCCTGCGCCAGATGCGCCAGCTGCAGCGCCGCCACGACGCGCTGGAGGCGCTGACCGCCGACCTGCGCATCGCGCGCCGCGCGGCCGAGGCGCACAGCCGCGCCAAGAGCCACTTCCTGGCCGACATGAGCCACGAGATCCGCACGCCGTTCCAGGGCCTGCTGGGCATGCTGGGCATGCTGCGCGACACCGGGCTCGACGCGCGCCAGATCGACTACCTGCGCACCGCCACCGAATCGGCCGACCACCTGCTGGCCGTGCTCAACGACATCCTCGACATGTCGCAGCTCGAAGCCGGCCGCCTGCAGCTGAGCCCGGCGCCGGTGACGCTGCGCCACCTGCTGCAGGACGTCGAATCGCTGATGCGGCCGCAGGCCCATGCGCGCCACCTGGCGCTGCACGTCGACGCCGACCCCGCGGTGCCCGAGCGCGCGCGGCTCGACGCCACGCGCGTCAAGCAGGTGCTGTTCAACCTGCTGTCCAACGCCATCAAGTTCTCGCAGCGCGGCACGGTCGAGCTGGCGCTGCGCTGCGAGTCCACCGACGGCGGCGAGCGGCTGCAGTTCGCCGTCACCGACACCGGCCCGGGGATGGACGTCGAGACCGTCGCGCGCTTGTTCGAGCGCTTCGAGCGCGGCCCGCAGCAGCAGCCCGGCGCGCCGCGCGGCAGCGGGCTGGGGCTGGAGATCTCGCGCAGCCTGGCGCGGCTGATGGGCGGCGACCTGGAGGTCAGCAGCGAGCCCGGGCGCGGCAGCCGCTTCAGCTTCAGCGTGCCGCTGGAGCCGGTGCTAGGCTCCGAGGCCGCCGCCGCGGCGCCGCGCGAACTGGAGGTCGGCCCGCCGCCGCAGCGGCTGGACGTGCTGGTGGCCGAAGACCACGCCGTCAACCGCCAGGTGCTGGCCGCGCTGCTCGACAGCCTGGGCCACCGCGCCCACTTCGTGCCCGGCGGCCGCGAGGCCATCGCCGCGGTGCAGCGCCAGCGCTTCGACCTGGTGCTGATGGACCTGCACATGCCCGACATCGACGGCATCGAGGCGACGCGCCGCATCCGCGCGCTGCCCGAGCGCGCGGCGGCCACCGCGCCCATCGTCGCGCTGACGGCCGACGCCTTCACCGACACGCGCGAACGCTGCCTGGTCGCCGGCATGAACAACTTCCTCGGCAAGCCGGTCAGCCGCGAGCGCCTGGGCGCGCTGCTGCGCCAGTTGTTCGGCAGCAGCGCCGGCAGCGACGCCGCGGCCGCCGCCGAGCCGCTGCCGCAGCGGCTGGACACCGCGCCGTCCGAGGTGGCGCCGCTGCTCGATGCGCAGGCCGTGGCGCGCACGGTGGAGCTGCTGTCGGCGGCCCGCTACGCCAACGTGCTGGGCGACTTTCTCGACCAGGCGCCGGCCACCGCGCAGCGCCTGCGCAAGGCGGTGCGCGACGCCCAGCCGCTGGAGCTGCGCGTGCACGCCCACGCCACCCGCGGCGCCGCGCTCAACCTGGGCCTGGCGGCGCTGGCGGCCACCGCCGAAGGGCTGCAGAACGGCGCCGCGCACCTGCCGGCGCACGAGGTGGCGCGCCTGGTGCAGCGCTTCGAAGACCTCATCGTCGCCACCCGCCACGCCGCCGAGCAGGCCGGCCTGCTGCCCGCCGCCGCCGTGCTGCCGTCGGCGCGTTGATCAGACGATCACGGGCTCCGGCTCCAGCCGGATGCCGAAGCGGCCGTAGACGCTTTCCTGGATCGCCCGCGCCAGCGTCACCACCTCGGCGCCGCTGGCGCCGCCGCGGTTGACCAGCACCAGCGCCTGGCGCTCGTAGACGCCGGCGCGGCCGACGCTCTTGCCCTTCCAGCCGCAGGCGTCGATCAGCCAGCCGGCGGCCAGCTTGACCGTGCCGTCGGGCAGCGGGTAGTGCACGATCTCGGGGTCGCGGCCGATGATGTCGCGGCACTGCTCGGCGCTGACGATGGGGTTCTTGAAGAAGCTGCCGACGTTGCCGATCTGCGCCGGGTCGGGCAGCTTGGCGCGGCGGATCGTGCACACCCAGTCGAACACGGTGCGCGCATCGGGCGCGTGGTTGCCGGTCTCGGCCATGCGGCGCTGCAGGTCCAGGTAGCCCAGCACCGGCTGCCAGGGCCGCGGCAGGCGCAGCCGCACGCGCGTGATCAGGCTCTTGCCGGCCAGGCCGCCGTCGGCCGCGTCGTGCTTGAACACGCTGTCGCGGTAGCCGAAGGCGCAGGCGCGGGCGTCCAGCGTCACGGTGCGGCCGGTCACCAGGTCGACCGCGTCGAGCGACTCGAAGCGGTCTTTCAGCTCCAGCCCGTAGGCGCCGATGTTCTGCACCGGCGCCGCGCCGGCGGTGCCGGGGATCAGCGCCAGGTTCTCCAGCCCCGGCCAGCCCTGCTCCAGCGTCCACTGCACCACGTCGTGCCAGACCTCGCCGGCGCCGACCTCGACGATCCAGGCCTCGGCCGTCTCGGCCAGCAGCCGGCGGCCCTTGACTTCCACGCGCAGCACCACGGCCGGCGGGTCGCGGCTGAGCACGAGGTTGCTGCCGCCGCCCAGCACCAGCTTGGGCGCGCGGCCGTGCTCGGGGTGGGCCAGCAGGCGGCGCACGTCGGCCTCGCTGCCGATGTGCACCAGCGTGCGCGCGGTGGCCGCGATGCCGAAGCTGTTGAGCGCGCGCAGGTTGACGTCGCGGTCGATGGCCAGCGGCGGCGCGGCGGGTGAAATAGCGGCCGACATGGGTTGATTTTGATCCATCGGGCGGACCCCGCCGGCCGGCGCCCGTGGCAGAATTTTTCCACCATGCCCAGCTTCGACGTCGTCCTCGAACCCAACCTCGTGGAGGTGCGCAACGCCGTCGACCAGGCCGGCAAGGAAATCGGCACGCGCTTCGATTTCAAAGGCTCCAGCGCCCGGGTGGAGTTCAGCGACAAGGGCGCCAAGGCGCGCGAGCTGCTGCTGCACGGCGACAGCGATTTCCAGCTCGACCAGGTGCGCGACCTGCTGCTGGCGCGGCTGGCCAAGCGCAGCGTCGACATCCGCTTCCTCGACCTCTCGGCCAAGCCGCAGAAGCTGGGCGGCGACAAGCTGCGGCTCGCCGTGCCGCTGAAATGCGGCGTCGACGCCGAGGCCGCCAAGAAGATCCAGGGCCTGCTCAAGGCCGCCAAGCTGAAGGTGCAGGCGGCGATCCAGGGCGACGCGGTGCGCGTCACCGGCGCCAAGCGCGACGATCTGCAGGCGGCGATCGCCCTGCTGCGCAAGGACGTGGCCGAGCTGCCGCTCGGCTTCGACAACTTCCGCGAATGAAGCGCCGCGACCTGGCCGCGGCCGCGCTGGCCTCGACGATCGGCGGCAGCCTGCGCGCCCAGGGCCAGGCGGCGGCGCCGCAGGTGCAGCTCGGCGGCGTGATGGGCAGCAAGGCGATGCTGGTGGTCAACGGCCAGCCGCAGATGATGCTGGTCGGCGAAAGCCGCGGCGGCATCCGCCTGGTGTCGCTGCAGGGCGACCAGGCGCAGGTGGAATACGGCGGCCGCGTGCAGACGCTGCGCGTCGGCGCCTCGCCGGTGGCGGTGGGCGGCGCGCCGGCCGGCGGCAACCGCGGCCGCGAGATCGTGCTGGTCGCCGGCCCCGGCGGCCACTTCATCACCGGCGGCAGCATCAACGGCCAGGCGGTCAGCTTCCTGGTCGACACCGGCGCCACCACCATCGCGCTCAGCCAGGCCGAGGCGGCGCGCATCGGGCTCGACCTGAGCAACGGCCGCCGCGGCCTGACCAGCACCGCCAACGGCGTGGTGCCGGTGATCGGCGTCACGCTCAGCAGCGTGCGCGTCGGCGAGGTCGAGGTCATCAACGTGCCGGCCGCCGTGATCCCGGCGTCGATGCCGCACGTGCTGCTGGGCAACAGCTTCCTCACCCGCTTCAACATGCGGCGCGAGAACGACGTGATGCGGCTGGAGCGCCGCTGAAGCCAGCCCTTCAGCGCGGCGGCCGCGCCAGCACGAAGGCCGCCACCGCCAGCACGCCAAGGGCCGCGAACAGCAGCATCACCTGCGTGTAGCCGCCCAGCACCAGCAGCAGCGCCGCGGTGGCCAGCGGCGCCGCGGCGCGCGCGACCAGCGCCACGGCCGACATCGCGCCGCCGATGCGGCCGATGTGGGCGCGGCCGAAATACTCCGGCAGCAGCCCGCCGCGCACGATGGTGCCCATCCCGTTGACCAGCCCGAACAGCAGCGCGAAGACCAGCAGCGGCGCCAGGCTGCGGCTGGCGGCGAACAGCGCCAGCGCCAGCGGCAACCCGCCCATCACGCAAAGGCCCACGCGGTGCAGCGGCAAGCCGCGCCCGACCCAGGCCCAGACGAAGCGCCCGGCCACCTGCGCCGGGCCGATCCACACCACCACGGCCACGGCCTCGGCTTCGCTCAGGCCCTTGGACTCGAAGGCCGGCATCAGGTGCGCCCACAGCGCCGTGCCGACGAAATAGAACAGCGTGAAGGCCAGCGTCAGCAGCCAGAAGGCCGGCGCGCGCAAGGCCTTGCGCAGCGTGGCGTCGTCGGCCTCGGGGTGGCCGGCCGGCGCGGCCACCAGCGCCGGGCCGCGCAGCGTCCAGGCGTGCAGCGGCGCCACCACCAGCGCCAACACCGCGGCCAGCACGCCCAGCGCGGCGCGCCAGCCGAAGGCGCCGATCAGCGCCGCGCAGGCCGGGAACGACAAGGTGCTGGCGAAGCCGCCCACCAGCGTCAGCGCGGTGATGCCGTCGCGGTAGCGCGTGGGGTAGCGCTTGGTCAGCACGTTGAAGGCCGGCTCGTACAGCGTCATCGCCATCGCCGCGCCGGCCAGCGCCAGCGCCCCGTACAGCATCCAGGGCGACTGCACCAGCGCCCACAGCGCGCAGGCCAGCGCACCCAGCAGCGCGCCGGCCGTCATTACCTGGCGGCCCAGGCCGCGGTCGACCGCGGCGCCCACCGCGTAGTTGGCCAGGCCCCAGACCAGCAGCCCCAGCGTGAAGGCGCCCATCAGCGTGGTCTTGGGCCAGCCCAGCTCGCGCATCATCGGCAGCACGAACGACGAGAAGGCGTAGTACAGCACCGCCCAGCTCAGGATCTGGCCCAGCGCCAGCCCGGCGATCACGGTGCGATAGGCCGGCGGCGCCACCTCCTCCTGCATGCGCCCGATGATAGGCAGCTTGCCGCTGTCGCCCCAGCGACGGACGGCAAGCCGCGCCGATGCGGATAATCTCCGGCGGCGCCGCTGATTCCGTAGCCGGCGCGATGGAGATCTCTCGATGGACCTGAACTTCACCGCGGAAGAGCTCGAGTTCCGCAGCGGCATCCGCCAATGGGTGGCCGAGAACCTGCCCAAGGACATCAGCGACAAGGTGCACCAGGCGCAGCGCCTGAGCCGCGATGACCTGCAGCGCTGGGCCAAGATCCTGGGCAAGAAGGGCTGGCTGGGCTGGGGCTGGCCGCAGGCCTTCGGCGGCCCGGGTTGGAGCGCGGTGCAAAAGCACCTGTTCGAAGAAGAATGCGCGCTCGCCGGCGCGCCGCGCGTGGTGCCTTTCGGGCCGGTGATGGTGGCGCCGGTGATCATGGCCTTCGGCTCGCCCGAGCAGCACAAGCGCTTCCTGCCCGGCATTGCCAGCGGCGAGGTGTGGTGGAGCCAGGGCTACAGCGAGCCCGGCGCCGGCTCCGACCTGGCCGGCCTGAAGACGCGGGCCGAGCGCCGTGGCGACAAGTACATCGTCAACGGCCAGAAGACCTGGACCACGCTGGGCCAGTACGGCGAATGGATCTTCTGCCTGGTGCGCACCAGCACCGAAGGCAAGCCGCAGACCGGCATCAGCTTCCTGCTGATCGACATGAAGAGCCCCGGCATCACCGTGCGGCCCATCATCATGCTCGACGGCGAGCACGAGGTGAACGAAGTCTTCTTCGACAACGTGGAAGTGCCGGCCGAGAACCTGATCGGCGAAGAGAACAAGGGCTGGACCTACGCCAAGCACCTGCTCAGCCACGAGCGCACCAACATCGCCGACGTCAACCGCGCCAAGCGCGAGCTGGAGCGGCTCAAGCGCATCGCCAAGGCCGAGGGGCTGTGGGACGACCAGCGCTTCCGCGACCAGATCGCGCTGCTCGAAGTCGACGTGGTGGCGCTGGAGATGATGGTGCTGCGCGTGCTGTCGGCCGAAAAGAGCGGCAAGAACAGCCTCGACGTGGCGGGCCTGCTGAAGATCCGCGGCAGCGAGATCCAGCAGCGCTACACCGAGCTGATGATGCTGGCCGGCGGCCCCGCCACGCGCGCCTACGTGCACGAGGCCATGGAAGCCGGCTGGCAGGGCGACCACGTCGGCGCCGCGCACAGCGCGTCGCTGGCCAGCCACTACTTCAACTACCGCAAGACCACCATCTACGGCGGGTCGAACGAGGTGCAACGCAACATCGTCGCGCAGACGGTGCTGGGGAGCTGACAGTCATGGACTTCGAATTCACGCAAGACCAGCTTTCGCTGCGCGACGCCGTCGCGCGCTGGGTCGAAAAGGGCTTCGGCTTCGAGCGCCGCCACGCGCTGGCCAAGGCCGGCGGCGCCACCCGCGCCGTCTACGGCGAACTGGCCGAACTGGGCCTGGCCGGCCTGGCCGTGCCCGAGGCCCACGGCGGCCTCGGCTTCGGCCCGGTGGAAGCGATGGTGGTGATGGAAGAACTGGGCCGCGGCCTCGTCAACGCGCCCTATGCGCCGGGCGCGCTGGTCGCGCCGGCGCTGCTGGCCGCCGCGCCGCCGGCCCTGCAGGCGGCCTGGCTGCCGAAGATCGCCGACGCCTCGGCGCTGGTGGTGCTGGCGCACCAGGAGCCGCGCTCGCGCTACCGGCTCAACCACGTGGAGACCACGGCGCGCGCCGGCGCCGGCGGCGGCCACGTGCTGAGCGGCCGCAAGATCGTGGTGCCCGCCGGCGACGAGGCCGACGCCTTCATCGTGCCGGCGCGGCTGGCCGGCGCGGTCGACGACGAGGCCGGCATCGGCCTCTTCCTGGTCGAGCGCAAGAACGCGCAGGTCAGGGGTTATCCCACGCACGACGGCGCGCGCGCCGCCGACGTGGTGCTCAACGACAGCCCGGGCACGCTGATCGCCGCCGAGGGCTTCGCCGCGATGGAAGCGGCGGTCGACGTCGGCATCGCCGCGCAATGCGCGGAGGCCGTGGGCCTGATGGATCAGTACCTGCGCATCACCGTCGACTACATGAACACGCGCAAGCAGTTCGGCGTGCCGATCGCCAGCTTCCAGGCGCTGCGCCACCGCATTGCCGACATCAAGATGCAGGTGGAACTGGGCCGTTCGATGAGCTACTTCGCCAGCCTGACGCTCGGCCGCGAGCGCGCGCAGCGCCGCCGCGCCATCAGCCAGACACGGGTGCAGCTTGGCCAGTCGATGCGCTTCGTCGGCCAGCAATGCACGCAGCTGCACGGCGGCATCGGCGTCACCGACGAGTACCTCGGCAGCCACTACTTCAAGCGCCTGACGGTGCTGGAGACAAGCTTCGGCGACACGCTGCACCACCTGGGCGAAGTCTCGGCCCGCATGCAGGACACCGCCGGCGTCTTCGCATGAACGTGACGGCCCCCGGCCGCCGGGCGGCCGCCCCCAGTCCCAGAAGGGGACCCTACGGGTCCTGGGGCTACCAAACCCGACCGGCAAAGCCGGATCGGGTTTGGCGCGCTAACACCGCCGCTCCCCCTGCTCGCCTGCGGCGAGCGGTCCCCGAGGGGACGTGATGCCCGGTCCGCTTCACCCCGGCAGCCTGGCCGACGTGGCCGGCCTGGCGGTCGGCCACCGCACGCGCGGCGACCGGGCCACGGGGTGCACCGTGGTGCTGTGCCCGCAAGGCGTGGTCTGCGGCGTGGACGTGCGCGGCGGCGCGCCGGGCACGCGCGAGACCGATCTGCTGAAAAGCGAGAACACGGTCGAGCGCGTGCACGCCGTGCTGCTGACCGGCGGCAGCGCCTTCGGGCTGGACGCCGCCGGCGGCGTGATGCGCTGGCTGGACGAGCGCGGCCACGGCCTGGCCGTCGGCCCGGCGCGCGTGCCCATCGTGCCGGCCGCGGTGCTGTTCGACCTGTGGGTCGGCGACGCCCGCATCCGCCCCGGCGCCGATGACGGCTACGCGGCCTGCGAAGCGGCGGCCACTGCCGCCGCTAACCCCAACGCTGATGCCACACCGGCGCAAGGCCCCGTGGGCGCCGGCGCCGGCAGTAATCTGCCGCAGCTCGATACGGTTCCAGAGGAGCTGCGCCCCGAGTTCAGTCGCGAGATGCGGGTGCGCGTGATGATGGGTCTCTACGATCACAAGCTGACCGAAGAGGGCATCAAGAACTTCACCGAGGAGGAGTGGACGCTGACTCCCGTGGCAGACCGCATGGGCCTGCGCTTCGACGGGCCCGGTGCTCCGTGGAAGGATGAGGAGCAGCCCTTCGGTGCTGGCCAGGATCCCTCGAACATCACCGACGCTGGTTACGCGGTTGGCTCGATCCAGATTCCAGGTGGCAAGCAGCCGATCGTGCTGCACTGCGATGCGGTCTCGGGTGGTGGCTACGCGCAGGCGGGCACCGTTATCAGTGCAGACATGGATCTCTTCGGCCGCATGGCTCCTGGCACCAAGGTTCGCTTTGTGCCTGTCACCATGGAAGAGGCGCTCGCGGCTCGTGCCGAGCGCCAGGCGCTTCTTGCCCGAGTCTGGTCGTAGCCTGTAGGGCAAGCCTACCGACCGACCTCTAACCGCTCTCTCACTGAAAGGGAGGCTGAGATGCCACTAGTCACCGTAAAGATGTTCGAACATCGCTTGCAAGACGACCCCGAGCTGGCGCAGCGCCTTGCTGTCGCGATCGATGAGGTCGTGGCAGAGCACTGCACTGGTGCAAACGGTGTGCGCCCAGACACCTGGGTCACCGTAGAGGGTGTGCCGCGCACGCAGTGGACATTTAACGGAGAGCTGCGCTAGGGCGTGTCTTGTAAATGGTGGCGCTGGCGACGACGACAACGAAGCGAGCGCTGACTTCGGGCGCACCGCAGCGCGACACCATATACAAGGCATGACCTAACCGCAGCAAACCAATCATCGCTTGAAGGCGGTCGCAACCTTATTGATTGCGACCGCCTTCAGTGCAACCACCGAGGTGTGGTGTGCGGTCGCAAATCGCTGAGTTGCCAGATTCAAAGGAGAAAATGTTGGTACTACTGATCGATGTACTCGGATACATCGGCATGGCGCTGCTGCTGCTTTCGTTTGCGCTGCTGACGCTAAAGAAATTGCGCGCTGATGACTGGCGCTACCCGCTCATGAACCTCGTGGGGGCTGCATTCGTGGCGGTCAACGTGGGCTATTACGGGTCTGTTCCGGCCGCCATTCTCAACACAGCCTGGTTCGTGATTGGCGTTGTCGGCTTTGTGAACGCGCGCAGGCGATCGAGCGCTGATCGTGCGGGTGTTGAGGGCTCGGTCTCTGAGGGCTAGTTTCGGCTCTGTCTGTCTGTCCGTCGGCCGGTGCTCGGCTCCCCTGGTGCGGAGGTGCTTGGTTCTTCTGCCGGGGTGCCTTCGGTCTTTTGCCGATGACGGTTACGCTGAGTGCATGGGCAAGCGAAAGACAGAAGAGCAAAAAGCAGAAGAAGAGAAGCGTTACGTGCTCGCCAGGGCAGCGGTAACAGATGGAGACTTCGAACCGTTTTTCTCCGACCCGAACCAGGCGATTCGTAACGTCGCGGCGGCAAACCCTAACGCCAGCGATGCGGTGCTCGCGCGGTTCGCGAGTGATAGTTTCTGGAGCACAAAGATCAGCGTTGCCGACCACGCCAACTCGTCTCGGGCAACCGTGCTCAGCCTGCTCGTTGCCGACCCGCGAAAGCGAGGGGTGGTGCACCACGCGGCAAGGCGCAGACTCGAGCGGGAGGGTGTGGCCTTCGGCGCCGACGGCATGCCGCTCGGCGACTGACTGGCCAGCTGACCTGCCGGCGGGATGGGGCGTGTTGTGTCGTGTTGCGAGCGCCGGCAGATCTGATTCGTGGCCGCGCACGTGTCCCTCGCCATCGAATGTATATGGCGCTAGCGAATGTGCCCCTTACTAACCGTATTTAAGGGACACATTCGCTAGCACCATATACATTCGCGGGTGATGGGTGCACTCTCGGGCTCGCTTCGGTAGTGACCG
>Ga0102832_1000684_pt1 | contig 41742 bp, 40 predicted proteins | sample EBPBio282013_DNA_FD_88942 | JGI IMG/M metagenome (GOLD analysis project Ga0102832, IMG submission 88942) | Wastewater treatment Type I Accumulibacter community from EBPR Bioreactor in Madison, WI, USA - Reactor 2_5/28/2013_ DNA (Illumina Assembly) | ecosystem: Engineered > Bioreactor > EBPR >... | reverse complement strand
ACATGTTCGGCGTGGTCAAGAACAAGATCATGTACGGCAAGAAGGTCAAGGGCATCGAGCGCAGCACCTTCCTGATCGACGCCGAAGGCGTGATGCGTGCCGAGTGGCGCGGCATCAAGGTGGCCGGGCACGTGGACGAGGTGCTCAAGGCCGTGAAGTCTTTGAAGAAGGCGGCCTGAGATCCGAGCGCCGTCCGTCCCGTGGCCGCCTGCGGGCGGCGTGCCCCCGAGGTCCCGTCCCCGCCAAGGCCGCCCAGCTTGCTGCGCGGCCTTCGTCTTTTGAACCGCGAATTCAGCCCATGCCCCTGCCCAAGCCCCCGTCCAAGAAAGGCGACCTGCTCGCCGCCACCGCTTTCGAGGCCCAGGCCGGCCCCAAGGGCGACAAGCGGGCGCTGAAGACCCGGCCCAGCGCCGACGCCACGCCGCACTCCACGCTGGACTTGTTCGACGAGCGCGCCGCCCAGGCCGCGGCCGCAGCAAAAGCGGCCCCGGCAGCGCCGGCCGCCCCCGCGGCCGCCGTGGCGGTGCCCCAGACGCGCCCCGCCGCGCCCGAGCCGCGGCCGCGCAGCCGCAAGCCGCGCCACGAAGGCCCGCCCAAGCTCTTCGTGCTGGACACCAACGTGCTGATGCACGACCCGATGTCGCTGTTCCGCTTCGAGGAGCACGACGTCTTCCTGCCGATGATCACGCTGGAAGAGCTGGACAACCACAAGAAGGGCATGAGCGAGGTCGCGCGCAATGCGCGCCAGGTCAGCCGCGAGTTGGACGCGCTGGCCAGCTTCCACGACAAGCACGGCGTCGCCACCGACCCCACCGCCGGCATCGAGCTGGCCAAGACCGGCCACCGCGAGGCCGGCGGCAAGCTGTTCTTCCAGACCACGCTGCTCGACGTCAAGCTGCCCGAAGGGCTGCCGCAGGGCAAGGCCGACAACCAGATCCTCGGCGTCGTCAAAAGCCTGCGCTCGGCGCACGCCGACCGCGACGTGGTGCTGGTGTCCAAGGACATCAACATGCGCGTCAAGGCGCGCGCCCTGGGCCTGCCGGCCGAGGACTACTTCAACGACAAGACGCTGGAAGACGGCGACCTGCTCTACACCGGCGTGCTGGCGCTGCCGGCCGACTTCTGGGAACGCCACGGCAAGACCATGGAGAGCTGGAGCCAGGGCGGCCACACCTTCTACCGCATCAGCGGGCCGCTGGTGCCCTCGCTGCTGATCAACCAGTTCGTCTACCTCGAAAGCCCCGGCGCCACGCCGCTGTACGCGCGCGTCACCGAAATCACCGGCAAGACCGCGGTGCTGAAGACGCTGCGCGACTACGCACACGCCAAGAACGCGGTCTGGGGCGTGACGGCGCGCAACCGCGAGCAGAACTTCGCGCTCAACCTGCTGATGGACCCCGAGTGCGACTTCGTCACGCTCGCCGGCACCGCGGGCACCGGCAAGACGCTGATGACGCTGGCCGCCGGCTTGAGCCAGGTGCTGGACGAGCGCCGCTACAGCGAAATCATCGTCACCCGCGTGACGGTGCCGGTGGGCGAGGACATCGGCTTCCTGCCCGGCGACGAGCAGGAAAAGATGGGCCCCTGGATGGGCGCGCTCGACGACAACCTGGAAGTGCTGGCCAAGAGCGACAGCAGCGCCGGCGAATGGGGCCGCGCCGCCACCAACGACCTGGTGCGCAGCAAGATCAAGATCAAGAGCCTGAACTTCATGCGCGGCCGCACGTTCCTGAACAAGTTCGTGCTGATCGACGAGGCGCAGAACCTCACGCCCAAGCAGATGAAGACGCTGATCACGCGCGCCGGGCCCGGCACCAAGATCGTGTGCCTCGGCAACCTGGCGCAGATCGACACGCCCTACCTGACGGAAGGTTCGAGCGGCCTGACCTACGCGGTCGACCGCTTCAAGGGCTGGCCGCACGGCGGCCACGTCACGCTGGCGCGCGGCGAGCGCTCGCGGCTGGCGGACTTTGCGAGCGAGGTGTTGTAGCGGGGGTCTTTTACGTTGATGACGCTGTGCGTGCACAGTGCGTAAAATGTGCGCCGCAAACCATCACCGGAAAGGCATCGTCATGGCCGCCGTCTTCGCCGACCTGCTCGAATCGACGCGAGAGCCCGGCACCTCGCGCTTCTCCGCGTCGGGCATTGCCGGCATCCTCGGCCTGCAGCAGCAGGACTTGGCCGAGCTCGCCGGCGTCCATCGCAACACCTTGCGCACCCATCCCGAGTCGCCCCGGCTGCAGGCGGCGCTGCGCGACCTGATGCGGGTGGTCTCGGCCGCCACCGCCGTGCAGCCCGACGCGCAGCGCGCCATCTTCCTGATCAAGAACGAGCCCATCGCCACCTTCCGCCACAAGACGCTGATGCAACTGGTGCAGGAAGGCCGCGCCGAGGATGCGATCGGCTACCTGGAGTCGATCGGCGCCGGGTTCATTGGATGATCCTTTGCGACCTGCCGCCTGGAACCACGTTGTTCCGGGCGCATGCGCCGCGCTGGGCCAGCCTGCCGATGAGCGGCGCCGGCGCCGCGGCCCGCGGCGGGCGCTTCAACCGCGAGGGGGTCCAGGCGCTGTACCTGTCGCTGGAGGAACTGACCGCCCTGCGCGAGTACCAGCAGACCTCGCCGTTCCTGCCGCCCTGCACGATGTGCTCGTACACCGTGGCGCTGCGCAGGCTGGTCGATCTGCGCCAGCTGCACCGAGGCGATCCCTGGGACGCTCTGTGGCACGACTGGCGCGAAGACTGGCGCCACTTGCAGCTCGAACGGCATATCGAGCCGCCGACCTGGGTGCTCGCCGACATGGTGCTGGCCCAGGGTCACACCGGCATCCTCTTTCCCAGCCAGGCGCAACCGGGCGGCACGAACGTCGTCGTGTACCTTGATCAGCTCAAGGACGGCAACGAGGTACAGGTGAACGACCCCGAAGGCCGGCTGCCTCGGGACCAAGCGAGCTGGACGCGCTGAGCGGGCGAGGTGTTGCAGGCCAAGGGCTGTCTCGGACCTGCTTCGCCAATCGGCGCGCCTGGCCGGCGCGCGCGGCGTCGCGCCGCAGCGCGCGGCTACCGCCCGCCCGCTGCCTGCACCGCCGCCAGCGCCTTCTTCGGGTCGACCAGGTTGCGCCGGCCGTCGGCGCTGCGTTCGGCGGTGCCGACGATCACGTCGATCAGCTGCGCCGGCTTGAGCTTCGGGTTCACGGCCAGCAGCTTGGCCGCGAGGTTGGCCACCTGGGGCGACGCCATCGAGGTGCCCGACAGCGCGACGCGGCGGCCGCCCGGCAGATAACTCTCCACCTGATAGCCATTGGCGTGCACCTTGACGGTGGGGCCGTAGCTGGTGAAGGGCGCTTCGTCGCCGGCGCGGTCGACGGCGCCGACGGTCAGCAGGTTGGGCAGCACGATGTCGGCCGGCATGTCCTCGGCAAAGCTGGCGTCGTTGTTGCTGTTGCCGGCCGCGGTGACGAACAGGATCTGCGGCGCGCCGGCCATGGCGCGGGTCAGCGCGGTCTTGCCGATCTCGAAGTAGTCGCGCGCCAGCTTCTTGCGGTCTTCCGGCGACGCGCCGATGCCGCATTGCTCCAGGTCGCTCTCGATCGCGCCGACGCTGCCGCCCCAGCTCATGTTGACCACGCGCGCGCCGTGGCGCTTGAAGTAGTCCACCGTGGCGCGGTACTGCTGCGCTTCGCGCTCGGTCTGCTCGCGGCTCGGGCAGGGGTCGGGCTTGAGCGTGTGGCCGAACTCGATGCGCCCGACCAGCAGCCGCGCGTACGGGTTGCCGGCCAGCGCGATGCCGGCCACGTGGGTGCCGTGCTCGTAGTTGCCGGCGAGGTCGATCTCCTCGACCGTGCGCTTGTACTGGTCAGGCGGCAGCGTGGACAGCAACTGCTTGACCTGGCTGGCCTCGGGGCTGTCGATGTTGGACTGCAGGTCCGAGAAGCCCTTGCTCTGCTCGGCCATCTGCGGCAGCTTGTCGCGCAGTTCGGGCGGGATCGGCGACAGCTCGCCGCGCGCCGGCCTGGCGTACTTGTCGAAGGCGATCGGCGGCACCGGCGGCTGCGGCAACTGGGCGCGGTACAGCCGGGTGTCGACGCCGCTGTCCCAGATGCCGACCATCACGCGGCGGCTCGCGGGCAGCGGCGGCAGCGTGATCTCGCGCGCCGCCCAGATGTCGGGCTTGACGACGCGGTGCGCCGCCAGGTAGGCGCCGTAGGTGTCGACCAGCGTCTGCTTGAGCGGCAGCATCGCCACCAGCGTGAGCCGGGTGCCGACCAGGCCGGGCGCGAAGTCGCTGCTCAGCGCGCCGTTGGCGTCGACGATGGGCTGCAGCGTTTCGCGCACGCGGCCCAGGGCCATGCCCTCGCCCATCAGCTCGGCGCGCGCCTTGGCGCCCTTGATGTCGTTCTCGATCACCGCAAACGGCAGCGGCGCCAGTTCGCGCTGGATGTACTCGGCCACCGCCTGCGCGTAGCCGGGGCTGCCGATGGCGTGGGCTTTCGCCGCGCTGGCCACGGCGCGCAGGCGCAGGCCGGAGATCAGCTTGTCGGCCGGCTTGTCTTCCAGCGCGCGCACCTCGTCCAGGCGCGCCAGCGCGCCGTCGTAGCGGCCGGCCAGCACGTCCAGCGCGGCCAGCGTGCCGAGCAGATCGCGCTGCGTGGCCTTGTCGGCGAGGTCGTAGCCGGACAGCACGCTCTCGGTGTCGCGCCGCAGCGCGGCGGCGAAAGGCTCGAAGCGCCCGGCCGAGCGCACCACGTCGTCGAGCTTGGCGTCGAACTTGTAGCTGAAGCGCGGCAGGTCGGCCGCCTTCTCGATGCGCGGCTTGGCCTGCGCCGCCGCCAGGCCGGTGGCCAGCGACAACAACAACAGCAGGCCGCAGCGCGCCAGGGCATCGAACCGCATCGGCATCCTCCGGAATGTCCAGGGCCGCGATGCTAACGATGCCGAGGCACCGCCACCCGACGCCGGCTTCAAAGCCCCGGTTCGCGCACGCGGACGAAGGCCGCGAAGCGCGGCACGCTGGCCGCGGTGCGGCCGCGGTAGGCATAGGTGACGACCTGGCCCGGCACCGGCGGCTGCAGGCGCTGGGCGTCGCTGAAGCCGCTGCCGATGTCGAACACCGTGCCGTCGGCGTCGCGCACGCGCAAGGCGCCCAGGCGGCCGGCGTGGCGGCCGCGGCCCGGCAACTGGGCAATCACGGTCGCCTCGGCATCGGCCAGGGGCTTGAGCTTCAGCAGGTCGGCGCTGCGGCCGGCGCGCCAGCGGGCATCGGCGCGGTGCAGCACCAGCCCTTCGCCGCCGCTCGCCAGCACCTGCTGCAGGCGGGCTTGCAGCGCCGCCGCATCGGGCACGGCCTGTTGCGCCACGGCCGTCAGCCAGGGCACGGCAGCCTGCCGCACGAGCTGCTGCAGTTCGGCGGCACGCCGGGCGAAAGGTGCGTCGCTGCCGGGGCGGTCGAACACCAGGTAGCGCAGCGCGCGCCAATCGGCGTCCAATGGCCGGGCGCGGCGCACGATGCCGCTCAAGGCCTCGAAGCGGCCGCGCCCCAGCCACAGCTCGCCATCCAGCGGCAACGAAGGCAAGGCGGCCGTGAACCACGCCGGCGCGAAGACCGGCAGCCCGCTGCGAAAGCGCAGGCGCTCGCCGTCCCACAGCGCGCGCACGCCGTCGAACTTCTCGCTGACCAGGAAGCCCGCGGGGTCGACGTCGGGCGGCGCGTCCTGCGCCAGCATCACCGTGGCGGCCGGCCGTGCCGCGGCCGGCAGCGCGGCGGCGGCCAGCGAACTCAGGAAATGGCGGCGCTGAATGGACATGCGGGCTCCTCGGTGGAAGAGCCCGCAGTCTGCGAGCGGCGGCGCGCGCGCACCATCGCCCTGGCGTGCCCCCACCGGCGGGGGCACCCGATCAGGTGGCCGGCGTCACCAGCTCCTTGATCTGCTGCAGCGCCGTCGGATCCTCGATCGTCGTCAGGTCGCCGGGGTCGCGCGCCTCGCACACCGCCTGGATCGCGCGGCGCAGCAGCTTGCCGCTGCGCGTCTTGGGCAGCGTGCTGACGAAGCGCACGCGCGCCGGGCGGGCGACGGCGCCGAGCTGCTCGTCGACCAGCTTCATGATCTCGCCCTCGTGCTTGAGCGCCTGCTCGGGCGTCGCCGCCTTGGCCGGATCCTTCAGCACCGCGAAGGCCATCGCCACCTGGCCCTTCAGGTTGTCGGCCACGCCGACCACCGCCACTTCGGCGACGTTGGGGTGGCTGGCGATGCTTTCCTCGATCTCGCGCGTGCCCAGGCGGTGGCCGGCGACGTTGATCACGTCGTCGGTGCGGCCGAGGATGAAGAAGTAGCCGTCCTCGTCCTTGATGCCCCAGTCGAAGGTGCTGTAGACCAGCTTGCCCGGCACGCTCTTCCAGTAGGTGTTGACGAAGCGCGCGTCGTCGCGCCACACGGTCTGCATGCAGCCCGGCGGCAGCGGGCCTTCGATGGCCACCACGCCTTTCTGGTTGGCGCCCTTCAGTTCCTCGCCGGTGCTTTCGTCGAGCAGCTTGACGTCGTAGCCGTAGACCGCCTTGCCGGGGCTGCCGAACTTGCTGGGCGCCTGCTCGATGCCGTTGCAGATGGTGAGGATGGGCCAGCCGGTCTCGGTCTGCCAGTAGTTGTCGATGATGGGCTTGCGCAAGGCCTCGGCGATCCACTTCGCGGTGGGCTCGTCGAGCGGCTCGCCGGCCAGGAACAGCGCGCGCAGGCTCGACAGGTCGTGCCGGCTTAAGGCCTCGGGGTCCTGCTTCTTCAGCACGCGCACCGCGGTGGGCGCGCTGAACATCACGGTGACCTTGTACTTCTCGACCAGGTTCCACCAGATGGCCGCGTCGGGCCGCGTCGGCAGGCCTTCGTACATGATGGTGGCCATGCCGGCCAGCAGCGGGCCGTAGATGATGTAGCTGTGGCCCACCACCCAGCCGATGTCGCTGGTGCTGAAGTAGGTCTCGCCGGCATTGCCGCAGAAGATGTGCTTCATGCTGGCGGCCAGCGCCACCGCGTAGCCGCCGGTGTCGCGCTGCACGCCTTTGGGCTTGCCGGTGGTGCCGCTGGTGTAGAGCGTGTAGCTGGGGTGCGTGGAGTCCACCCACTCGCACGGCACCGGCGTGTCGAAGTGCTTGTCGCGCCAGGCGGCGTAGTCTTCGTCGCGGCCGGCCACGCGCTGGAACGGCGCCAAGCCGCGGTCGACCATCAGCACCTTGGCCGGCTTGTGCTGCGCCAGGCTGATGGCTTCGTCGAGCAGCGGCTTGTAGGCCACCACCTTGCCGCCGCGGCTGCCGGCGTCGGCGCTGATGATGGCGGTGGGCTCGGCATCGTCGATGCGGCTGGCCAGGCTGACGCTGGCGAAGCCGCCGAACACCACCGAGTGCAGCGCGCCGATGCGCGTGCAGGCCAGCATCGCGAAGGCGGCCTCGGGAATCATCGGCATGTAGACCAGCACGCGGTCGCCCTTCTTCACGCCCAGGCTCTGCAGCGTGGCCGCCATGCGCTGCACCTCGGCTTGCAGCTGGCTGAAGCTGTAGATGCGTTCTTCATTGGTCTCGGTGGAGACGAAGATCAGCGCGTTCTGGTCGCCGCGCGCGGCCACGTGGCGGTCCACCGCGTTGTGGCACAGGTTGGTGGTGCCGCCGACGAACCAGTTGGCGAACGGCGGCTTGCTGTAGTCGCAGACCTGCGTGAAGGGCGTGTGCCAGTCGATCAGCGCGGCCTGCTCGGTCCAGAAGGCATCGCGATCCTCGATCGAGCGGCGGTGGAAATCGGCGTAGGACGAAGGCATCGTTTGTCTCCTGGTCTGTTCGCGTCGATTAGGTGCGCAGGCGCTGACGCGCCCCTGACTGCCAGCACGACCGCGGCCCTGCTGTCAAGGCCCGCCAGGCCGCCGGAACGGCGGTAAATCGCGTTGACAGCGGCGTGGCCACCCCCCTATCCTCGCGGCCCGAATGATCGTACGCCACCTCACCACCCTGTCCGCCTGCGCGCTGTTGGCCCTGGGCCCCGCCGCCCAGGCCGCGCCCGAGGCCCAGCGCGGCGACGCGGTGCTGCAACTCCTGCAAGAGCGCGGCCTGCTGCCCAGCCAGGTGGCGGACCAGGTGGCCGGCAACACCCAGGCGCTGGTGCGCCAGGTGCGCGACCGCACGTCCGACCTGGTGATCTCGGCGCTGAACTTCCTCGGCGTGCCGTACCGCCGCGGCGGCAACGGGCCCGACCAGGGCTTCGACTGCAGCGGCTTCACGCGCCACATCTTCGAGCACAGCCTGGGCCTGGTGCTGCCGCGGCGCGCCGACCAGCAGGCCAACGAGGCGGGGCTGGAGCCGGTGCAGGAAAACGAGCTGAAGCCCGGCGACCTGGTGTTCTTCAACACCATGAAGCGCGCCTTCAGCCACGTGGGCATCTACGTCGGCGACGGCAAGTTCATCCACTCGCCGCGCAGCGGCGGCCAGGTGCGGATGGAAGACATGCGCGAGGCCTACTGGGCCCGGCGCTTCGACGGCGCGCGCCGCGCCGAGGCCGAAGCGCTGTCGATGTCGCTGCCGGTGTCGCTGCCGGCGGCCACCACCACCACCACCACCACCGCCCCCGCTCCCCGGCCCTGAACCCTGCCGCGGCGAGGGCCGCCGCGGCGGCGGCACAATCGCGGCCCATGGGCGAACACGTCATTCCGCTGGCCGACCTGCGCTACGCCGCCAGCGTGCCGCAGGTGCCGGCCACGGCGCCGCCGCCGAGCGGGCTGCTGGTCGACCGCCTGGGCCGGCCCTTGCGCGACCTGCGCATCTCGGTCACCGACCGCTGCAACTTCCGCTGCACCTACTGCATGCCGAAGGACGTGTTCGACGCGCGCTACCAGTTCCTGCCGCATGGCTCGCTGCTCAGCTTCGAGGAGATCACGCGCGTGGCGCGGCTGTTCGTCGCGCACGGCGTGCACAAGCTGCGCCTGACCGGCGGCGAGCCGCTGCTGCGCAAGCACGTCGAAGACCTGGTGCGCATGCTGGCCGCGCTGCGCACGGGCGACGGCGCGCCGCTGGACATCACGCTCACCACCAACGGCAGCCTGCTGGCGCGCAAGGCGCAAGCGCTGAAGGACGCCGGGCTGCGCCGCGTGACGGTCAGCCTGGACTCGCTGGACGACGCGGTGTTCCGGCGCATGAACGACGTCGATTTCCCCGTCGCCGAGGTGCTGCGCGGCATCGAGACGGCGCTGGCCGTGGGGCTGGCGCCGGTGAAGATCAACATGGTCGTCAAGCGCGGCACCAACGACCACGAGATCGTGCCGCTGGCGCGCCACGTGCGCGAGCATTTCGGGCCCGGCGTGGTGCTGCGCTTCATCGAGTACATGGACGTCGGCGCCAGCAACGGCTGGCGCATGGACGAGGTGCTGCCTTCGGCGCGCGTGCTGGAGGCCGTCGACCGCGTGTTCCCGCTGCGGCCGCTGCAGCCCAATGCCGACGGCGAGACCGCCGAACGCTGGGCTTATGCCGACGGCGGCGGCGAGATCGGCGTGATCAGCAGCGTGACGCGCGCCTTCTGCCGCGACTGCAACCGCGCGCGGCTGTCGACCGAGGGCAAGCTGTTCCTGTGCCTGTTCGCCAACCGCGGCCACGACCTGCGCGCGCTGCTGCGCGGCAGCCGCGACGGCGGCGCCTGCAGCGACGAAGAGATCGCCGCCGCCATCGGGCTGATCTGGCGCGAGCGCGACGACCGCTATTCCGAGCTGCGCGCGCCGCAGGCCGCCGCCGAGCCGGCCGCCGACGCTGCCGACGCTGCCGGCACGCGGCGCGTGGAGATGCACTACATCGGCGGGTGAGCCAGCCGCCGAGGTTGACCGTTATTCGGCCCCGTGCCCCGCCAGCTCCGGCGTGGTGATCTCGCCCGGCACGCCGCGGCGCGCGAACAGCGTGTACATGGTCGGCACCACGAACACCGTCAGCAGCGTGCCCAGGCTCATGCCGCCGACGATCACCCAGCCGATCTGTTGCCGGCTCTCGGCGCCGGCGCCGCTGGACAGCGCCAGCGGCAGCGCGCCCAGCACCATCGCGCCGGTGGTCATCAGGATCGGGCGCAGGCGCAGGCTGGCCGCCTCGACCACCGCGTCGTGCACGCTGCGGCCCTGCTGGCGCAGCTGGTTGCTGAACTCGACGATCAGGATGCCGTGTTTGCTGATCAGCCCGACCAGCGTGATCAGCCCGATCTGCGAATAGACGTTGAGCGTGCCGCCGGTCAGCCGCATCGCCAGCAGCGCGCCGACCATCGACAAGGGCACCGAGAGCAGGATCACCAGCGGGTCGATGAAGCTCTCGAACTGCGCCGACAGCACCAGGAAGATGAAGGCCAGCGCCAGCACGAAGGCCAGGCCCAGCGCGCCGGCCGACGATCGGAACTCGCGGCTGACGCCGTTCAGCTCGGTCGCGTAGCCCGGCGGCAGCACGCGCGCCGCGGCCTCGTCCATGAACTGCAGGCCTTCGCCGAGCGAATAGCCCGGCGCCAGGTTGGCGGTGATGGTGACCGAGCGGCGCTGGTTGAAGTGGTTCAGCTCGCGCGGGCTCACCGCCTCGCGCACCTTGACCAGCGACGACAGCGGCACCATCACGTCGTTGCGGCCGCGCACGAACAGGCGCTCGATGTCTTCCGGCGTCACGCGGCCGACGGCTGCGGTCTGCACGATCACGTCGTACTGGTCGGCGTCGCGCTTGTAGCGGGTGACGACGCGACCGCCCAGCATGGTCTCCACCGTGCGCGCCACCGCCTCCACCGAGACGCCCATGTCGGCCGCGCGCGTGCGGTCAACGTCCATGAAGATCTCGGGCTTGTTGAGCTGCAGGTCGATGTCGGGCTGCACGAGGTTCGGGTTCTTGGCGATCTCGGTCATCATGGCCTGCGCGGCGCGCGCGATGTTGTCCCAGCCGTCGCTGCTGACCACCACCACGTTGATCGGCCGGTCGCGGAAGCCCTGGCCCAGGCTGGGCGGCGTCACCGGGAAGGCGCTGATGCCCGGCAGCGCCGACAGCCGCGGGATCAGCTCGCGCTGCAGTTCCTGGGTGCTGCGCTGGCGCTGCTCCCAGTCCACCGTGCGCAGCGCGCCGAAGGCGCTGGACACCTGCCCGCCACCCATGAACAGGAAGCGGCGGTCGAACTCGGGGTATTGCGCGGTGATGGCCTCGATGGCGTCGAGATAGCGCGCCGTGTATTCCAGCGTGGCGCCGTCGGGCGCGCGGATTGGCATCGCGATCACGCCGCGGTCTTCGGTCGGCGCCAGCTCGCTCTTGGCGGTGGCGAACAGATAGGCGCTGGCCGCGCCGGCCGCCAGCGCCAGGCCGACGATGACCCAGCGCGCGTGCAGGCTGGCGCGCAGCAGCGCCGCATAACCGTCGACCAGCGCGGTCAGCAAACGCTCGACGCCGCGGTCGAAGGCGTTGGGGCTGGGGTTGTGGCGCAGCAGCTTGCTGCACAGCATCGGCGTCAGCGTCAGCGCGACGAAGCCGGAGACGATCACCGCGCCGGCCAGCGTCAGCGCGAACTCGCTGAACAGCCGCCCGGTGCGCCCCGGCGTGAAGGCCAGCGGCGCGAACACGGCGGCCAGCGTCAGCGTCATCGCCACCACGGCGAAGCTGATCTCGCGCACGCCCTTCAGCGCCGCCTGGAACGGCGTCAGCCCTTCCTCGATGTGGCGGAAGATGTTCTCCAGCACGACGATGGCGTCGTCGACCACCAGGCCGATGGCCAGCACCAGGGCCAGCAGCGTCAGCGTGTTGATGGTGAAGCCGGCGGCGGCGATCAGCGCGAAGGCGCCGATCAGGCTGACCGGAATCGTCACCAGCGGAATGAACGAGGCGCGCAGCGTGCGCAGGAAGACGAAGACCACCAGCGCCACCAGCACCACGGCTTCGAGCACGGTTTCGTAGACGGCCTTGATCGAGCGGTCGATGAACACCGACAGGTCGTTGGCCTGCAGCACCGTCACGCCGGCGGGCAGGTCGCGCTGGATCTGCGGCATCGCGGCGCGCACGCCGTCGGCCACGTCCAGCGGGTTGGCGGTGGCGTTGCGGATGATGCCGGTGCTGATGGAGGGCACGCCGTTGAGCCGCACGCGCGAGCGTTCGCTGGCCGCCGCCTCTTCCACGCGCGCCACGTCGCGCAGGCGCACGACGAAGCCGCTGGCCGTCTTCAGCGCGATGTCGTTGAACTGCGCCACGGTGTTGAGGTCGGTGCGCGAGGTGACGCTGAACTCGCGCTGCCGGCTCTCGATGCGGCCGGCCGGCACTTCGAGGTTCTGCTTGCGCAGCGCGTCCTCGACGTCCTGCACCGTCAGCCGGTACGAGGCCAGCTTGTCGGGGTCGAGCCAGATGCGCATCGAGAACTTGCGGTCGCCGCCGATCTGGATGTCGGCCACGCCGGGAATGGTCTGCAGCCGCGGCTTGACGACGCGGTTGACGAGGTCGGTCAGCTCCAGCGGCGACAGGCTGTCGCTGGTGTAGGCCAGCCAGATGGTCGGCGTGGCGTCGGCCTCGACCTTGGCGATGACGGGCTCGTCGGCCGCCTCGGGCAGCCGGCCGCGCACGCGCGCGACGCGGTCGCGCACCTCGGCGGCCGCCGTGTCGGGATCCTTGCTGAGGCGAAAGCGCACGGTGATCTGGCTTTGCTCGGTGCGCGAGATCGAGGTGATGATGTCGACGCCGTCGATGCCGGCGATCGAGTCTTCCAGCGGCTTGGTGATCTGCGACTCGATCACCTCCGACGAGGCGCCCAGCAGCCGCGTGCTGACGTTGACCAGCGGCTCGTCGATGCGCGGGTACTCGCGCACCGACAGCTGCTTGAACGAGACCAGGCCGACGAGGATCAGCAGCAGCGACATCACCGTGGCCAGCACCGGCCGCCGGATCGAGGTTTCCGACAGGCGCATGGCGCGGCCTCAGGTCTGCGGCGCGCCGCCGCGGGCGGCGCCCGGGCTCGACGCGCCTGAAGCCCCCGAAGCCCCTGAAGCGCCTGACGTGCCGGACGATCCCGTGGCCCCCGGCGCCGCCGGGTTCATCAGCTCGACCACCTTCACCGGCAGCACCTCGGCGCGCAGCAGCCGGCCGTGGCCGGCGGTGACCACGCGGTCACCCGCCTTCAGGCCTTCCAGCAGCTCGACCTTGCCTTCCAGCCGCAGGCCGACCTTGGCTTCCAGGCGGCGCGTCTGGTGGCCGCCGTTGCCGTCGGGCTCGACCTTGAAGACGAACTGCCGGCTGCCCTGCGGCACCAGCGCCTCCTCGGGCACGACGAGCGCGCCTTCGCGCACCGCGAACACGATGCGCGGCCGCGCGAACATGCCGGGGCGCAGCACGGCGTCGGGGTTGTCGACGCGCGCACGCACCAGCAGCGAGCGGCCGTTGGCGTCGACCTGCGCGTCCACCGCGTCGACGCGGCCCTTGAACAGGCGGCCGGGCAGCGCGTCGATCGCCAGCTCCACCGGCTGCTGCGGCTTCACGCGCGCGAGGTAGCGCTCGGGCAGCCGGAAGTCGACCGACATCGACGACAGGTCTTCGAGGTTGACGATGTCGGCGCCGTCCTTCAGGTAGTCGCCCAGGTGCACCAGCTTGATGCCGGCGGTGGCGTCGAACGGCGCCAGCAGCTTCATGCGCGCGAGCTGCGCGCGCGCCAGCGCCACCTGCGCCTCGGCCACCTGCAGCGCGGCCTGGTTCTGGTCGACCGCGCTTTGCGAGACGAAGCCCTGTGCCACCAGCTCGCGGCTGCGTTGCAGGTTGGTGCGCGCGATGGCCGCCTGCGCCTCGGCCTGCTGCGTCTGCGCCTGCTGCAGCGTGTCGTCCAACTGCACCAGCAGCTGGCCGCGGCGCACGCGCTGGCCGTCGCTGAAGTTGATCTGCGCGACGCGGCCCGCCACCTCGGGCCGCAGCATCACGCCCTGGCGCGAGCGCAGCGAGCCCACGGCCTGGGCGTCGTCGGCCAGCGTCAGCACTTCCACGGGGCCGACTTCCACCGCCGCCGGGCCGCCGGCGCCGGGCGCGGCCGATGCCGCCGGGCCGGCCGGGCCGGCCGCCATCGGCGCGGCGCCGCGCAGGCCCGGGCGCTGCTGGCTGTACCAGGCTGCCGCGGCCAGGAGGCCGATGCCGATCACGGCGATGACGGTGTGGATCTTCTTCAAAACGCGTGCGCCCGCTCGAAGGCGTTGGAATGTAGCGTCTGCGGCATGCCCCGCGCCATCGCCCGGTCAGGGGCGCGCCTGCGCGGCGCCGCGGTTGGCCAGCGCGTCGGCGCGCTCGTTGCCGGGGTCGCCGGCATGGCCCTTGACCCAGTGCCAGCGCACGTCGTGCTGGTCGCGCAAGGCGTCCAGGCGCTGCCACAGCTCGGCGTTCTTCACCGGCTTGCGGTCGGACGTGGTCCAGCCGCGCTGCTTCCAGCCGTGGATCCAGGTGGTGATGCCGTTGCGCACGTACTCGCTGTCGGTGTGGATGTCGACCCGGCAACGGTGCTTCAGCGAGGCCAGCGCCTCGATCACCGCGGTCAGCTCCATGCGGTTGTTGGTGGTGTGGGCGGCGCCGCCCCACAGCTCTTTCTCGTGCGTGCCGCTGCGCAGCCACGCGCCCCAGCCGCCGGGGCCGGGGTTGCCCTTGCAGGCCCCGTCGGTGTAGATCACCACCTCGCTCACGTCACACCCTTTCCTCGATCTTCGTTCGCTCGACACTTTCGCGCGGCGTGGCCACCACGGCCGCGGCCGGCGCCTTGGCGCGCTGCGCCTTCGCCAGCCCCACCAGCCGCATGCCGCGCACGCGCTTCACCGCCACCAGCAGGTAGGCCGCGCCCAGCACCGGCCACCAGCGCTCGCCCACGCGGTCCATCCAGTCGAAGCGCTGCAGCCAGCGCTCGGCGGCCAGCGGCGGCTTCCAGCAGCCGAACTGGCCGCTCTCGATCGCAAAGCCCAGCAGGCGCAGCCAGTCGCGCAAGCGCCAGTAGCCGATGAACTCGCCGGCGCGCGGCCGCTGCGGCTCGGCGCCGCCGGGCAGCCCCAGCCGCGGGTTCGACAGCCGCTGCCGCAGGCCCCACAGGCTGGCCGGGTTGAGCCCGCTGATGACGATGCGGCCTTCGGGCCGCAGCACGCGCTCGACCTCGCGCAGCACCTGGTGCGGGTCGTGCGCGAATTCCAGCGCATGCGGCAGCACGACGAGGTCGATGCTGTCGGCCGGAAAGGGCAGCGCGTCGAACTCGCACGTCAGCGCCAACGACGCCGCCGCGCCGGGCGGCAGGCCGGCATCGTCCACGACCCAGCGGTGCGGCATGCGGTTGGCGCGCAAGGCATCGACTTCGGGCAGCCCGAGCTGCAGCGCGTGGAAGCCGAAGGCATCGGTCACCGCGGCGTCGAGATGGCCCAGTTCCCAATCCAGCAGGTAGCGGCCCGGCGCCGTTTGCAGCCAGTGACCCAACTCTATAATCGATGGACTGCGCGCCATGGATCTGCTTGCCCTGCCCGCCTTTGCCGACAACTACATCTGGATGCTGCACGACGGCGCGCATGCCGTGGTGGTGGACCCAGGTGAGGCGCAGCCCGTGGTCGATGCGCTCGACCGCCTGCGCCTGCAGTTGGCGGCGATTCTAGTGACCCACCATCACCCCGATCACGTGGGCGGCGTCGATGCGCTGCGCCCGCGGCTGCAGGGCGTGGTCTACGGCCCGGCGCGCGAAGACATCCCCAAGCCCTTCACGCCGCTGCGCGAAGGCGACGTGGTCGGCGTGCTCGGCCTGCGCTTTCAGGTCATCGACGTGCCCGGCCACACGGCCGGCCACATCGCCTACGCGCAGCTCGACGAGCCGCGCGCGCCGCTGCTGTTCTGCGGCGACACGCTGTTCTCCGCCGGCTGCGGCCGGCTGTTCGAAGGCACGCCGGCGCAGATGCTGGCCTCGCTGCACAAGCTGGCCGCGCTGCCCGCCGACACCCGCGTGTGCTGCACGCACGAGTACACGCTGTCGAACCTGAAGTTCGCGGCCGCCGTCGAGCCGGCCAACGCACAGGTGCGCACGCACACGCAGCACTGCGAGTCGCTGCGCGCCGCGGGGCAGCCCACGCTGCCGTCGACGCTGGCGCTGGAACTGCAGATCAACCCTTTCCTGCGCAGCCGCGAGCCGGCCGTCGTCGCCGCCGCCCAAGCCCAGGGCGCGGCCTCGGCGGCGCCGGTCGACGTGCTGGCGGCCGTCCGTGAATGGAAGAACCGTTTCCGATGAAGAACGCACCCTCCCCGCTGCGCATGGCCGCCCTGCTGACGCTGGCCACCCTCATCGCCGGCTGCGCCACGGCCCCTCCAGCGCCGGAGGCGGCGCCAACCCCCACCACCCCGCCCGTGATCGCGCCCGCGCCCGTCGCGCTGCCGGCGCCCCCGCCCCCCGCCCCCGTCGTCGATGAGACCGCCACGCCGCCGCCCGAAGTGGGCCCGCGCGCGCGCCTGGACCCGCAGGACGATGCCTTGCGCGGCGACCTGTGGCTGCGCGTGCGCAGCGGCTTCGCGATGCCCGAGCTCGACAACGAGCTGGTGCGCAAGTGGGAGCAGTACTACGCGCAGCGGCCCGACTACGTGCAGCGCATGACGGCGCGCGGCGCGCGCTACCTGTTCCACATCGTCGAGGAGATCGACCGCCGCGGCATGCCCGCCGACCTGGCGCTGCTGCCCTTCATCGAGAGCGCGTTCAACCCCGAGGCGATGTCGGTCGCGCGCGCCGCCGGCATGTGGCAGTTCATGCCCGGCACCGGGCGCGACTACGAGCTCAAGCAGAACCTGTTCCGCGACGACCGGCGCGACATCCTGGCCTCCACCCGCGCCGCGCTGGACTACCTGCAGCGGCTGTACACGCAGTTCAACGACTGGCATCTCGCGCTGGCCGCCTACAACTGGGGCCAGGGCAACGTGCAGAAGGCGCTGACGCGCAACGCCCGCGCCGGCGAAGCGACCGACTACGCCAGCCTGCGCATGCCCGACGAGACGCGCAACTACGTGCCCAAGCTGCAGGCCATCAAGAACATCGTGGCGCGGCCCGAAGCCTTCGGCCTGGTGTTGCCGCCGCTGGAGAACCATCCGTACTTCGTGGGCGTGGCGGTCGAGCGCGACATCGACGTCGCGCTGGTGGCGCGCCTCGCCGGCCTGACGCTGGAGCAGTTCCAGCAGCTCAACCCGCAGCTCAACAAGCCGGTGGTGCTGGCCGCCGCGACGCCGCAGATCCTGCTGCCCTACGACAACGCCAACCTGTTCATCACCGCGCTGGCCGACTACCGCGGCCGGCTCGCCAGCTGGACGGCCTGGGTGGCGCCGCGCACCGTGAAGCCGCAGGAAGCCGCGCGCCACGTCGGCATGACCGAGGACGAACTGCGCGAGGTGAACCGCATCCCCGCGCGCATGCTGGTCAAGGCCGGCTCCACGCTGCTGGTGCCGCGCAGCGCGCAGCACGAGAACGACGTCAGCACCCGCGTGGCCGACGGCGCGCAGATCGCGCTGGCGCCCGACGTGCCGCCGCTGCGCCGGCTGCAGGTGAAGGTGGGCAAGCGGCCCGAGTCGGTGGCCAGCCTGGCGCGCCGGCACGGCATGACGGCGGCGCAGCTGGCCGCCGCCAACGGCGTGGCCGCGAGCGCCAGCTTCAGGCCCGGTCAGCTGGTGACGGTGCTGGTGCCCAACCGGCCGGTACTGGCGGCGAGCAAGGCGGCGGCGCCGGCGAAGGCGACGACCCAGGTGGCGGCCAAAGCGCCGGCGCGCAAGACCGCGGCCGCCCGCCCGGCGGCGCGCAGCAAGGGCGCGGCCGGCCCGCGCGCGGCGGCGGCGCGGCCCGCCAAGGGCGCCGTCAAGTCGGCCGCGCGCGGCGGCGTCAGTGCTTCTCGCGGGCGTGGTTGATCGAGTACTTCGGGATCTCGATCGTCACGTCCTCGTCCGACAGGATGGCCTGACAGCTCAGCCTCGAGGTCGGGGTCAGGCCCCAGGCGCGGTCGAGCAGGTCTTCTTCCGACTCGTCCATCTCGCCCAGCGAGTCGAAGCCCTTCTTCACCACCACGTGGCAGGTGGTGCAGGCGCAGCTCATCTCGCAGGCATGCTCGATGGCGATGCCGTTTTCCAGCAGCGCCTCGCAGATCGAGGTGCCGCGCGGCGCCTCGATGTCGTCGCCCTCGGGGCACAACTCGGGATGCGGCATAACGTGGATGATGGGCATGCTCAGACCTCGTCGAGCCGCCGCCCGGCCAGCGCCTGGCGGATGCCCTGGTTCATGCGCAGCGCGGCAAAGGCCTCGGTGCCGCCGGCCAGCGCCTTGACGGCGGCGTCGATGGCCTCGGCATCGCTGCCGGCGGCCGCTTGCGCGCTGGCCTGCAGCAGCGCTTCGATCTCGTTGCGTTCGCCTTCGCCGAGCAGGCCGCCATCGGCCTGCAGTGCGGCGCGGGTGGCCAGTTGCATGCGCTCGGCCTCGACGCGGGCCTCGCGCAGCGCGCGCGCGGCGATGTCGCTTTCGGCGTGCGAGAAGCCTTCCTGCAGCATGCGCGCGATCTGCTCGTCGCCCAGGCCGTAGCTGGGCTTGACGACCACCGAGGCTTCGACGCCCGAGCCCAGCTCGCGCGCCGCGACGCTGAGCAGCCCGTCGGCGTCGACCTGGAAGGTGACGCGGATGCGCGCCGCGCCGGCGGCCATCGGCGGAATGCCGCGCAGCTCGAAGCGCGCCAGGCTGCGGCAATCGGCCACCAGCTCGCGCTCGCCCTGCACGACGTGGATGGCCATCGCGGTCTGGCCGTCCTTGAAGGTGGTGAAGTCCTGCGCCTTGGCCACGGGAATCGTCGTGTTGCGCTCGATCACGCGCTCGACCAGCCCGCCCATGGTCTCCAGCCCCAGCGACAGCGCGATCACGTCCAGCAGCAGCAGCTCGCCGTCGCGCGAGTTGCCGGCCAGCGCGTTGGCCTGGATCGCCGCGCCCAGCGCCACCACTTCGTCGGGGTTGACGTTGGTCAGCACTTCGCGGCCGAACAGTTCGCTCACCAATTGGCGCACCAGCGGCATGCGCGTGGCGCCGCCCACCATCACCACGCCTTGCACTTCGCTGCGCTGCACGCGGGCGTCGCGCAGCACGCGGCGCACCGCCGCCAGCGTGCGGTCGACCAGCGGCCGCGCCAGCGCTTCCAGTTGCACGCGGGTCAGTTCCACGCTGCGTTCGCGGCCGCCGATCACGGCCTGCCAGCGTGTCTGCGCGTCGCTGCTCAAGGCCTCCTTGGCGGCGCGCGAGGCGACCAGCGCCGCGCGCTTGTCGCCCGCCGTCTGCGCCGGCACTTCGGCTTGCGCCAGCGACCAGGCGGCCACGGCCTGGTCGATGTCGTCGCCGCCGAGTGCCGCATCGCCGCCGGTGGCGACGACCTCGAACACGCCTTGGTGCAGGCGCAGCAGCGAGATGTCGAAGGTGCCGCCGCCCAGGTCGTAGACGGCGTACAAGCCCTCGCTGCCGTGGTCCAGGCCGTAGGCCACCGCGGCGGCGGTCGGCTCGCTGATCAGGCGCAGCAGCTTCAGACCGGCCAGCTCGGCAGCATCTTTCGTTGCCTGGCGTTGGGCGTCGTCGAAGTAGGCGGGCACGGTAATCACGGCGCCGAAGAGGTCGGCGTCGAAGCTGTCCTCGGCGCGCTGGCGCAGGCTGGCCAGGATCTCGGCCGACACTTCCACCGGCGTCTTCACGCCTTCGCGCGTGGCCAGCCCCACCATGCCGGGCTGGTCGACAAACTGGTAGGGCAGCCGCTCGCGGTCGGCGATGTCGGCCAGCCGGCGGCCCATGAAGCGCTTGGCCGAGACGATGGTGTTCTCGGGGTCGGCGGCCTGCTGCTCGCGCGCGGCCTCGCCGATCTGGCGGCCGCCGCCGCCGAGATAACGCACCACCGACGGCAACAGCAGCCGACCCTGCGCGTCGGGCAGGCATTCGGCCACGCCGTGGCGCACCGCGGCCACCAGCGAATGCGTGGTGCCGAGGTCGATGCCGACGGCGATGCGCCGCTGGTGCGGGTCCGGCGTCTGGCCGGGTTCGGAGATCTGCAGCAGGGCCATGCGCGTGGGCCTTCTCAGGAGGCTTCGAATTGTTCCAGCCGGCGCTCGATGTCGTCGCCGAAGCGGCGCACGAACATCAGCGCGCGCACCGCCTCGGCGGCGGCCGCGGCGTCTTGCCGATCGTCGAGCAGCGCCCCCAGTTCGGCCAGCAGGCGGCGCTCGGCGTCGTGCACCTGCGCTTGCAGCGCTTCGACCGGCGCGGTACCGGACGCATCGTCCAGCGCCTCGCGCCACTGCATCTGCTGCATCAGAAAGGCGGCCGGCATCGCGGTGTTGCTCTCGGCCTGGATCGGCGCGCCGGCCAGCTCGCACAAATAGGCGCCGCGGCGCAGCGGGTCCTTCAGGCGCTGGTACGCCTCATTCACGCGCACGGCCCATTGCATTGCCACGCGCTGCGCGGCGCTGCCTTCGGCGGCGAAGCGGTCGGGGTGCACGCGCTGCTGCAGGTCGCGCCAGCGGCGATCCAACTCGGCGCGGTCGACGGCAAAGCGGCGCGGCAGCCCGAACAGCGTGAAGTCGTCGTCGTCGAGCTTCATCAAACCCGGAACGATTCGCCGCAGCCGCAGCGGTCCTTCTCACGCGGATTGTGGAACCTGAAGCCTTCGTTCAGCCCTTCGCGCACGAAGTCGAGCTCGGTGCCGTCGAGGTAAGGCAGGCTCTTGGGATCGACCAGCACCTTGACGCCATGGCCTTCGAACACCAGGTCTTCGGGCGCCACGTCGTCGGCGTATTCGAGCTTGTAGGCCAGGCCCGAGCAGCCGGTGGTCTTGACGCCCAGGCGCACGCCCACGCCCTTGCCGCGGCGCGCGAGGTAGCGCGTGACGTGGCGGGCGGCGGCCTCGGTCAAGGTGATGGCCATGCGCTTGCGGCCCTCACTCGGCCGCCGCGGCGGCCGGCGCCGTGGCGGCGCCATGCTTGGCCTGGTAGTCCTGCACGGCGGCCTTGATCGCGTCCTCGGCCAGGATCGAGCAGTGGATCTTCACCGGCGGCAACGCCAGTTCCTCGGCGATCTGCGTGTTCTTGATGGTCATCGCCTGGTCGAGCGACTTGCCCTTGACCCATTCGGTGACCAGCGAGCTCGACGCGATCGCCGAGCCGCAGCCGTAGGTCTTGAAGCGCGCGTCCTCGATCAAGCCGGTCGCCGGATTGACCTTGATCTGCAGCTTCATCACGTCGCCGCAGGCCGGGGCGCCGACCATGCCGGTGCCGACGGTCTCGTCGCCCTTGTCGAAGGAGCCGACGTTGCGCGGGTTTTCGTAGTGGTCGACGACCTTGTCGCTGTAGGCCATGGTATTGCTCCGTTAGGTCAGCGGGCCGCGTTCAGTGGGCGGCCCATTGGATGGTGCTGAGGTCGACGCCGTCCTTGTACATCTCCCACAGCGGCGACAGCTCGCGCAGCCGCGCGACGCGGTCTTGCAGCGTGGCGACGGCGTAGTCGATCTCCTGCTCGGTGGTGAAGCGGCCGATGGTCATGCGCAGGCTGCTGTGGGCCAGTTCGTCGCTGCGGCCGAGGGCGCGCAGCACGTAGCTGGGCTCCAGGCTGGCCGAGGTGCAGGCCGAGCCCGACGACACCGCGATGCCCTTGATGCCCATGATCAGCGACTCGCCTTCGACGAAGTTGAACGAGGCGTTGACGTTGTGCGGCACGCGGCGCTCGAGGTCGCCGTTGATGAAGACCTGCTCGATGCCGCCGATGCCGTCGAGCAGCCGGTGCTGCAGCATGCGCACGCGCTCGATCTCGGTGCCCATCTCGGCCTGCGCGATGCGGAAGGCCTCGCCCATGCCGACGATCTGGTGCGTGGGCAGCGTGCCGCTGCGCATGCCGCGCTCGTGGCCGCCGCCGTGCATCTGCGCTTCCAGCCGCACGCGCGGCTTGCGCCGCACGTACAGCGCGCCGATGCCCTTGGGGCCGTAGGTCTTGTGGCTGGCCAGGCTCATCAGGTCGACCGGCAGCGTGGCGAGGTCGATCGCCACCTTACCGGTGGCCTGGGCGGCGTCGACGTGGAAGACGATGCCGCGCTCGCGGCACAGCGCGCCGATGGCCGGGATGTCCTGGATCACGCCGATCTCGTTGTTGACCAGCATCACCGAGACGAGGATGGTGTCCTTGCGCAGCGCATCCTTGAAGCGCTGCAGGTCGAGCAGGCCGTTTTCCTGCACGTCGAGGTAGGTCACCTCGTAGCCCTGGCGCTCCAGTTCGCGCGTGGTGTCGAGCACGGCCTTGTGCTCGGTCTTCACCGTCACGATGTGCTTGCCGCGGCTGCCGTAGAAATGCGCCGCGCCCTTCAGCGCGAGGTTGTTGCTTTCCGTGGCGCCGCTGGTCCAGACGATCTCGCGCGGGTCGGCGCCGATCAGCGACGCGACCTGGCCGCGCGCCTTCTCGACTGCTTCCTCGGCCTCCCAGCCCCAGGCGTGGCTGCGCGAGGCGGGGTTGCCGTAATGCTCGCGCAGCCAGGGGATCATCGCGTCGACGACGCGGTTGTCCACCGGCGTCGTGGCGCCGTAGTCCATGTAGATCGGGAAGTGCGGGGTCATGGAAGCGACGCGCTTGCAGCGTTATTTGTTGAAGGCCGAACCGAGCGCGAACACCGAGTTGGGCGCCGTCACCTTGATGGGCTTGACCACCGGCTGGCTGGAGATGGCGCGCTTGACCGGCGCCTCGTCGATCGACACGCCCTTGGCCAACTGGTCGTCGACCAGCTTCTTCAGGGTGATCGAATCGAGGTACTCGATCATCTTGGTGTTGAGGCTGGTCCAAAGGTCGTGCGTCATGCACTTGCCGGCGTCTTCGCCCATGCAGCTACCCTTGCCGCCGCAGCCGGTGGCGTCGATCGGCTCGTCCACGGCGACGATGATGTCGGCCACCGAGATCTCGGCCGCGGCGCGGCCCAGCGAGTAGCCGCCGCCGGGGCCGCGGGTGCTTTCCACCAGCTCGTGGCGGCGCAGCTTGCCGAACAACTGTTCCAGGTAGGACAGCGAGATTTGCTGGCGCTGGCTGATCGCCGCCAGCGCCACCGGGCCGGTGCCGGAACGCAGGGCCAGGTCGATCATGGCAGTGACCGCAAACCGGCCTTTGGTGGTGAGTCGCATGGCGTGCTCCTGTCAAAAAGGTGAGTCCGAGATGAGTCCGACTGTTTCGCTCAAGTATATAGGAAACCCACTGTTTTGATCAAGCTTTCGGCCGATCGTTCCGGGGCTCCCGCGGGCCCGGTTCGACCCGCTGCGGCCTCGCCAGTTCAGCCTGCAGTTCGGCCGCCAGCTTCGGCACCAGGCCGTCGCAGGCGTCTTCCACCAGGTCGAGCACCTTCTCGAAGTCGGCGGCCGAGCCGTAGTACGGGTCGGGCACCTCGGTCTGGCCGCCAAAGCGCGCGGCGTGGTTCATCAGCAGTTCCACGCGCGCGCTGGCGTCGGGTGGCGCCGCTTCCTGCAGCCATTGCAAATGGCCTTCGTCCATCGCTAGGATGCGGCGGAAGCGCACGAAGTCTTCGCCGACCACGCGCCGCGCGCGCAACGGCGACAGATCGTAACCGCGCTGGCGCGCATGCTGCTGCGCGCGCGGGTCGGGTGGTTCCTTGACGTGGAAGCCGTGGGTGCCGGCCGAATCGACCGCGATGCGGTCGCCCAGACCCGCGCGGTCCAGCCGCGCGCGCAGCACGGCCTCGGCCGTCGGCGAACGGCAGATGTTGCCGCTGCAGACCATCAGCACTTGCATCAGCGGCGGCGGCGCGCCCAAGCCCAGCCAACGTTTGAGCCGCTGCTTCATGCGCGCCCCCCGCCCGCGGCCTGGATCGGCACCACGTTGACGTCGTGCCCCGCGGCGCCGAAGGCCTGCTCGCGCAGCAGCGCCAGTTGGTCCCGCAGGCGCGCGGCTTTCTCGAACTCGAGGTTGCGCGCGTGTTCCAGCATCTGCTTTTCCAGCGTCTTGATGCGCTTGCCCAGGTCTTTCTCGTTCATCGCCTCGATCTCGGCGGCGGCCTTGGCCGAGCGCGCTTCCTCGCGCGCCGTCTTGTCGGAGACCACGCCGTCGATCAGGTCGCGGATGCGCTTGCTCACCGAACGCGGCGTGATGCCCAGCGCGGTGTTGTGCGCGATCTGCTTGGCGCGCCGGCGCTCGGTCTCGTCGATCGCGCGGCGCATCGAATCGGTGATCTTGTCGGCGTACAGCAGCGCGCGGCCATTGACGTTGCGCGCCGCGCGGCCGATGGTCTGGATCAGGCTGCGCTCAGCGCGCAGAAAGCCTTCCTTGTCGGCATCGAGGATGGCCACCAGGCTGACTTCGGGCAGGTCCAGCCCCTCGCGCAGCAGGTTGATGCCCACCAGCACATCGAAGCTGCCCAGCCGCAGGTCGCGCAGGATCTCCACGCGCTCCACGGTGTCGACGTCGCTGTGCAGGTAGCGCACCTTGACGCCGTTGTCGGCCAGGTAGTCGGTCAGCTGCTCGGCCATGCGCTTGGTGAGCGTGGTGATCAGCACGCGCTCGTTGCGCGAGACGGTGTCGCGGATCTCCTGCAGCACGTCGTCCACCTGCGTCGCCGCGGGCCGCACCTCGACCACCGGGTCGACCAGGCCGGTGGGCCGCACCACCTGCTCCACCACCTGGCCGGCGTGGGTCTTCTCGTAGTCGGCCGGCGTCGCCGAGACGAACACCGCCTGGCGCACCTTGCGCTCGAACTCCTCGAACTTCAGCGGCCGGTTGTCCAGCGCGCTGGGCAGGCGAAAGCCGTACTCCACCAGCGTGGTCTTGCGCGCGCGGTCGCCGTTGAACATGCCGCCGAGTTGGCCTATTAGCACGTGGCTTTCGTCGAGGAACATCAGCGCGTCGGCCGGCAGGTAGTCCACCAGCGTGGGCGGCGGGTCGCCCGGCGCGGCGCCCGAGAGGTGGCGCGTGTAGTTCTCGATGCCCTTGCAGTGCCCCACCTCCTGCAGCATCTCCAGGTCGAAGCGGGTGCGCTGCTCCAGCCGCTGGGCTTCCACCAGCTTGCCGGCCTTGACCAGCTCGTCCAGCCGTTCGCGCAGTTCCTGCTTGATGGTGTCGATCGCCGCCAGCACGCGCTCGCGCGGCGTCACGTAGTGGCTGGAGGGGTAGACCGTGAAGCGCGGGATCTTCTGCCGCACGCGGCCGGTCAGCGGGTCCAGCAACTGCAGGCTTTCCACCTCGTCGTCGAACAGCTCAATGCGCAACGCCAGCTCGGAATGCTCGGCGGGAAAGACGTCGATGGTGTCGCCGCGCACGCGGAAGGATCCGCGGCCGAACTCGATCTCGTTGCGCTTGTACTGCATGCGGATGAGTTGGGCGATCACGTCGCGCTGGCCCAGCTTGTCGCCGACGCGCAGCGTCATCACCATCTGGTGGTAGTCGGCCGGGTTGCCGATGCCGTAGATCGCGCTGACGCTGGCGACGATGATCACGTCGCGCCGCTCCAGCAGGCTCTTGGTGGCCGACAAGCGCATCTGCTCGATGTGCTCGTTGATCGCGCTGTCCTTCTCGATGAACAGGTCGCGCTGCGGCACGTAGGCTTCGGGCTGGTAGTAGTCGTAGTAGCTGACGAAGTACTCGACCGCGTTCTTCGGAAAGAACTCGCGGAACTCGCTGTAGAGCTGCGCCGCCAGCGTCTTGTTGGGCGCGAAGACGATCGCCGGCCGGCCGAGCTGGGCGATCACGTTGGCGATGGTGTAGGTCTTGCCCGAGCCGGTGACGCCCAGCAGCGTCTGGAAGCTCAGGCCGTCGTTGATGCCTTCGACGAGCCCGGCAATCGCCGCCGGCTGGTCGCCCGCCGGCGCAAACTGCTGCAGCAACTGGAAGGGCGAGCCGGGAAAGCTGACGAAACGGCCTTCTTCGGCCGGCGCAGCCGGGGCTTCGATGTCGGTCACTGTCGCCATGCGGGCTATCCCTGAGGTCCAAATACAATCGCGCCGCCGGCGGCCTGGCGCCGCCGGAGCAACCAGCGAGCGTAGCACCCCGCCTTCAGGATCTCACGCGATGACCGCCTCCGCCTCTTTGTTCGCCGCCGTCGAAATGGCGCCGCGCGACCCCATCCTCGGCCTCAACGAGCAGTTCGCCGCCGACGGCAACCCGAACAAGGTGAACCTGGGCGTCGGCGTCTACTTCGACGACGAAGGCAAGCTGCCGGTCCTCAAATGCGTCGCGGCCGCCGAAAAACAACTGCTGGAAGCGCCCAAGGCCAAGGGCTACCTGCCGATCGACGGCATCGCCGCCTACGACAAGGCGGTGCAAGGCCTGGTCTTCGGCGCCGACGCGGCCGCCGTGCGCGAAGGCCGCGTGGCCACCGTGCAGGCGCTGGGCGGCACCGGCGGGCTCAAACTCGGTGCCGATTTCCTCAAGCGCGTGAACCCCCAGGCGCTGGCGCTGATCAGCGACCCGAGCTGGGAGAACCACCGGGCGCTGTTCACCAACGCCGGCTTCGAGGTCGGCAGCTATCCCTACTACGACGCCGCCAGCCGCGGCGTGCGCGCCGCCGAGATGCTGGCCGCGCTGCAGGCGGCCGCGCCGGGCACCATCGTCGTGCTGCACGCCTGTTGCCACAACCCGACCGGCTGCGACCTGACGCCGGCGCAATGGGCCGAGGTGGTGAAGGTCGTCAAGGCGCGCGAGCTGGTGGCCTTCCTCGACATGGCCTACCAGGGCTTCGGCGAAGGCATCGCCGAAGACGGCGCGGTGGTCCAGCAGTTCCTGGCCAGCGGCGTGCGCTTCTTCGTCTCGACCTCGTTTTCCAAGAGCTTCTCGCTTTACGGCGAGCGCGTGGGCGCGCTCAGCGTGGTGTGCGGCGACCAGGACGAGGCGGCGCGCGTGCTGTCGCAGCTGAAGATCGTGATCCGCACGAACTATTCCAACCCGCCGACCTTCGGCGCCCACGTGGTGGCCGCGGTGCTGACCACGCCGGCCCTGCGCGGCCAGTGGGAGCGGGAACTGGCGGGCATGCGCGAGCGCATCCGCGCCACCCGCCACGCGCTGGTGGCCAAGCTGCAGGGCGCCGGCGTCAAGGGCGACCTCGGCTACATCACGCGCCAGAAAGGCATGTTCAGCTACTCCGGCCTGGCCAAGGAGCAGATGCAGCGCCTGCGCAGCGAATTCGGCGTCTACGGCGTCGATTCGGGGCGCATCTGCGTGGCGGCGATCAACAGCCGCAACATCGATGCCGTGGCGGCGGCGCTGGCGCGGGTGATGTAGGCCGGCCGCGGCGGCGACCGCGGCCTGGGCCGCGGCCCCATCGCATCGCATCGCATCGCGTCGATTAGGCAGGCTGATCTACGCGTTTTCGCGCATTCGCCGGCAGCCTGCCGCAGCGACGATCGGTATCTCGTCGTATCATTGCTGCAGCGCACAAAAATGTGCCGGCCTGTCAGTTTGGCTTCAGGGCTTGACCGGCATCATCCGTCACCGGCTGCCGCAGCCATCGGAGTCAGCGAATGCTCTACCAGATCTACGAAACGCAACGCGCCTTGATGGCGCCGTTCTCGGAATTCGCCAGCGCCACGGCCAAGCTGTACGACCACCCGCTGTCGCCCTTCGCGCACACGCCCTGGGCGCAGCGCATCTCGGCCAGCTTCGACCTGATGCACCGCCTGGCCAAGGAATACGAGAAGCCGGCCTTCGGCATCACCAGCGCCACCGTCGACGGCATCGAGGTGGCGGTGCAGGAGCAGGTGCCGATCAAGAAGCCGTTCTGCCGGCTGCTGCGCTTCAAGCGCTTCACCGACAACCCGCGCGCGCTGGAAGTCATGAAGTCGCAGCCCACCGTGCTGGTGGTGGCGCCGCTGTCGGGCCACCACGCCACGCTGCTGCGCGACACCGTCAAGAGCCTGCTGCACGACCACAAGGTCTTCATCACCGACTGGACCGACGCGCGCATGGTGCCGGCCGAGGAAGGCCCGTTCACGCTCGACGACTACGTGGCCTACGTGCAGGAGTTCATCCGCCACATCGGGCCCGAGGTGCACGTGATCTCGGTGTGCCAGCCCACGGTGCCGGTGCTGGCCGCGGTGTCGCTGCTGGCCAGCAACGGCGAGTTCACGCCGCGCACGCTGACGATGATGGGCGGCCCCATCGACGCGCGGCGCAGCCCCACCGCGGTGAACAACCTGGCGATGAACAAGAGCCATAGCTGGTTCGAGACCAACGTGATCCACCGCGTGCCGCCGAACTACCCCGGCGCGGGCCGCCCCGTGTACCCGGGCTTCCTGCAGCACACCGGCTTCGTGGCGATGAACCCCGACCGCCACCTGAACAGCCATTACGACTACTTCAAGCACCTGATCAGCGGCGACGACGACAACGCCGAGGCGCACCGCCAGTTCTACGACGAGTACAACGCCGTGCTCGACATGCCGGCCGAGTACTACCTCGACACCATCAAGACCGTGTTCCAGGACTTCGCGCTCGTCAACGGCACCTGGGTGGTCAACGGCCAGCTCGTGCGGCCGCAGGACATCACCACCTCGGCGCTGATGACGGTCGAGGGCGAGCTCGACGACATCTCCGGCGCCGGCCAGACGCGCGCCGCGCACGACCTGTGCACCGGCATCCCGGCCGGCCGCAAGTTCCACCACGACGTGCAAGGCGCCGGCCACTACGGCATCTTCTCGGGCCGCCGCTGGCGCGACGTGGTCTACCCCGACGTGCGCAGCTTCATCCTGCGCCACAACGGCGATGCGGCCGCGACCGCCCCCAAGGCCGCCAAACGCACGGTGCGCCGCGTGAAGTGAAGCCGCTGCCGCCGCTGCGGCCCCCGGCAGAAGCGCTGGACGCCGCGCTGCCGCAGACGCAGTGCACGCGCTGCGGCTACCCTGACTGCAACGGTTATGCGCATGCCATCGCCGCCGGCGAGGCCGACATCAACCGCTGCCCGCCCGGCGGCGCCGAAGGCATCGCTCGGCTCGCGCGGCTGAGCGGGCTGCCGCCGCAGCCGCTGGATGCGAGCTGCGGCCACGAAGGCCCGCGCGCGCTGGCCGTCATCGACGAGGCGTGGTGCATCGGCTGCACGCTGTGCATCAAGGCCTGCCCGGTCGACTGCATCATCGGCGCGCCCAAGCGCATGCACACCGTGATCGACGACCAATGCACCGGCTGCGAGCTGTGCGTGCCGGCCTGCCCGGTCGATTGCATCGCGATGGAGCCGGTGACGCCCGGCCGCAGCGGCTGGCAGGCCTGGAGCGCCGAGCAAGCCGACGCCGCGCGCGAGCGCTACGCCTTCCACCGCCTGCGCGTCGAGCGCGAAAGCCGCGAGAACGACGAGCGCCTGGCCGCCAAGGCCGCCGCCAAGCTGGCCGACCTGCCGGCGCACAGCCTGCACACCGACCCCGCGGTGCTGGAGCGCAAGCGCGCGGTGATCGAAGCCGCGCTGCAGCGCGCCCGCGCGCGCCGCGACAAGGAATCCTGATCGATGAAGCCCGAGGACATCGAACCCTTCTTCGCCACGCTGGCGGCGGCCAACCCGCAGCCGCAAAGCGAACTGGTCTACACCAGCGTGTTCGAGCTGCTGGCCGCGGTGCTGCTGTCGGCGCAGGCCACCGACGTCGGCGTCAACAAGGCCACGCGCGAGCTGTTCGCGCGCGCGCCCACCCCCGAGGCGATGCTGGAACTGGGCCTGGAGCGCGTGACCGAGGCCATCCGCAGCATCGGCCTGTACCGCACCAAGGCGCGCAACCTGCTGGAGACCTGCCGCCTGCTCGTCGAGCGCCATGGCGGCCAGGTGCCGCGCCGGCGCGAGGACCTCGAAGCGCTGCCCGGCGTCGGCCGCAAGACCGCCAACGTGGTGCTCAACGTCGCCTTCGGCGAGCCGACGATGGCGGTCGACACGCACATCTTCCGCGTCGCCAACCGCACCGGGCTGGCGCCGGGCCGCAACGTGCTGGAGGTCGAGCAAGGCCTGCTGGCGCGCGTGCCCGCGCGCTACGCGGTCGACGCCCACCATTGGCTGATCCTGCACGGCCGCTACGTCTGCCAGGCGCGCCGCCCGTTGTGCGAGGCGTGCCGCGTGCGCCCCTGGTGCGACCTGGGGCGGCACCTACAATCGGTGCCCGTGGCAACGGCGCAGGCGCAGCATGACCCAGCTCCATGATCTCGTCGAGCGTGTGGACCGACTCGTGCTGCGCCACGAGGAACTCAAGCGCACCAGCCAGTTGATGGAGCAGCAACTGCAGGCCCTGGCCGCCGAGCGCGACAGCCTGAAGTCGCGCCTGGCCGCGGCGCGCGCGCGCATCGACGCACTGCTGGCGCGGCTGCCCGCCGAAGGCAGCGCCGGTTCGACGGAGGCGCGACCATGAAGCAGGTGGAAGTCAGCATCATGGGCCACGGCTACATCCTCGGCTGCCCCGAGGGCGGCGAGGCGCTGCTGGCGCAGGCGGTGGCCAGCGTCGACAAGGAGATGACCCACATCCGCGACAGCGGCAAGGTCAAGGCGCGCGAGCGCATCGCCGTGCTGGCGGCGCTGAACCTGGCCTACCAGCTGGCCGAAAGCCTGGCACGGCAGCCGGCGGCGCCGGCTGTCGCCGCCGTCAACGGCGCCGGCCGCGCCGAGCTCGACCTCGCCGGGCTGCTGCGCCGCGTCGACGCGGCGCTGGGCGACGACGGCCAGCTGCTTTGATCGGTTGCTGTGATCGCTTGCTGTGATTTGCGCCACGCGGCGCGCCCTCGCAAGGTCTTGCGACCGCGGTCTAGAATGGCTTCGTCCGTCGTGTGCGGCAGGTCTTAATTTCCTTGTTCCGATGCTCACTGAGCAGGGCTTGGAACATCGCTCGGCTGGTGTGAGCGTCTCGCGTCAGATGAACCCGAAGCCTTGCTGACCTCGCCCACCTGAAACTTCGCTGAAGGTTCAGGGATCCGGCCTCCCGTTCACGGCGGACATCCTCACCCCCGCACCGACACCATGCCGCGCCACTGGCTGATGAAGAGCGAGCCCGACGAGGTGTCGATCGACGACCTGGCGCGCGCCCCCGGCCAGACCGTGGCCTGGACCGGCGTGCGCAACTACCAGGCGCGCAACTTCATGCGCGACGAGATGCAGCGCGGCGACGGCGTGCTGTTCTATCACTCGTCGTGCCCGCAGCCGGGCATTGCCGGCTTGGCCGAGATCGCCGGCGCCACCGAGCCCGACGCCACGCAGTTCGACCCCGCGAGCCCCTATTTCGACGCCAAGGCCAGCCGCGAGCAGCCGCGCTGGCTGCAGATTCCCGTGCGGCTGGTGCGCGTGACGCGGCTGCTGGGCCTGCCCGAGATGCGCGGCGCGCCGAGCCTGGCGACCATGCGCGTGCTGCAGCGGGGCAACCGGCTGTCGATCACGCCGGTGACGGCCGCCGAGTGGCGCGCCGTGCTGGCGCTGCTGGACCGCTGACGACGGCGCACCCGGCAAACCGTTCATGATGGACGTTAGCTGGCCGCTGGTGGCCGAGTTGCTGGTGCTCGGCTCGATCACCGGCTTCCTGGCCGGGCTGCTGGGCGTGGGCGGCGGCATGATGATGGTGCCCTTCCTGACCTGGATCCTGTCGGCGCGCGGCGTGGCGCCGGGGCTGGCGGTGAAGATGGCCATCGCGACGTCGATGGCCACCATCTTGTTCACCTCGCTGTCCAGCGTGCGCGCGCACCAGGCGCGCGGCGCGGTGCGCTGGGAGCTGGTGCGCTCGCTGGCGCCGGGCATCGTGGCCGGCGGGCTGCTGTCGGGCGCCGGGCTCTTCGCGCTGCTCAAGGGCCAGGGGCTGGCCGCGGTGTTCGCCGTCTTCATCGGCTTTTCGGCGGTGCAGATGCTGCGCGACCGCAAGCCCAAGCCGTCGCGCCAGATGCCCGGGCCGCTGGGGCAGGGGCTGGTCGGTGGCGCCATCGGGCTGGTCTCGGGCCTGGTGGGCGCCGGCGGCGCCTTCCTGTCGGTGCCCTTCATGACCTGGTGCAACGTGCCGATCCGCCAGGCGGTGGGTACCAGCGCGGCGCTGGGCTTCCCGATTGCGCTGGCCAACACCGCCGGCTACCTGCTGGCCGGCCGTTCGCTGCCGCCGGCGCTGCCCGGCGCCTTCGGCTACCTGTACCTGCCGGCGCTGGCGCTGCTGGCGCTGGCCAGCGTGACGATGGCGCCGCTGGGCGCCCGGGTGGCGCACCGCAGCGATGTCACGCGCCTCAAGCGGCTGTTCGCGCTGCTGCTGTTCGGGCTGGCCGCCTACATGGCCTACAAGGCCCGCGGCGCTTGAGCGGCGCAGCCGTCAGCCGGCCGGCCGCGGCAGCGGAATGCTGGCCAGCGTGACGTGGTTGCCGCCGCGCCGTCGTGCCTCGGCCAACGCCGCCTCGCACGAGGCCAGCAGCTCGGGCAGGCTTTGCGCGGTGTGCGGGAAGCTGGCCACGCCCATCGCCACCGTGAAGCCGAGCTCCTGGCCGTCGAGCAGCACGATCTGCGTCGCGCAGCGGCGGCGCAGGCCTTCCATGCGCGAATGCGCGGTGGCCAGCCCGACGCCCGACAGCAGGACCGCGAAGCGCCGCTCGTCGTAGCGGCAGGACGCGTCCATCGCCCGCGTGCCGCCGCGCAGCAGGCGGCCGATGGCCTCCAGCACGTGCTGGCGCGCCGGCTCGCCGCCGGCGCGAACCGCCTCGGTGGGCGGATCGAGTTCCACCAGCACCAGCGCGAACTCGCGGTGCTCGCGCGTCGACAGGTCGGCTTCGCGCCGCAGCTGGTCGTCGAAGTGCGCCCGCATGTACAGGCCCGACGCGGGGTCGCGCAAGGCCTGGTCGGCCAGCTCGCGGCGCAGCTCGGCGTTGGCGCGCTGCTGCTGCTCGAGCTGCTCCAGCGCGCTGCGCAACTGCTGCTCGCGCTGGCGCTGCTCGGCGCGGTCCAGCCACACGGCGGCCAGCTGGCCGGCGTCGGCCACGCGCAACACCGCGAACTCGCGCGGCCGGCCCTGCCACTGGAAGCGGTGCTCGCTCCACAGCGGCGCCGGCTGCTGGGCCAGCGCCGTCTGCTCGGCGGCGCGCAAGGCGGCCGCCGTGGCACCGTCGAACAACTCGCCGTCGAGGCAGCCGGGCAAGGCCTGCGGCTCGCGCCCGAAGAACTGCGCCATCGCCGCGTTGGCCTGCAGGTAGCGGCCGCTGGCCGCGTCCTTCACCGACAGCATGCCGCCCTCGGCCGCGAGCAGCGCCGCCAGCAGCCGCGGCGGCAGCGGATTCGCATCGAGAACGGCCTCGCGGTCGGCGGAGACAGGGCTGGCGCTCATGGGCTGCGAGCTTAGAGCATCGCCGGGCCGGTCAGACCCCCAGGATGCCTGGGGCCCACGGCGCTTGGCGGCGCCGAAGAATTCAGGCTAGAATCGCGGACTTTGCTGGACCCATTGGACTACTTAAGCGCATGACCACCATTCGTGTCAAAGAGAACGAGCCCTTCGACGTCGCCCTGCGCCGCTTCAAGCGCACCATCGAGAAGATCGGCCTGCTGACCGAACTGCGCGCCCGTGAGTTCTACGAAAAGCCCACCGCCGAGCGCAAGCGCAAGAAGGCCGCCGCGGTCAAGCGCCACTTCAAGCGCGTGCGCAGCATGCAGCTTCCCAAGAAGCTGTACTGAAGCCCGCCAGCTTCCCTGACACCACGATCGAAGCCCGCGCGGGCAACCGCCGCGGGCTTCGTCACTTGCGAGCGATGCCGACATGAGCCTGAAGGACCGCGTCACCGAAGACATGAAGGCCGCGATGCGCGCCAAGGACAGCGAGCGGCTGTCGACCATTCGCATGCTGCTGGCCGCCTGCAAGCAGCGCGAGGTGGACGAGCGCATCGTGCTCGACGACGCGGCCGTGGTCGGCATCGTCGACAAGCTGATCAAGCAGCGCAAGGATTCGATCGCCGCCTTCGCGCAGGCCGGACGCACCGACCTCGTCGACAAGGAAACCGCCGAGATGAAGGTGCTGGAAGGCTACCTGCCGGCGCGGCTGTCGGCCGACGAGGTCAACGCCCAGGTGTCGGCGCTGGTCGCCGAGCTGGGCGCGGGCCAGGCGCTGGGTCCCGGCGACATGGGCAAGGTGATGGCCGCGGCCAAGAGCCGCCTCGCCGGCAAGGCCGAGATGGCGCTGGTGTCCGCGGCCGTCAAGGCCGCTTTGGCAAAATGAGCGCGATGAATTCCCTGCCGATCAAGCCCATCGCGCCCGAGGTCTGCGTGGCCCCGCAACTGGAGCCGTCGTCGATGGCCGAGGCCGCGCGCCTGGGCTTTCGCGCCGTCGTCAACAACCGGCCCGATTTCGAAGGCGGCCCCGAGCAGCCGACCAGCGCGGCCATCGAGGCCGCGGCGCAGGCCGCCGGGCTGGCCTACCGCCACCTGCCGGTAAGCGGCGCCTATCAAAGCCCCGAGGAAGCCGCCGAGCTGGCGCGCCTGCTGGCCGAACTGCCGCGCCCCGTGCTGCTGTTCTGCCGCTCGGGCGCGCGCTCGGCCAAGCTGTTCGAGCTGGCGCAGCACGCCGGCTGACGGCCGCGCGCGCCGGTCGGCCCTCTTCCGGACTTTCCCTAGACCCCCGCCACTTTCGAACGCGACCGCGGCCGCGCTCCGTACAGTGCGTGCCGGCATTCGCCGCCGGAGCCCGCATGGCCGCACTTCTACAGCTCAGCCGCTGGATCGATTGGGTCAACGATCGATTCGGCACCATCGCCAAGTGGGCGGTGTTCCTCTCGTGCCTGATCTCGGCCGGCAACGCGCTGGTGCGCTACCTGCTGGAGATGAGCTCCAACGGCTGGCTGGAGATCCAGTGGTACCTGTTCGCCGCCTGCGTGATGCTGGGCGCGGCGCAGGTCATGCGCGTCAACGAGCATGTGCGCGTGGACGTGCTGTACGGCCGCTACTCGGGCCGCACGCAGGCGCTGATCGACCTCTTCGGCCTGACGTGCTTCGTGCTGCCGTCGATGCTGGTGATGATCTACTACGCATGGCCGCTGTTCGCCGGCATGTACGCCAGCGGCGAGATGTCGTCCAACGCCGGCGGCCTGATCCGCTGGCCGGCCATGCTGATGCTGCCGCTGGGCTTCACGCTCGTGCTGGCGCAGGCGGTCTCCGAGATCATCAAGCGCGTGGCCTGGCTGATGCACCGCTACGAGGGCGAGTTCCACTACGAGAGGCCCTTGCAATGAGCATGGAGAGTTTTGCGCCGTTCATGTTCGGCGCGCTCGTGCTGGTGCTGCTGATCGGCTTCCCGGTGGCCTTCTCGCTGTCGGCGCTGGGCCTGGCCTGCGGCTTCTTCGCGGTGGAGATGGGCTGGTTCAAGCCCGAGTTCATGACCGCGCTGCCGCTCAACGTGTTCGGCGTGCTGTCCAACGACCTGCTGCTGGCCATTCCTTTCTTCACGCTGATGGGCGCGGTGCTGGAGAAATGCGGCCTCGCCGAAGACATGCTCGACTCGATGGGCCAGCTCTTCGGGCCGGTGCGCGGCGGGCTGGGCTACTCGGTGATCATCGTCGGCTTCATCCTCGGCGCCATCACCGGCACCGTGGCCGGCCAGGTGATCGCGATGGCGATGATCTCGCTGCCGGTGATGATGCGCTACGGCTACAACATGCGTTATGCCACCGGCGTGCTGGCCGCCTCGGGCACCATCACCCAGCTCGTGCCGCCCTCGCTGGTGCTGGTGGTGATGGCCGACCAGCTCGGCAAGAGCGTGGGCGACATGTACAAGGGCGCCTGGGGGCCGTCGATCCTACAGGTGCTGATCTTCGCCGGCTACACCTTCGTGCTGTCGCGCCTGCGGCCGCAGCACGTGCCCGGCGTGCCGAAAGAGGCGCGCACGCTCAACGGCTGGGCGCTGTGGCGCAAGTGCCTGCGCGGCATCCTGCCGGCGGCGGCGCTGATCTTCGCGGTGCTCGGCAGCATGGGCGGCATCCCCGGCATCAACACCGCCATCTGCACCCCCACCGAGGCCGGCGCGATGGGCGCGGTGGGCGCGCTGCTGCTGGCGCTGGCGCACCGGCGGCTGAGCTGGTCGCTGCTGCACGAGGCGATGCTCGGCACCATGCGCATCACCGCGATGGTGGTGTTCATCCTGATCGGCTCGCGCGTGTTCTCGCTCGTCTTCCAGGGCGTCGACGGCGGCCGCTGGATCGAGCACATGCTGTCCAACCTGCCCGGCGGGCAGATCGGCTTTCTCATCGTCGTCAACGTCTTCATCTTCTTCCTCGCCTTCTTCCTCGACTTCTTCGAGATCGCCTTCATCATCCTGCCGCTGCTGGGCCCGGTGGCCGACAAGCTGGGCATCGACCTCGTGTGGTTCGGCGTGCTGCTGTGCGTCAACATGCAGACCAGCTTCATGCACCCGCCGTTCGGCTTCGCGCTGTTCTATTTGCGCGGCATCGCCGACACGCTGTTCAAGAACAAGGCGCTGCCGCGCAAGGTGGAGTCGACCGACATCTACCTCGGCGCCATCCCCTGGGTGCTGATGCAGCTGCTGCTGGTGGTGATCGTGATCTTCGTGCCGCAGACGGTGACGGTGTTCCTCGACAAGCCGCAGGTGCTGGACCTCGACAAGGCCTCGCGCGAGCTGCAGCAGATGGGCGGCATGACCAGCGGCGCCGACACCGCGCCGGCGCCCGACGCCGCCGCCTCCGACCCCGCCGTGCCGGCCCCCGGGCCGGCCGCCAGCGGCGCCGCGGCGGCGACCGAGGTCGACCCGATGAAGGCGCTGGAAGAGGCGACGCGGCAGGACGCGGCGAGGCGCTAGCAAAAAGGGCCCCGCCAAGCGGGGCCCTTTTTCGTTGCAACGTCCGACCTCAGCCGGCCGCTGCCGCCGTCACAGCTTCTGCGACTGCATGTAGCTGTCGAAGCCGGCTTCGGCGAAGCGGAACCACAGGTTCTGCTCGGCGCGGAACTTGACGAAATCGTCGTAGACCTTCTTCCACGCCGGGTTCTTGGTGCGCAGGTCTTCGTAGATCGCGTTGGCGGCCTTGAAGGCGGCGTCCATCGCGTCCTTCGGGTAGCGGAACAGCTTGGTGCCGCCGGCCACCAGCTGGCGCAGCGCCACCGGGTTCTTGGCGTCGTACTTGGCCAGCATCTCGGTGTGCGCCATGGCGGACGCCGTCTCCACCATCGCCTTGTAGTCGGCGCTCAAGCCATCGAAGGCCTTCTGGTTGATGAAGAAGTCGAGCTGCGGGCCGCCCTCCCAGAACGCCGGGTAGGCGTAGTTCGGCGCCACCTTGTTGAAGCCGAGCTTCTGGTCGTCGTAGGGGCCCACCCATTCGGCGGCGTCGATCGTGCCCTTCTCCAGCGCCGGGTAGATGTCGGCGCCGGGCAGCGCCTGCACGACCACGCCCAACTGCTCCAGCACCTTGCCGGTGACGCCCACGGTGCGGAAACGCAGGCCCTTCAGGTCGGCCAGCTTGGTGATCGGCTTGCGGTACCAGCCGCCCATCTGCGCGCCGGTGTTGCCGCCGGGGAAGTTGATGATGCTGTAGCCGGCGTAGAACTCGCGCATCAGGCTCAGGCCGTTGCCTTCGAGCATCCACGCCGTCATCTGCCGCGCATTCAGGCCGAACGGGATCGCGGTGCCGAGCGCGAAGGTCTCGTTCTTGCCGACGAAGTAGTACGGCGCCGTGTGCGCCATCTCGACGGTGGCGTTCTGCACGCCGTCGACCACGCCGAAGGCCGGCATCAGCTCGCCGCCGGCGTGCACCGAGATCTGGAACTTGCCACCCGACATCTCGCCGACCTTCTTGGCGAACAGCTCGGCGGCGCCGAAGATGGTGTCCAGCGACTTCGGAAAGCTCGACGCCAGCCGCCAGCGCACGTTGGCCTGGGCGTGGACGACGGCGGGGGCCATGCCGGCGGCCAGCACGCCGGCCAGTCCGGCGCCGTGAACGAAGGAACGACGTTCCATGGAGTCTCCTCGAAAAGGTGGGAAGGAAAACAAACAGTGGCGCATTCTAGGAAGGGCCGCGCCGGCCACGAAGGCGGGGGCAACCCTCGGTCGCGGCGCCGGCGGTCGGGCCCCGGGGCTCAATCACCGGCCAGCTTCATGCGCTCGATCAGCACCGAGCCGATGCTGCGCGAGCCCGAGTTGTAGACGTCGGCGCCGACCCAGGCAATGTCTTGGAACATCTGCTTCAAATTGCCGGCGATCGTGATCTCGGCCACCGGGAAGGCGATCTCGCCGCCTTCCACCCAATAGCCGGCGGCGCCGCGCGAATAGTCGCCGGTGACGCCGTTGACGCCCTGGCCCATCAGCTCGGTGACGAACAGGCCGCGGTGCAGCCGCTTGATCATCGCCGGCAGCGTGTCGGCCGCCGTCGTGCGGCGGCTGGTGAGCCAGAGGTTCTGCGCGCCGCCGGCATTGCCGGTGGTCTTCATGCCCAGCTTGCGCGCCGAGTAGCTGGACAGGAAGTAGCCCTGCAGCACGCCGCCGTCCACCACGCGGCGCGCGCGCGTGCGCACGCCTTCGTCGTCGAAGGGCGCGCTGCCCTTGCCTTTGCGAGCGTGCGGGTCTTCCTGCACATCGACGTGACTGGGCAGCACCGGCTGGCCCAGGCTGTCCAGCAGGAAGCTGGCCTTGCGGTAGAGCGCACCGCCGGAGACGGCGCCCACCAGCGAGCCCAGCAGCCCGGCGGCGACGCTGGATTCGAACAGCACCGGCACCTCGGCCGTCGGCACGCGGCGCGGGTGCAGCCGGGCCAGCGCGCGCTCGGCGGCGTAGCGGCCCACGGCTTCGGGCGCGGCCAGCTCGGCGGCGTCGCGCATCGAGCTGTACCAGCTGTCGCGCTGCATGTGGCGGCCGCGGCCGGCGATCGGCGACACCGACAGGTAGTGCCTTGAACTGGCGTAGCCGCCGCGAAAGCCGCGGCTGTTGCCGGCCCAGAAGTGCGACTGCTGCGCCGAGACGCCGGCGCCTTCGGAGTTGCCGATCTGCTTGCTGGTCGCAAAGGCCGCCTGCTCGCAGCGCTGGGCCAGCGCGGCGGCCTGCTCGGCGTCGATGGCCCAGGGGTGGAACAGGTCGAGGTCGCGCGCGGCCTCGGCGGCGCTGGCCAGGTCGGCGGCCTCGGGCAGGCCGGCGGCCGGGTCTTCGGCGGTGAAGCGCGCGATGTCGAAGGCCGCCTGCACCGTGCGCCGCACGGCGCCGGCCGAGAAGTCGGAGGTGCTGGCGTTGCCGCGCCGCTGGCCCAGGTAGACGCTGACGCCCAGCGACTTGTCGCGGTTGCGCTCGACGTTCTCCAGCTCGCCCTTGCGCACCGAGACCGAGAGCCCCACGCCTTCGGAGACCTCCACCCCGGCGTCGCTGGCGCCCAGCTCGCGCGCCAGCGCCAGCGTGTCCTCGACCATCTGCTGAAACTGCTCGCGCGCGAAGGCGAAGCCGATGTCGGGCCGGGGCTCGGGTGCACTCATCAAACTATGATACCGACCCCTTCTTCCACGCCGGCTCTCGCGCGAGCCCTGCCCCGCATGAACCGACGCGCCGCCCCGCACCGCGGCCTCGATGCCCACTACGGCGACGCCGCCGACGGCGACGACCGCCCCAGCAAGACGCAGCTCAAGCAGCAGTCGCACGAGCTGCAGAAGCTGGGCCTGCAACTGGCCGAGCTGAGCCAGGACCGGCTGGACCGCACCGCCATGCCCGACGCCTTGCGCGAGGCCATCGAGACCTACCGCCGCACGCGCTCGCACGAAGGGCGGCGGCGGCAGTTGCAGTTCGTCGGCAAGCTGATGCGCAGCGCCGACGACGGGCCGCTGCGCGAGGCCGTGGCCGCCGCCGCGCTGGGCTCGGCGCGCGAAACGCTGCTGCTGCATGAGGTGGAACGTTGGCGCGCCGAGTTGATGGCCGACGACGACGCCCTCACCCGCTGGCTGCAGGCCCATCCAGCCACCGACGCCCAGCAGTTGCGCAGCCTGGTGCGCGCGGCGCGCCGCGATGCCGCCGCGCTGAGCGCCGAGCAGCGCCAGCCGCGCGCGATGCGCGAGCTGTTCCAGTTCATCAAGCCGCTGCTGCAGGCCCAGGCCACGGCTTCGGACGACACGGCCGACCAAACCCATGAGTGACCGCGAGTGACCGTCCATGAGTGAGTTCGACCCCGTCCGCATCGGCCTGGTCTCGGTCAGCGACCGCGCGTCCAGCGGCGTCTACGAAGACAAGGGCCTGCCGGCGCTGAAAGACTGGCTGGCGCGCGCGCTGCGCAACCCGGTCGAATGGCACGAGCGGCTGATCCCCGACGAGCAGGACGGCATCAGCGCCGCGCTGCGCGAGCTGGTCGATGGCGTTCGCTGCCACCTGGTGCTGACCACCGGCGGCACCGGCCCGGCGCCGCGCGACGTGACGCCCGAAGCCACGCTGGCGGTGGCCGACAAGACGATGCCCGGCTTCGGCGAGCAGATGCGCCAGATCAGCCTGGCCTTCGTGCCGACCGCCATCCTGTCGCGCCAGGTGGCGGTGATCCGCGGCCAGGCGCTGATCATCAACCTGCCCGGCCAGCCGAAGGCGATTGCCGAGACGCTGCAAGGCCTGCCGCAAGCCACGCCGCCGGTGCCGGGCATCTTCGCCGCGGTGCCCTATTGCATCGACCTGATCGGCGGCCCCTACCTGGAGACCGACGAGGCGCTGTGCAAGGCCTTCAGGCCGAAGAGCGCGCAGCGGCCGCCGCCTCGCGCTTGAAGGGCAGCATCACGTCGTCGGGAATCGGGCAGCGGTAGGGCTTGCCGCCACGGCGCTGCAGCAACTCGGCCTTGGCCGCGGCCAGCGTGGCAGGCGCGCCGAACAGCTCGATCGCCGTCGCCGCCAGCGTCTTGGCGGCCAGCACCAGGCCCTTGTGCGCCAGCGAGCTCTTGCCCTGCGAGACGAGCTGCCATGAATGGAACGGCGTGCCGAACGGATAGCAGGCGGTGTTGCACTGCGCGGTGGGCGTGATCCAGCTCACGTCGCCGACGTCGGTCGAGCCGTACATCGGCCGCTGGTGGCCGGCCCGATACGGGTCGATCTGGTCGAACACCGGCTTGGGGTTGCGCCAGGCCTGGCTCAGCGAGCGCTCGGCCGACTCGATGTCGGCCTCGCTCAGCGCCTGGCGCTGGAATTCGCCGGCCTGCGCTTGCTCGTCGTCGCTGATCGGCGGCGCGCCGATGGCCTGCAGGTGCTTGAACATCAGCTCGTTGAGCACCTCGTTGGGCATCAGGTTCGAGCAGGCCTTGTCGAACACGATCTCCAGCTGGCAGTCGGTCATCAGCGCGGCGCCGCGGGCGACGTTCTTCACGCGCTCGTACAGCTCGGTGCACTGCTCGTTGCGCAGCGAGCGCACGAGGTACAGCACCTCGGCCTGCGCCTGCACGACGTTGGGCGAAAGGCCGCCGGTGTTCGTCACCGCGTAATGCACGCGCTCTTCCGAGCGCATGTGCTCGCGCAGGTAGTTGACGCCGACGTTCATCAGCTCCACCGCGTCGAGCGCGCTGCGCCCCAGGTGCGGCGAGGCCGCGGCGTGCGAGGCGCGGCCGCGGAAGCGGAAGTAGGCCTGGATGTTGGCCAGCGACGGCCCCGCCACGATGCCGTTGTGCACCTGCGGGTGCCAGGTCAGCGCGGCGTCGAGGTCGTCGAACAGGCCGGCGCGCGCCATGAAGGTCTTGCCCGATCCGCCCTCCTCGGCCGGGCAGCCGTAGAAGCGCACGGTGCCGCTTTGGCCGCTGCGTGCCAGATGGTCCTTGACGGCCAGCGCCGCCAGGTGCGCCGCGGTGCCCAGCAGGTGGTGGCCGCAGCCATGG
>Ga0102832_1000683_pt1 | contig 41766 bp, 36 predicted proteins | sample EBPBio282013_DNA_FD_88942 | JGI IMG/M metagenome (GOLD analysis project Ga0102832, IMG submission 88942) | Wastewater treatment Type I Accumulibacter community from EBPR Bioreactor in Madison, WI, USA - Reactor 2_5/28/2013_ DNA (Illumina Assembly) | ecosystem: Engineered > Bioreactor > EBPR >... | reverse complement strand
GATCTTGACGAGGATGTGAGCCACCCTAGCATTGCGCTCGATTCAACGGGAGGATGCGTGATGGGCGGCGGCCATAAGATAGTGAAACGATGGCTTGCGGGCGGGTTGGCGATCATCTCCCTCATGGCGACGATGTCTGCCGCGGCGCAGCTTCCGCCGGAAGGGCGGCCGGCGCCCAGCCAGCCCGCGCGCGCGCAATCCCGATCGATGGTCGTTTCCCAATATGGCATCGTCGCGACCAGCCAGGTCGTGGCATCGCAGGCGGGCGCGGCGATCCTGGCGAAGGGCGGTAGCGCGGTCGATGCCGCGATCGCCGCAAATGCGGCGCTGGGCGTGATCGAGCCGATGATGAACGGCATCGGCGGAGACCTGTTCGCGATCGTCTATGACGCCAAGACCAAGCAGGTCTATGGATTGAACGCCAGCGGCTGGACGCCTGCCGGCTTGAGCTTGGAAGCGTTGAAGAAGCGCAAGATCGACAAGCTTCGCGTGATCGATCAGGTGACCGTGCCGGGCACCGTCGCCGGGTGGGACGCGATGGCGAAACGCTGGGGCAAATTGCCGCTCGCACAGAGCCTGGCCCCCGCGATCGCGCTGGCCGAGGACGGCTTCGGCATCCCGGAGAACGACGCGCTCAACTGGAAGAACACCGGCATGCCCTTTGCCGGCGATCCCGCATTCGCGAAGGCATTCCTGCCCGGCGGACAGGCGCCTGCGGTGGGTGATCTGGTTCGGAATCCGGACATGGCCGCCTCATTGCGCCGGATCGCGCAAAACGGGCGCGACGGCTTTTACAAGGGCCCGACCGCGGATGCGATGCTGGCGCTGCAGCGCAAGCTCGGCACCTCGTTCCACTTCTGGCAGCCCGAGCACACGCTGGACACGCTGAACGACCGCGCGCTGGAACTGCTGGAAGCGGTGGACCTGCGCCAGCACGCCGCGCTGAGCGCGGTGGAGCTGAGCTACGGCCGCAAGCGCGCGCTGGAGATCGCCACCACGCTGGCGATGGAGCCGCGGCTGATGCTGCTGGACGAGCCGACGCAAGGCATGGGCCTGGAAGACGTGGACCGCATCAAGCAGCTCATCAAGAAGGTCGCCGCCGACCGCACGGTGCTGATGGTCGAGCACAACATGAGCGTGGTGGCGAGCCTGGCCGACACCATCACCGTGCTGGCGCGCGGCGCGACGCTGGCCGAAGGGCCTTATGCCGAGGTCTCGAAGAACCCCGCGGTGATCGAGGCCTACATGGGCAGCGCCAACGTCGAACTCAAAGGGGCCCATTGAGATGGCGAAGCGCTTCCTCGAAGTGCACGGCCTGCACGCCTGGTACGGCGAATCGCACGTGCTGCACGGCGTGAACTTCCACGTCGACGAGGGCGAGGTCGTCACGCTGCTGGGCCGCAACGGCGCCGGCCGCACCAGCACGCTGCGCGCCATCCTCGGGCTGACGGGCAGCCGCAAGGGCTCGGTCAAGATCCACGGCACCGAGGCCATCGCGCTGGCCACGCACCGCATCGCGCGGCTGGGCATCGGCTACTGCCCGGAAGAGCGCGGCATCTTCTCCAGCCTGTCGGCCGAAGAGAACCTGCTGCTGCCGCCGCGGCTGGCCGATGGCGGCATGTCGGTGGAGCAGATCTACGCGATGTTCCCCAACCTGAAAGAGCGTGCCAGCAGCCAGGGCACGCGGCTGTCGGGCGGCGAGCAGCAGATGCTGGCCGTCGCGCGCATCCTGCGCACCGGCGCGCGGCTGCTGCTGCTCGATGAGATCTCCGAAGGCCTGGCCCCGGTCATCGTGCAGAAGCTGGCCGAGATGGTGGTGGCGTTGCGCCAGCAGGGCTACACCATCGTGATGGTCGAGCAGAACTTCCGCTTCGCCGCGCCGCTGGCCGACCGCTTCCTGGTGATGGAGCACGGCCAGGTGATCCAGTCCTTCACCCAGTCCGAACTGCCGGCGCGCATGGAGCGCCTGCACGAGTACCTCGGCGTCTGACGATCGCACCCGATCCGGCCGCCGCCCCGTCCGCTGTCAACCCCACGGAGACCCCGTCCATGAAGCTCAACCAGATTGCCGCCACCGCGGCCCTGACGCTGGCCGCCGCCACCGGCGCGCATGCCCAGATCTCGGGCGACGTCATCAAGATCGGCATCATCACCGACATGTCCAGCGTCTACGCCGACCTCGACGGCCAAGGCGGCGTGGAGGCCATCAAGATGGCCATCGCCGATGCCGGCGGCACGGTGGCCGGCAAGAAGGTCGAGGTGATGTACGCCGACCACCAGAACAAGGCCGACATCGCCGCCGCCAAGGCGCGCGAATGGTTCGACACCCAGGGCCTGGACATGCTGATCGGCGGCACCAACTCGGGCACCAGCCTGGCCATGGCCAAGGTGGCGGCCGAGAAGAAGAAGCCCTTCCTCGTCGTCGGCGCGGCCACCTCGGCGCTGACCAACGACCAGTGCACGCCCTACACCGTGCACTGGGCCTACGACACGGTGGCGCTGTCCAAGGGCACCGGCAACGCGGTGGTCAAGGCCGGCGGCAAGACCTGGTTCTTCCTGACCGCCGACTACGCCTTCGGCGCGCAGCTGCAGAACGACACCACCAAGGTCGTCGAGGCCGCGGGCGGCAAGGTGGTGGGCTCGGTCAAGCACCCGCTCAACGCCAACGACTTCTCGTCGTTCCTGCTGCAGGCGCAGTCCAGCAAGGCGCAGATCCTGGGCCTGGCCAATGCCGGCGGCGACACCATCAACAGCATCAAGGCGGCCAACGAGTTCGGCATCACCAAGTCGATGAAGCTCGCCGGCCTGCTCATCTTCATCAACGACATCCACTCGCTGGGCCTGAAGACGACGCAAGGCCTGTACCTCACCGACAGCTGGTATTGGAACCAGAACGCCGACACGCGCGCCTGGAGCCGCCGCTTCTTCGAGAAGATGAAGCGCATGCCCTCGTCGCTGCAGGCCGCCGACTACTCGGCCACGCTGCAGTACCTCAACGCCGTCAAGGCGAGCAACAGCGACGACGCCGACAAGGTGCTGGCGCAGATGAGGAAGACCAAGATCAACGACATCTTCGCCAAGGGCGGCTGGATCCGCGGCGACGGCCGCATGGTGCACGACATGTACCTGATGCAGGTGAAGACGCCCGAGCAGTCCACCGAACCCTGGGATTACTACAACGTCGTGCAGACCTTCAAGGGCGAGGAGCCCTGGACCACCAAGGCCGAATCGAAGTGCCCGTTGTGGAAGTGACCTGAGCAAGCCCCGCGCCGGCGCGAGCATTCGACGATGGAGATCTTCGGCATCCCCCTGCAGGCCTTCCTGGGCCAGCTCCTGCTGGGCCTGGTGAACGGCTCGTTCTACGCCATCCTGAGCCTCGGGCTGGCGGTGATCTTCGGCCTGCTGGGCATCGTCAACTTCGCGCACGGCGCGCTCTACATGATGGGCGCCTACGTCGCCTGGCTGGGGCTCGAATACTTCGGCATGAACTACTGGCTGGCGCTGCTGGTCGCGCCGCTGGTGGTGGGCGCGTTGGGCCTGCTGATCGAGCGCACGTTGCTCAAGCAGCTCTACCGCATCGACCCGATCTACGGCCTGCTGCTGACCTTCGGCCTGTCGCTCATCGCCGAAGGCATCTTCCGCGACCGCTTCGGCGTCTCGGGCCAGCAGTACGCGGTGCCCGAGCTGCTGCAGGGCGCCACCAACCTGGGCTTCATGATCCTGCCCAACTACCGCGGCTGGGTGGTGTTCGCGTCGCTGCTGATCTGCTTCGGCACCTGGTACTTGATCGAGCGCACGCGGCTCGGCTCGTACCTGCGCGCCGGCACCGAGAACCCGGCGCTGGTGCAGGCCTTCGGCGTCAACGTGCCGCTGATGGTGGCGCTGACCTATGCCTTCGGCGCCGGCCTGGCGGCGGTGGCCGGCGTGCTGGCCGCGCCCGTCATCCAGATCACGCCGCTGATGGGCAGCAACCTGATCATCGTGGTCTTCGCGGTCGTGGTGATCGGCGGCATGGGCTCGATCCTCGGCTCCATCCTCACCGGGCTGGTGCTGGGGTTGGTCGAAGGGCTGACCAAGGTCTTCTATCCCGAGGCCTCGAACATCGTGGTCTTCGTGATCATGGCCATCGTGTTGATCATCCGGCCGGCCGGCCTGTTCGGGAAGGAACGCTGATGGGCACCGATCAGCTCGGCCGCCGCCTCTGGCTCGTCGGCCTGGCCATCCTGGTGGCCGCGCCCTTCATCGGGCTGTACCCGATCTTCATGATGAAGGCGCTGTGCTACGCGATCTTCGCCTGCGCCTTCAACCTGTTGCTGGGCTTCACCGGGCTGCTGTCGTTCGGCCACGCGGCCTACCTGGGCGCCGCGGCCTACGGCACCGGCTGGCTGATCAAGAGCGCCGGCTGGTCGCCCGAGCTGGGCGTGCTGGGCGGCACCTTGTTCGCCGGCGCCATCGGCCTGCTGGTGGGGCTGATCGCCATCCGCCGCCAAGGCATCTACTTCGCGATGATCACGCTGGCGATGGCGCAGATGGTCTACTTCGTCTGGCTGCAGGCGCCGTTCACCGGCGGCGAAGACGGCCTGCAAGGCGTGCCGCGCGGCAAGCTGTTCGGGTTGATCGATCTGAGCAACGACCTCGTGCTGTACTTCGTGGTGCTGGCGGTGTTCGTCGCGGTGTTCCTGTTCATCGTGCGCGTCGTGCACTCGCCTTATGGCCAGGTGCTGAAGGCCATCCGCGAGAACGAGGCGCGCGCCGTCTCGCTGGGCTACGACGTCGACCGCTACAAGCTGCTGGCCTTCGTGCTGTCCACCGCGCTGGCCGGGCTGGCCGGTTCGATGAAGACCGTGGTGCTGGGCTTTGCCACGCTGTCCGACGCGCACTGGTCGCTGTCGGGCGAGGTGGTGCTGATGACGCTGCTCGGCGGCATGGGCACCTTCGCGGGGCCGGTGATCGGCGCCTTCACCATCATCGGGCTGCAGAACTTCCTGGCCGACCGCGTCGGCTCTTGGGTGACGGTGATCATCGGCGCCATCTTCGTCGTCTGCGTGGTCGCGTTCCGGCGCGGCTTCGTCGGCGAGTTGCTCGCGTGGCAGCAGCGCCGTCGCGCCAGCGAGCCCTGAGCGCCGCGTTGTCAAGCGGACAAGCCCGCTGATCTGCGTCAGCGAAGGGCGCGGTTCCCTCGATCGAAGGACATAGAATCCGCGGCCGTCCCTTGACACCGCCAGGGCCCGCGGCTGTAATGAATTGGCGGTACGCACGCGTGCTCGAAGTCGGGCACCCGACACTCCACACCGACCCAATACCCGAAGACCTTGAGAGGGGGTAAGCACGTGAACAAGACGGAATTGATCGAGCACATCGCCAAGCAGGCCGATATTTCCAAGGCCGCCGCCACCCGCGCGCTGGAAGCTCTGATCAGTGGCGTGAAGAGCACGCTCAAGAAGAACGGCAGCGTCGCCATCGCCGGCTTCGGCACCTTCGCCGTCACCAAGCGCGCGGCCCGCACCGGCCGCAACCCGCGCACCGGCGCCGCCATCAAGATCAAGGCCGCCAAGGTGCCCAAGTTCCGCCCCGGCAAGGCCTTGAAGGACGCGGTCTGACGCCTGCACACGGCGCCTGCACATGGGCCGGGTGCTTAGCTCAGTTGGTAGAGCGGCGCCCTTACAAGGCGTAGGTCGGCGGTTCGAACCCGTCAGCACCCACCACCGGACCCGGTCTCTTGCCAGGCCGTTGGTGACCGAAGGCTAGAATCGGCAAGCAGCCGTTGGCCGGTCGTCATCGATCGGCCTGCCCCGAAGGCGAACCGCGGTTCGCCTTCGTCGTTTCTGGCGCTCGGCTTTTCATTCTTCGGCAACCCTCGCGGCGCGGTGCGCAGCCGGCCGCGCAAGGCACAGAGCAACCATGTTCGATTTCGTCCGCACGCACTCCAAGCTGATGCTCGGCTTGATGGTCCTGCTGATCTTCCCGTCGTTCATCTTCTTCGGCATCCAGGGCTACTCGCGCTTCACCGACGGCAGCGCGGCCGACGTCGCCAAGGTCGATGGCCGCGGCATCACGCGCGGCGAGTGGGAGGCCGCGCACAAGCGCCAGGTGGAGCGCATGCGCCAGCAGATGCCCGGCGTCGACGCCAAGCTGCTGGACACGCCGGAGTTCAAGCGCCAGACGCTCGACGCGCTGGTGCAGGACTACCTGCTGCGCAGCGCGGCCTTGAAGCTGCACCTGCTGCCGGGCGACGACCGGCTGGCGCGCCTGTTCCGCACCGACCCCTCGCTGGCCGGCCTGCGCAACGCCGACGGCACCATCAACCGCGACCTGCTGGCCGCGCAAGGCATGAGCGCCGAGGGCTTCATCGAGCAGCTGCGCCAAGACTACGGGCAGCGCCAGGTGCTGGGCGCCGTGCGCGCCAGCGGCTTCGTGCCGCCGGCGGAAGCGAATGCGGCGCTCGACGCCATGCTGCAGCGGCGCGAGATCCAGTTCGAGCGCTTCGACCCCGCGGCCTACGCCGCCAAGGTCAACCCGAGCGATGCCGAACTGCAGGCCTACTACAAGGCCAACGAGAAGAGCTTCATCGCGCCCGAGCAGGCCAGCATCGAATACGTGCTGCTCGACCTGGACACCATCGGCCGCGACATCAGCCTGCCCGAGGCTGAGCTGCGCAAGTACTACGAAGAGAACATCGCGCGCTACACGGCGGCCGAAGAGCGCCGCGCCAGCCACATCCTGATCAAGGCCGACAAGGACATGCCCGCCGCCGAGCGCGCCAAGGCCAAGGCCCGCGCCGAGGCGCTGCTGGCCGAGGTGCGCAAGGCGCCGGCCAGCTTTGCCGAAGTGGCGCGCAAGCAGTCCGAGGACACCGGCTCGGCCGGGCAGGGCGGCGACCTCGACTTCTTCGCCCGCGGCGCCATGGTCAAGCCCTTCGAGGACGCCGTGTTCGCGATGAAGGTCGGCGAGATCAGCCCGGTGATCGAGTCCGACTTCGGCTACCACATCATCACGCTGACGGCGGTGCGCGGCGGCGAGAAGAAGCCCTTCGAGCAGGTGCGCCCCGAGATCGAGGCCGAGGTGCGCAAGAGCCTGGCGCAGAAGAAGTACAGCGAGGCCGCCGAGCAGTTCAGCGAGACCGTCTACCAGCAGTACGACAGCCTGCAGCCGGTGATCGACAAGCTCAAGCTCAGCAAGCACACCGCCACCGTGGCGCGCGCGCCGGCGCCCGGCGCCAGCGGGCCGCTGGCCTCCGAGAAGCTGCTGGCCGCGGTGTTCGGCAACGAGGCGCTGAAGAACAAGCGCAACACCGACGCGGTGGAGGTCGGCCCCAGCCAGCTGGCCTCGGCCCGCGTCGTCAAGTACGAGCCGGCGCACGCGCTGCCGCTGGCCGACGTGAAGGACCGCGTGCGCGCCGCCGTGGTGGCCGAGCAGGCCGCCGCGCTGGCGCGCAAGGACGGCGAAGCGAAGTTGACCGCCGCGCGCCAGAGCGAGGCCGCGCTGCCCAGCACCGCCACCGTCTCGCGCGTGCAGCCGCAGAACCTGCCGCGCGCGGTGATCGACGCCGTGCTGCGCGCCGACCTCGCCAAGGGCCCCGTGGCCATCGGCGTAGACGCTGGAGAACAAGGTTATGTCGTGGCCCGCGTGCTCAAGCTGCAGCCGCGCGAACAGCCCCCCGGCGGCGATGCGCCGCTGAAGGCCCAGGTCGACCAGGCCTGGGCCGCGGCCGAGACCGAGGCCTACCTGGAAGCGCTGAAGAAGCGCTTCAAGGTCGAGATCAAGACCGCCGTGGTGCAGCAGGTGATGCAGGGCGCATCGGCGGCGACGCCTTGAGGGCTTGATCGGCCTGGCGCCTGCCGCCTTGCGGTGCTGTCGTTGCTATCATTGCATCCAACGATCGCAATGGAGGCTGGCCGTGGGAACCTTGACGATCCGCAACCTGGACGATCCGCTCAAGACCCGCCTGCGGCTGCGCGCCGCCGCGCGCAACCGCTCGATGGAAGAAGAGGCGCGCCAGATCCTGCGGGCAGCGCTGCAGGAAGCCGCGGCGCCGGCGCAGGACCTGGGGATGCAGATCCGCGCCCGTTTCGCCGCGCTGGGTGACGTCCAACTGCCGGTTGAACCGCGCGAGCCGGTACGCCAGCCGCTGGATCTCTCGGCCCCGCCGCCGCGCCGCAAGGCCTTGCCCAAGGCCCGGTCAGCGCGCCGATGAGCACGCTGCTGGACACCAACGTCCTGTCCGAACTGCTGCGGGCCAAGCCGTCGCCACTGGTACTCAAATGGTTCGCGGCGCAGCCGCCCGAAAGCCTGTTCGTCAGCGCCGTCACCCAGGCCGAGATGATGCTCGGCGCCCGGCTGCTGCCGGCGGGCAAGCGCCGCACGGCGTTGGAAGGCGCACTCACGGCGATGTTCGACGAAGACTTCGCCGGCCGGGTCCTGCCCTTCGACGCATCGACCGTTCCTGCCTACATCGAGATCGTCAGCGGCCGGCGTTCGCTGGGCCGGCCGATCTCGCAGTTCGACGCCCAGATCGCGGCGATTGCCCGCCGTACCGGCGCGAAGCTGGCCACCAGGAACACCGCCGATTTCGAGCACTGCGGCGTTGCTCTCGTCGACCCGTGGAACGGGGCGAGCGACTGAGGCGGCGCGCGTCTTGCCCGTCCTTCCGGAACGGCGTCTTCCCTGATACCGGGCCTTATGACGTCGAACCCTCGGCCTCGGGCCCTCGATCTTCGGCAAGCACCATGAAAAACGCCGACGAAGCGCTGGGCTTGGTCGGCGTTTGAAATCTTGGGGTGGCTGATGGGACTCGAACCCACGACGACCAGAATCACAATCTGGGACTCTACCAACTGAGCTACAGCCACCGCTGCAAGCGTGGAAGTATAGCGGCAGCGGCCGGCCGGAACCCGGCCGCTGCCATCGATGCGGTCGACAACGAACCGGCTCCGGCGCGACGCCGCGGCCACGAGAGGATGGGCGATGACGACGACGACAAGAACGCTGCAAAGCCTGATCGGCGGCCGCTGGGTCGGCCAGGCGCCGGCGGCCGAGTTGCGCAGCGCGGTCAATGGGGCCGCGGTCTACCGCACGCATGCCGAGGCGCTGGACTTCGCCGAAGCGCTCGACTTCGCGCGCCGGCGCGGCGGCCCGGCGCTGCTGAAGCTGGACTTCCAGCAGCGCGCCGCGCGGTTGAAGGCGCTGGCCGCCTATCTGGCCGAGCACAAGGAGGCGTTGTACGCCGTCTCGCACCACACCGGCGCGACGCGCAGCGACGGCTGGATCGACATCGAAGGCGGCTCGGGCACGCTGTTCGCGTATGCCGGCGTCGGCGCCGGCGAACTGCCCTCGGGCAACATCGTCCACGAAGGGCCGGCGCTGCCGCTGGGCAAGAAAGGCCTGTTCGCCGGCACGCACATCCTGGTGCCGCGCGGCGGCGTGGCGGTGCACATCAACGCCTTCAACTTCCCCGTCTGGGGCATGCTGGAGAAGTTCGCGCCCAGCTTCCTGGCCGGCATGCCGTGCATCGTCAAGCCGGCCACCGCCACCAGCTACCTCACCGAGGCCTGCGTGCGGCTGATGCACGACTCGGGCCTGCTGCCCGAAGGCAGCCTGCAACTGGTGATCGGCGGCACCGGCGACCTGCTGGACCGGCTGGACGGCCAGGACATCGTCACCTTCACCGGATCGGCCGACACCGCGGCGCGGCTGCGCGCGCACCCGAACCTGATCGCGCGGGCGATCCCCTTCAATGCCGAGGCCGACAGCCTGAACGCCGCCATCCTGGCGCCCGACGTGACGCCCGACGACGAGGAGTTCGACCTCTTCGTCAAGGAAGTGGCGCGCGAGATGACGGTCAAGGCCGGCCAGAAGTGCACCGCCATCCGCCGCGCGCTGGTGCCGCGCCAACACCTCGATGCGGTGGCCGAGCGGCTGGCCGCGCGGCTGGCCAAGGTCGTCGTCGGCGACCCCGCGGTCGAAGGCGTGAGGATGGGCGCGCTGGCCTCGCACGCGCAGGTGGCCGACGTGAACGAGCGCCTGGCGCTGCTCAAGCGCGATGCCGAAGTCGTGTTCGGCCAGCAGGGCGCCGCGCCGGTGGGCGAGGGCACTGCCGGCGGCGCCTTCTTCACGCCGACGCTGCTGCTGGCGCGCAAGCCCGGTCCTGACGCCGCGCTGCACGACGTCGAAGCCTTCGGCCCGGTCAGCACGCTGGCGCCGTTCGACGACATCGACGAGGCCATCGCGCTGGCGGCGCGCGGCAAGGGCAGCCTGGTCACCACGCTGGTGACGCGCGACCTCGCGGTGGCCGCGCACGCGGTGCCGGCGCTGGCCGTGTGGCATGGCCGCGTGCACATCCTCGACCGCGAAGCGGCGCCGGAGTCCACCGGCCACGGATCGCCGCTGCCGCTGCTCAAGCACGGCGGCCCGGGGCGCGCCGGCGGCGGCGAGGAACTGGGCGGCCTGCGCGCCGTCAAGCACTACCTGCAGCGCACGGCGGTGCAGGGCTCGCCGACGATGCTGAGCGCCGTCACCGGCGAATACGTGCGCGGCGCCAAGCTGCGCGAAGAGCCGCTGCACCCCTTCCGCAAGCACTTCGACGAGCTGGCCGTCGGCGACTCGCTGCTGACCCACCGCCGCACCGTGACCGATGCCGACATCGTCGCTTTCGGCGGCATCTCGGGCGACTTCTTCTACATGCACTTCGACGAGGTCGCGGCGCGCCAAAGCCCGTTCGGCAAGCGCATCGCGCACGGCTACTTCGTGCTGTCGGCCGCCGCCGGCCTGTTCGTCTCGCCGGCCGAAGGCCCGGTGCTGGCCAACTACGGCCTCGACACGCTGCGCTTCGTCAAGCCGGTGGGCATCGGCGACACCATCCAGGCGCGGCTGACCTGCAAGCGCAAGATCGACAAGCCCGCGCGCAAAGGCCAGCCGCCGCAAGGCGTGGTGGCCTGGGACGTGCAGGTCACCAACCAGGACGGCGAACTGGTGGCCAGCTACGACATCCTGACGCTGGTGTTGAAGAAGCCGGCGTAGGGTCACCACCTGGCCACCGCCTGGCCGGCGGCGGCGCCGGCCGTTCAGCGGGCCTTGCTTGCCTCGGCGTACGTCGGTGCCACGGTGCGGCACCGTTGCTCGACCTGGTGCGCAATGCGCTGCACGTCCTGCGCCGGCAGCCGCTGCGTGCCGCGCGACCGCAGCAGGCCCGGCAATTCCTTGCCGCTGAACACGCGCACCGGGCCGCGCCCACTGCGCTCGACGAACCAGCCGGGCAGGGCCACGACCGGCAGCACCGAGACCGGCGACCCCACCGCGCTTGACAGCCATTTGGCCAGCCAGACCGCCTGGCGCTCGGCCTGCTCCAGCGGCGCTTTGGTGGTCCAGGTCGGGAACTTCAAGGTTTCGCCGTCGTAGGCCACGGTGGCTTCGGCCTTGCCGCCGCCTTGCTTCGGCTTGGTGTAGCCCTTGGTCTCGATCGCGAAGACGCCTTCGGCGGCGACGACGACATGGTCGATGTTGAACAGTTCGGCCGGAAAGTCGTGGAAGGTGGCCGCGCCTTGCCGCATCAACTGGTCGAGTTCCTGACCGACGGCCACCTCCGCGTCATAGCCCGCCTTCAACTGGTCGAGCCGGGTGCCCGCCTTGAGCAGCTTGCGCAGCATGTAGGCGATGAAGGCCACCGCCGCCAAGGCGTAGACCGGTGCCAGGCGCAGCATTTGTTGCAGGCCGACCAGATGGCCTTGGGCGAGGAACAGCGCCAGCACCAGCAGCGGCAGCACCATCAGAAAGGAAACGTCCCAGATGATGTCGTCGTTGGCCTCGGCCAGTTGCTCGCGCAAGGAATGGCCGGGACCTCTCAGCAAGGAGATGCTGATTGGCGAACGGCGACGTTGTCTCGCGTTCGCCTTGCGCCGCAGCAGCAGAACGATCGCGGCGACCGGCCCCGCCAAGCCTGCTGCACACACGCCAAAGACAATCCCGATCTGCTCGGTCCACCCGCTCATGAAGACACGTTACCTGACTCGCGCACGCGGGGCGCAAAGCTCCGCGGCCCGTCAAGTCAATCAAGCGTCGCGATACGTGCCCTTGGCCTTGGCCGCATGCGTGGCCAGCAGGTCCATCAGCGGCGGGCTCAGGCAGTCGTAGGGTTCGAGGCCCTTGGCGCGCAGCGTGGTGCGCACGTCGGCCATCTTCGACGGCGGCGTGCCGCTTTCGATGATCGACGACACGAAGGCCGCGAAGCCCGGGCCTTCCCAGCCGGCGTCTTTCGACAGCTCGGTGTGGATGAAGTCGAGCCCGTAGAACGGGTGGTCCTTGTTCTCGATGCGGCCGAACAAATGCGTGCCGCAGGCGGTGCAGGCGTGGCGCTGGATCGGCGCCTTCTCGTCGACGACCTTCAGCTTCTCGCCGTGGGCGCTGACGCTGAGCTTGTCGCGCGGCACCACGCCGACCACCGAGAACAGCGCGCCGGCCGGCTTCCAGCACTTGGTGCAGCCGCAGGCGTGGTTGAAGGCCACCTGCGCGGCCACCTTCACTTCCACCGCGTCGCTGGCGCAGCGGCAGCGCAGCGTGCCGCCGGCGAAGCCCGGCGCGGCTTTGGCCATGCCGCCGTCGATGGCGGGATGGAGGGACACAGTGCTCATGCGCGTTCTCCTTTCGTGGGGGGCCTTCGGGGGATCGGAGCGCCGGGCGCGCGGCCCGGCGCTCCGGGGGATGCTCGGGAATCTCGATTCAGTAGTGAATCACGCTGCGGATCGACTTGCCTTCGTGCATCAGGTCGAAGGCTTCGTTGATGCCGGTGAGCGGCATCGTGTGCGTGACGAAGGGCGCGAGTTGGATCTCGCCCTTCATCGCCTGCTGCACCATGCCGGGCAACTGCGTGCGCCCCTTGACGCCGCCGAACGCCGTGCCCAGCCAGCGCCGGCCGGTGACCAGTTGGAACGGCCGCGTCGAGATCTCCTGCCCCGCGCCGGCCACGCCGATGATCACGCTCTGCCCCCAGCCGCGGTGCGCGCATTCCAGCGCCGCGCGCATGACGTTGACGTTGCCGATGCATTCGAACGAATGGTCGACGCCCCAGCCCGTCATGTCGACGATCACCTGCTGGATCGGCTTGTCGTGGTCTTTCGGGTTGACGAAGTCGGTGGCGCCGAACACGCGCGCCAGGTCGAACTTCGACGGGTTGGTGTCGACGGCGATGATGCGCCCGGCCTTGGCCAGCTTGGCGCCTTGCACCACGGCCAGCCCGATGCCGCCGAGCCCGAACACCGCCACCGTGTCGCCCGGCTGCACCTTGGCGGTGTTCTTCACCGCGCCCAGGCCGGTGGTGACGCCGCAACCCAGCAGGCACACCTGCTCGGGGTTGGCCTGCGGGTCGATCTTGGCGAGCGAGACCTCGGCCACCACGGTGTACTCGCTGAAGGTCGAGCAGCCCATGTAGTGGTACAGCGGCTGGCCGTCGTACGAAAAGCGCGTGGTGCCATCGGGCATCACGCCCTTGCCTTGCGTGGCGCGCACGGCCACGCACAGGTTGGTCTTGCCGCTCTTGCAGAACAGGCATTGCCCGCACTCGGCGGTGTACAGCGGGATCACGTGGTCGCCGGGCTTCACGCTGCCGACGCCTTCGCCCACCTCGACGACGATGCCCGCGCCTTCGTGCCCCAGCACCACGGGGAACAGGCCTTCGGGGTCGTCGCCCGACAGCGTGAAGGCATCGGTGTGGCACACGCCGGTGTGCGTGATGCGCACCAGCACCTCGCCCTTCTTCGGCGGCGCGACGTCGATCTCGACGATCTGCAAAGGCTTGCCGGCGGCAAAGGCAACGGCGGCGCGGGATTTCATGGGCGGGCTCCTCATCGATTCGCCGGTTCCGGCAGGGGGTTCACTTCAGGTACGAGCGCACCAGCCGCACCAGGCGCTCGATCTCGACCTGCGTGTCGGCAGCGGCAGCGGCCTTGCGGCCCGAAGCCGCGACGCCGAAGGTTTCGCGCAGATGGCTCTCCAGCACCTCGGCCATCAGCCCGTTGGCGGCGCCGCGCAGCGCCGACAACTGCTGCAGCAGCGCGCCGCATTCGGTGCTGGCCAGCACGGCGCGTTCCAGCGCCTCGGCCTGGCCCTTGATGCGGCGCAGCCGGGCGACGACGCGTTTCTTTTCCTCGGCGGTGTGCGGCACGGCAGCCAAACGGTACTGGTACTGGTACTGTGGAGGAGTATCGCCGCCGGCGCGGCCCGGCGCCAGAGGGGGAAACCACCAGCGGCCCCTTGTCGATTGCCCGCCGGCGATACCTGGCCGGTATCGCGCGACACCCAAACAGTATTGGCCGCAGCAGCCCGGGCCGCCCATCATGCGCGGCATGGCGGCGGTCGGTGACCGGCAACCCCGCCGCCCGTCCCGAACCGAGGCCCGCAACGATGCCCCAGCCCTTTCTCGAAATCAGCCGCGACGGCCCGGTGGCCGTGCTGACGATGGACCGGCCGGCCACGGCCAATGCCGTGTCGGACCCGGATGCGATCGGCGCCTTGCTCGACGCCTGCGCCGCCATCAATGCCGACCACGGCGTGCGCGCCGTGGTGCTGACCGGTCGCGGCAGCGCCTTCTCGGCCGGCGGCAACCTGAAGACGCTGCGCGAGCAATTCGGCGCCGGCCTCGGCGCGCCGGTGTGGAGCCGCCTCGCCTATCGCGACGGCATCCAGCGCCTGCCGCTGGCGCTGCACGGGCTGGAGGTGCCGACCATCGCCGCCGTCAACGGCCACGCCATCGGCGCCGGCAACGACCTGGCCTGCATGTGCGACATCCGCATCGCCGCCGAGACGGCGCGCTTCGCCGCCAGCTTCATCAAGCTCGGCCTGCTGCCCGGCGACGGCGGCGCCTGGCTGCTGCCGCGCGTGGTGGGCCGCTCGCGCGCCGCCGAGATGGTGTTCACCGGCCGCACGCTCGACGCCCGCCAGGCGCTGGACTGGGGCCTGGTCTCGCAGGTCGTGCCGGCCGAGCAGTTGATGCCCGCCGCGCTGGCGCTGGCGCACGAGATCGCGCAGCACTCGGGCAGTGCGCTGCGCATGGCCAAGCGGCTGCTGCGCGAGGGCGAGCACAGCCGGCTCGACACGCTGCTCGAGATGTCGGCGGCGATGCAGGCGCTGGCGCACCACACGCCGGAGCACGAAGCGGCGCTGGCCGCCTTTGCCACGCGCCGGGCGCGTGGCGCGGCCACGGCTTCAAACCAACCCGCCAACGAAGGAACCGCCCCATGACCCACCCCTGGCAACGCCCGCTGGCCGCGCTGGCCCTGGCCCTGACGCTGGGCCTGGGCGCCGGCCAAGCCGCCGCCGCGGCGCCGGCCGACTATCCCAACCGCCCGGTGAAGATCGTCGTCTCGCTGCCGCCGGGCAGCGGCGCCGACACCGTGGCGCGCCACCTCGCCACCTGGTTGCAGCAGCGCCTGAAGCAGCCCTTCGTGGTGGAGAACAAGCCGGGCGCCAACAGCTTCCTGGCGGCGCAGGCGGTGGCGCGTGCCGAGCCCGACGGCTACACGATGTTCGTCGCCAGCAACTCGCCGATGAGCACCAACCTCGTCGCCTTCAAGCAACTGCCCTACGACCCGGTGCGCGACTTCGTGCCCGTGGCGCCGCTGGCGCGCTTCCCGATGGCGCTGGTGGTGGCCGCGCCGTCGCCTTACCGCACGCTGGCCGAGCTGACGACGCAGTTGCGCGCCGGCAAGTCCAGCTACGGCGGCGGCACCGCCACCTACCGGCTGGCGATCGAGCAGTACCAGTTGCAGAACGCCGTCAGCGCGATGCACGTGCCGTACAAGGGCACCTCGGCGGCGCTGCTCGACCTGGCCGGCGGCAACGTCGACTTCTCGATGGGCGACATCAGCGCCGTGCTGCCGCTGGTGCGCGGCGGCAAGCTGCGCGCGCTGGCCGTCACCAGCCGCACGCGGCAGAAGGAACTGCCCGAGGTGCCGACGATGATCGAAAGCGGCAACCCCGGCTACGAGTTCTATGCCTGGGTGGCGGCCTTCTTCCCGGCCAAGGTGGACCCGGCCATCGTGCGCAAGGTGGCGGCCGCCGCCGGCGATATGCTCAAGAGCCCGGCCACCGTGGCCTTCCTGGCCGGCATCGGCGGCGAGCCCATGCCCGGCGGCCCGCAGGAGCTGGCCGACTTCCAGGAGCGCGAGATCGCCAACCTGCGGCGCATCGCCGCCAAGGTGAAGATGGAGCAGGAGTGAATCGAGCGTCAGCCGGCCAGCGCCTGTGCCACCTCCACCAAGCGGCGCGCCGCGGCGCTGGGCGCCTGGGCGTCGACGGCCAGCGCAATGCCCACGGCCAGCGCCTCGGGCATGTCGGCCACCGGCAGCAGGCGCACGCCGTCGCCGGCCTGGTGGCGCGCCACCGCCGGCACCAGCGCCACGGCGAGGCCGCTTTCGACCAGCGCGAGCTGGGTCTGCACCTGCACCACTTCCTGCGCGATGGGCGGGTGGATGCCGGCATGGTCGAAGGCCAGCCTGACCAGGGTGTGCATCGCCGGCACGACGCTGGGCGATTGCACGATGAAGGGTTCGTCCGCCAGCTCCTGCAGGCTGATGCGATCACGCTGCGCCCAGCGGCTGCGCGCGTGCACCGCCACCAGCCAGTGGTCGCGCTCCAGTGGCGTGAGGGCGGCGCGCGTCGGCTCCAGCACGGGGGTGCGCAGCAGCGCCGCGTCGATCTCGCGCCGCTCCAGGCGGCGCAGCATCTCCTGCGTGGTCGACTCCTGCAGCACCAGCTCGACGCGCGGATAGCGTTCGCGGAACGCCGGAATCAGCCGCGGCAGCAGCGTCACGCTGGCGGTGCCGACGAAGGCCACCACCAGGCGGCCCTGCTCGCCGCCGGCGCACTCGCGCGCGGCGCGCTGGATCTCGTCGACATCGGCCAGCGCGCGCCGCGCATGCTGCAGCACGATCTCGCCGGCCGCCGTGACGCGCAGCGCGCGCGGCCGGCGCTCGAACAGCGCGACGCCCAGCTCTTCTTCCAGCTTGCGGATCGACGCCGACAGCGGCGGCTGCGCCATGTGCAACTGCTCGGCCGCGCGGTGGAAGTTCAGCGTCTGCGAGAGCACGACCACTTGCTTGAGCTGGCGCAATTCCATCGTCGGTTCGGCCTGTCGCCGCGGCTTGCGGCCTGACGATTCTAGAAAGCGAGCGATGTCAGCCACCCCCTGGACCTTCGAGCCGGCGGCCATTCCGGCGGCCGACGAGGCACTGCGCGCGCCGGTGCGCGCCTTCATCGCCGAGGCACTGCGCGACATGCCGCCGGCGCAGCGCGCGCGCTCTTGGATCGGCTTCGACGCCGAGTTTAGCCGCGCGCTCGGCCGCCAGGGCTGGATCGGCCTGACGCTGCCGCCACGCTACGGCGGCGCCGGGCGCAGCGCCTTCGCGCGCTTCGTGCTCACCGAGGAACTGCTCGCCGCCGGCGCGCCGGTGGCCGCGCACTGGATCGCCGACCGCCAATCGGCGCCGCTCATCCTGCGCTACGGCAGCGAGGCGCAGCGCCAGCGCTGCCTGCCGCAGATCGTGCGCGGCGAAGCGTTCTTCTGCATCGGCATGAGCGAGCCCGACACCGGCTCCGACCTGGCCGGCGTGCGCAGCCGCGCCGTGCGCACGGCCGACGGCTGGCGGCTGAACGGCCGCAAGATCTGGACGAGCAACGCCCACCGCGCCCACTACATGGTGGCGCTGGTGCGCACCTCGGGCGAGCCGAAAGACCGCCACCAAGGCCTGTCGCAACTGCTGATCGACCTGCAGCGCCCGGGCATCCAGGTGCGCCCGATTCGCGACATCACCGGCGACCGCCACTTCTGCGAGGTGCTGTTCGACAACGTGGAGCTCGACGCCGACGCGTTGATCGGCGACGAAGGCGCCGGCTGGGCGCAGGTGACGGCCGAGCTGGCGTACGAGCGCAGCGGGCCCGAGCGCATCTACTCCAGCATGGTGCTGGTCGACACCTGGCTGGCCGAGCTGCGCCGCCACGGCCGCGCCGATGCGCACACCGAAGCGCTGCTCGGCCGCATTGCCGCGCGCACCGCCGCGCTGCGCGCGATGTCGGTGGCCATTGCCGCGCAGCTCGACCGCGGCGAGCAGCCGGCGCTGGCCGCCTCGTTCGTCAAGGACCTGGGCACCGAGCTGGAGCAGGCGCTGCCGGGCTGGATCGCGCAGGCGCTGGAGACGGCGCCGCAGCCGGCCTCGCCGGCGCTGCAGCAGACGCTGGCCTACCTGACGCTGATGGCGCCCAGCTTCTCGCTGCGCGGCGGCACGCGGCAGATCCTGCGCGGCATCGTGGCGCGCGGCCTCGGGCTGCGCTGAAGGAGGGCGCCGAAATGGACGACGCATTGATCACCGGCCTGCAGCGCCTGCTGGCCGACCGGGCCACCGCCGACGCGGTGCGCGCGATCGAGGAGGGTGCCGACCCGCTGCCGCTGTGGCAGGCCGCGGAATCGCTCGGTTATGCCGACGCCTTCGTCGCCGAGGCGCAGGGCGGCATCGGCCTGCCGTGGAGCGACGCCTTCGCCATCGGCCAGGCGCTGGGCCGCGTGGCGTTTCCGCTGCCGCTGCTGGAAACGGCGCTGGCGCGCGCGCTGCTGGCCGATGCCGGCGTGGCCGCGCCGCCGGGGCCGATCGTCGTGGCCGAAGGCTTCGGGCCGATCCCCGGCTTGCGCGTGGCCGGCCACCTGCTGTGGCGCGACGGCGGCCAGTGGCGGCTGCTGCCGGCGCGGGCGCTGCGGCTGCGCCCCGGCGACCAGCGGCCGCTGGTGTCTGGGGCGTTGGAGGGCGTGCTGGAAGGCGTGCTGGAAGGCGTGCTGGAAGGCGTCGATGCCGGCGCCGAACGGGCCCGCTTCGCCGCGCCGCAGCCGGCCGACGTGCTGCTGGCGCCGTTGCAGGCGGCCGAGATGGCCGGCTCGCTGGCCGCGGTGCTGGAGCTGACGCTGGCCTACGCCGCCGACCGCCGGCAGTTCGGCCGCGCCATCGGCAGCTTCCAGGCGCTGCAGCAGGAGATCGCGGTGCTGGCCGAGCAGGTGGCGCTGGCCACCATGGCGGCGCGACTGGGCCGCGCCGATGCGGTGCGCGTGGGCCGCGCCGACGCGGCGTGCGTGGGCCGCGCCGACGCGGCGTGCGCCGCGAGCGCCAAGCTGGTGGCGGCCGACGCCGCGGCGCGCGCGCTGGCCATCGCGCACGCGGTGCACGGCGCCATCGGCATCACCGAGGAATACGCGCTCGGCCTGCACGCCCGCCGGCTGCACGAATGGCGCGTTGCCGCGCCCACGGCCGAGACCTGCGCGCGCCGCCTGGGCGCCACGCTGCTGCAAGGCGAGGGCACGCTGCTCGACTTCGTGCGCGCGGCGCTGCCGTCTGCATAACCCGTTTTCAAAGGAGACTGCCCGATGGGACCCCTGCAAGGCCTGCGCATCGTCGAGCTTGCCGGCATCGGCCCGGGGCCGATGGCGGCGATGCTGTTCGCCGACCTCGGCGCCACGGTGCTGCGCATCGACCGCACCGAGGCGGCCGACCTCGGCGTCAAGCGCCCGGCGCGCTTCAACCTGCTGCTGCGCAACCGCGACGTGATCGAGCTCGACCTCAAGCAGCCGGCGGCGGTGGAGCAGGTGCTGCAGTTCGTCGAGGCGGCCGACGGCCTGATCGAGGGCTTCCGCCCCGGCGTCACCGAACGGCTGGGCCTGGGCCCCGACGTCTGCCTGCAGCGCAACCCGAAGCTGGTGTACGGCCGCGTCACCGGCTGGGGGCAGAGCGGGCCGCTGGCCAAAGCCGCGGGCCACGACCTGAACTACGTGGCGCTGACCGGCGTGATCCACGCCATCGGCCGCGCCGGGCAGGCGCCCGCGGTGCCGCTGGCACTGACCGGCGACTTCTCCGGCGGCGCGCTGTACCTGGTGATCGGCATGCTCTCGGCGCTGCTGGAGGCGCGGCAATCGGGCCTGGGCCAGGTGGTCGACGCGGCCATCGTCGACGGCACGCTGTCGATGGCCACCACCTTCTACGGCCTGCACGCCGCCGGGCTGTGGAACGCCGAGCGCGGCAGCAACGTGCTCGACTCCGGCGCGCCGTTCTACGACGTCTACGAATGTGCCGACGGGCACTGGATCTCGATCGGCCCGATCGAGGCGCGCTTCTACGCGCAACTGCTGAGCCGGCTCGAACTCGACCCCGCCGCGCTGGGCGCCCAGCACGACCGCGCCGCGTGGCCGCAGGCGCGCCAGCAGATCGCCGATCGCTTCCGCCAGCGCACGCGCGCGCAGTGGTGCGAACTGCTGGAAGGCAGCGACGTGTGCTTTGCGCCGGTGCTGTCGTTCGCCGAGGCGCCGCAGCACCCGCACCTGCAGGCGCGCGGCAGCTTCGTCGAGGTGGGCGGCGTCGTGCAGCCGGCGCCGGCGCCGCGCTTCAGCCGCAGCGTGCCGGCCACGCCGACGCCGCCGCGCGAACGGCCCGAGGCCGACGTGGCCGCCGTGCTGGCCGCCTGGCGCCGGGGGCGCTGAGGTGGCCGGTCCGCTGGCCGGCGTGCGCATCGTCGACGTCACGACGGTGCTGATGGGGCCTTATGCGACGCAGATCCTCGGCGACCTCGGCGCCGACGTGATCAAGGTCGAGCCGCCCGGCGGCGACAGCGTGCGCGGCATCGGCCCGGCGCGCCACGCCGGCATGGCCGGCGTCTTCCTGCACGCCAACCGCAGCAAGCGCAGCATCGTGCTCGACCTCAAGCAGGACGCCGGGCGAGAGGCGCTGCTGAAGCTGGCCGCCGGCGCCGACGTGCTGGTCTACAACGTTCGACCGCAGGCGATGGCGCGGCTGCGGCTCGACTACGACGCGCTGCGCGCCGCCAACCCGCGCATCCTGTACGTCGGCGTCTACGGCTACGGCCAGGCCGGCCCCTATGCCGCCAAGCCGGCCTACGACGACCTGATTCAGGGCGCCGTGGCCATCCCCACGCTGGGCGTGCTGGCCGGCAACGAAGTGCCGCGCTATGCGCCCAACGCGATGGCCGACCGCATCGTCGGCATGGCCGCGGCCAACGCCATCACGGCCGGGCTGTTCGAGCGCGAGCGCAGCGGCCAGGGCCAGGCCATCGACGTGCCGATGTTCGAGACCATGGCGCAGTTCGTGCTGGGCGACCACCTGCAGGGCGCCAGCTTCGAGCCGCCGATCGGCCCGCCGGGCTACGCGCGGCTGCTCAACGAACACCGCCGCCCTTACGCCACCAAGGACGGCCACCTGTGCGTGCTGGTCTACAACGACAAGCAGTGGCGCGCCTTCTTCGAGCTGATCGGCCGCCCCGAGGCGATGAGCGCCGACCCGCGGCTGGCCAGCATCGGCGCGCGCACCGAGCATATCCGCGAGTTGTACCGCCTGGTGGCAGAGGTGATGCTGACGCGCACCTCGGCCGAATGGACCGCGGCGCTGGAGGCCGCCGACATCCCGGTGATGCCGATGCACACGCTGCAGTCGCTGCTGGACGACCCGCATCTGCGCGCGGTCGGCTTCTTCCAGACCGTACAGCACCCGAGCGAAGGCCGCATCCGCACGATGGCCGTGCCGTCTGGCTGGTCGCGCACGCGGCCCGAGGTGCAGCGCCAGGCGCCGCGGCTGGGTGAGCATGGCGCCGAGCTGCTGCGCGAGGCCGGCTATGGCGACGAGCAGATCGCCGCGCTGGTGGCGCAAGGCGTCACCACGCTGGGCGTGGCGGGGGCTTGAAGGCGAGGGCCGGCGCGCGCCGCGTACGATCGGCCCACGCATGCCCATTCCGCCTGTCCGCGACCGCGCCGAGCGCGCCCTCGAATCGATCGACAGCACCAAGCTGAGGCCGCCGCGTGCGGCGCGCCGGTTGATGGCGCGCGAGGCGCTGCTCGCCCGGCTGCAGGACGCGCGGCGCAAGCGCTGCATCGTCGTGCAGGGCCCGGCCGGCAGCGGCAAGACCAGCACGCTGGTGGCCTGGCGCCAGGCGCTGCTGACGCTGAACTACGACGTCGCCTGGCTCTCGCTGGCCAGCGAAGACGACGGCGCCGCGCGCTTCCTCGACTGCCTGGTCGCCAGCCTGGCCGAGGTCGACCCCGCCCTGGTGGCCGACGCCGTGCCGCTGCTGGGCCGCGACAGCGGCGACTCGGCGCTGGAACACGTGGCCATCACGCTGGTGCAGGCCATCGGCGCGCGGGCGCGCGAGCTGGTGCTGATGCTCGACGACCTGCAGCAACTGGGCGACCCCGGCGTCCACCGCGTGCTGCAATGGCTGCTGGACTACGCGCCGCCCAACCTGCACCTGGCCATCGGCTCGCGTCATGCGTTGCCCTTGTCGCTGGGCCGGCTGCGCGCGCACGGCGAGCTGGCTGAGTTCGACCTGCGCGACCTGCGCTTTTCCGCCGACGAGACCGAGCGCTTCCTGCGCGAGCAGCTGGGCGACATCGGCGCGCACAACGCGAAGGCGCTGCACCGCCTGACCGACGGCTGGGTGGCCGGGCTGCAGCTCTTCGTGCTGGACCTCAAGGGCCGCAGCGACGGCGGCTACGCGGCCGTGCAGCTGCGCGACGCGCGCGCCTTTGCCGACTACTTCGAAAGCGAAGTGCTGCAACGCATGGCCGCCGACGACCTGGCGCTGCTGGTCCGCGCCGCCGTCTGCAGCCGCTTCTGCGCCTCGCTGCTGGCCGCGCTGACCGACCATCCGCGCGCACTGGCGCAGATGACCACGCGGCTGGCCCGGCTGGACCACGACAACCTGTTCATCCAGCAGGTGGGCAGCGACGACGCGCAAAGCTGGTACCGCCTCCACCCGCTGCTGCGCGAGGTGCTGCTGCAGCGCACCGCCGCGCTGCCCGAGGCCGAGCGCCGCGCGCTGCACGGCGCGGCCTGGCGCTGGCTCGACGCGCACGGCCAGATCGACGAGGCCGTGCGCCACGCCGTGCAGGCCGGCGACACGGCCGCCGCGGCCGAGCTGGTGGAGCGCGCCGCGCCGCCGCTGATCGCCCGGCGCGAGTTGAGCGCGCTGTCGGTGCTGATGCACCGCCTGCCGGCCGAGGTGGCGGCGCGCAGCAACGTGCTGCGCCTGGTCGACCTGCAGTTGCAGCTGTACGCCCGCAAGCTCGACGCGATGGAGCAGAACCTGCGCCACCTGGACGCGCAGGCCGACCGCCTGAGCCGCCAGCAGCGCTACAACGTCGCGCTGATGCGCGCCGGCATGGCCATCCAGCGCGACGACACCGACGCGCTGGCCGCCATGGCGCCCGAGCTGCTGTCCATCCCCGCCGACGCCGACCTCTGGTTCCAGCTCGGCCAGCGGCGCATCCTGGCGTGGATGCACATGTACCGCGACGAGCACCCGCGCGCGCGCGAGCTGCTGGCCGAGGCCGAGCATCTGGACGTCGGCAGCGCGCGCGGCCAGCTCGGCCGCAACCTGCTGGGCCTGAGCTACCTGCTCGAAGGCCGCCTGCCCGAGGCCGAAAGCACGCTGCGCGAAGCGCTGCAAGCCGCCGACAGCGGGCGCGCCGACATCGGCACCGCGCGCGTCGCGGCCGGGCTGTTGTCGGAAGTGCTGTACGAGCTGAACGAGCTGGATGCGCTGACCGCGCTGCTGCTGCCGCGCATCGAGCTGCTGGAGCGCACCGCCATCCCCGACGCCGTGCTGCGCGCGCTGCAGTCGCTGGCGCTGGCGCACTGGAGCAGCGGGCGCCGGTTGGAGGCACTGTCGTGGCTGGAGCGGCTGGAAGACTACGGCCTGCGCCACCAGCTCGACCGGCCGCTGGCCCACGCGCTGGCGGCGCGGCTGCGCATCCACCTGCGCATGGGCGAGACCACGCGCGCCGCCGCCGTGCTGCGCCGGCTGGACACGCTGGCCGAGCGCTACGCCGCATCGGCGCCCGGCACCGCGGCCCACCTCGAAGCCGTGGTCGAGCGCGCGCGCGCCGACGCCGCGCTGCACTGGGGCGACTTCAACGCCGCCGCCGCGCGGCTGGAGGCGGTGCTCGAACAGGCCATCCGCATGCACCGCTGGCGCCTGGTGGCCAACGCGCGGCTGATGCTGGCGGTGGCCGAGCAGGGCCGCGGCAACGCGCAGGCCGCGCAGCAGCACACGCTGGAAGCGCTGCGCACCGGCCACCGCCTGGGGCTGGTGCGCAGCCTGCTGGACGCGTCGCCGCGCGTGCCGGCGCTGATCGAAGCGCTGCTGCAGCGCGGCGACCTGGAGCCGGTGCTGGCGTTCTACGCGCAGCGCCTGATCGACGCCGCCAGCGCCAACCGCGCCCGCGCCGCCGGCACCGCGCCGCCGGCCGCATCGGCCCCGCTCGAAGCCTTCAGCGAACGCGAGCGCGAAGTCCTCAAGCTGGTGGCCCAAGCCCTGCCCAACAAGAAGATCGCCCGCGTGCTGGGCGTCACCCCGCACACCGTGAAGTGGCACCTGCGCAAGATCTACGCGAAGCTGGGCGTCGCCGAGCGCGACGAGGCGGTGGCGCGCATGCGGGATTTGGAGGGTGGGGCGGCCGGGGGGTGAGGGGTGCGTGTCGTCGCAAAAGAGCGAGGGCAGCAGCGCCGTTGCGCAGTGCTTGCGTCGCGCCGCGCTGGGTGGCGAAGACGGTGCGGCGCGGCGCGGCGTCATGGCGTCGTTCGAAAGGTCGCCGGCGATCCGAAAGCGATGATCGCCTGGCGGATTTAGGTGTCGGCAATGCAGCGAGACCCGCCGTTCGTCAGTAGACGGACGATATGCAGGTTCGGCCAGTGGCAGCCGTAAGCCAAAGGCGGCTTTGCGGCATCCAAACAATTTCTCTAGCGTTGGGTTGCACAATCTGATGCAGGTCGATGCCGGCGCATGCGGTCGCGGGTCACAAAAGGACCTTGGGTACCAGTGCGGGGTTCCGCAAGCCGAGTTCGAGGAGAGTGTGGCAATGCAGGTGAAGCTCGGCCACGCGCCGCCTGTCACGGTAGTGATTAGAGGTTGTAGTCGCAGCCGGCTCTAGTCTTGCGGCCGGCAAGGACAACATGGCCACGTAGGGGTTGACAAGTCCTCCAACTGCCCTCACGGTCCGACCTTGTCTGTCGATCTTTTTGGCTCGGCGCGTCCCCTTTGCCACAACGGAGCTGGGATATGGCAACGAAAGCCGTGAGGACAGTGGCCAAACCGACCGCGGTCAAACTGCCCCCTGGTACCACCGTCGTCAAACCTCAACTGACGCTGCCGAGCGTCACCGCTCCGAACAACCCGTCCGGGCAACAACCCCCGACGCAACAACTGCTGGTGTGCTCGCCGCCGGCACTGCGTTCTGGTCCGGTATTTGAATTGCAGTTGAGGCGTCCAATCCTGCTTGTCGAAGCTGGCGATGCGGCCCATTCGGCGTCGTTCGTGAATGACGTCGTGGCTTCGGCGGTTCCGTTGTCAGGGACAAACTACACGCTGCAGGGCATCCACTTCGGTATCGACGCCCGGTTCGCGCAGTCATGGAATCTGCTCGACGTCACCATCGGCGACCTTGCGACTACGGTCGCATTGGCCCCGCTGGAACAGCTCACCGTGGAGGTGCTGACGTCGCAGAGAAAAGTGCTCGATCAGTCGGCGATGGATTCCACGGAATCCGTCACCTCTGACGAGAGTACGACTTCTGACAAGGAAGCGGTCAACGTCGTGCGCTCCGCCAGCAAGACCGAGAACTGGCACGTGGACGGTACGGCGTCTGTGAACGTGGGCTACGCCTCGGCCAGTATCAGCGCCGGCTACGCGAAGAGCGTGACCGAGAGCAACCAACAGACCATCAATCATGTCTCCGAGGCCACACGAAGGTCTGCGAAGAACTTGAAGATGCTGCACAGCGTGACGGTCCGCGGTGTGACGGAGACATTCACGCAGAGTCGGATGACACGTGTACTGCGCAACCCTTACAGCGATCGCACTCTTGCGGTTAACGTATTTCAATTGCTCAAGAACTACTCCGTGCGTACGGACCTGACCGACCAGCGCGCAGCCATCGTCATCCGCTTCGCCTCGATGATCTTCGACGGTGACTTCATCTTGAACCATGTGAGCTTCCTTCAGCAGGCGCTGCTGGAGCCGTCGATGGCCGACAACCTCATGAGCGCGGTCCAGGGCGCCAAGCCGGTGGTGCAATCCGGTGCCCGCGACACCGCCTTGCTGATGTCCAAGATGGCGCTGAACTACCTTTTCAATCTAAAGGGCGGCGCGGCGCGGACGCCGGCCAACATCCTGAGTCTGCCGACGGATCAGGACCCTGCGAACGCGGGCATGGATCAAAACGATCCTCTGGAGTCATTCGCCACGCGGGACGCCAGGGCTTCCGGCAGCGAAGGGGGCTTGTCAACCTGGCAGATCGTGCTTGGCGTCCTGACCGGCGGAGCGTCCCTCACGGCGGAAGCCGCGGTGAGTGCGGCAAAGGACTTCTTGGAAAACGAACAGAAGGTGCGCTGGTCGTCCGGCTTCGATACCGCGGTGCGGACCAAGGCATCGGCGTTATTCGCGACGCTGGCGTTTTTCAATGCCATCGTCCGCGAATCCGTGCTGAGCGACTCGTCGAATGCGGCCTCGCCGCTCATTCCGATTCTGGACAAGGACATCAGTGCCATCCTGCTCGCGAACGCGCTGTCGGCGGACCTCAGCGCGCAATGGAAGCTGCTGTACCCGGACCCGTTGAAGAGCGACGAGTTGCACGCAATGATGAGCAGTCGCAATTACACCGAGGTCTTCCGACGGGTCCCCGGCTTCCTGGCCATGACGCGCGAAATTGTGCGCCCACTGGTCGAACCCGCCGGTGCGGATGCGGCGGCCATTTCCGCACATAACCAGGACGTCTTTGCCTTGAACCGGCTCATTGGCCACCTGAACATCTACAGCGAATACTACACGTCGCAGTTCCTGGAGTACGTGTCACGCATTACCAACGGGGAGTCCATCGCTCAGTTCGCTCGCCAAGCACTCGAAAACGTCGAGTTCTCGTTCAACTTCGACGTGACGGCGTTCGACCCTGACCGGGCCTTCATCAGCAAACGGGCCATAGTCATTCCAGGCTTCGCGACGCTTAGCGCGCAGGATGTCCAGACGATCGGCCGTATCCTAGGCGCCGCGGCCCCCGTGCCTACGGCCCCGAACGGCACCGTGGACACCGTCGAAGTCCCCTGTGACGGTACGCATCTCGAAGCGGTGGCCGGAGCGTGCGTCCTCGCCAACGTATCGGCGCAACCGAGTTTCGCACAGACAGTGAATGCGATGTTCGGCCGACCGGTACTCTGAGCATCGGAACCCGATCACGATCAACAAAGCTACACCGGCGATGAAGTTCTATTGCTATCAGCATCCCGAGGCCGCGCCGTACTACAGGACTTTCAAACAGGAACCCTCGCTGCCCGTCCCTACGATGCTGTCGGTGACAGCTGCGGAGGCGTGGACGGACATGACTTTGTCGAAGTTGCTCAGGACTATCGTCGCCAGCTCGGAACGAGACATCGGGATCGTGTGTCACGGAGAGGGGAGCGGCCTCGAGATCCCGCTAGTGCCGGGCGCAAACACCCTCTTCCTAGACCAAGCACTCGTCTCGTTCAAGGAACTTTTCGTCAAGACCACATCGCTCGAGCGAGCTGCCGAACTCCTGAAGATCGCCGTGCCGACGCTTCGGGAGCTGATGCAGTTGTTCGAGAAGGTCAGGGCGAAGCGATTCGGCAGGCTCGAGCTGCGCGCGTGTAGTGTGGGATCGCTGGATGGCGAGGGACGTGCTCTGGCGCTGAGGGCCATTCGCGAGCTCCTCGCATGTGAGAGCGTGTGTGCCCCGCAGACGCTCAACTTCTATGCATGGTCTCCCGTGCAAATTGCGAAAAGCGAAAAGGATTGGGAGGGTTGGCTAAAGCGCGTGATCAAACCGGCGCTACTCGACGGCCCGCGCGGTCGGCGGTTCGGGCTGGACTACACAGCAAGTGGAAGGTCCATCAAGTTCATGGCTATGGCCGACTCCCTCGAGGTGGCACGAACTTGGGCGGGAACGAAGCTCCCGGGAGGCTCCTACGAGAAGGGAAATCTCAGTCTTCACGGCATGCTGCAAGGCGGGAATCTGATATTTCCTCTGGACAAGCAGTACCTTAAGCTACTCACTCGCGTTCCCTGAGACTTGCCTCTTCGTCGATGCCAACGTAAACGTCATTTTATCAGGCGGCTGTGTGTCGGCATTCGGCAAGCGAGGGTACGTCGTGGTGGTCGCTCGGCGGCATTGTCGCTGTCCTACGTAACTGTCCCGGAACTGCGCCCTCATTGGCTCGCCGCAGCTCTTGTCGCTAGCAAAGGTCGGCATTTCGGCTGCTGAATGCAAGGGGTCGAAGGCGGCTATGGGTCGTTTGCTGTCCCACATGCGCGCCGGCCGAATGACCGCAACCAGTCCAAAGCGCCGGATCAGGAGTGCTGGCCTGTGCAAGACCGCGATCCTCGTCTGCGTGCCGCACAGCGGATGGACATCGCGACACGCCCGCCACCAAGCGCCCGGATCAAAACACCGACAACCCCGTGCGCGCGACGAACATCTCCAACGCCTTCATGCCGAGCCACGAATTGCCGCTTTCGTCCAGCGCCGGCGACCAGACGGCCAGCGTCAGGCGGTCGGGCACGACGGCGATGATGCCGCCGCCGACGCCGCTCTTGCACGGCAGGCCGATCCGGTAGGCGAACTCGCCGGCCATGTCGTACGTGCCGCAGGTCAGCATCAGCGCGTTGACGCGGCGGGTGAGCCGCTCGTTGACGAGCGCGGGCCGCGCGCCGCCGCGGCTGGACAAGGGGTGCGCGCCATCGCTGCACAGGTAGCCGGCGGCGCGCGCGAGCTGGCGGCAGTTCATGCGGATCGAGCACTGGCGAAAGTACAGGTCTAGCACGGCGGCGATGTCGTTCTCGATGCCGCCGAAGCTCTTCATGAAGTTGGCCAGCGCGCGGTTGCGAAAGCCCGTCTCGGCCTCGGACGCGGCCACTTCCTCGTCGATGTCGACCGCTTCGCCGCACAGGTCGGACAGCATCGCCACCAGGTCGGCGCTGGTGCGGCCCAGGCCGAGCAGCACGTCGGCGACGACGATGGCGCCGGCGTTGATGAACGGGTTGCGCGGCTTGCCGTGCTCGCTTTCCAGCTGCACCAGCGAATTGAAGGGGTTGCCCGAAGGCTCGCGGCCGACGCGCTGCCACAACGCGTCGCCGATGGCCTGCAAACTCATCGTCAGCGAGAAGACTTTGGAAACGCTTTGGATGGAGAACGCCATGTCGCAGTCGCCGGCGCCGGCCTCGATGCCGTCGACCGTGTGCAGCGCGATGCCGAAGCGATCGGCCGGCACGCGCGCCAGCGCGGGGATGTAGGTCGCGACGTGGCCTTGCTGGCCCGCCTGCGGGCGCAGGGCCTCGGCGATGTCGTGGACGATGGCAGCGAAGTTCAAGCGGCACCTTCAGCGTCAGCGGTCGATGGCGCGGCGGCGACATCGGTGTCGGCGGCCGCGCCATACACGAGCGATGGTATGCGCCAGCGTGCGGCCGGTCGCCGCATGCGCCGCGCTCGTTGCGGTTGCGCCGCCGCCGCGGGTATCGTGTCGCCATGAGCACCACCTACCTCATCCCCGGCGCCGTGTTGACCGAGCGCGAGCACCGCGTGCCGCTGGTGCATGGCGACCCGTCGCGCGGCCCCATCACCGTGTTCACCCGCGAGGTGGCGGCGCCCGACGGGCGCGAGCGGCCCTACCTCGTCTTCCTGCAGGGCGGCCCCGGCTTCGAGGCCACGCGCCCCACCAGCCCGCCCGCCGGCTGGCTGGCACGGGCGCTGGCCGACTTCCGGGTGCTGCTGCTGGACCAGCGCGGCACCGGTCGCTCCACGCCGGTGGGCGCGGTCATTCCCGGCGCCACGCCGGCCGATCAGGCCGAGTACCTCACGCACTTTCGCGCCGACTCGATCGTGCGCGACCTCGAGCTGATCCGCGCCGAACTGGGCGTGCCGCGTTGGAGCCTGCTCGGCCAGAGCTTCGGCGGCTTCACCTCGCTGACCTACCTGTCGCTGGCCCCCGAGGGCCTGCGCGAAGTGCTGATCACCGGCGGCCTGGCGCCGGTGACGGGCCGCTCGGTCGACGAGGTCTACGCCGCCACCTGGGCGCGCACGCGCGAAGCCAACCAGCGCTACCACGCGCGCTACCCGGGCGACCGCGATCGCTTGCGCAACGTCCTGCGCCGGCTGGACGACGAGGACATCCGCCTGCCCACCGGCGACCGCCTGACGGCGCGCCGCTTCCGCCAGGCCGGCATGTGGCTGGGCGACAGCGCCGGGTTCGAACGGCTGCACCAGCTGCTGGAGCTGCCGTTCGCGTCACCGGCTTTCCTGTGGGATGCGCAGGCCGCCTCGGCGTGGGAGCGCAACCCGATCTACGCGACGCTGCACGAGTCTTCGTATGCCGACGGCGTGGCCACCCGCTGGTCGGCGCACCGCCTGGCCCCCGAAGACGCGGTGAGCGGCGACCTGCTGGGCGCCGAGCATGTCTTCCCCTGGATGTGGAGCGACTACGCGGGCCTGCACGCCCAGCGCGAGGCCGCGCAGTTGCTGGCCGAGCACCGCTGGCCGCGCTTGTACGACCCCGACCGGCTGGCCCGCAACGAGGTGCCGGTGGCCGCCACGGTGTACGTCGACGACCTCTACGTCGAGCGCGCGCTGGCCGATGACACCGCGCTGCGCGTGCGGGGGCTGCGGGCGTGGATCACCAACGAGTACGCGCACAACGGCCTGCGCGCCGATGGCGAGCGCATCGTCGGCCGCCTGCTCGACATGGTGCGCGGCAAGGCGTAAGCCCGGCAACGGCGCGGCGGCGCCGGCAGCGCCGCCAAGCGACTCACGCAGCGCTTTGCGAATCACCGTCGATCGGCAGCGCCTGGCCGGAGATCGAGCGCCCGGCCTCGGACGCCAGGAAGACGGCCAGCGCGGCGATGTCGGCCGGGTCGACGAAGCGCTGGATCGACTGGTTGGCCAGCGCCGCCGCCTGTTCCTGCGCCAGCGTGCGGCCCGAGGCGCTGGCCCGGCCCTGCAACACCTGTTGCAGGCGCGGGCCGTCGACGGCGCCCGGCAGGATGGCGTTGACGCGGATGCCGAAGGGGCCCAGTTCCCGCGCCAGCGTCTTGGTGAAGCCGATCAGGCCCCACTTGGTGGTCGAGTAGGGGCTGCGGTTCGGGTAGCCGAAGCGGCCGGCCAGCGACGACATCACGATGATCGACGCCGCGGCCGAGCGCTTCAGGTGCGGGATCGCGCACTGCGTGACGGTGAACGTGCCCGTCAGGTTGACGCGCAGCACGGCCTCCCAGGCTGCCGGGTCCAGCTCGGCGACGCTGGCCGTCGGGCCGGCGATGCCGGCGTTGTTCACCAGCACGTCGAGCCCGCCGAGCTGCTCGCTGGCCTGCTGCACCATCGCCTGCACGGCGGCACGATCGCCGACATCGCAGACGCTGGTGGTGATCCCTGGCAACTGGGCGCGCAGCTGATCCAGCGACGCCGCATCGAGGTCGCACACATGCACCCGCGCGCCCGCCGCCGCGAAAGCCGCCGCGATGGCGCGGCCGATGCCGCCCGCGCCGGCGGTGACCAGGACCTTCTGGGCTTGTGCTGAGGTCGACATGGAAGATCCTTTGTCAATGAGGCAGTGAATCAGGCGCAGGCGGCGCGCACGAATTCGGGCACCGGCATGGCCTTGAGCCGGCCGTCGGCTTCACGCACGCAAAGGGCCCGCGTCTCGCGCCCTTCGCAGACCAGCTGGTCGCCGCGCATCACCCGATGGTGCTGGATGAAGACCTTGCCGCGCCAGGCCTCGATGCAGGTGTGCAGCTCGATCTGCTCGCCATAGGTCACCGCCGTGTGAAAACGCGTCTGGATCTCCAGCAGCGGCGCGCCGACGCAGTGCGGCAGATCGCTCATCGCGCGCCAGGGCTGAAGTCCGCAGGCCATGAAGAAGTGGTGCGAGGCCGCGTCCATCCAGCGCGAGTAGTTGGGGAAGAAGACAATGCCGGCCGGATCGCAATCGCCGAACTGCACGTCCACGCGGTGGACGATGGTCTTGCTGAGCGGCTTGATGGGCTCGATGGGCTCGATGGGCTTAATGGACTCGACTGCATTCACGGTTTGCGGCCTTGGATTCCGATCGGGGCATTGTTCCGAAGCGCCCGTCTCGGGCACAGTCGATGCGCCGACAGTCGGATCCAGGGTTTACCCGCTGCGACGACGATCGGAAGCCGCCCACCCGAAAGACCCCCATGCGCCGACAGCGCCACGGACCCTCGCCTTCGTTGACGCTGGACCAATTGCTGGCCCAGTCGGCGTGGTTCACCGAACTCGACGAGCCGGTGCGCCAGCAGGTGCGGGCCCAGGCGTCGGAGCGCGCGGTGGCGCTGGGCGAATCGCTCGGCCACCATGGCGAGCGACAGCATGCCTGGTTCGGCGTGCTGGAAGGCCTGGTCAAGTGGGCCATCACCGGCCGCGATGGCCGCACCGTCACGCTAGGCGGCCAGTCGGTGGGCAGTTGGTTCGGCGAAGGCACGCTGGTTCGCGACGCGCCGCGGCAGTCGGACCTGGTGGCCTTGCGCCACAGCCGCGTGGCGCTGATTCCGCTGGACACCTTCGACTGGCTGCGCCGCCACCGCCCTTCGTTCAACGACTACCTGCTGCGCCAGGTGAACGAGCGGCTGCACTGGTTCATGGGCACCTTGGTCGCGCAGGGCCTGCTGGACACCGACAGCCAGGTCGCGCGTGCCCTCGTGGGCATGGTGCACCCACTGCTCAACCCGCGCGGCGAGCGGCAGCTGCAACTGTCGCAGGAGGAGCTGGCCAGCCTGGCCTCGGTGTCGCGCCAAAGCTGCAACGGCGCGCTGATGCGCTTCAAGGAAGCGGGGCTGGTGCGCAGCGAGTACGGCGGCATCGTGGTGATCGACCTGCCCGGGCTGCAGCGGCTGGCGCAGTGAGCGCCTGAGCGCCGCCCGACCAGGCTTGGCGTTAACCCTTGCCCGAACTGTCGGTGCATCGACTGCGCCGGTGGGCGCTGCCCGCAAAGATGCGTGCCGTGGTGCTGCCGTCGGCACCCCACGCGTTGCGCGGCAAAGGCCTTGTGCCACGCGCCGCGCAGTGCCCCATGCCCGCCCACCGGAGCCCGAACCCATGAACAAGCCCAAGGTCATCGTGACCGTCGCCCCGACCGGCGGCATGGCCACTAAGAAGATGAACCCGCAACTGCCGACGCAGCCGCAGGAGATCGCCGACGACGTCTACCGCTGCTACAACGCCGGCGCCAGCGTGGTCGCCGTGCATGCGCGCCGCGCCGACGACCAGGCCACCTGCGACCCGGCGGTCTACACGCGCATCAACCGCCTGATCCGCGACCGCTGCGACATCGTGCTGAACAACTCCACCGGCGGTGGCATCGACGGCGACATGGTGCGCGAGCTGCCCAACGGCCTGTGGGAAATCCAGTGGGAGCAGCGCCTGAAGGGCCTGCAGGGCGAGGGCGTCGAGATGTGCACGCTGGACGCGCAGACCGTCATCGCCAGCTTCGCCGGCAAGGAGATCCTGGTGGCCACGCCGCCGTCGCGCATCCGCCAGATCGCGCAAGCGATGAAGGCGCGCGGCATCAAGCCCGAGTGGGAGGTGTTCAGCCTGCACGACATCGTGCAGGACGTGCCGCGCGCGCTGGCCGAAGGCGCCGACGACGGCCGCCCTTTCATCAACATCGTCATCAACGCCACTGCCTTCCAGGGCGGCCTGCCCTACACGCCCAAGCTGCTGCACACGCTGGTCGACCACCTGCCGCGCAACTGCGTCTTCAACGTCAGCGCGATCGGGCCGGCGCAACTGCCCGCCGCGATGCACGCGCTGCTGCTCGGCGGCCACGTGCGCGTGGGCCTGGAGGACAACCTGTACCTCGAACAAGGCGTGCTGGCCAGCAACGTGCAGCTCGTCGAACGCCTGGTGCGCCTGGTGCGCGAGATGGGCTACGAGCCCGCGACGCCGAGCGAGGCGCGCGAAATCATCGGCCTGCCGCCGCTGCGCTGAAGAACCTGTGACTGAACCCAACCCAACCCAATCCAACCCACTCTCCGGAGACTCCCATGCCTGATCGTCGCCACCTCCTGTCGCTGCTCGCGACGGTGCTCGCTCCTGTGCTCGTCACTGCGCTCGCCACGGCGGCCGCACCGTCCAGCGCCCAGACCGTGATCGACAAGCCGCTCAAGATGGTGGTTGGGTTTCCGCCGGGAGGCGCGGCCGATTCGGTGGCCCGGCTGCTGGCCGAGCAGTTGCGCGGCACTTATGCGCCCAGCGTCATCGTCGACAACAAGGCCGGCGCCGGCGGGCGCTTGGGGGCGCAGGCCGTCAAGGTTAGCGAAGCCGGCGGCAGCGTGCTGCTCGTCACGCCGGCTTCGGTGCTGACGATCTACCCGCACGTCTACAAGAAGCTGGGCTACGACACGCTGGCCGACTTCACGCCGGTCAGCTCGGCGGCCAAGGTCACCTTCGCCTTCAGCGTGAGTTCGGCGGTGCCGGCCAGCGTCAAGACCCTGGCCGACTACGTGGCCTGGGCCAAGGCCAACCCCAAGGACGCCAGCTTCGGCTCGCCGGCGGCGGGCGCCACGCCGCACTTCGTGGGCACCATGCTCGGCCGCGCCGGCGGCGTGGCGCTGAACCACGTGCCGTACAAGGGCGGCGCCCCGCTGGTCAGCGACCTGCTGGGCGGGCAGGTTCCGGCCGGCGTGAACGTGCTGCCCGAGGTGCTGCAGCACGCGGGCAGCGGCAAGCTGCGCATCCTGGCCGTCAGCGGCGCCAAGCGCTCGCGCTACCTGCCGGGCGTGCCGACCTTCGCCGAGGCCGGCTTCAAGGACGTCGAGGCCGACGAGTACTTCGCCGTCTTCGTTCCCGCCAAGACGCCGGCCGCCGTGGTCGCCAAGCTCAATGCGGCGGTGCGCAGCGCGCTGGTCGCCAAGCCGGTGGTCCAGGGGCTGGAGAAGCTGTCGTTCGATGTCGAAGGCCAGTCCAGCGCCGAGTTCACGCAGATCGTGAAGAAGGAACTGGAGCGCTGGGGCCCGATCGTCAAGGCCTCGGGCTTCTCGTCGGAAGACTGACGCCACCGCTTGCACCGAAACGTCGCCGCAATCGATGCTGCGGCTTGCGAACCTCGACACGCAGGAGACCGACCATGCAGTTCTACAAAGACGGCTTCCGGGGCGGCAACCCCGATCTGAAGCAGGCCGCGCCAAACCGGCGCAACCGCGGCGCGAACGAACCGCTGCCGGAGCAGGTCGACGTGCTGATCGCCGGCACCGGCCCGGCCGGCCTGTGCCTGGCGGCGCAATTGGCGCAGTTCCCCGAGATCGAGACGCTGATCGTCGAGCGCATGCCGGCCAACATCATCAAGGGCAAGGCCGACGGCATCAACACGCGGACGATGGAGATGTTCCAGGCCTTCGGCTTTGCCGACAAGGTCAAGCGCGAGACCTACTGGGTCAACCAGACCGCATTCTGGATGCCCGACCCGGCCCGACCCGACCACATCCGCCGCGTCGGGCGCGTGCAGGACGTCGCCGACGACAGCTCCGAGATGCCACACATCCTGATCAACCAGGCGCGGCTGCACGAGCTGTTCCTGGAGGTGATGCGCAATTCGCCGTCGCGGCTGGAGCCCGACTACGGCTGGGAGGTGGTCGGCCTGACGGTGGACGAGACCACCGACGACCACCCGGTGACGGTGACGCTGAAGGACGCCAGTGGCGTCAACTGGTGGGCCACGCGAACGGTGCGCGCCAACTACGTCGTCGGCTGCGACGGCGCCCATTCGGCCGTGCGCAAGGCCATCGGCGGCGTGCTGCACGGCGACGCGGCGCACCAGGCCTGGGGCGTGATGGACATCCTGGCCAACACCGACTTTCCCGACGTGCGGCAGAAGTGCCTGATCTCGTCGGCCAACGAAGGCAACGTGCTGATCCTGCCGCGCGAGGGCGGCTACGTCTTCCGCATGTACGTGGAGCTGGACAAGCTCAGGCCCGACGAGAAGGCCGCCAGCCGCAAGCTGACGCAAGACGACATGATCGCGGCGGCCAACCGCATCCTGCGGCCGTATTCGATCGACGTGAAGGAAGTGGTCTGGTGGTCGATCTACGACATCGGCCACAGCATCACCGACACCTTCGACGACGTGCCCGCGGGTTCGGACCGTGCCCCCCGCGTCTTCACCGCCGGCGACGCCTGCCACACGCATTCGCCCAAGGCCGGGCAGGGCATGAACGTGTCGATGCAGGACACCTTCAACCTGGGCTGGAAGCTGGTCCACGTGCTGCAGGGGCGCGCGGACGCCAGCCTGCTGCGCAGCTACTCGAAGGAACGCCGGACCGAAGCGAAGCGCCTGGTGGAGACCGACCACGCCTGGGCGCGCACCATGTCGGCCCCGACCACCCAGGCCGAGCGCGACGGCAGCGACGAGCCGCGCATCATTCGCCAGTTCAAGCAGAACCTCGAGTTCACCGGCGGCACGGCGGTCAAGTACGACCCCTCGGCGCTGTTTGCCGCCGGCCGGCACCAGGCACTGGCGAAGGGCCTGGAGATCGGCCGGCGCTTCCATTCCGCGCCGGTGGTGCGGCTGGCCGACGCCCGGCAGATGCAGCTCGGCCACGTCGCCGAAGCCGACGCGCGCTGGCGGCTCTACGCCTTTGCCGGCCAGGCCGACGGCTCGAACCCGGGCTCGGCGATCCACCGCCTGGCCGACTGGCTGGAGCGCGACCCGAAGTCACCGGTGCTCAGGCATCGACGCGACGGCGACGACATCGACGCGGTGATCGACTTGCGCGCCGTCTTCCAGCAGACCTTCGAGCAGCTCGCCTACGAGCACATGCCCTCGCTGCTGAAGCCCAGGACCGGCAAGCTGGGCCTGCAGGACCATGAGAAGGTTTTCTGCGTCGACCACAAGGGCCTGGGCGACATCTTCGAGATGCGCGGCATCGACCGCGAGCGCGGCTGCATCGTGGTGGTGCGCCCCGACCAGTACACCGCGAATGTGCTGCCGCTGGACGCCTGCGACGAGCTGGCGGACTTCTTCGCCGGCTTCATGCGTTGAGCGGTCGGCTGGCGCGTCGTGCAGGCGAGTCAGGGCCGGTGCCGCCCTGTCGTCGATGGTTGATCGCACGCCTCGAGGCCCGCCCGCCTAGCCACTGCGGCTAGTGCCCCCAGCGGGCACGCCGCCCATCATCGGCCCGTCATCACGACGAGACGGAGCCCGACGATGAGCAAGTGGCCGGCGCTGGCCTGCATGGTCCTGGCGCTGCTGTGGCCGCCGGCCGTGATGGCCGAGGCCGATGCAGCCTTTCCCGCGCGCGCGTTGCGCTTCGTCGTGCCGATCGCGCCGGGCAGCAGCGGCGACACGCTGACGCGCAGCTTCGCCGAGGCCTTGCGCGCGCAGTCGGGCCGCGCCACCGTGGTGGAGAACCGGCCCGGCGCCGACCTGGTGATCGGCACGCAGCACGTGGTGGCGTCGCCGGCCGACGGCTACTCGCTGCTGCTGGTCAGCAACAGCTCGCTGGTCATCAACCCGGTGTTCCTGAAAGACCTGCCGTACAAGGCCGACGACCTGCTGCCGCTGATCGAGCTGACGCGCAGCCCGGCAGTGCTGGTCACCGGCAACGGCTCGCGCCTGCAGAGCTTCGGCGATCTGCTGGACGCGGCGCGCCGCGCGCCGGGCAAGGTGTCGGTCGGCGTCTACGGCAACAGCTACCGGCTGGGCCTGCTGGACCTGGCGCGCCGTGCCGGCGTGAGCTTCAACGTCATCCCGTACAAGGGCGCCGGGCAGGCGGTGAGCGATGCCGCCGGCGGCAACGTCGACGTGGTGCTGCTCGACCTCGGCGGCGCGCTGCCGCTGGTGCAGGGCGGCAAGGTGCGCGCGCTGGCCATCGCCGCCGAGCAGCGCCACGCCGCGCTGCCGGCGCTGCCGACGGTCAAGGAAAGCGGCGTGCCCGACTACACGCTGTACGTCTTCATCGGCCTGGCGGTGCACGCGAAGACGCCGCCGGCGGTGCTGGAGCGGCTGGACGCGCTGCTGCAGCAGACCATGGCGCGCCCCGGGCTGCGCGAGCAGATGCAGCGCCAGAGCGGCGCCGAGATTTCCGGCCAGGGCCGCCAGGCCTTCGCCGCGACCATCGCCGCCGAGAACGCGCGCGTGCGCGAGGTGCTGCGCACCGCCGGCCCCGACGCGCTGGCCGACAAGCCCTGATGCCACCCCCTTCACAGGAGCCCTTCCGATGACAAGCCCGCTTTGCAAGGACCGCGTGGTCGTGGTCACCGGCGCCGGCCGCGGCCTGGGCCGCGAGTACGCGCTGGAGTTCGCCCGCCAGGGCGCCAAGGTCGTGGTCAACGACCTCGGCGCGCGGCCCGACGGCAGCGGCGCCGCCGCCGGCCCGGCCAACGAGGTGGTGGCCGAGATCCGCGCACTCGGCGGCGAGGCGCTGGCCAACGGCGACGACGTGGCCGACTGGGCAGGCGCCGAAGCCCTGGTGCGCAGCGCCATCGACCACTTCGGCGCGCTCGACACGCTGGTCAACAACGCCGGCATCCTGCGCGACAAGACGCTCGTCAACATGAGCATCGAAGACTTCGATGCCGTGATCCGCGTGCACCTGCGCGGTACCTTCGCGCCGCTGCGCCACGCCGCCGCCTACTGGCGCGACGAGGCCAAGGCCGGCCGCCCGCGCGCCGCGCGCGTGATCAACACCAGCTCGTCGTCGGGGCTCTACGGCATCGTCGGCCAGACCAACTACGGCGCCGCCAAGGCCGGCATCGTCAATCTGACCATCGTCGCCGCGCGCGAGCTGGAGCGCTACGGCGTGACGGTCAACGCGATCTACCCGACGGCGATGAGCCGGCTCACCGAAGACCTGTTCAAGAGCGGCCAGCTCAACCCCAACGCCGGCGCGGCGAGCGCCGGCTTCGACCCGCTGGACGCCGCCAACGTGGCGCCGCTGGTGGTGTGGCTGGGCAGCGCGCAGTCGGCCGGCATCAGCGGCCGCGTGTTCGGCGCCAAGGGCGGCCGCATCACGGTGGCCGAAGGCTGGCATGCCGGGCCGCACGTCGAGAAGGCCGGGCGCTGGCGCGTCGACGAACTCGGCGCGGTGATGCCGGGCCTGGTGGCGCGCGCCGCGCCGAACGCCGACCTGTCGGGCAGCATCGCGGCCAAGGCCTGAGCATGGCCGCTGCAGCCGCACCCGTGCCCGCACCCGAGCCCGGCCGCGCACCGCCCGCCAAGGCGACGCCAGTTCCCACGCCTGCCACGCTGACGTACTGGGAAGGCACGCGCGCCGGCGAGTTGCGGCTGCAGCGCTGCGGCGGCTGCGGCCGCGCGCGCTTCTATCCGCGGCCGGCCTGCCCGCATTGCGGCAGCGTGGAATTCGCGTGGTTCAAGGCCAGCGGCCGCGGCCGCCTGCATTCGTACATCATCAACCACCTGCCGCCGCCGGGCTTCGAGGCCGACGTGCCTTACGTCGTGGCCGCCGTCGAACTGGAAGAAGGCCCGCGCATGATGGCCAACCTGGTCGACGTGGCGCCGGTGCCCGAGGCGCTGGCGCTGGACATGGCGCTGGAGGTGCGCTTCGTGCCGCGCGGCCAGCAGATGCTGCCGGTGTTCCGCCCGGCGCGCGGGGCTGCGGCATGAGCCGCGCGCCGATTGCGATTGCCGGTGCCGCCGAGACCGAACTCGGCGCGCTGCCGCAGCTGTCGGAAATGGACCTGCGGCTCGACGCCGCGCAGCGCGCGCTGGCCGATGCCGGGCTCGCGATGGCCGATGTCGACGGCATCACCAGCGCGGTCGATTCGCCGATCGACGTGGCGCATTACCTCGGCGTCACGCCGCGCTGGTACGACGGCACCTCGGTCGGTGGCTGCTCGTTCCTGGTCCACGTGCGCCACGCGGCGGCGGCCATCCAGGCGGGGTTGTGTTCCACCGTGCTGGTGCTGCACGGCCAGTCGGGCCGCTCGCGCGTGGGCGCGTCGCCGCGCACGGTGGCGCCGCAGTCGATGAAGGGCCAGTTCGAAACGCCCTATGGCGTGCTGGCGCCGCCCACGCTGTTCACGCTGCCGGTGATGCGCTACCTGAAGGACAGCGGCCACACCGAGCGCGACCTGGCCGAGGCGGTCGTCGCGCAAAGCCATTGGGCCGAGGGCAACCCGCGCGCCAGCCGCGGCCGCCGGCTGACGGCCGACGAGGTGCTGGCCTCGCCGATGATCGCCTACCCGTTCCGCAAGCTGATGTGCTGCGTCGTCACCGACGGCGGCGGCGCGCTGGTGCTGACCAGCGCCGAGCGCGCGCGCGACCTGCGCAACGCGCGGCGGCCGGTCTACCTGCTGGGCGCCGGCGAGGCTTGCGACAGCCCGCTGGTCTCGCAGATGCACGACATGGCGTCGTCCAAGGCCTTCCGGCTGTCCAGCCGCGACGCCTTTGCCGAAAGCGGCCTGAAGCAGGCCGACATCGACCACCTGATGATCTACGACGCCTTCGCCCACCTGCCGCTGTACGGGCTGGAGGACCTGGGCTTCGTCGGCCGCGGCGAGGCCGGCGCCTTCATCGCCGAAGGCCACACGCGCCCCGGCGGCCGGCTGCCGCTGAACACCAGCGGCGGCGGCATCCTGTACACGCACACCGGCATGTACGGCATGTTCGCCATCCTCGAAGCGGTGCGCCAGTTGCGCGGCGAGGCTTTCCGCCAGGTCGACGGCGTGCGCACCAGCCTGGTCCAGGGCGTGGGTGGTTATTTCATTGCGGCGGCGACGCTGATCCTGTCGAATCAGCAACCATGAAGCAGCCCACCACCTTGCGCGGCTTTGCCGCCCTGCAGCCCGACAAGCCCGCGGTCATCGAGGCCGAGACCGGCCTGGCGATCAGCTACCGCGAACTCGACGAACGCTCCAACCGCCTGTCGCGGCTGCTGCACGCGCAAGGCCTGCGCCGCGGCGACCGCTTCGCGATGGTGATGGAAAACCACCTGCGCTGCTTCGAGGTGGCCTGGGCGGCGCTGCGCTCGGGCCTGCTGCTGGTGACGGTGAACCGCTACCTCACGCCGGCCGAGGCCGCCTACATCGTGAACGACAGCGACGCGCGCGTGGTCGTCTCGTCGCGCGCGATGGCCGAGCTGGCCGGCCCGCTGACGGCGCTGATGCCGGCGGTCGAGCGCCGGTTGATGGTCGACAGCGCGGTGGACGGCGCGGTCGACAGCGCCATCGACGGCTGGGAACCCTACGAAGACGCGGTGGCCGCCTTCGCGCCCACGCCGCTGGACGAGGAATGGCTCGGCGGCCTGATGTTCTACAGCTCGGGCACCACCGGCCAGCCCAAGGGCGTGGTGCGCGCGCTGGCCGCGGTGCCGCCCGACGACGCCGCGGCGCACGCGCTGCGCGTGCTGATGCCGCGCCGCTTCGGCTTCGACGGCGACACGGTCTACCTGTCGACCGCGCCGCTGTACCACGCCGCGCCGATGAGCTACGCCACCAACGTGCACGTGCTCGGCGGCACCACGGTGTTCATGCGCCGCTTCGAGCCGCTGGCCGCGCTGGCGGCCATCGAGCGCTGGCGCGTCACGCACAGCCAGTGGGTGCCGACCATGTTCATCCGGCTGCTCAAGCTCGACGAGCAGCAGCGCCACGGCTTCGACCTCGGCAGCCACCGCGCCGCGATCCATGCCGCCGCGCCGTGCCCGCCCGAGGTCAAGCGCCGCATGATCGACTGGTGGGGCACGATCGTCGGCGAGTACTACGGCGGCAGC